>Ga0209751_10006512_pt1 | contig 10804 bp, 6 predicted proteins | sample RifCSP13_1_FD_184019 | JGI IMG/M metagenome (GOLD analysis project Ga0209751, IMG submission 184019) | Soil microbial communities from Rifle, Colorado - Rifle CSP2_sed 13_1 (SPAdes) (version 2) | ecosystem: Environmental > Terrestrial > Deep subsurface > Rock core/Sediment | place: Rifle...
GGCGGCTTCCCTTGATGCCAGTTCGAGCTCCGAGGAAGCGTCAAAGGCCAGGATAGAGTCGCTCGCGAACCTTGAAAAGGAGATAGCGAAGCTCAACTCTGAAAAGGAACTTGCTCAGAAGGACGCGTCTGAAAAAGCGCAGGCCGCAGCAACTTTGAAGGGCGAGCTCGAGTCTTCGAGAAAGGCAGAGGCCAGCCTCAGGAGCGCGGTAGAAGGCGGTAAAGCCACAGCGGCGGTCGCGTTAAAGGATGAGGAAAGAAAGCAGTTCTCAGATAAGATAGCCCTGCTCGAAGTCAACCTGGCCGCGGCAGAGGAAGCTAAAAAGAAATCCGCTGAGGCCGCAAGTGCCAGGATTGAGTCCGTTTCCTCGCTTGAGAAGGAAATAGCCAGGCTCAACAGTGAAAAGGAGCTTGCCGCAAAGGACGCGACACAAAAGACCGAGGCATTGGCGCTCCTGACAAAAGAGGCAGAGGCGTCGAAGAAGGCCGAGGCTACGCTCAGGGCAGAAGTAACGAAGCTGAACACAAATACGGAAGCCCTCAGCCTCAAGGAAAAGGAGAGGCAGGGCCTTGCCGAGAGAATAGCGCTCCTTGAAACCGAGCTGGCGGCTTCCCTTGATGCCAGTTCGAGCTCCGAGGAAGCGTCAAAGGCCAGGATAGAGTCGCTCGCGAACCTTGAAAAGGAGATAGCGAAGCTCAATGCCGAGAAGGAGCTTGCCTCCAAGGACGCTGCACAGAAAGCAGAGGCGCTGGCGTCATTGAATAAAGAACTCCAGGCCGCGAAAGCTGCCCAGTCAGGGCTTGCGAAGGAGCTGGATGAAAAGGCCAGGCTCGTAACGGCCGACATCGCGCAGAAGGAGAAGGAGCGCCAGGAGCTTTCGTCAAAGGTGCTCTTCCTTGAAGCGAGGCTCGCCGAGGCCCAGGATGTAAATAAGAAGGCCGACGAAGCCTCCCGCGCCGAGATCGCACAGATCAATTTGAAGGCCGAAAGGCTAAAGGCCGAGAACAACGAGCTTCAGGACAGGCTCAGGGAGACCCAGATAGCGCTTGCGCGGGCAGAGGCTGCAAGCGACGTCGCAAAGGACCTTATCGCCAAGAACACCGAGCTCGAGGCAAGGCTCAAGGAAGCCGGCCTTGTGAGCCTGCAGGGCAAAGCAGCGAACTTCGTGGCGCAAAAACTCATAGAGCGCAATACCGAGCTTGAGATGAAGCTCAAGCATGCAGAGCTCAGCCTCGCGCAGTCAGAGGCCGCGAGGATGCAGGCCGAATCGATTATAAACAAGAACGGCGAGCTTGCCTCAAGGCTCAAGGACGCCGAGGTGTTGCTGGCGAGGAGCCGCGAGCAGGCCCCTCTTCTTGAGACGCTCAATAAGAGGAACTCGGAGCTTGAGAGCAGGATAAAGCAGGCTGAGGAGGCTCTTGCCCAGGCGGCCGCCGCGCGCTATATGGTAGAAGATCTCAACGCGAAGAACAAGGAGCTTGAGCAGATGCTCAAGTCCGCTCCGGCAACGCCCGCTGACCCGTTGGTGATAGAGGATATCAGGACGGCGAGGGTCGAGCTGGAGGCAAGGCTTACGAGTGAATCTGTTGCAAGGACGATAATCGAGGCGCGCCTCAGGGACGCCGAGGCTGCCAAGGGCGCCGGCGAGACGGCCATAAGGGAGCTTACGCTTGCCGCGAAGCAGAACGAGGCAAAGATAGCCGAGGAGGCCCAGGCCAGGGGTGCGCTCATGGCCCAGCTCAAGGACGTATCTGCCGCAAGGGAGGCGAGCGAGGCGACGGTAAGGGAGCTGAGGACTGCCAGGGCAGAGCTTGAGAAGAGACTCAATGAGGAGATAGAGTCCAGGCGCGTGGTCGAAGCGCGCCTCCGTGACGTTGAAACATCGGAGGTAAGCCAGAAGGCTGCGGTAAAGGAGCTTGAGAAGGCGCTCTCGGAGACCAGGGAGAGGCTCGCGAAGGAGACGGACGCGAGGAAGCAGCTGGAGCTGCAGATAGCCGTATTGAGCAGGGAGACCGAGGCGCTTAAGGCCGCCGGGGTAGACCCGGCAGGACTTGCGAGCCTGAAGGATGAGTTCGCGGCATTAAGGGCGAACATCGCGAAGAGGCTCAAGTCGGGCGAGATAAAGCCCGAAGAGCTCGTGAGGCTCATGGAGGTGGACGACGTACTCGGCTTCTACGTAGTGAAGAGGGGAGACACGCTCTGGAGGATATCCAAGAGCTCTGAGACCTACGGGAACGCGTGGAAGTGGCCGCTCATCTACAGGTATAACGTATCGAGGATGAAAAACCCGGATCTCATTAAGCCGGGCAATGTCCTCATCATAATGAAGAACGTGAGCAAGAACGAGGCAAGGGACGCCGTGAAAAAGGCCAAGAAGAGGGGCGACTGGAAGAAGTGGTCTGACTCTGACAGGAAGGCCTGGCTCAATGAATGGCTGAACTAAGAGTTGAATAAAACGGTAAATATTAAAAGGGGGCTTGAAAGAGCCCCTTTTTTTTGCGCTCAGGCCGGAAAACTGAATAGAAGTCATTGAATCATAAGAGGAACTTGGGATAAAATCGCTCTCAAAGGAGAGTTTTTTCAAAGTGACCTATCTGCTTATCCAGCTCATCATCTGGGCCGTATCCGTTCTCATATTGACCGCGTTAGTTGCGGTCGTGGCCCGCAGGATCTTCATGGGCCGCAAGTACGCCATACTGGACAGGGAAAAAGAGAGGCACTCCGGGCTGCTCATTGCCCTGAGCTCAGGGGCAAAGATAGAGTCTGAAAAGGCGCTTACGGCAAGGCCCGGCTCTCCTTCATGGTCAGCTGTCGAGGAGTTCCTTTTCAAGGGGCTTGATACGCCGGGCAGGGAAGAGGCTATACGGCTTTTCGACGAGCTGGGCTATACCCGCCATTACCTTGAGAGGATAAGGAAGGGAAACAGGTGGGATCAGGCGCTTGCGGCTGAAAAGCTCGGCAGGATAAGGTGCCAGAGGGCTGTGCCGCACCTGATAGAGGCCTTATCGAGCGCCAATAAGGACTTGAAGCTCATGGCTATAAATTCCCTCGGTTCCATAGGCGACGAGGCCGCGATACCGCATCTCATCAGCATCTTGAAACGCTCGCTCAAGGACGAAGAGGAAGTCTCGACCCGCGTGCTCAAATCCGCGCTCATCTCGTTCGGGCCAGCCGTTTTGAGAGACCTGCTTTCCGAGCTCGATAACGATGACTGGAGGGTCAGGGCGACCGTACTGGAGATACTCTGCGAGATAAACGACATGGCAGCCCTTTCGGAGTTCACGAGGAAGCTCAGAGACGACGAACAGGAGGTCAGGGCAAAGGCAGCCAAGGGCCTCGGCAGGCTCGGCAGCCCTGATGCCATACCGGCGCTGTTGCATTCGCTCGATGACCAGGACTGGGTGGTGCGCCTGCACTCTGCCAGGGCGCTCGGATTGATAGGGGATGAAAAGGCCCTGAGGGCATTGAAAGAGACGCTTTGCGACAGGAATTGGCAGGTCCGCGCCGCGGCATCCGAGGCAATGGCAGGGATAGGCGCAAGCGGCTGCCTGGAGCTCCTCAGGGTATACATCGAGGAGAGCGACCAGTACGCAAGGGAGCAGGCCCTTGACGAGCTTTTAAGGGCAGACATCTATTCCAGGGTGGCCGGCCTGCTTGAAAGAGAAGATATTTTGAAGGATCATGGGAAGACTGCCGATATGGGTATAGGGGAAGAGGGGCAGACCCTGTCGTCCAGATCGCAGGCATGCTCTCGACCCTGGGGCCAGATAAGCTCCGGGAGGCGCTCTCATCGATATCCGGCAAGGGGGCCGGGGACGAAGATGCGATCCTCAAGGTCTGCAAATCATTAAAGGAGAACCAGAGCCGTTTTTCCGGCGCCGGAAGCCAAGGCAACTGAGGCCCGGCACTGGTTTTTGATGTTTGGAAATCCTGTCGCTTAAACTCATTACGTGGTTCAACCACCTGGTCCTGGCGTACTATTTTGCCGCGAACGGGATTTATCTATTGCTGCTCGTGCTCGCGGCGGCCTTCATCGCAACGCATCTATCCAGGCTCGAGTACGGCAGATACCAGAACTCCATCCACCCATCGGTCGCTCCGCCCGTAAGCCTCATTATGGCAGCCTTCAATGAAGAGACCAATATAGTCGAATCCGTGAGGTCGCTCCAGCACCTCGGATACCCCGATTACGAGGTCATCGTAGTCAACGACGGTTCGACGGATTCGACTCTCCAGCGGCTCATGGACGGGTTCTCGCTCAAGCGCGTAAACGTCATCTACCGGGACGCGATATCAACGGGCCGGGTAAGGGGCTTTTATGTAAACCCGGATTTTCCGAAGCTCATCGTCGTCGACAAGGACCACGGCGGCAAGGCCGATTCGCTCAACGTCGGAATAAACGTTTCAAGGGCCCCGTACTTCTGCTCGGTCGATGCCGATTCCATACTTGAAGATAGCGCGATAACGAGGCTCATGCGCCCTATAATCGAGGAACCGGAGCTGGTAAAGGCCACGGGCGGGATCGTGAGGGTCGCGAACGGCTCTGTTGTCAAGGGCGGAAGGCTCGTAAGGGTAGAGCTGCCCAGGGACAGCCTCTCCATGCTCCAGATAGTCGAATATATAAGGAGCTTCCTGTTCGGCCGCGCGGGCCTGAGCCAATTGAATTCCCTTCTCATCATCTCCGGCACCTTCTCCATGTTCCATAAAAAGACAGTGCAGGCCGTGGGAGGGTATATGTCAAACACGGTCACCGAGGATATGGAGCTTGTCGTGCGGCTGCATAAGTATTTGCGCGAGAAGAAGATAAAATACCGCATTAACTTCGTCCCCGACCCCATCTGCTGGACAGAGGCGCCCAGGGACCTGCGCATGCTCAAAAGACAGAGGAGCAGGTGGCACCTCGGGCTCGCGGAATCGATATACATTTACAGAAAGATGCTCTTCAACCCGCGCTACGGCAGGATAGGGCTCTTTGCCCTGCCGTATCAGCTCATGATAGAGCTCCTCGGGCCGGGGGTGGAGATAACCGGATATTTCGTCGTCTCCCTCTCGTTCTTTTTCGGCATAGTGGACAAGTACTTCTTCCTGCTTTTCATAATAATGGCGGTGCTCATAGGCATATTCTTCTCCATGGCTGCAATACTGCTCGAGGAGCTTTCTTACAGGAGATACCGGGGGCTCAAGGACGTCCTGAAGCTTCTCTTCTTCGGGGTCGTCGAGAACTTCGGCTACAGGCAGCTGCTTGCCCTCTGGAGGACCCAGGCCCTATTCAAGTTCCTCTTCTCAAAGAAAAAGAAATGGGAGTTCGTCAAGAAAAGCGGTTTTACAAACGAAGAGCGCAATGACAGGGCCGTCTGATGAATATTGACGACATCGGCTTCCAGGCTATTGAGAAGGACGACTGCCAGGAGGCCCTGAATATATTCAGGCGGTCGATGGAATCCGGAAAGACCGCCAGGAATTTTTACGGGTACGGGCTCGCATCCCTGAAGCTTCACGATCTCCCGGCCGCGAGGTGGGCTTTTTACAAGGCGCTTGAGCTTGACCCGGCCCACCGTGAATGCAACAGGCTTGTGGAAGAGATCGAACGGATGAAAGTAGTGCCGCCGTCGCCGGAGCGGACTTCCGTTTTCAGGGCCGGGGCCGGTTATCTCGAGCGAAAAGAGGAGGGCGGCTGGAAGAGGGTCTTCATAAAAGGCATGAACCTCGGGCTGGCTCTGCCCGGCTTTTTCCCCGGCGAGTACCCGATAAGAAAGGGCGCCTACCTCAAATGGTTCCATCAGATGGCTGAGCTGGGCGTCAACTCAGTTCGCACATACACGGTCCATCCGCCCGGCTTCTATGAAGCCCTCCATGAGTTCAACAAGTCCTCCGGGAAGAAAATATATCTGTTTCAGGGAATATGGGTCGAGCTTCCTGATTCGATGGAGTTCAACGGCCCTGATTTTTCCGGTTCAGTAAGAAAAGATATACGTAACGCCGTCGACGCGGTCTTCGGCAATGCCAGTTTGCCTGAGAGGCCGGGCTATGCAAGCGGCGAGTACGCATTCGACGTCTCAAGATGGACTGCGGGTTTCATCTTCGGCAGGGAATGGGAGAGCTGCGCCGTCAAAGGGTTCAACAGGTCCGCGGAGAACGGGAAAAAGAGCTACAGGGGCGCCTTCCTCTCCATTGCGGACGCGAGCCCGATGGAAGCATGGCTCGCGCGCATGTGCGACTATGTCCAGGAGTATGAGCATGACAGTTACGGGACTACGCGGCCCGTCTCGACTGTGAGCTGGCCCACGCTCGACTCTCTTGAGCACCCGTCAGAGTCTCGCTACGAGGACGAAAGGCTTTTTTTTCACGGCGACCGTGAGACGGCTGCGGTCTGCAACGAGAACGAAGACGCCGAGTCTCTGGACCTCTCCAGGATAAAAACCGAATACGGCGGCGGATTTTTTGCCACATACCATGTCTACCCTTATTATCCGGACTTCCTGAACAATGACTATCTCGACAGGGATGAGCCGTATCTCGCCTATTTGCAGGACCTCAGAAAAAAGCACGGGGACCAGCCGGTCCTGATCGCGGAGTTCGGAGTGCCGACCAACAGGGACCCCGCGCACTGGCATGCGAAGGGCTGGAACCAGGGCGGCCATGATGAAAGGCGAAAGGGCGAGATTGAAGGCGAGATAATCAAGACCATCCACAGGAGCGGGATGGCCGGCGGCATGGTCTTCAGCTGGTTCGACGAGTGGTTCAAGAGGAACTGGCTGTTTCTGCCGTACGAGCTTCCGGCCGAAAGGAACCCCCTTTGGTTCAATCTCCAGGATGCCGAGCAGAATTTCGGATATCTCGGCACCTATCCCGGATATCCCGGCAAAATAGTCAGGCTCTCGTGCGACAGGTCCGATTGGCCCTCTCGCTCGCGCTTGTACGAGAAAGGCGAGGGCCGAAGGGCGAGCTTCAACGACGGGTCAGACAGGTCGAGGACTTTGAAAGCCCTGTACGCCAGGAGCGACGAAGGCTTTCTTTATGTCATGCTGGAGACCTATCAGAAGATCGACTTCGAGACGGCGCGCTATCTTATAGGGCTCGACACCTGCGACCCCGAAAAAGGCGAGTTCAAGCTGCCTTACGCAACCGGGCTTTTCAGCCCCATAGGGCTTAAATTCCTGATTTCGATAAACGGGAGGGAGGGAAGCCGCATACTCGCCTGCCAGTCTTATGACAAGCGCCTGAACGCGGGCAAGGGGACTATCCGCCCGGTTGCATCGAGAGACGGGGCGTGGGTGGTCATGCAGAACATGGTCAACACCAGGCGGTTCAGCAAGGACGGAAAACGGTTTTTCCCGCCGCGCTTTTTCACCATGAGCTCTCTCAAGTTCGGAAGCCTGGACCCTGGCAACCCGGACCACAACACTGCCGCCGATTTCTATTTCAAGGAGAACATGATAGAGGTAAGGCTCCCCTGGGGGCTTATAAACTTCACAGACCCGAGTTCCAGGACGGTGCTGTGGAAAGATGGGGGCAGCGTTACGCGGAAGACCGACGGAGTGAATATCATAGCCGCGACCTTCAAGCCGGAGAAGGGGGGAGTTGCCGCGCTGGCGACCGGGCTTGCTGACAGCGCCACGGATACGTTGCCTGAGCAGTTCGTCGCTGGAAGGGTTAAAAAGCACACCTGGGACGCATGGGAGACCCCGGTATATCACACGTACAGGAAAGAGAGCTTCTCAGAGTACAAAAAGGCGCTCTCAGAGATCCCGGAGTATATATGAGGGGAACGGTAACGAGAAGGGATTTTCTCAAGTTCAGCTGCACTGCCTTTGCGGTGATCGCGATTATGCCCTCTGCGGTACTGGCCTCAGAGCCGGGCATCCCGGTTCTCATGTACCACGATATAGGAAACAGGACCGACGAATATTACACGGTCTCTCCGGCGCTTTTCGCTTCGCAAATGGAGTGGCTCTACTCAAACGGCTTCAGGGCGATACTGCCTTCGGAGGCGGGTGCGCTGAATGAAGCCGAGGCGGGGCGATCTGTAATAATAACTTTTGACGACGGCCTGGCGTCTTTCATGGAGTTCGCCTTTCCTCTCCTTCGCGAGTATGACTTCAAGGCAGTAATGAACATAGTAGCCGCTTACATGGGCACGGCAATGGAGAACGGCTGGGGCAAGCCGCTGTTGAGCTGGGATGAGTGCAGGCACCTGGACGCGTCCGGGCTTGTCGAGTTCGGCTGCCATACCTACGACCTCCACGCCTTTACCCGGAGCGCCGCGTCGGTCTCAATAGGCGATTTGAAAAAAGACCTGAAAAAGTTCAGGGAAGTCTATCGAAAAGAGCTTGGCAAAGACCCGGAAATACTCGCCTGGCCTTACGACCTCCACAATGACAGGGCGATCGAGGCGGCGAAGCAGGCAGGCTTCAAATATATCTTTACGTCAAAGCCCGGGCGTCTGTCTGCCTCCGGTCCTTACGACGCGATATCCAGGATGAACGTCAATAACGAATACGACATGGCGGCCTTACGCCGCCTCATGAAAGGAATGTAGTGCATTGAACAGGATATTGGCTTTTCTTTTCTTATTGACGATTCCGGTCATGACGGCCTTGCCAGTGTGCGCGGCGGAAATATCCGGCGGGCAATCTGCCGAGTCTCAAGCAGGGCCGGATGAGGCCCGCGCGCAAAAGAGCGCGGGCGATATCCTCGTGAAAGAAGATGCCTACGAGGCGGCGGCGGGGCATTATCTGAAGGCCCTGGCGCTCCCCAATGATTTTAGCGGAGCCGTGAAGACCCAGATGGCCGTGTACATATCCTGGGCAGGGGACCTCGGTTCCGCCATAAGGGTATTGAGTGAGGTCCTGGAATCGGACCGGGATAATCTCAAGGCAAGGCTCCACCTTGCCCGGGTTTTGTCGTGGGACGGCAGGCTTGACGAGGCGATATCCGATGCCGATGCCGTGCTCGGCAAAGACCCTGGAAACAGGGACGCCCTGCTGATAATGGCAAATGCGCTCCGCTGGAAGGGAAACAGCGCCGAGTCGTTGAAGATATACGAGCGACTGCTCGCGGAAAGGGAGGACTTTGATGCGCGCACCGGTTACGCGTTCGCTCTGTTGAACGAGGGGCAGATAAAGAAATCGAAGGAGAGCTTTGAGAAGCTCGTGCCGGCCTATCCGGCGCAGGAACGCGACTACAAGGCGCTCAAGAGCGAGCTGGAGAGGGCAGAGCTTGAGACCAGGCCTGTCTTGAACGCGGGCTTCAGCTATTACAACGACACCGATTCCAACCAGGTGAGGCGCTACACTCTCGGCGCCGGTTTTCCGGTCTCCGGAAAAAGAGGCGAGTTCAGGTATGCTCATATAGATGCGGAAGACAACGGACGGGACAAGAACGCGGAGAGCTTCTCCGTGTTACTGTCGGGAAGGCTCATCGGCGGCGTGACAGGCCGCGCTAATGTCGGAGGCGTATTCAAGGGCAACGGCGGGTTCCTCACCGGAGGCGCCGGGATGGAAGGCAACCTGCTGGACTGGAGCGTCTCCGCAGGCTTCTCAAGGGACATGCTCACGGATACGGCCCAATTGAGGCCCAATTGATCGAGAACGGAGTCAGGTACACGGACTATTCCGTTTCAGCTGCGAGGCCGTTCGGGAGGACGCGCCTCAACGCGTCTTTGAGCCACCGCAGATTTTCGGATGATAATTACGCCAATGACTTCAGCGTTGGGCCCAGATACACGCTGGTCCCGGGCAGCCTGCGGGTGGATGTCGGCTACAAGTTCAGGTATCTTGACTTTGACAGGCAGAGCGGGAGCGGCTATTTTGACCCTGACCAGTTCTTTTCACATCAGCTGTTGCTGACCGTCTATTATGAAAAAGAGAATTTCTATGCCTATATGGAACCCTATTACGGACGCCAGAGCTTTGACAGGAACGGGGTCTCCAGCGATGACGAGTTCGAAGGCGGTTCGGCATTGGCCGGCTACAAGGTGGGCAGGGGAGCCATTGAGGTCAGCGGCGAGCGCGGCAATTACGCAGTAGGCAGCGCGACAGGCTTTGAGTACTATATGGTGGGGCTGACCGTCCGCTATACGCCCTGATCCTCAGTCCATTCACAGGCAAGGCAGGAGCGACTACTCGGCCTGCCTTGCCTCAGCCCATCTCCTTCTCTATCCTCTCAACCGCTTTCCCGGCTTCATGGAGTGCCTTCCCGGCTTCATGGAGTGCCTTGCCTACGGGCGTCTCCCTGCCAAGAGCCATCACAACGCAGTAGCCTTCCTTAACGGTCGAAATTACAAGCCTTGCCTTGTCGGTAGTTATGGCGACATGCCCTACGGTAGAGAGGTCGTGGCGGGAAGAGATATCCTTGATTATGGAGAGGATTATGCCGTGATGCGCGCCGATGAGGTCCATCTGCATATCCGGCCCGGCTGCCCAGGACGCAACTATCTCTCCGTCCCGGTCGATCATTATCGCTCCGGCGGCTCCGGCGCTCGTGGAGAGGTCTTTTAGGATTCGTTCGAACATCTTGTTAGCAGGCATGAAATAAGTCCATCTGCTTTGTTGGCATCAGAAGCTCGTCACTGCAGCGTACAAGAAGAGTACGCCTCATTCCTCGCTCCCCGATTTAACCGGGGCCTCGCATATGGAGCTTATTTGAAGCCTGGACTAAATTTGATTTTTTAAAGCAGCCGATTAGAACTTCAGCGTGAGGACCTTCGAGATACCCGGCTCCTGCATTGTGATGCCGTAGAGCGAGTCGGCCATCTCCATGGTCTTCTTGTTATGCGTGATGAGGAGGAACTGGCTTATCTTCG
>Ga0209751_10006513_pt1 | contig 10803 bp, 10 predicted proteins | sample RifCSP13_1_FD_184019 | JGI IMG/M metagenome (GOLD analysis project Ga0209751, IMG submission 184019) | Soil microbial communities from Rifle, Colorado - Rifle CSP2_sed 13_1 (SPAdes) (version 2) | ecosystem: Environmental > Terrestrial > Deep subsurface > Rock core/Sediment | place: Rifle...
CGTCCTCGCCCACGAAAACGACGTCCCGTTCTACGTCGCGGCGCCGACCAGCACCATCGACCTCTCCCTCAAGACCGGAGACGCCATTCCGATCGAAGAACGCGCCCCTGACGAGGTAACTTCCTTCAGGGGACAGAACGTAGCGCCGGACGGCATCATCGCCGCTAACCCGGCCTTCGACGTTACGCCCAGTGCGTACATCTCCGCCATCATCACCGAAAACGGCATCGCCCGGGCGCCCTACGTAGATAGCCTGCGGCAGATCTGCGGCAAGGGGGTCGTCGCTCGTGGATGACCGCGTCCGCGCCGCCGTTATCGGCGGCAGCGGCTTCTACCAGATGGACGGCCTGTCCGACATCCGGGAACTGCGTATCGACACGCCCTACGGCTCGCCCAGCGACGCCATCATCATCGGCACCCTCAAGATGCCGTTCGGCAGCACACGCGGCGGCCAGCGCGTGGCTTTCCTGCCGCGGCACGGCGTCGGTCACCGGCTCTTGCCTTCGGAACTGCCGGTCCGCGCAAACATCTGGGCCCTGAAGTCGCTCGGTGTGGAATTCATCATCAGCGTCAGCGCCGTCGGCAGTCTGCGCGAAGACATCGAGCCGCTGCACATGGTCGTCCCCGACCAGCTGATCGACCGCACGCGCGGCCGTCCTTCCACCTTCTTCGGCGACGGCCTTGTCGCGCACATCGCCTTCGGCGACCCGTTCTGTCCGGACCTCCGCGGGACGCTGGCCTCGGCTACCGACGAAATTGGCGTCACTGTCCACCACGGCGGGACCTACGTCGTCATGGAGGGCCCGGCCTTCTCCACTCGCGCCGAGTCGCACCTCTACCGGAGCTGGAGCGCGGACGTCATCGGCATGACAGCCCTCCCCGAGGCCAAGCTGGCCCGCGAAGCCGAGATCTGCTACGCCGTCCTCGCCTGCTCCACCGACTACGACTGCTGGCACGACACACACGAAGATGTGACCGCCGAGATGATCGTCGCCAACCTGCTCAAGAACGTCGAAGTGTCCCGCCGGGCCGTCAGCCTCGCGCTACAGCGGCTCCCCGCCCAGCGCGCCTGCGCCTGCAAGGACGCGCTCAAGGACGCGCTGATCACATCGATTGACCTCGTGCCCTCGAAGACGATCGAGAAGCTCCGTCCTATCATCGGCCGCTACGCCGGGATGAAGGCGGCGGGGGTCTGAGATGACCGCCGTTCTGGACCGAGGACGAGAGGCCGAGCACGCCGCGTTCACCATCGAGCGCGCGACGGACCCCGCTGCCCTTCGCGAGATGCTGACCGACCGCACCTACGCCGCTTATGCCATCGCCCAGCTTGAGGAACGCCGGTTCCCGCTCAGCGTGTGGTACGTGGCGACCGGGCCGGAGGGCAGGCGCGGCATCGTCGTCCACTCAGCCAGCGGGCTGGGGCGCGCCCTCTTCGCGGAGGGCGATGCGGCCGCGGTCGACGCCATCCTGAGCCTGCACCCGGGATCGCGCTTCACGTTCGGCAGCGTTCGGCCGGAGCACTTCAAGACTATACAGCGGTACTTCGCTGCGCTTCGGCAGGGTAGCATGTTGCGAATGGCCGTCACTTCCCGGACCTTCAAGCCCGCAGACGGCGAAGCCGTGCGCCTCCTAGGAAGCGACATCGCCGCCGTGAACAGGCTGTACTCCACGGAAGGCGGCCCGACGGCGTACACCTCGTCCCACCTGGAGGACGGCGTCTACTGCGGCGTCCGCGTGGACAGCCAGCTCGTCGCCATCGCCGGGACGCACGTCGTCTCCGATACCGAAGGCGTAGCTGTGGTCGGGAACGTGTTCACGCACCCCCGCTACCGCGGGCAGGGGCATTCGAAAGTCGCCACCAGCGCCGCCACCCGCGAGCTACTGAACCGTTGCCCGCTCGTGGTCCTGACCGTGGAGGCCGTCAACGAACCCGCCGTGAATGTCTACCACCGGCTGGGCTACGAGTCCGTCTGCTCCTTGCACGAGTCGCCGCTGGTTCGCAAGGAGCCGTTCGGAGTGGTCAGCCTCGCCCGCCGCGCAATTGCCGGCTGGCGCGGACGGAGCGATGGGAAGGAAATCGTACTGCGATGACCAGGACAATCGGCATCATCCTCTTCCCCGATTTCGAAGACCTCGACGCAATTGGCCCCAGGGAAGCTCTCACCATGATGGCCAAGGCCAGCGGAGGCGAGTGGGAGGTAGTCCTCGTCTCCGAAGATGGGGGATCAGTCACGTCCTTTCTGGGCACCGGTTACCTCGTAGACCATAGCTATGCAAGCTGCCCGCCTCTAGGCGTCATCCTCATCCCGGGCGGGCTCGGCACCCGAACCCAGATGAACAACCCGAAGCACATCGAATTCGTCAAGAGGCAGGGACAGCAGGCCACCTGGGTCACCTCCGTCTGTACCGGCGCACTCGTGCTCCACCGGGCGGGCTTCCTCGAGGGAAGGCAGGCGACCACTCACTGGGCTTCGATACCCGAACTGCAGAACCTCGGCGGCAACACAACCGTCGTCAACGACCAGCGCTGGGTCCACGACGGCAACGTGATCACGGCGGCCGGCGTGTCTGCGGGCATCGACATGGCTCTCTACCTGATCAGCCTTCTCAAGGACGCGGCCACGGCGAAGCGCGTCCAGCAGATGATGGAGTACTACCCCAAGCCGCCCACGTTCGAGGAGGCTCCCGCATGACGTTCTCCATCGCTGCCCGCTGCCCGCGCACCGGCATGCTCGGCGTCGCCACCTCCAGCAAGGCCCTTTCCGCCGGAGGTCTCGTCCCGTATTGCCGGGCCGGCGTCGGCGCCATCGCCAGCCAGTCGTTCGTCAACCCGTATCTCGGCATCGACGGCCTCGTTCTCCTGGAGCAGGGCCTCGCCGCTGAGCGTGCCCTCGAACGTCTGGTTGAAGACGACCCGGGACGTGACCTTCGCCAGCTGGCGATCGTCGATCGGGAAGGGCGCTCCGCCGCCTACACGGGAGACAGGTGCATATCCTGGGCCGGGCACCTGCTCGGCGCTGGCTACGCTTGCCTCGGAAACATCCTGGTCGATAGTGGTGTCGTCGAGGCTATGGCGCGCGCCTTCGAGGCCAGCGCCGGAGAAGAGCTGCCCGAACGGCTGATTCTGACCGTCGAAGCCGGCCAGGAGGCCGGCGGCGACCGCCGCGGACGCCAGTCCGCCGGTATGACCGTCGTTAACCACGAGGAGTACCCCTGGATCGACATCCGCGTGGATGACCACGAGGACCCCGTGCCGGAGCTGCGACGCATATTCGAAGTCTACAAGCGCGAAGAGGTGCCGTTCCTGAACATGATGGCCAGGCGCGGAGACTACATACCTCACTGGGATGCCGTCGGCCGGATTCGCGACGAAATAGAGCAACAACTCGAAGAAGAATCACTGGCAAAGGAGCCTTGATGGTCAGACCTGCTATCGAATACGACGTTAAGGACATCGCGCTCGCCGACGAGGGCGTCAACCGGATCGAGTGGGCCGAGCGCGAGATGCCCGTGCTGCGCCTGATCCGCGAGCACTTCAAACGTGAGCGGCCACTGAGGGGTCTGCGGGTCACCGCCTGCCTGCACGTCACGACAGAGACGGCGAACCTGATGATCACGCTCAAGGAAGGCGGCGCCGAGATCGCCCTCTGCGCCAGCAACCCCCTGTCCACCCAGGACGACGTGGCAGCCGCACTCGTCGGCCGCTACGGCATCCCGACCTTTGCGATCCGCGGCGAGGACGACGAGACCTACTACCGGCACATCCACGCCGCCCTCGCCAACACGCCCCAGATCACCATGGACGACGGCGCAGACCTCGTCGCCACGCTGCATAAGGAGCGCCGCGAACTGCTGGACTCCGTGGTCGGCGGGACGGAGGAGACGACGACCGGCGTCATCCGCCTGAAAGCGATGGCCGCAGCCGGCGCCCTCGGCTACCCCATCATCGCCGTCAACGAGGCGCTCACCAAGCACCTCTTCGACAACCGCTACGGCACCGGCCAGAGCACGCTGGACGGCATCACGCGAGCCACGAACATCCTCTGGGCCGCCAAGAAAGTCGTCATCGCCGGCTACGGCTGGTGCGGCCGCGGTGTGGCCATGCGCGCTCGCGGCCTCGGCGCTCACACAATCGTCACCGAAATCGATCCCGTCCGCGCCCTTGAGGCGTTGATGGACGGCCACCTCGTGATGAACATGGCCGAAGCCGCGAAGATCGGTGATATCTTCATCACCCTCACCGGCGACACTAACGTCGTCGACCGCCACCACTTCGAGGCCATGAAGGACGGAGCCATCGTCGCCAACAGCGGCCACTTCAACGTCGAGATCAACATCAAGGCCCTCGAAGAAATGAGCGAGAGCAAGCGCCGCGTACGCGACAATGTCGACGAATACCGGCTAATGGACGGCCGCAAGGTCTTCCTGCTGGGCGAAGGGCGCCTCATCAATCTGGCTGCGGCCGAGGGCCACCCCGCCAGCGTCATGGACATGAGCTTCGCCAACCAGGCCCTCGCCCTCGAGTACCTGGCCATCCGCGACGAGCGCCTCCCCGCCGCCGTACACGTCGTCCCGCCGGAGATCGACAAGGAAGTTGCCCGCCTGAAACTCGAGTCCATGGGCATCGAGATCGACACGCTAACCGCCGAGCAGGAGAAGTACCTCAGCAGCTGGGAAGAAGGAACGTGAGGGCAAAAGAAAAGGGAACAAGCTTTCGCCTGTTCCCAACCGCTCAAGTGACGGCACCGCCTGATACATCTGTATTGTCCGCCTACAAGAGGCGTGCCACAACAGATAAATGCCACAGATTGACCCCCAAAGGAGGCAACCCATCATGACTATGACGTTTATGAGTTCACCCTCGCTCCTCATCACGTCCGAGAGCGTGACCGAAGGCCATCCCGATAAGCTCTGCGACCAGGTCGCCGACGCCATCCTCGACGAGATCATCGCCCATGATCCGGAGGCCCACGTGGCTTGCGAGGTGACCGCCACAACCGGCCTTCTCATCGTCCTCGGCGAGATCTCCACGAAGCACCACGTCAACTACACCAAGATCGCCCGCGACGTCATCCGCGACATCGGCTACACGAAGCCGGAGTACGGCTTCAGCGCCGACAGCTGCGGCGTCATCGTCTCCGTGAAGGAGCAGTCTGCGGAGATCGCGGCCGCCGTCGGCGAGGACGAAGGTGCCGGCGACCAGGGCATCATGATGGGCTTTGCCTGCAACGAGACCCCGGGGCTTATGCCCCTGCCCATCGCCCTCGCCCATCACCTCTGCATGCGGCTGACACAGGTACGGAAAGATGGCATCCTCCCTTACCTGCGCCCCGACGGCAAGTCCCAGGTCACAGTGGAATACGAGTTCGGCAAGCCAAAGCGCGTCCACGCCGTGGTCATCGCCGCCCAGCACGACCCCGACGTCCCATCCAAGCAGCTCTGGGACGACGTGACGGAGCAGGTGATCAAGCCCGTCCTCGGGCACTGGATGGACGAGAACACCGACATCCACGTCAACCGCAGCGGCTCCTTCATCCTTGGCGGGCCCGCAGCCGACTCCGGCCTCTCCGGACGCAAGAACATCGTCGACACCTACGGCGGCGTCGGCCGCCACGGCGGCGGCTCCTACTCCGGCAAAGACCCCTCCAAGGTCGATCGCTCCGCTTCCTACGCCGCGCGTTGGGTGGCCAAGAACATCGTCGCCGCCGGCCTCGCCGACCGCGTCGAAGTCGAGCTCTCCTACGCCATCGGCCACCCGCAGCCTATCGGCATCTCCGTGGAGACTTTCGGCACCCACCGCTGGGACCACGGCGGCATCCTCGACCTCGTCAAGAAGAACTTCGACCTCAGCCCCCACGGCATCGTGCGCGACCTGCGCCTGCGCCGGCCCATCTACCGGCCCACCAGCGCCTACGGCCACTTCGGCCGGCGCGACATCGATGCCCCCTGGGAGGAGACGAACAAAGCCGACGACCTCCGCAAAGCCGCCGAACTCACCGGCGAGATCCAGCGCGCCTAGCCTAGATGTACGCCCTTATCATCGCCGGCGGCGAAGGCGAGCGCCTCCGCCCGCTTACCAGCGACCGGCCAAAAGCGATGATCCCCGTCGCCGGACGGCCCATCGTCGAGCACCAGCTCGATTGGCTGCACGCCGGCGGTGTCACTGACGTCGTCATCCTCTGCGGCTACCGCGCGGACGTCCTGAAGGACCACGTGGGCGATGGCCGGCGCTTCGGCGTCAGCGTTCAGTATTCGATCGAAGCCGAACCCCTCGGCCGCGGCGGCGCACTGCGGCAGGGCTACGCTTTCGTCCCGCCTGGAGAGCGCCTGGTTGTCGCCTGCAACGGCGACATCCTCACCAACCAGCCCCTCGCCGAGGTCATCCGCTACCACGGGCGCAAGCAGGCGGCCGCCACCGTCATCCTCGCCCCTCTGCGCAGCCCCTTCGGTATCGTCGATGTCGAGCGGGACGGCCGCGTCACCGAGTTCCGCGAGAAGCCGGACCTCCCCTACTGGATCAACGCCGGCATCTACGTCCTGGCACCGGAGTTCTTCCAGCGCCTGCCGGAAAAGGGCGACCACGAGACGACGACGTTTCCGCAGCTGGCGGCCGAAGGCAGGCTATTCGGCTTCAAGAGCCGCGCCTACTGGCGCCCCGTGGACAGCATCAAGGACCTCAAGGAAGCGGAGCGTGAGCTCCAGCAAATGGCCCGGACGGGAGCATGAGCGCCTCCGGAAAGACGCCCATTAAGTTCGGCACTGACGGCTGGCGAGCCATCATCGCCGAGGACTTCACGTTCGACAGCGTCCGCCTCTGCGCGCAGGCCACCGCCGCATACACGAAGGAGGCCGGCCTTGCCTCGCGCGGCCTCGTCGTCGGCTACGACACCCGCTTCGAGTCCGACCGCTTCGCTGAAGCGGTCGCCGAAGTCCTCGCCGCCAACGACATCCCCGTCTTCCTCTGCGACCGGCCCGCGCCTACGCCCGTCATCGGGTACTCCATCCTGGACCGGAACGCAGCCGGCTCCGTTGTCATCACTTCAAGCCACAACCCCGCTATCTATTCCGGCTTCAAAGTCCGCACCGACTACGCGGGCGCGGCGCCGCCGGAGGTCGCGACCCGAATCGAACAACTCGCCGAATCCTCCGCCGGCATGACGGTCCCCCGAATGGATATCGCAGATGCGAAATCGCGCGGCCTCGTCCAGATGATCGACCCCGAGACCCCCTACGTACGGCATATCGCAAACCTGGTCGACCTCGACCGCCTGCGGGGCGCCGGCCTCACCGTCATCGCCGACCCCATGTACGGCGCCGGCGCCGGATACCTCCGCAAGATGCTCTCCGGCGGCAAGACGAAGGTCATCGAGATCCGCGGCGACTTCAACCCCGCCTTTCCCGGCATGCACAACCCGGAGCCCATCCCCCGCAATCTGGAAGCCACGCAATACAGCGTCCTGAAACACCACGCCGACGTGGCGCTCATCACCGACGGCGACGCCGACCGCATCGGCGTGATGGACGGCAACGGACGCTTCGTCAACCAGCTCGAGACATTCGCGCTCCTCGCCTACTACTTGCTGGAAGTCCGCGGCGAGCGCGGCGACCTCGTCAAGTCCGTCACCACCACGAGCATGATCTGGCGCCTGGCCGAACTCTACAAGGTCCCCGCCCACGAAACAGCCGTCGGCTTCAAGTTCCTCGGCCCCAAGATGCGCGAGACCAATGCCCTCATTGCCGGCGAGGAATCCGGCGGCTTCGCCTTCCGCGGCCACCTCCCGGAGCGCGACGGCGTCCTCTCGGGCCTCTACATCCTCGACCTGATGGCCTCTCGGAAGAAGGACCTGCCTAGCCTCATCGACGAACTGTTCGCGAAAGTCGGAGCGCACTACTACGACCGCATCGACATCACCATGACACCGGCCGAGCGCGACCGCATCGCGGCCCTGCTGCCATCCCTCGAACCTGCGGCCATCGCTGGCCTCGGCGTGACCGGCTACGACCGCACCGACGGCCTGCGCTTCCTCATGGAAAACGGCGCCTGGGCCCTCATCCGCCTCTCCGGCACCGAGCCCCTCATGCGCATCTACACAGAGGTGCGGCGCGAGGACCTCGTGCTACCCGTGCTCCAGGCCGTGCGCGAGATGACCGGCGCATGAACCCGGCCGTCCTTGACGACCCCGAAGAACGCCGGCGCCTCGACCCCGGCGGCATGCTCCAGTCCGTCGCCGGCCTTCCCGAGCAGTGCCGCGAGGCCTGGGCGGCGGCGCAGGCCCTGGACCTGCCGCCCGACTACGCTGACCCCTACCAGGTCGTTATCGCCGGCATGGGCGGCTCAGCCATCGCCGGCGACCTCTGGCGCGTCCTTGTCCAGCGGGAGACCCCCATCCCGGTTCACAACGTGCGCCAGTATGACCTCCCGCCTTTCGTCGACGAGCGCACGCTCGTCATCGCCTCCAGCTTTAGCGGCGATACCGAGGAGACAGTTTCCGCTTTCCATCAGGCGCTTACCATCAACTGTCCCAAGGTCGTCATCACCACCGGCGGTCAGCTTCTGACCACCGCCCGTGCCAACGGCCTGCCCGTCTTCAAGTATCGGTTCCAGGGCGAGCCCCGCGCCGCCCTGGGCTGGAGCCTCATGCCGCTCCTGGCCATCGCCGAGCGGCTCAATCTCAGCGAAGGCATCGAGCAGGAGGTTGAGGAGATGCTCACCGTCCTCAGTTACCTCCGCGCGGAGATCGGGGAAAACGTCCCGGCGTCCGAGAACCTCGCCAAGCAGGTCGCCGGGAGCCTGCACGACAAGCTCCCGGTCATCTACGGCGCTGGCCCCCTCATCGAAGTCGCCCGCCGCTGGAAGACCCAGCTCAACGAATCCTCCAAGGTCTGGGCGTTCCACGAGGAGCTCCCGGAGGTCCACCACAACGCCATCATCGGTTACAGCCTCCCGAAGGCCGTCGCCCGCGACACCACCGTCGTCTTCCTGCACTCCGACGACCTGGTCCACCTCCGCGTCCAGCTCCGCTACGACTTCACGCGCGACCTGCTCGCCCGGTCCAACGTCGAGTCCCTCACCGTGAAGGCGCGCGGCGTCGGCGCCCTGGCCCAGGTAATGTCGCTCGTCTTCTTCGGAGACTACGTGAGCGGCTACCTGGCCCTCCTCTACGGCGTGGACCCTACCCCAACCACTGTCATAGACGAACTCAAGGCCTGGCTGGCCACACAGGAGTAGCCAATGCCCGCCACAGTCCTCCTCAACGGCACCCTCATCGACGGCACCGGCCGCGACCCAATCACAAAGGCCGCCGTCGTCGTCGAGAACGGCAATATCACCGCCGCCGGAGCCGCCGACACCATCCAGCACCCGCCCGACGCCCGCGTGATCGAGCTCGACGGTCGGACGATCATGCCCGGACTCATGGACGCGCACGTTCATCTCGGCATCGTCGACCTCTCCGTCAGCGCACCTAACCGCGACTCCCTCGCCGTCTGGGCGATGAAGGTGAAGCAGAACATCGAGGACACGCTCGACGCCGGCATCACAACCGTCCGCGACGCCGCCGGTATCGACGGCGGTTTCGCCAAGGCGGTCGAGGACGGTCTTCTCCGAGGTCCCCGCATCCTGCCCAGCGGCGGCGCCATCTCCCAGACCGGTGGCCACGGCGACTGGCGCCCGCGCTTCGCCGACGCGCCACAGACATCGATCCCCGGCCTCGTCGCGCTCCCCGCCATCTGCGACAGCCCCGACGAGGTGCGCCGCGCCGTCCGCCAGAACCTGCGCCTGGGCGCGACCCAGATCAAGGTGATGGCCTCCGGCGGCGCCATGTCCCCAGCCGACGAGCTGGAGGCGACGCAGCTCACAGTCGAAGAGATCGCCGCCGCCGTCTACGAAGCGCAGGCCGCCGGCAAGTACGTGATGGCCCATGTCTACACCCCCAGCGCCATCGCCAATGCTCTCGCGGGCGGCGTGCGCTCCATCGAGCACGGAAATTTCCTCGACGAAGAACAGGCGGCCGAGATGAAGAAGCGCGGCGCCTTCCTGGTACCGACGATCACAACCTACGACCTCATCGACCGCTTCGGCGCCCAGTACGGCATCCCGGAGTTCAACCTGGAAAAGATACGCCTGGCCAGGACCGGCTCCTTCGAAAGCGTCCGCATCGCCATGGCCGCCGGCGTCAAGATCGGCTCCGGCTCCGACCTTCTGGCCCAGATGCAGCCCTACAAGACGATGGAGCTCCCGCTGAAGACCCAGGTCATGAGCCCGATGGAGGCGATCGTCAGCGCCACCCGTACCAACGCTGAGCTCTTCCGCCTGGAGGAGAAGACCGGCGCCGTCGAACCCGGCAAGTGGGCCGACGTGATCGTGGTCGACGGCAACCCGCTGGAAGACATCAACTGCCTGACAGACAAGAACAACGTCAAGCTCGTCCTCAAGCAGGGCGCCATCCACAAAGACACGCTTCCCCCGTAGAGACGACCAACGAGCGCCCTCAGGCTCTCACCTCTTGGTCGCAACGCGCCCCAGAGGCTCAGTCCGGGCGGCGCGATTGTCTAGAGCGTGTCGAGGCCGGCGGATACTACCGTTTGCCACAGGCGCTCAGCCGCCGCGCGCTTGTTCTTTTCGGAGTAGATTCCCCTGCCGACGATTGCGTACGCGGGTGAGGTCTGGACCGCCGCGAAAGCTTCAGCGACATCGCCTCCCTGCCCTTTTCCGATTCCAGGGAAGAGAAACGCGGGCTGCTCCACGAATTGTCGAACACTCGCCCAGAGATCGCGAACGAACTTCGGCTTCGTGCCAGGCAC
>Ga0209751_10006514_pt1 | contig 10801 bp, 8 predicted proteins | sample RifCSP13_1_FD_184019 | JGI IMG/M metagenome (GOLD analysis project Ga0209751, IMG submission 184019) | Soil microbial communities from Rifle, Colorado - Rifle CSP2_sed 13_1 (SPAdes) (version 2) | ecosystem: Environmental > Terrestrial > Deep subsurface > Rock core/Sediment | place: Rifle...
TACGGACCGTCCTGATGTCGTTCTTCCAGATCGCCTTGACCAGTTCCACCGCCTGGACCAATCGTGTCCAGCTCGACGCGTAGTAACTGCGTGCGAGCACAAGCTGCGCGTCGGCAAGCTTCGCGCCTGGCGGGTCGATGGGATCGGGATGGAACTCGCGTAATTCCTCGACTGCGTCGGTGGCGCCCGCGTGGATAGATCGGAGGAGGTCCTTGGCCTGGTGCTTGAGCTGCCTCAGGTCAGGACAGACGGGCAGGTGACGATGGGGCACGACGAGCCTCCTTGTGAGTGCCCGTGGTCCGCTGTCGTCGGGCAAGGAGGGTCGTGTGAACCGCCTTACTCAATCACTGCTCAGGTGGACTCGGTCCTTTCCGCGGACGGGAGGCGCCCTGCGCGCCTGCGTCATGGTGCCTCATGGATCGATCGCCGGCAAGAACCCGGCGTGGCGAACTCTGGCGCAGGCCGTCCGCCGTCGACACTTTCGGTGTTTCCGAAAAGAGGCCACCTGATGAACGGAGTTGGGCCATGGGTTGCGGTCCAACCTCGCATGAATCCCGCGGCGATCCTTGGCAAGTTGCCAATGAGGGCCGGCGTAACGCTCCGCTTCCGCATTCCGGTGAGCGTCGTGCCGGCGGGCGCCACGGGGGTTCTCGTGTTTGCGTGGGCTGGAATCACCGGTGACAATCCAGGTGGTGCCTCCTTCTGGCATCTCTCGGTGACCATCCCGGGCGGCGGAGAGAACTTCTTTTCGCTCCTCGCAAAGGCCGCGTCAGGCAGCGCTGGGGCGAATTCCCAGGCGTTCTGGCTGCCGATGCCGAGCGACGCGATGATCCAGGCCACGCTGTTAGGCGCCGACCTGCCCGACCCCGACAACGACGGAGAAGTCGAGATCCATGGTTACCTTCCGGCCTGACGCCCGGGCCACCTGGCGCCCGCGCGATCAATGGGCATGGTGATCCAGCCGGGGACCGTGCTGGCGGGACGCTACACCGTGCTTCGTGAACTCGGGCGCGGGGGCATGGCCACCGTGTACGTGGCGGAGGACGCGCGTCTCAACCGCCGGGTGGCCGTGAAGACGCTGATCCCCGAGGTGGCCGCGGCCATTGGCGCCGAGCGATTCCTCCGCGAAATCGCGGTGGCGGCGCGCCTCTCGCATCCCCTCATCGTCCCGTTGCTTGACTCGGTCGCACTCGACCAGGACGGCGCCGCCGGACCGCCGCTGTTGTTCTACGTCATGGCCCTGGTCGACGGTGAGTCGCTGCGCGACCGACTCAATCGTGAGCACCAACTGCCAATCGACGATGCCGTGCGCATCGCACGTGACGTCGGCGTTGCGCTGGCGTACGCGCACGAACAAGGGGTCGTCCATCGCGACATCAAGCCGGAGAACATCCTGCTCTCGAAAGGCGCCGCCGTGGTGGCCGATTTCGGGATCGCCAAGCTGCTGGCCGGCGACGAACGGGGCGATTCGCAATTGACGGAAACCGGCATGTCGATCGGCACCGCGGCGTACATGAGCCCCGAACAGGCGACCGCTTCAGCCGACGTCGATGGCCGGAGTGATCTCTACAGCCTGGGCTCGGTGCTGTACGAAGCCCTCGCCGGTGAAGCGCCCTTCACCGGCGCCACCGTGCAGACGATCCTTGCCAAGCGTCTCACCGATCCGGCGCCCAGCGCGCGCCGGCTGCGCGATACGATTCCGCAGGCGCTGGACGACGCAATCATGCGCTGCCTCCAGCGCGTACCGGCCGACCGCTTCGCGACCGCCACCGAGTTCGTCGAAGCGCTCGATCGCTCGCGGCTGGTAACGACGCCGCTGCCGGGCCTGACGAGCCCGACGCCAGCCGCTACCTTCGCGCCGCCGTCGTCGCCAGCGTCGCCAGCGAAAAGGATTCAATGGGTTCACGCGGCAATCGCGGTTGCTGTCGTCGCGGGTATCGCGCTCGCCGGTCGAGCCTTTCTGCCACGTGACGGCGACGCCACCTCCGGATCGGCTCCAGCGACCATTCACGCACTTGCCGTCCTGCCCTTCGAGGATCTCAGCGAGTCGGGAAGCCAGGCGCACTTCAGCCTCGGCATGACCGACGAGTTGATCACCGCGCTTTCGCGACTCCCGGGACTGCGCGTTGCGGCACGCACCTCGTCGAGTGTCGCCAAGGCGCGCGGCGGGGACGCGCGCGCGATCGGGAACGCACTGCAGGTCGACGCGTTTCTCGACGGGAGCGTGCGCCGCGCCGGCGATTCCCTGCGGGTGAGCGTTCAGCTGGTGAATACCAGCGACGGCAGCACACGCTGGAGCAATACGTATGACGGCTCGCTGCGGGACGTCTTCACGGTGCAGGAACGAATCGCGCGCGCCGTCGCCAGCGCGCTCGAGATCGAACTCGCCGCCTCGCGCGAGCTCGTGTCGCGGCCAACGGCCGACATCGATGCGTATCAGCTCTACCTGAAAGGACGACTCGCGCTCTCCCAGCGATCCAACAACTCACTCCACGAGGCAGCGCGCTTTTTCCAGCAGGTCGTGGATCGCGATCCTGCTTCGGCGCGGGCGTGGACCGGACTGGCCGATGCCTACGCGGTGCTCGCGCTGAATTACTGGGGGCCACCTGGCGACTACTACGCCCGCGCAAAGGCGGCCGCCCTCCGCGCGGTCGAGCTGGACTCCACCATCGCCGAGGCGCATGCGTCGCTCGCGACGGTGAGTTTCCTGTACGACCGCAATTGGGCCGCCGCCGAGCGGTCCTTCCGTCGGGCCATCGATATCGATCCGAATTATCCGACTGCTCACTACTTCTACTCGATCTTCCTCTCCGGCCGGCTCAGGGACAGTGAGGCGGTCGTGGAAGCCCGGCGCGCGAAGGAGCTCGATCCGCTTTCGCCGCCACTCTCGCAGGGTGTCGGGATGGTGCACGTCCTCGCCTCTCGTCCGGTAGAGGCGATTCCACTCCTGCGTGAGGCGACGAGCACCTTCCCCGAGTATTACTTCCCGTACGCGTGGCTCGGTCTTGCGCTGGCGCGTGCCGGCCAGCCTGACGAGGGAATCGCGGCCGGGCGGCGCGCCCTGGCACTCGCCCCGGACAACGTGCTCGTCGAAGCGTTCCTGGGCATGACGTTCGCCGCGGCTGGGCATCGCGCCGAGGCACTGCGGATTGCCGAACGCATCGCCAGTCGACCCGGTGATGCCATCCCGTTCACGTATCTCGCGCGAATCTACGCCGGCGCCGGCGACCGGGATCGGGCGTTCGAATGGCTGGCCAAGGCTGTGCGAGCGCACGAAGGACAGGTCGCCGCCATGCTCACCGCCGGTTTCGAGAACATCGCCAGTGATCCACGCTTCGATGCCATCGCTCGCCAGGCTGGTGTGAAGTGATGCTGTAGCCGCGCTGCCCGCTGCCCGCTGCCCGCTGCCCGCTGCCCGCTGCCCGCTGCCCGATATCCCCAACCATCCGATCGGAGATCCAGATGCGCCACGTCATTCGACCAGCCATCGTCTTGTTAATCAGCCTTGCGTGCGCGCCAGAGGAACAGGCGGTCGTGCCCAGCGTCGTGCTGGACACGGCAGGATATGTGGAGCCCGCTCGGGTCGGCACTTTCCCGTCGCCCAAGGCGGTCATCGATGGATGGATCGCGGCCGGCGACACGATGAAGATCCGCCAGCATGCCTGGGACATCTGGGCGGTGTTGACGAGTCCCTCAGGCAAGGGCGACCTGCCCGTGTGGGAGACGTTCTACTCCGGGCACGAGATCTTCGAGCTCGACAGCACCGACACGCAGGAGATGCTCCGTCACCCGCGTGATTTCGAGATTCCGCGACAATCCGTGCATGTCCGGCGGGCGGCTGTCCTTCGCAACGAAATCCCCGTGGACGTGGATGAGCGGCGCACCTCGTTCAACCGCTTCTCGCGCAGCACCGCCGAGTACATAACGAGTCACCGGCTGAACTTCACCGAGACGCTCGACTCGATCAACACCGCTTTCAACGCCGCCAACACGCCGGTCGCACAGCGGCAGGTCTTTGTCTCACCTCCCGATTCCGTCGATCCGCGTTCGCTGGTGCTGAAGGTGGTCTTCCAGTTCATCAGCGGCGACAGCGTGACCGCGGTCCCCTACTGGAACGGATACGGTCCTGACGCATCGACGAGCGACACGCTGCCGGTGCCCGACACCTGGCGCCAGGGCATTGCCATAGACCCCACGGGAAAGCTTCCCATCGGCAGCACGATCGTCATGCCGGTGAACAACGAGCCACCGCGCGCCCTCAAGGTGTTCCACCTGAATCAGTTCTACTGGATCAGGTTGACCCAGGCGGATGTGGATCATTTCAGCACGTTCGTCAGGCCACAGACCGATGACGTGGGGGCCGCAAATCGCACCGACTCGACCAGTCTCATGGAGATGGTGAAGCCGGGGAACATCGCGCTGCTGATGGCGATGCACGTTACGGGCAAGGAGATCCCGAACTGGACGTGGCAGACGTTCTGGTGGAGTCCGTTCCCGATGGACCCGCACTTTGGCGCCGACCGGCCCAAAACCATTCCGGCGCCGTGGAACAACTACAACATGAACTTCGCGTACATGATGACGAACCCGAACGGAGCACCGCGCGTGGCGTTCAATCCGTATCTCGAGACGAACCTGAATGGACGGTTTCCGACCGATACGAGTGCGAGGTGGTTCGGCGTTCAGACGAACTGCATGACGTGTCACCGCCTGGCGGCGCGAGGGGTGGTCGATACGTCGCTCACATTCGCGCCCTACGGTCCGGCGCAGTTCATCGATCCAGGGGATTCCTCTCTGTTCGCGGGAATCACCAAGATCGACTTCCTGTGGTCGGTGGCGTTCCGCGCGAGGCCGGCGGCGCAGGCACCACGCGTCGTGCGTCGCCGACAGTGATCGCCTGGCCACGTTAACTGCCTGACGTCCGCGACTGGTGTCGACACGATGAGTCTGCTGATCGCCGGCGCGGCCGGGATCGGCTCGTGATCGGGATTGGCCGGTTCGTCATTCGGTCGACTCCGCCGCCGGAGTGACTCGTCCGCCTGACCGGGCCCGCCGGCCTAACGCGGCACGTCTCGTCCTTCGCCGAAGCCGAGCACCCAGAAGCGCGTCTCCTGCGCGGCGGCGATGCGCTCCGGCGCTTCGGTCTCGCCGTCGTCGGCCAGTAGGAACGTGCCGAAGTGCGTGGCCACGGTCGTGCGGGCGCCGAGTTGCCGGTGGGCTTCCAGCGCCTGCTCGGGCGACATGTGCACCCGCGACATGAACCACTCGGGCCGGAACGCGCCGATCGGGAGCAGTGCGAGCCTCGGCTCGCCCAGCCGGGCGCGGATCTCGGCGAAATGTTCGCCGAATCCCGTGTCCGCGGCGAAGCAGATGGAGCCGGACGGCGTCACGATCATGAAGCCCGACCATAACGAGCGATCGCGGTCGTAGAGGCCGCGTCCGGAGAAGTGGCGCGCGGGAATCGCCGTCACCGAGACGCCTGGTGACACGATCGCCGACGCCCACCAGTCCAGCTCCTGGAAGACCGGAATGCCGCGACGGTCGAGGAAGTGACCGTTGCCGAACGGCGTCACCAGTTTGAAACGGTGGTCGCCGGCCAGTCGCTTGAGTGTCGGCAGGTCGCAGTGGTCGTAATGATTGTGGCTCAGCAGAACGACGTCTATTGGAGGAAGGTCCTGAAACCGGATGCCAGCGGGCCGGACACGGCGCGGGCCGAACCATGAGACGGGGCCGCAGCGTTCGGACCAGATCGGGTCGGTGAGGATGTTCACGCCATGGGTCTGCAGCAGCACCGTCGTGTGGTTCACGAAGGTCACGCGCAGTCGATCGCCATCGACTCGCTTTGGCGGCGGCGGTCCGGCGGGTTCGGCGCGATACGTGCTCCAGGCTCCGCGCTGCCGGTTGGCGGCCCACTTCATGGCATCCCGGAAATCGTTGTGACTGGTGGCGCGCTGGTTCCGGAAGCGCTTTCCGTCGAAGTGATCTGTGACGGGGCCGTGATACGGTGGCGTCGAGACCAGCCAGCCGAGCGTGGCGATCAGGCCCGCGACGACGACGATCGCGAGCACCAGTGAGAGCAAGACGTTCAATACGATCGCCATTCGATTCCTGGATCGGACTCCCGCTAGTGCCGTTCCAACTTGTTTCGCCAAGCCCGTACCGACTTGGCTCGGCTCGATGTATTCGGCGAGAGTAGTTGGAACGGCACAGGAGGTCTTCGAGGATGCCGAGGTAGCCTTCCACGGTCTTGCGACTGAGCCAGGTGGTCTTGCCGGTACCGCGGGGTCCGAGGAGGAAGAAGCTTCGGTCCGGTAGCTGCTGAAATCTCCCTGGAGTCGCCTTTTTGCGACCAAAGTGGCTCTGTTCGCTGACGGACAGAGATTGTACTTCGATTTATCATGATTATCTTATGACATGCTTCAGCGTGCTCTCTCCCTGCCGGCTAAACCTGAACAGAGCTTTTTCCTCTGGGGACCCCGGCAGGTGGGAAAGAGCAGCCTGCTTCGCGCGACGTACCCGGACGCGCGGATCGTTGACCTGCTGCAGACCGACACCTTTGTACGCTACGCCCAACGACCCGCGCTGCTACGCGATGAGCTTCGCGACGCCCCTCGGCGCACGCTGACAATCCTCGATGAAGTCCAGAAGGCACCGGCGCTCCTGGACGAGGTGCACTGGCTCATCGAGAACGGCGGATTGGTGTTCGCGCTCTGCGGATCGAGTGCGCGCAAGGTGCGCCGCGGCCACGCGAACCTGCTCGGCGGGCGGGCAGTGCGTCACGAGCTTTTCGGATTGATCGCGTCGGAAGTCGGGGCCGATTTCGACCTCCTCCGTTTCCTCAATCACGGCTACCTGCCACGTCACTACCTCGCCGAGGATCCGGCGCGGATGATTCGCGCGTATGTGGATGACTACCTCAAGGAGGAGATTGCCGCCGAGGGGCTTGTTCGCCGGCTCCCACCGTTCGCGACATTTCTGTGGGCGGCTGCAGTGGCCGAAACGGAACTGGTGAGCTTCACGAACGTAGCGCGCGAATGTGGCGTCTCAGCCAACACCGTGCGGGAGTACTACCAGATTCTCGTTGATACTCTTCTGGGCAGGTTCCTGCCTGCGTACACCGCGAGGCCGAAGCGGCGGGTGATCCAGTCACCGAAGTTCTATTTCGCGGATGTGGGCGTCGTGAACCATCTCGCGCGTCGCGGGCGCCTCGAGCCGCGCAGCGAGTTGTTTGGCAAGGCGCTCGAGAACTACGTCTTTCACGAACTGACGGCGTACCTGGAGTACCACGACCGCGACATGCCCTTGGCCTACTGGCGGCTGGCAAGCGGGATCGAGGTGGACTTTGTCGTGGGTGACATGGTGGCCGCGATTGAGGTGAAGGCGACGGAACAGGCTGGCGGCCGGCACTTCTCTGGACTGCAGGCGATCAAGGAAGATCATCCGGAGCTGGGTCGGCGCATCTTTGTGTGCATGGAGCCCCGGCGCCGTGTCCGGGAGGACGGCATCGAGGTCCTTCCAGTGACGGAGTTCCTGCGATTGCTGTCAGCCGGCGAATTGTTCTGAGTTGTGCAGGTCGCGGGACATGCTCCGCCCTGACTGGCGTCGTGGCATCTTGCATCACCGAGTGAACGCGGTCGCGTCCTCGGATTCCGACTCTCGGCTTGGCCGCTCGAATCGACGATTCCCGATCTCGAAGGAAGAGGAGTGGTAATCGAGCCAGGAGAAGACGAGCTGCAACACGCGGTGCAATTGATGAAGAGTGTAGTTCTCAGGAACTCGCACCCGCCTCCAGATGGGCGGTTCGATGTATTCGAGCGCGATGTGGAGCACGACCTGGCGATGTTGCGCGGGCTTCGCGCCGGTTTGGAGGTTGCGGCGGGACGTGCTTCGCCCTGACGACTGTCGTGGCATCTTGCGTTACCAGGTGAGGCAGCGCTCAACCGGCAACTCGACGAGGTGCCAGGATTTGCGATCGCCATAGAGGCGTCGCACTTCGGCTTGGTCCACCGGATTCTTCAAGTCGAAAACGGCTCGGTCGCTCAACCGTTCGGTCTCCACGATCCACGGATCGACGATGTACCGGCCGTCGACGACGGCGAAGTCGTGCCCGTCCACCAAGATCGCTCCTGCCCAGCCGGTGTTCTCCCTGCTCCAGAATCCGTAGATGGCCGTGTTTGGTTCGAGCGAACGGATGTAATAGGCGCAATCCGCGCAGCTTGCCGCGCGTCTGCCGTCCGGCAGGAGTGAAGCTCCGGCCTCCTCGTCGTAAACGACGCCGAGCGCTTCGTCGGAGCCGTAGCGCACAGTGAGTTCGTTAACACGGCTGAACTGGTTCACATTTCGACTGGAAGGAAGCGCGAAACGCATCATTCGATTCAACGTTGAAATGCACTTGGTATTTTGGCCGCTCTCTCCCCTCGATCCGCGGGCGACGCGACCACACAATAATCCAGGTCCGTTCCCTTGGTCACCTGGCGTCTGCGGCAGGTCGCACAGCATTAGCTCGGCTGCTGAAAAGCTTTTTCACCTGCGTCCTGCCTGTGGACGACACCGTGACCGATGATCGCGCTGAATACGGATGGGAATCAGAATTCCCAACGTTTCGTGAGATTTTGCAGGCTCAGGTACGAGAACGACACTTCAGTGCATGCGAGACAACCAGTCACGCCGATGCGCCCGCACCAGTGAGCTGGCTTTTCACTGGACTGGCCGCTTTTGGGCAAACCCTCTATCGCACTCGCGCAGAATACTGCACAGGATCAAGGACGCAGCAACCGTCAAGCGCACCGCAAAGCGAAAAGAATTGTGGATAGGACCGAAAACGAAATACTCGATACAAGTAGTACGCGTCCTCCTTCTGGTTTGACACGCTGAGTTCATTCCGCGAAACAAAGAACGGCGTTTCCTTCGGATACGCGGTCGTCTTGACCTCAATGAATCGGTCAGTTCCTCCCACTTCGTAGGATCGGATATCGAACCCAAGCCCGTCGCCAACCGTTTCTGAAACGTGCTCCACGCGATCGGCGAGATGTGATTTCCCGGCCCGGGTTAGGCGGTCTCGTTCGTATTCAACCACCCATACCTCCCCCGCCCGACCAAGAGATCGATTGGCAACTTCGATCTGCAGCCATCCCGGTCTGCGGATCAATTGGCCGGCTGCGATGAGGTCCGATCTCAGCTTGCCCTTCATCGGCATCGGGGGATGAACCCGACGTTGCGAGATCGGCGTCACACCGGGTTGGCTCGCCTCAGCGGTTAATTGCTCTGTCAGAATGTTGGCGAGCTCTTGATCGCTGCCAAAGCGTCGCTCAACAACGTGAAAAAGCAGCTTCTGGTAGTTTCCTTGTGGCCTATATCCATTGATGCTTGGGTACCCAAGCTGATTCGCGATCGCACTGACGTTCTCGTGCTTGTCCTCGATTGCTCCTTTCGTGCGATCACTTAGTAGAGGTCTTAGCGCGCGCACATGCGCCGCCTTATTCAACGATTCGCCGCGTTGTTCTGCCCTCAGCATGTTGAGGTAGTCGGCAACCAACGCCTCGCATTCCGCCTCCGACCAGACTCGTCTCATTGTCACACCATGAGTGCCCGAATCGACAGGAACGAAAAGCCTCCATAGAACACCACCAACGCCACCAACCCCACCCTCGGCCACACCCCAGGACGCACTGCTTCCGGTAGCAACCGCGTATTCACGTAGTAGAGGTGCACACCCGCGATCACGAACGTCAGGCCCGCCACGTTCGCCGAGATCTGAAGGAGCAGGATCGGCTGCGCCATCTTGAGCGCGATCATCCCCCACACCACCACCACGCCTAACAACGCGTAGTAGATCGCCCGCACGTCCCCGCCCCGCCAGGCCCGAAGGCGCTTGCTCCCGGTCCACAGGATGTCCGTCACCGCGCGCACCATCCCCTCAAGCACATCCAGCTGGGTCTTGAACAGGATCCACGCGCCGAGGAACGCCACCACGCCGCCCATGAGCGGCAGGCGTGCTTCCATCGCGTTCGCCAGCGTCGCCGCGATGCCATAGCCGCGAATGTCGGTCCCGGGTTCGAGGAACGTCACGTACAGCAGCGCCGGGAGCGCCATCCCCAGCAGCGCGCCGAAAAAATAAATGACCCACTGGTCCACCTTCACCACGCGCCACCAGCCGCGCCACCGCTCCATCGACTTCTCGTCAGGCACGAACGTGAACCCGGTGTGCGCCAGGTTCACCTTCTTCCCGCCCACCGCCGCGGGGATGTATCCGGCCACGCCGCCCATCCCGTATCCCTTGTCGCGCGCCCAGTTCGACAGCGTGAGGTTGATGACGCCACCGGCGCCGCAAAATCCCGCGAACGCGCCGATCAGGAAATAGTCCGCCCCCTCGGGCAGGAACATGAACTTCCCCGTCGACGGCGCGAAGCCGAAGAATCCGGCCGCTGCGGCAATCCATGTGGACGGGGCCACGAAGATCAGCGCGAGCACGAGGAAGCTGCCGATGATCACGATCACCAGGATCCAGTTCAGCACCTCGAGCGTCCGCTCGATCCGCCGGCCGAACAGGAGAATCACAACGCAGGCGAGAAACGTCCCGACGCCGATCAGATAGACGATGTTCGCTTCCTCAGGACCGGCAACGCGCCTGGTAACGAGAAAGAAGAACGCCCCCGACGCCGCGCCAGCCCAGCCAGGCCACCCCACCTGGAGGAAATACAGCAGCGAGTAGATGACGGCCCAGAACGTCGAGTGCGGGCGCGTGCGCATGAAACCGGTGTTCGCCGGCTCGCCGGTGGCCATGGTGTACCGCATCAGCTCC
>Ga0209751_10006515_pt1 | contig 10800 bp, 12 predicted proteins | sample RifCSP13_1_FD_184019 | JGI IMG/M metagenome (GOLD analysis project Ga0209751, IMG submission 184019) | Soil microbial communities from Rifle, Colorado - Rifle CSP2_sed 13_1 (SPAdes) (version 2) | ecosystem: Environmental > Terrestrial > Deep subsurface > Rock core/Sediment | place: Rifle...
GCGCGGACGTCCTCTTCGTGGAAGCGCCGGTGAGCGAGGCGCAGATCGAGACGATCGCGCGGTCGCTCCCCTGTCCCACGCTCATCAACATGTTCGAGGGCGGCAAGACGCCGCTGGTGCCCCTCGATCGGCTCGAGGCGTTCGGCTACCGCATCGTCATCGTCCCGTCGGATCTGCAGCGCGCGGCCATCCGCGCGATGCAAGACGTGCTGACGGTCATGCGCCGGGACGGCAATAGCCGAGCGGTGGCCGACCGCATGGCGACGTTCGAGGAACGCGAAGCGGTCGTGGGCACGCGCGAGTATCTGGACGTGGATCGGCGTTACCAGGTTTGAGGGGCGCCCGGAAATGTTCGATGACCTCACAGGAAGGAGCGGGTGATGGCGAAGCCAAGGATCGGGTTTCTCGGGATGGGCGCGATGGGCGGACCGATGGCGCGGCGCCTCGTGCAGACGGGTTTCAGCGTCACCGGCTACGACGTGAGCGAGGCGCGCGCGGCCGCGGCGGCCAAGGACGGCGTCACGATCTCGAAATCTCCGGCGGCCGCCGCCGGGGTCGCCGACGTCGTCATGTCGAGCCTGCCGAACCCGCCCGCGGTCCGGGAAGCGTATCTCGGCGCCGCCGGCGCGGTCTCGGCGCTGCGCGCCGGGACGATCCTCGTCGACATGAGCACGATCGATCCGAACACGTGGCGTGACGTCGCCGACGCCGCCGCGGCCCGCGGCGCCGAGAGCCTCGGCGCACCGGTGAGCGGTGGGCCCGCGGACGCGGGAAGCGGCCGACTCGTGTTCCTGGTCGGCGGCGACGCCGCCGTGATCGATCGCTGCCGGCCGGTCCTCGAGGCGCTCGGCACCGAGATCCACCACCTCGGGCCGCTCGGCGCGGGCTACATCGTGAAGCTCGTGAACAACGTCATGTCAATGTGCAACGTCGCCGTCGCCGCCGAAGCCATGGTGCTCGGCGTCCGCGCGGGCATGGACCCGCAGCGGCTGTTCGACGTCCTGTCGACCAGCGGCGGCCGCTCGCATCATTTTCTGAAGCGCTTCCCAAACGTGCTGGCTGGCGATTTCACGCCGCACTTCAGCATCGCGCTGTCGCGGAAGGACCTCTCCCTGGCCCTCAAGATGGCCGAGAGTCTGGGAGTCCCGATGCTGGCCACCTCGACCGTGCGCCAGATCTACGAGGCTGCGGCGGCGCAGGGTCTCGACAATGTCGACATGGCCGGGGTGACGACGCTCTACGAGCAATGGGCCGGAGTGAAGGTGCGTGCGAAACGAGACGACAAGGAGGCAACATGAACACCTGGATCCGGAACGTAGCAATCGTCGGCGTGCTCGCGGTGGCGGCGCTCGCCGTCATCCACGAACCCGTTCGGGCCGCGAAGACCGCCGAGCTCAAGATCGGCTTCATCTCGGCGCTCTCGGGAGCGGGCATGGGCTGGGGCATGGGCATGCTGGGCGGCCTCGAGCTGGCCGCCGAGGACGTGAATAAGGCCGGCGGCATTCCGATCGGTGACACGAACTACACGATCAAGGTCATCGCGTACGACGACAAGTACACCGGCCCGGGTGCCGTGCAGGCGGCCCAGCGGCTCATCTCCCAGGACGGGGTCAACATCATCGTGGGCCCGCTCGGCTCGGTCCCCATGCTGGCGATAGCCGACGTCACGGAGTCGAACAAGGTCCTCGTCTTCTCCAACAGCTATACGACGAAGGCCCTCAGCGCGAAGAAGCCTCACACGTTCCGGCTGACGCCGACGAGCATGGAATTCTCGCTGCCGTTCCTCCAGTGGATCGCGAAGAACCACCCGCAGCTCAAGACGACGGCGATCGTGGGCCCGAACGACGAGTCCGGCAAGGAGGTCGCGTCGCACAACGAGGCCGCATACCAGAAGGTCGGAATCAAGGTCCTCGCGAAGGAGTTCTACGAGCGGGGCACCCAGGATTTCGTGCCGCTCCTGACGAAGCTCCTCGCGTCGAAGCCCGACATCCTCGACCTCGACGGCTCCACGCCGGGTGACTCGGGAGTGATCCTGAAGCAGGCGCGGCAGATCGGGTTCCAGGGCCAGATCATCAAGACGGGCGGTCCCGGCACCCTCGAGATCATCCGGGTCGCGGGCGCCGCCGCCGATGGCTTCCTCTACGTCAGCCCGTGGGATCCGAATGAGCCGAAGGTCAAGACGCTCATGGAGCGGTTCGAGGCGAAGTACAAGATGCCGTACAATCCCCTCGGAGTCTATTTCTACGAGGGCTCGCACATGCTCTTCGACGCCATCAAGCAGGCGAAGACCTTCTCCTCGGACGGGCTCCGGCAGCACATCGAGCGCCAGAGGGAGTACACGGGGGTGCTCGGGCGCTACGTGTGGGGCGGCGAGGCGGAGTACGGCATCCGCCATCAGTGGATCGCCCCGTTCTACGTCGGCCAGGTGCAGAAGGGCAAGGAAATGATGCTCACCAAGATCAACCCGTAGGATCCCGAGCCGCGAGACCGGGCCGCCGCCCGGTCCCGCGACACCGGCCACTCGCCATGCTGACCGAAGTCTCCATCGCGCAAATCCTGGTGAACGGGCTCACCTCGGGCTCCTTCTACGTCCTGATGGCGCTCGGCTTCACTCTGATCTTCGGCATCATGCGGCTCGTCAACTTCGCGCACGGCGAGTTCTACATGCTGGGCGCATTCGTGGTCTATCACCTCTACGGGCGCCTCGACGTGAACTTCTTCCTCGCGCTTGCGGCATCGGCGGTGACGGTGGGGGTCCTCGGCGCGATCGTGGAGCGCGTCATCTTCGTCCCGCTGCGCTCCCGCGAGCTGTCGATGCTCATGAGCGCGCTCGGGCTGCAGATCGCGCTCCAGGGCGTCATGGCGGTGACCGAGGGCGTGGAGGCCCTCTCCCTGCCCGCGCCGGTCAGTGGCGTCTACCGCTCCAGCTGGCTGATATTCCCCTACGACCGTCTGCTGGTGGTCGCGGTCGCCGCGGTCGTGCTGGCCCTGTTCTACGCCTTCATTACGTGGAGCAAGTTCGGCCAGGCGCTTCGCGCGGTGGCCCAGGACGCCGAGGCCGCGCTCATGCAGGGCATCCCCGTGAACCGCGTCTACACCCTGGCCTTCGCGATCGGCTGCGCGCTCGCCGCGATCGCGGGCGGCGTGATCGGGCCCGTCTTCTCGCTCCACGTCTACATGGGCCAGGCCGCGATCCTGAAGGCTTTCGTGGTCGTGATCCTTGGCGGGCTCGGGAGCGTTCCCGGCGCGGTGGTCGGCGGGCTCATCCTCGGCCTCGCCGAGAGCGTCTTCGCCTCGCTCTTCGGCGTTCTCGTGTCGGACATGCTCGGCTTCCTGTTGATCATGATGATCCTGCTCTGGCGGCCCTTCGGCCTGCTGGGCCGCGCGACAGCATGACGGAGCGCCCGGTGAGCGGACGTGCGCGGGCGCTTCGGGGTCTCGTCCCCGGGGCGCTGCTGATCCTCGCGCTCTTCGTCCCGTGGATGTTCGAGAACCAGTTCGGGCTCTACCTGCTCGACATGGCGCTGATCAACGCGGTGATCGCGCTCGGCCTGAACGTGGTCCTCAAGACCGGTCAGGTGTCGATGGCCCAGGCCGGGTTCATGGCCATCGGGGCCTACATCTCCGCCCAGCTCACCGTGAAGCTCGACGTGCCGTTCCTCGTCGGGTTCGTCGCGGCGGGGCTCGGCGCGGCCCTCGTGGCGCTCGGCCTCGGCCGCATCATCCTCCGTCTCAAGGGCGTCTACTTCCTCCTGTTCACCTTCGCGCTGAACGAGTTCCTGTATCTCCTGAACAAGAACGTGCCGGCGCTCACCGGAGGCAACGACGGGGTGGTCGGGATCAAGCCTCCGACCATTCCCCTCGTGGCCGATCCGCTGCGCTCGAAGGCCGCCTTCTACTACCTGGTGCTTGTCGTCGTTGCGCTGGCCCTCGCCTTCGTCTGGGCCCTCTACCGGTCGCCGTTCGGGCGGGCGATGGACGCCGTTCGGGAGTCGGAGCTCCTGGCCGCCGCGACCGGCTACAACCCGATGCGCATCAAGATCATCGCGTTCACGATCGGGTGCCTCCTCGCGGGCCTCGGCGGGAGCCTCTACGCCCACTTCCTGCTCTACATCGCGCCCTTCAGCTTCACGTTCTGGGAATCGGTCAACTTCCTGTTGATGAACATCATCGGCGGCTCGACCTCGCTCGCCGGGCCTATCCTGGGGGCGTTGCTCCTGACGCCGCTGCCCGAGCTGCTGCGCGCGTACGTGCTCTGGCAGCAGGTGCTGTACGGGCTCGCGTTCATGGTGTTCATGCGCTTCCTGCCGGATGGCGTGACCCCGCTGTGCGTGTCGGCCTGGCGCGCGGCGGCGGGGGGCCTTGGCCTGCAGGCCGGCGAACGCGCACCCGACCCACGGAGCGGGAGCTGACGCCGGTGGCGCCCCTGCTCGAGGTCCGGGGACTGTCGAAGCAGTTCGGCGGGTTGGCCGCCGTCGCCGACCTCTCGTTCACGGTCGAGCCGGGCAGCATCGTCGGGCTGATCGGACCCAACGGCGCCGGCAAGACCACCGTGTTCAACCTCATCACCGGACAGCTCGCCCCGACGGCCGGCGAGGCGCGCTTCAACGGCCGGAAGATCATCGGGCTCGCGCCCTATGACATCGCGAGGATGGGCCTCGTCCGCACCTTCCAGTCGACCGTGCTGTACCCCGAGTCGTCGGTGCTCGAGAACGTGCTCCGCGGGTGCGCGGTGAGGAGCCGCGTCGGGTTCTGGTCGGGGCTGGTCGGCTCGCGCGCGGCGGCGCAAGACGGGGCGGAGACCCGCGCCCGCGCGCTCGACCTGCTCCGGTTCGTAGAGCTGGACGGCGTCCTCTCCGAGGCGGCCCGGAACCTGCCCTACGGCCACCAGAAGGCGCTCGGCATCGCGATCGGGCTCGCGACCCAGCCGGAGCTCATGCTGCTGGACGAGCCGGTCGCCGGCATGAACGCGGAGGAGACCGCGCGCACCGCGCGGCTCCTCCGGCGGGTGAACGAGGGCGGAACCACCATCGTGGTGGTCGAGCACGACATGAGCTTCGTCATGGGCCTCTGCCGCACGATCGTGGTCATGAACTACGGCCGGAAGATCGCCGAGGGCCGACCGGACGAGATCCGGAACGACCCGGCGGTGATCGCCGCATACCTGGGAGTCGACGAGGATGCCGCCGCTCAAAGTGCATGACGTGCAGGTGACCTACGGGAAGGTGCGCGCGCTGCGCGGCGTGACGCTCTCCGTGGACGAGCGCGAGATCGTCTCGATCGTGGGGGCGAACGGCGCGGGCAAGAGCACGATCCTCAAGGCGGTGATGGGGCTCGTTCCGATCACCGCCGGCACGGTGGAGTTCGGCGACCGGCGCCTCGACCAGCTGTCGCCGCCTCGAATCGTCCGCGCCGGGGTGAGCCTCTGTCCCGAGGGGCGGCGGCTGTTCCCCGAGATGACGGTGGAGGAGAACCTCCGCATGGGCGGCTACCAGCGCGACCGCCGGCACGTGGCCAGGGCGCTCGGGGAGGTCTGCGCGTATTTCCCGGTGCTGGCCGAGCGTCGCGGACAGTTCGCGGGCAGCCTCTCGGGCGGCCAGCAGCAAATGCTCGCCATCGGCCGCGCCCTCATGTCCGATCCCAAGCTCCTGCTGCTCGACGAGCCGTCGCTCGGACTGGCCCCGCTGGTCGTGCGGGAGATCGCGACCATCGTCCGGAATATCCATGCGCGGGGCGTCTCGGTCATCCTGGTCGAGCAGAACGCCCGGATGGCGCTCAAGCTGTCAGATCACGCCTACGTGATGGAGACCGGCCGCGTCACCCTCCACGGCACCGGGCAGCAGCTGCTGGACAACCCGCTGGTGCAGCGCTCGTATCTCGGAGTCTGACACGTGTTCCCGCACCTCTTCAGTCCGGCGCGCATCGGGAGCCTCGAGCTGCCGAACCGCATCGTCTTCGCCGCGACGAGCTCCGAGCTCGCGGACCGCGAGGGCCTCATCACCGACGACATGGTGGAATACTACGTCGAGCGCGCGCGCGGCGGCGCGGGGCTGATCGTCGTCGAGGCGACGTACGTCGATCCAAGAGGCAAGCGCCTCCACCACAACGCGATGCTCCACGACGACCGCTACATCCCCGGCATGCGCCGGCTCGTGGGCGCCATCCATGCCGCGGGAGCCCGCGCCGCGCTCCAGCTCAATGACGGCGGCCGCGAGTCCGTCCCGGAGGTCTCCGGCGCGCCCCCCCGCGCGCCCTCCGCGCTGCCGTCCCGCTTCACCGCGGTCGGGGACGGGGTCATTCCGCAAGAGTTGACCGTCGCCGAGATCCAGGAGCTGGTTCATTCCTTCGCCGAGGCGGCCCGTCGCGCTCGCGCCGCGGGGTTCGACGCCGTCGAGCTCCACGGCGCTCACGGCTACCTGATCGGCCAGTTTCTCTCTCCCGAGGCCAACCACCGCCGAGATGGCTACGGCGGTGACACCCCGCGTCGCGCCCGCTTCTTCGTCGAACTGGTCGAGGCGATCAAGCGCGAGCTCGGGCGCGAGTATCCGGTAATCTGTCGCATGAACGGGCGCGACCTCGTCCCCGGCGGTCTCGAGCTGGACGAGGCGGTGGAGATTGGAGTGCTGCTGCAAGCCGCGGGTGCCGACGCCGTGAGCGTTTCCGGCGGCATCCACGCCTCCCGGCCGTACGCGATCATCCCCGGCATGTCCGTGCCGCGCGGCTGCTACGTGTCGTACAGCGAGGCCTTCAAGCAGCGGCTGACCGTCCCGATCATGGCGGTCGGACGCATCAACACGCCGGCGCTCGCCGAGGAGATCCTCTCGTCGGGACGCGCAGACCTCATCTGCCTGAGTCGCGCGCTCCTCGCGGATCCCCACTTCCCGGCGAAGGCGCGGTCCGGCCAGGTCGACCGTATCGTCCCGTGCATCGCCTGCAACGAGTGCATCGCGACGATCCATCGCCACAAGGGCATCGTGTGCACGATGAACCCGGCGGTGAGCCGTGAGCTCGAGTTCAAGCGGCTCCTCGCTATGCCGACGAGCGTGAAGCGCCTCGTGGTGGTCGGCGGCGGCGTCGCCGGGATGGCCGCGGCGATCACCGCTGCCGGGCGCGGGCACACCGTCCACCTGTTCGAGGCGGATCGCGTCCTCGGCGGCCACCTGCGGCTCGCCTATCTGCCGCCGCACCGAGAGGAGCTCGAGAGCGCGCTCCGGTTCTTCGAGCGCGAGGTCGAGCGGCGCGCGATCAACGTGCATCTCGATCACCCGTTCACGGTCGCCGACGCGCAGGATCTCCGCCCCGACACGATCATCCTCGCGATCGGAGCCGAATCCCGCAGCCCCGACATCCCCGGTGTCGACCTCCCTCACGTCGTCGCGGGCTGGCGCATCATCGCGGGCCTCACGGAGACCGGCGCGAACTGCGTCGTCATCGGTGGCGGCCTCGTCGGCATGGAGGTGGCGGACTACCTCGCCGAGCGCGGGAAGCGCGTCATCATCGTGGCGCGCTCCGCCCTCTTGACGAAGGCCGTTCACGCCGACCGCGTCTACTTCCTCGATCGCATCCGCGAGCTCGGCATCGAGGTGCTCACGCACACGAAGGTGCACGAGATCGGCCCGCGCTCGGTGACGGTGGAGCCGCCGAACGGCTGGCCCCGCGCCCTCCTCGGCGTCGACACCGTCGTCCTCTGCGCCGGCTACACGCCGCGAACCGCGCTCGCCACGGAGCTCACCGGCCTCGGCATCCCGGTGCACCTCGTCGGCGACGTGCAAGGATCCCGGAAGTTCTTCGAGGCCATCGAGGAAGGCACGCTCGCGGCGATCGCGCTCTGAGCTCGCGCGCCCTGAGAGGGGCGAGAGCGGTGACGTCTTCAGCGATCCGAGGCCCCAGCCGCACAGCGGCGAGCCTGTTAACCGTACCCTCGGGCGCCGTCCCTCGGGAAGGCCGCGCCTTGCTGATGAACCTGCTCAACATCGAGGTTCCCGTCATCGCCGCCATCAACGGCCCGGCGTGGCGCCATGGGGAAATCCCGCTGCGGTCGGACATCGTGCTGGCATCGGACACGGCGGCGTTCCAGGATTCCGCGCATTTCATGTCCGGGATGGTGCCGCGCGACGGCATGCACATCGTCATGCCCATGCTGATGGGCATGAACCGCGGGCGGTATTTTCTGCTTACGGGGCAGACACTCTCGGCGCAGGAGGCGAAGGATCTGGGGCTTGTGGCCCAAATTCTGCCGCCGGGGAAAGTGTTGGCCCGCGCCTGGGAACTAGCAGAAGATCTGACCAAGAAGCCCACATTGCTGCTGCGCTACACGCGGCTGATGTTCGTCGAGTATATCCGCAAGCGCATGCAAGACCTGCTGGGCTATGGCCTGGTCATGGAAGGCCTGGCGCTGATGGACAACCCGGACTGATCGGCATCTCGGCCGGACTGATCGGCATCTCGGCCGGACTGATCGGCATCACGAAGGGAGACAAAAATGCGGTTGAGTGGGAAGCGGCCATCGCCGCCACCATCGCCGCCTATGGGCGGTTGGACATCCTGGTGAACAATGCGGGGATTTCCGGCAGCTCCGTGGGCGATCCGGACGGGGTGGCGGGATGGGACAGAGTGATCGCCATCAACGCCACCTCCGTCTTTCTCGGCACGCGGCGGGCGGCAAAGGAGATGGCGAAAACGGGCGGTGGCTCGATCGTCAATATTTCGTCCATCATGGGCATCGTCGGTAGCGCCGATAGTCACCCGGCCTATCACGCCTCCAAGGCCGCGGTGCGCAACCACACGAAGGCCGCCGCGGTGCGCTACGGCCCGATGAATGTGCGGGTGAATTCCGTGCATCCCGGGTTCCTGCCGCCGATGCTGAATGCCACCAACCAGGGCGGGCGTGACAGCAAGATCCCGATGACGCCGCTGCGCCGGCTCGGCAAGCCGATCGAGGTGGCCAACGGCGTGCTGTTCCTGGCTTCGGACGAGGCGTCGTTCATCACCGCGGCGGAGCTGGTCATCGACGGCGGCTTCATCGCCCAGTAGCGGCAGATCAGCCGGGCCATGCCGCGCGTAACGCGGCGACGATCCGGTCCACGTCGTCGCCGCCGTTATAGCCGTGGAAGCTGAAACGGATTCTGCCCCGGCCGTTCCACGCCCAGACACCGCGTTCGTGCAAGGCACCGACGGAATCGGCCAAGCGGCGCAGGGCGGCGAGATCGAAGCGTTCACCGGTCGGGTAGGAAACATAGCTGACGCCGATCAGGCGCGTGGGGGTGTCCACCAGCGCGGCCAGTCGGTTGGGCTCGATGCCACGCGCAAAACGCAGTTCGGCGCGCGGCCGCAGCGCCAGCGGGGCGACAATGGACGGATATTCATTGCTGTCGAAGCAGACATTATCGCCGGCGCCAATCCAGGCTTTCGACCACGAGCGAAACGCCGTCGGCAACGCTGCCGACGAAGCCGATTTCTTCCGGGGTCACGCCCCAGCATTCGCCCAAAAGTTCGCGCGCGCGTTCCACCTGCGCTTCCTGTGCGTGGCGGCCGGGCATGCCGTTGCTCTTGTCCGCGGCGTAGCGCAGCAGGGCCGCATCGTGACGGCGCAAAAAAGCGGTTTCCCCGGCGGCACAGACATGCGCGATGCCATCGCGAATACGAAAATCACGCCGATCGAACAACGGTGCGGGGGTCATGACGAAAAGCTCACATGCGGCAGCACGTCGCGCGCCAAGCCGCGCAGCAGCGCATCCACCGGCAAGGCGCCGGGGCCGGCCACCTGCGGATTGAGGATCACGCGGTCGATCCCCGGTTGGGCGAGTAGGCGGGCCAGCTGGGCGCGAAAGTCTTCCGGCGTGCCGGCGACTGCATAGCGCTCGATCAGGCTGGCGGGCACCGCGGCGGAGTGCGGGGAGCTTGGGCTGGCGTGGTGGGTCGGATCGTATTCCTGGCGCAGGCGTTGCACGAAGGCACGCTCTTCGCCCTCGAACCACTCGGGGTCCGCGTTGTTGATCGCGGCGGCGGCGCGGGCGCGCACCTGGGCCAAGGCGGCGTCGCGGCTGGCGTCCAGACCGACGGGAGTCCAGCAGGACACTTCCACATTGGATATTTTCTTGCCCGCCGCGCTCGCACCCTCGGCGACGTTGGCCAGGCCGCGGGCGACGAATTCGGGTGACACACCTTGCAGCAGGATCGCGCCATCGGCCACGCGCCCAGCCGTGCGCGTCATGCGCGGGCCGGACGCGGCGATGTGCACCGGCGTTGCAACCGGACCGTCGATCCAGCTCATTCGCCCGGCGACGGCGTTTTCGAATGCGACGGCCTCGCCACGTAACAGAGCGCGTACCTGGGAAATATGGGATTCCATCGCGGCGATGCGCGCCGGCCCCATGCCGATCGTGCGCAGCGACGAAAACCCGAGGCCGATGCCCAGCATCGCGCGCCCGCCAGACATTTCCTGCAGGGTCGCCATCGCGCTGGCGGTGACGCTGGCATGGCGGGTGACCGGCTGCGTCACCCCAGGCCCGAAGCGGATGTTCTTCGTGGCCAGGGCGATGGCGGCCAGCGTGACGTAGACTTCCCGGCAGAGCAACTGGGAGTCGATCACCCAGACACTGTCAAAACCGAGTTCCTCGGCCAATCGCGCATGGGCGGCCAGACGCGCGGCCGGCTCCGTGCCCCACAGCGCCAGGCCCAACCGGGGAGCAGGTGAAGAATGCGAGGCGGCCATGAGCGTAGATAACACAAAACCCGTTCTCACACCTGAACTGAACTGGCACAGGCGGATGAACCCTGGAGCGCGCCCTCCGTTTGCTT
>Ga0209751_10006520_pt1 | contig 10796 bp, 10 predicted proteins | sample RifCSP13_1_FD_184019 | JGI IMG/M metagenome (GOLD analysis project Ga0209751, IMG submission 184019) | Soil microbial communities from Rifle, Colorado - Rifle CSP2_sed 13_1 (SPAdes) (version 2) | ecosystem: Environmental > Terrestrial > Deep subsurface > Rock core/Sediment | place: Rifle...
GTACCGCTCCCGATTGCGCTCGTACTCCTTCTCCACATTGGCGCGGAAGGCGTCGGTGGTCCCGAAGAAGTCCACCTGCACCGAGTGGTCGATCACCAGGTCCGCGGGGACGAGGGGGTTGATCCGCTTGGGGTCGGCCCCCAGGCGGGCCATGGCGCTCCGCATGGCTGCCAGGTCCACGGCCACCGGCACGCCGGTGAAGTCCTGGAGAACCACCCGGCCCAGCATCAGGGGCACGTTGATCTCCCCGGGCTCCGGCTGCCAACGGGCGAGGGCCTCCACGTCTCCGGGCAGCACCTGGTAGCCGTCCACATTGCGCAGGATGCTCTCCAGCATGACCTTGATCGAGAAGGGAAGCGTTGAGACGCGGGCAATCCCCCGCTTCTCGAGGGCGTTGATATCAAAGTAAGCAAGGGTGCCACCCACGCTCTCCAGAGCACGCTTGGCACCAAATTCGTCCCGGTACTTCATCACCCGTCCTCCCCTGCCATTACGCGCTGCATATATTATTATACATCGTCAATGCCCATCGAGGTAGCGGAGCATTGAACACGGACAAGGTCCCTCCAGTCTTATCATCGCACACCTCTGTTCCAGGTGAGAGGCGTTGGAACGGCACTAGGGAATACGCCACACCGTGTAGGCCGCTACGGCGCTTCCGAGAAGGACGGCACTGTAGCAGAGCACAGCGATGAAGCGGTACAGATGTTTCAACTGCAGAACATTGTAGAGCGTATAGAGGAACCGATGGGCCCAGTGGAACAGCGGAAGGGTAATGATGACCAAGAGATACAGCCGTGTGACGGGATGCCCCACCAGGCCGTACAGGAAATCGTAGCTGGGGGCTTCGAGCGCCCCCAACGGAAAGGCCAACCCGCTCAACATGAGATGGACGGGGAAGAGGAGTGCTGCGATCGTCCCCCCCGCGCCGAACAGGGTCCGGAAGAGCGGTGTGCTGGGTCGCACGACCATCGCCTTTGGAGCCAAGTTGAACCAGCTAATGGTATGAAAGAGAATGAAGAGCAAGACGACACTATTGAGGGCGACGAAGATCGGTCTCCGCAACTGGGCGAGGAAGTACGCATAGGCCTCCGGGCCCTCCATTAACACCCGGAGGTGCCACAGCAGGCCAACGGCAAACAGCCCCACAAAGACACTGGTAAGCTCCTGCAGGATGAACAGGGCGTAGGACCGGGGGATGGGCACCCCGAACTCCGTCAGAATCGCCTTGGCCTGATACTCGTGAATCTTCACACGCGCCTCGCGTCTTCAGATGACCGATCGACGAAAGTGACATGCTGGAAAGGGCAGGGCCCCACCGGCCAGGCAGATGAGGATTCGGTATCACTCGCGCCCGGACAGAGCGTCCCGAGGCTACCGCTTGCCGAGGACCTTTCGCAGCAGCCACACGACCGGGTCGTAGTGCTCGTCCACGACCCGCTCCTTCAGTGGGATAATGGCATTATCAGTGATGCGGATGTGCTCTGGGCAGACCTCGGTGCAGCACTTCGTGATGTTGCACAGCCCAATGCCGGCGAACTCCTTGACGAGACCGGTCCGCGTGCCGGTGTCCAGCGGGTGCATCTCCAGCTCCGCCAGCCGGACAAAGAAGCGCGGACCGGCGAAGTGCTGCTTTTTCCCTTCGTGGTCACGGATGACGTGGCAGACGTTCTGGCAGAGAAAACACTCGATGCACTTGCGGAACTCCTGGACCCGGTCAATGTCCTCCTGCATCATCCGCCAGCTCCCGTCCGGCGCATCCGGGGGGCGCGGCTGGAAGGCGGGAATCTTCTTCGCGACCTGGAAGTTGAAGGACACGTCCGTGACGAGGTCCTTGATGATCGGGAAGGTCTTCATCGGCGCCACGGTGATCGTCTCGCCCGGCGTGAAGATGTTCATGCGGGTCATACAGGTCAGCCGTGGATGCCCGTTCACCTCTGCGCTGCACGAGCCGCACTTCCCCGCCTTGCAATTCCAGCGGAGAGCGAGGTCGTTGGCGTGGATCGCCTGGATCCGATGCAGGACGTCCAGGACCACCATCCCCTCTTCGAGGGCAACGTGGTACTCGTGAAAGGAACCACCCGTCACGTCCCCGCGCCAAAGCCGCACGGTCACATCCGCCATCTACTTCCTCTCCTCGAACAGGCGCTTCAGGTCGTCGGGCATCTGGGGAAGGGGTTCCTGCGACACGGATATCGCATCCCCCACGCGCCGCACCACCATGTTGACCCTGCCGAATGTCGCATCCATCCGGGGATAGTCCTCGCGCGTGTGCGCCCCCCGGCTCTCCTTGCGCTCCAGGGCGGCGCGGGCGACCGCCTCCGCAACCATCAGCAGCGAGTGGAGATCCATCGCCAGGTGCCAGCCCGGATTGTACTGACGGTTGCCGTCCACTCGGACCCGTCCCCGTCGCTCCCGGAGCACCGCCAGCTCCTCCAGGGCCTTTTTCAGCTCCCCCTCGTTCCGGATGATTCCGACCAGGCTTTGCATGCACTCCTGGAGGTCCCGGTGGACCGTGTAGGGGTTCTCGTCGCCGCTTCGCTCAAATGGCTCCAGGCACTCCCGCGCGATGGCCCCGAACTGCCCGGCGTCAACCGTGAGCGACACCGGAATGCTCTTGACGTACTCGGCGGCGTAGAGGCCCGCGCGTCGCCCAAAGACGACCAAGTCCGAGAGGGAGTTTCCCCCCAGGCGGTTCGCCCCGTGCAGACCACCCGCCACTTCGCCAGCCGCAAAAAGCCCCGGCACACACGTCGCAGCGGTATCCGCGTCGACCCGAACCCCGCCATTCATGTAATGGGAGGTCGGACCGACCTCCATCATCTCTTTTGTGATGTCCACGTCGGCAAGCTCTTTGAACTGGTGGTACATGCTCGGGAGGCGCCGCTTGATGGTCTCGGGATCACGGCGCGAGGCAATATCGAGAAAGACACCTCCGTGAGGACTCCCGCGCCCCGCTTTTACCTCGGCATTGATGGCACGGGCCACCTCATCGCGGGGAAGCAGATCGGGTGTGCGCCGGTTGTTTTTCTTATCGGTGTACCACCGGTCTGCTTCCTCCTCCGTCTCCGCCGTCTCGGCGCGGAAGAATTCCGGGATGTAGCGGAACATGAAGCGCTCGCCGAGCGCGTTCTTCAGCGTGCCCCCATCCCCGCGCACCCCTTCGGTGACCAGGATCCCGCACACACTCGGTGGCCAGACCATTCCTGTGGGATGAAACTGCTGGCACTCCATATCAATGAGTTCCGCCCCACCGTCGAGTGCGAGCGTCACCCCGTCACCCGTACACTCCCACGAGTTCGAGTTGATCTTCCACGCCTTGCCAATGCCGCCGGTCGCGAGCACCACCGCCTTGGCTGTAAACACGACAAACCGTCCGCTGTCACGCCAGTATCCGAAGGCCCCCGCGATCCGGTCCCCATCTTTCAGGAGGCGGACAATGGTGCATTCCATAAAAACATCGATTCCCTTGTGGACCGCGTGCTGCTGCAGGGCCCGGATCATCTCCAGACCGGTACGGTCCCCCACGTGGGCCAGCCGGGCGTAGCGATGGCCGCCGAAGTCCCGCTGGAGAATCCGTCCGTCCTTGGTCCGGTCGAAGAGCGCCCCCCACGCCTCCAGCTCGACGACGCGCGCCGGCGCCTCCTGTGCATGGAGCTGCGCCATGCGCCAGTTATTGAGCATCTTACCGCCGCGCATCGTATCCCGAAAGTGCACCTGCCAGTTGTCCTCGGGATAGACGTTTCCCAGCGCGGCGGCAATGCCGCCCTCGGCCATCACCGTGTGCGCCTTGCCCAGCAGCGACTTACAGATCAGCGCCGTCCGGACGCCCTGCGCCGACGCCTCGATGGCGGCACGGAGCCCGGCCCCCCCGGCCCCGATGACGATCATATCGTATTCGTGCGTCTCGTATTTCTCGTCCGCCATTAGAGCAACCTCACGTCTGTGATTATGCCCATCGCCACGAGCCGGATGTACAGGTCCGCCAGCCCCACGCTGGTCAGACTTAACCAGGCAAAGAGTGCGTGTCGCTCGTTCAGCATGCTCACCCGATGCCAGATCCGGTACCGGGTCGGGGCTCCGGAAAAGATATCGACATGCCCCCCGCACAGATGCCGGCAGGAGTGGCAGGAAAACGTGTACAGGGCGAGCAGCACCACGTTGACCCAGAGGACGAGCGTCCCGACCCCGACCCCGAAACCATCAGGGAACCGGAGCGCCAGGATCGCATCCCAGGAAAGGATGACGATGAAGAGCACAGCGAGATAAAAAGTGTAGCGATGGATGTTCTGAAAGACAAGGGGAAAGGAGGTTTCGCCATCATAGCCCCGGCGCGCATCGGGGATGGCGCACGCCGCCGGAGCCCACCAGAATGATCGGTAATACGCCTTGCGGTAATAGTAACAGGTCAGGCGGAAGACCCCCGGCGCCCACAGGATCAAAAACGCGGGAGACCAGGTCCACCACGAACCCACGAGCTGGACCGTGATGTGCTCGCAGTTGGCAGCGATACAGGGGGAGTAAAAGGGGGAGAGATACGGGGCCGCGTAGTAATACCCATTCTGAAAAGCCGCCCACGTGGAGTAGACGACAAAGGTCCCGAGTCCCAGGACCGTGAGGGCGGGCTGCAACCACCAGGCATCCTTCCGGAGCGCTGTCGGAGCGGCATCCCGGTCCCGCGCATGCTTCACCGCCTCGATCGCCATGGCTCGTTTCCCCGGAGACAAACCGCCTACAGTTTCAATTTCTCCACTAACTCGCGAACGGCGGCGGCCGATTTGTCAAGGGCCGTCTGCTCCTCGGGGGTCAAGCTGATCTCGATGATCTGCTCGATGCCGCCCCGACCGAGCTTGACGGGGACCCCCACGAAGAGCCCCTTCACACCGTACTCGCCGTTCAGGTGGGCACAGCAGGGAAGGATCTTCTTCTTGTCCTTCAGGATCGCCTCGATCATTTCCGTGACCGCGGCTCCGGGAGCATAGAAGGCCCCGCCGGTCTTCAGGAGGTTGACAATCTCTGCGCCCCCGTCGCGTGTCCGCTGGACGATGGCCGCGATCCGCTCCTTGGAGAGCAGCTCGGTGATCGGGACGCCTCCCACTGTACAATACCGCGGCAGAGGCACCATGGTGTCGCCATGCCCGCCTAGGACAAAGGCCGTCACATTCTCGACCGACACTCGGAGTTCGAGGGCTACGAAGGTCCGAAACCGCGCGGAGTCGAGGATCCCCGCCATCCCGACGACCCGCTCCTTCGGGAAGCCGCTCCGCTTCCAGGTCAGATAGGTCATGGCGTCCAGCGGATTGGAGACGACGATGAGGATCGCATTGGGCGAGCGCGGGGCCACCTGATCGACCACTGCCCCCACAATCTCGGCATTCTTGAAGAGGAGATCATCCCGGGTCATCCCCGGTTTGCGCGCGAGGCCAGCGGTGATGACGACAATGTCGGAACCCGCCGTCGGATTATACTCATTGCTCCCGCTCAAGCGAGCGTCGTACCGGTGGATCGGTCCGGCCTCTAGCAGATCGAGGGCCTTGCCCTGCGGGAGCCCCTCAACGATATCCACGAGGACGACATCCGCCAGCTCCTTCTCAACGGTGTACTGGGCCACCGAGGCCCCGACGTTGCCTGCCCCTACGACAGTCACCTTTGGCCGCATCTTCCCCTCCAGGGGTTCAGGGTTCACCGTTCACAGTTCTCTCGTCCCCGGTCTCCGCTCAGCCCATGTTTTCGATGATGGCATCTGCAAACTGGGAGCACTTCAGCTCGGTGGCACCCTCCATCAGCCGAGCAAAATCATAGGTCACGCGCTTCTGCTGGATGGTCTGCTCCAGGCCCCGGAAGATGCGGTCGGCCGCCGGCTGCCAGCCCAGGTGCTCGAGCATCATGGCCCCGGCGAGGATGACCGCGCCGGGGTTCACCTTATCCTGGCCCGCGTACTTCGGCGCCGTGCCGTGGGTCGCCTCAAAGAGCGCCGTCGGAATCCCGATGTTGGCCCCCGGCGCGATCCCGAGACCCCCCACTTGCGCCGCGGTGGCGTCCGAGAGGTAATCCCCGTTGAGGTTGGGGGTCGCGAGGATGTCGTACTCGTCGGTCCGGGTGAGGATCTGCTGGAACATGCTGTCCGCGATCCGATCCTTGATCACCACCACCCCCTCGGGGGCCCGCCCCTTGTACTTGGTCCAGAGGTCGTCTTCACTGACGGTCACATTGGCGAACTCCTCCCGGGCGAGTTCATAGCCCCAGTCCCGAAACGCCCCCTCCGTGTACTTCATGATGTTGCCCTTGTGGACCAACGTGACGCTCTTCCGCTTGCGGGCCAGCGCGTACTGAATCGCCATCCGGACGAGCCGCTTGGTGCCGGTCACACTGATCGGCTTGATGCCGATGCCCGAATCGGGGCGAATCGTGGCCCCCATCTCCTGGGTCAGGAAGGCAATGAGCTTCTTCGCCTCCGGCGTCCCCTGTTGCCACTCGATCCCGGCGTAGACATCCTCGGTATTCTCCCGGAAAATCACCACGTCCATCTTCTCCGGGTGCTTCACCGGGCTCGGCGTCCCTTTGAAGTAGCGGACCGGCCGGACACAGGCGAACAGATCCAGGATCTGCCGGAGCGCCACGTTGAGGCTCCGGATGCCGCCCCCCACCGGCGTGGTCAGCGGCCCCTTGATGGCGACCACGTGCTCCCGAATGGCGTCCACGGTGGCCTGCGGGAGCCACTCCCCCGTCGCCTTGTGGGCCTTCTCGCCGGCCAAAATCTCCTTCCACACGATCCGTTTACGGCCGCCGAAGGCTTTCTCAACGGCGGCGTCGATCACCCGCACGCTCGCCCGCCAGATGTCGGGGCCGGTCCCGTCCCCCTCGATGAAGGGGATGGTGGGATCGTCGGGCACGACGAGTTGGCCGTTTTTGAACTGAATTTTGGTGCCAGTCCCTTTTGCCATATTGAAGTCCTCCGTATCCGAGTGCGGGTTAAACCTCACCTAGGATCGAGGTCAGTGCCTTCATTGCGCGACCTTCACGGCCTCCTGACTATGCTTTCCTCGATGCGCTGGAGCATCTCGTCGTTGGTGCCGTACTTGAACTCTTCGAGGCCCCGCTTGCTCGCCTCCTCCCGTTCGACCCGCTCCAAGATCCGCCAGAGTCCCTTATGGACGACCGGGACTGTCCGCTTCCGGAGATGATGATAGATGGTGCCGATCCGCCGATAGATCTCCCGACGGCTGAATCCAGGACGCTGGGCGAGGTAGCGGTTCACCACAGCCGCCCCCTTCTCCCCATCAAGCCGCGCAATGCCGACCACCCCCTCGCTGGCGTTCCGCGACCAGCCGATGACAAAGACGCCATCGAGAAGCTGCTCGGCCTTGGGATCATAGGCTTGATACGCGGCCGTTTCAGGATCGCCAGGATCCGGTTTTGGATTGGTCGAGTAGCCCCAGGCGCCTTTTGCCGGGGCAAGACCGAGGTCGAGGTCCACGACGTCCCCGATGGCAAAGATCACCGTGTCCACGGGGAGAATCGTGGTCTCCCCTAACCCCTTGGCGGAGAGCTGGCCCCTGCGTTCCTCCAACGTGTTCTCCTCGACCTCCATGCCGACCATCCGCCCGGTCTCGTCCCGGACGATCCTCTTGGGCGAGGCCAGAAAGCGGAACTTGATCCGGGTGGGACCTCTGCCCGCCTTCGGCTCGACGTGACAGTCCTTGGTTAGCTCCTTGAACTGGACGTCCATGTCCTGGCCGAGCGGCCCCAGCCGGGGTCGAATGCGCTCGAGCTCTTGCTTGAGCGCCTCTTGGTCGATATGCCACGCGATGGGTCGCATCTCGCGGTCATCGTATTTCCGCTCCACGGGCCCCCGCCGCGCCACGGCGATGACCTCAGGAACTTTGCGAATCGTCACCAGATAGTTGGCGATATCCGCCATGACGTTGCCGATGCCGATGACCGCCACGCGGTTACCCATGGGAAACTCTTTCTGGCTGAAGGGTGGGAGGAGGTTGTAGTGATAGACCAGGTCCTTGGCGTGATAGACGTTTGGCCCGTCGTCCCCGGGAACGCCCAACGACTTCGTCCCCTGTGCGCCCGCCGCGACCACGATCGCGCTCGGCTTGAGATCCTGGAGTTCGCTGAGGCGGATGGCCCCCGCATCTCCCACGGTGACACCGCCGAAGTAAATGACCCGGGGATCGGCCAGGATCTGCCGAAACTGCTTCCGCAAGCCCTCTTTCATCTTGTGCTTAGACAGGTAGATGCCGTACTCCGCCAGGCCACCGGGCTTGATGTCCCGGTTGAGGATCACGACGGTATGCCCTTTCCCGGCAATTTTGCCTGTGGCATACAGGGCTGCAGGCCCCGCACCCACCATGATGACCAGCTGTCTCATATGATCTCCTTGCGACACCATCATCTGCCATCCCCTGCTTATCGATCGCCGGGCCCATGGCAATACGACGTGCTTTTCTGGCAAGGTGCATGCCAGACCCGCCCAAAGCGCGGTGGATCACTAGGGGCGAAGATTTTCATTGAATTCAAGAGGTTAGAATGGACGGGCTAGACGAGGTTTGGATTGGGCACCCGAGCGGAGGGGAGACTAGGACATCGCTGCCCCAGCCTGCGCGCCGCCAACTTCTTAACGCCTTGGATTATAAGGAGGAGATACATAGGACATCTGTGTCCCAGGCTAACGAGGATGCCCGGTTCCATTTGCCGTTTCTCATCGGACGCCTTCAACCTTTCCGCTTCCGAGCCTTCCGCCGTTTCGCCAGGGTGTCCTCGATCGCGGTGAGGGCCGCCATGCCCGTGGGGAAGCCTGACGTGGTGATCGCCAGCAGGGCGACCTGGCGGATCTCGGCTGGTGAGGCCCCTTTTTCCAGACCGAGACGCACATGGGCCCGTATCGCTCCATCCAACCGGCCACCGATCGCAATCCCCAGCTTGATCAACTCGCGGGTCTTGGGGTCGAGGGGGCCTTCCTGATGAACGGCACTCCCCAGGCTATCGTACGCCTTCCACACTCGGCGGAAGGTCCGCTGAAACCGTTCGTAGGGTGGTGGTAGCTTCCCCATCGCTCCTCCGTTGTTAGCGCCTGTCTGAACGTCCATCATCAATAACCGTGACCTGTGCGATCTCTGGTCGTAGGGGGTGGATCGCATGACAGAGAGACTCCCCCGGTTCCATCACCCGTCTATGGAGAACGGAATAGTGGCGGTAGCGCGCCGGCTGGCCCATCATCGCCGGTCGCCCTGGGGCGCCGAGCTCCTCGGCCCGGCCGATCGGCCCGGGCCTGCCCGGGCAGAGAGAAGATAGGCAATCAGGTCGGCCATTTCTCCCCCTTTGAGGATCGGCCAGGCAATGTCCTGCTCCAGCATCACGGCTTCCATCTTGGACGCGTGATTCCACATCGCGGTGATCACCTCCACGGGGGTGCCAAGTTCCTCCACCTTCGCGAGATCCGGCCCGACCGTTTGGCCAATTCCCGGGGCGGCGTGGCACGTGCCACACCGTTTTTCCGTGTATACCGCCCTCCCCCTGGCCGCGTCGGCCGGCGGGTCGATGAACTGAAAGAAATAGAGGTAGCTGATGAGATCCGACATCTGCTCTGCGTTGAGAGAGGGGACCTCGATCCCGCGCTGGGCCATCTCCGCCCACATCTTGGGCCCGTGGTTCCACATTGCGCCAGCGATTCGCATCAGGCTTCCCTTGACCGTGATGCCGAGGTCGGGTCCAACCTTCCCCCCGTGACCCCGGATTGAGTGGCAATCGACGCAATACTTCGTTCTGTACAGCTTCTCACCGCGCCCAGGGTTTCCCACCGGGGCGTAGACCCGTTCGAGTCCCCCCCTCCCGGCAGCCCGAATATAGGCCAAGAGGTCAGGAACGTCGTTCCCCTCGACGGTGGGGCGCGGCACGGCCATCTCCCGCATCTTCTCCGCCATCGCCTTCCCGTTTTCCCACAGGGCAGTCGTCAGGAAGAGGGGAGAGGCATACCGGCTGTACTCGTCCAGCGCGGGGCCGATCCTGCCACCTTTCCCTCCCAGGGAGTGGCAGGTCTGGCAACCTTTTTGGCGGTACAGGCGCGCACCGGTCGCCGCGTCTCCGGGAGGGTCCAGGGAGCTCAGGTAGTAGAGGAAGGCGATGAGGCTCGCCATCTCTGAGGGTTTGAATGTGGGTCGGACGACTCGTTTTTCTTGGAAGACGTGTTCCATGCCGGGGAGATGGTTCCACATGACCCCGGCGATCTCCAACAGGGGACGGTTCAGGATCCCCCGACCTAGGTCGGGGCCCGTGACTCCTCCCACTTCTTGGACCGCGTGACAGCGGAGGCATCCTTTCTCGATAAAGAACCGGCTGCCCTCGAGGGGATTGCCGGGAAGGAGGGCCGAGAGGGCCTCATGGCCACCAAGGGCTGGCGGGACCTTGAGTCCCACTCCCGAGAGGAGTACCAGGCCGACCACCAGGAATCGGGCATTCATCGTTCGCTCCGATCGGTGAGGAGCCCCCAGAAGACGTAGAGGACCACGCCGAGGAGGACGAGAAAGACCGGGATCGCCACCAGGGAGATGCCGATAGAGGCAGAAGGGACGTCCCTGAGCCACCAAGCGGTCCGGATCAGGTGGATGATCCAGGTCACGATGGCTCCCACGAAGAGAATGAAGCCTCCCGCCATGGCCCACTGCAAGATTTTCACCGTTCGATCCGGCAATGGATGCGGGCGATCCATCTCATCCTCCTCTGTCGACCGGCGTGAATTCCGGCTCAACCGTATCCGGGAGATAGGTCAAGAGCCGCTCCTCCACCTC
>Ga0209751_10006521_pt1 | contig 10794 bp, 7 predicted proteins | sample RifCSP13_1_FD_184019 | JGI IMG/M metagenome (GOLD analysis project Ga0209751, IMG submission 184019) | Soil microbial communities from Rifle, Colorado - Rifle CSP2_sed 13_1 (SPAdes) (version 2) | ecosystem: Environmental > Terrestrial > Deep subsurface > Rock core/Sediment | place: Rifle...
CTGAACGGTGAGGATGCCGACCGAGGTCGTGCTTGTGCCCGCCGACTGCGCGTTGACCGCCGCGCCCTGGTCCAGATTGCGCTGGGAGATGTAGCCGTCGAATGGCGCCAGCAGCCGCGTATTGGCCAGGTTGGTCTGGGCGAGGTGGAGGGTCGCGCGATAGGTCGCGAGCTGGGCATCGGACAGGTGCACCTGGCTCTGGCTGGTCGTGATCTGGACCTCGGCGACGCGGAGCTGGGCCTCGGCCGCGCGGACGTTGGCCCGGGAGGCGTCGGCATTGGTCCGGGCGTTCTCCCAGTCGGTGGCCGAGACCAAGCCGCGCTCGAACAGGGTCTTCATGCGCTCGGCCTGGCGGCCGTCGTTGTCAGCCACCGCGCGCGCCTTGGCCAGGTTCGCCCGCTGGTTCTCCAGGTTCGCGCGCTGGCCCTCCAGGGAGGACTTGGCCATCTCGAGGCCCGCCTGGCCCGAGAGCAGGGTGGCGCGGGCCTGCTCGAGGGAAGCCTGGAGCTCCTGGTCGTCGATCTCCACCAGGAGCTGGCCGGTCTTGACGAAGTCACCCCGGTCCGCATGAATGCGGCGGATGTAGCCCGACACCTTGGAGAAAATGGCCGCCTGTTTGGCGGGCAGGACGTCGGCGGTGAACGTGAGCTTGATCTCGAGATCCCTCCGCTGGGGGGTGACCACCCCCACGAGGACATCGGGGCGCGCCCGGGTCACCGCGCGGGCCTGCTGGTCTTTGAGCTTGTAGACGACGAGGATGACCACGAGGACGGCCATCGCCACCAGGACCAGGCGGACGCGGTACCGCTTCAACAGGTCCATCGTGGTCCCGGCGCGCCGGGCTGGGGAGGGTACACACCACCCGCGGCGGGGGGGCGGCCGGGCCCCACGCCTGCGACCATACGACGGATAGGGGCGGGGGAATTAGTCAACTCCGCATCATTGTATGGATGGGGGGGCAGGAGTCAAGTTGTCGAAATCTATTCAGGAAGTGCCCCCACCGGCGTTATCCTTCCTCATATGACCGCGCCAAGTCCGAGGAGAGCCGAATGATCTCGGAAACCCGGCCGGCCAGGGTCGGCCACTGGTCCGAGCCCGCCCTGCGGGTGCTCAGGGAGCGGTACCTCTCCCGCGAGGGCGGAGAGGTGACCGAGACCCCCGAGGAGATGTGCTGGCGGGTGGCCCGGGCCATCGCGGCGGCCGAGGTGCGCTTCGGGCGCAGCCCCGCCGCCGCCGCCGAGGTGGCCGCCGCCTTCTACGACATGATGGTGGACGGCTACTTCCTGCCCAACTCGCCCACGCTGATGAACGCGGGCAAGGGCAACCAGCTCCAGTACTCGGCCTGCTACGTCCTGCCGGTCGGCGACTCCATGGAGGAGATCTTCGACTCGGTCAAGGCCGCGGCCATCATCCACCAGTCGGGCGGCGGCACCGGCTTCGCCTTCTCGCGCCTCCGCCCCAAGAACGACTTCGTGCGGTCCACGGGCGGCCGCGCGTCGGGGCCCGTCTCGTTCCTGCGCGTGTTCAACAGCGCCACCGAGGCGGTCAAGCAGGGCGGCACCCGCCGCGGCGCCAACATGGGCGTCCTGCGCGTGGACCATCCCGACATCGTCGAGTTCATCGAGTGCAAGCTGGACGGCGGCATGACGAACTTCAACATCTCGGTGGCGGCCACCGATGCGTTCATGGACGCCCTGGCGCGGGGCGCCGACTACGACCTGGTCAACCCGCGGACGGGGCTGGTCGCGGGGCGCCTGTCGGCGCGCGAGATCTTCGAGCGCATCGTGCGCGCCGCCTGGCGCACGGGCGACCCCGGGCTGGTGTTCATCGACCGCATCAACCAGAGCCCCGCCAACCCGACGCCGGAGGTGGGGTTGATCGAAGCGACAAATCCCTGTGGCGAGCAGCCGCTTTTGCCGTTCGAGGCGTGCAACCTGGGATCGGTGAACGTGGCGAAGTTCGTCCGGGAGCGCGGCGGCCAGCCGGAAATTCACTGGGACGAGCTGGAGCGCGTGGCGCGCCTCGCCGTGCGGTTCCTCGACGACGTCATCGAGGTCAACCCGTACCCGCTGCCCGCGATCGACGTCATGGTCAAGGCCAACCGGCGCATCGGGTTGGGGGTCATGGGCTGGGCGGATCTGCTGTTCACGCTCGGCATTCCCTACGACAGCGACCAGGCGCTCGACCTCGCCGGCCGGCTCATGGCCTTCATCGAGGAGAAAGGGCATGACCAGTCGGCGAAGCTCGCCGAGGAGCGGGGACCGTTCCCCAACTGGAGCCGCTCGATCTACCGCAGCGGCCGATCCCTGCGGAACTCGACGGTCACCACGATCGCGCCCACCGGCACGATCTCGATGATCGCCGGCTGTTCGTCGGGCATCGAGCCCGTGTTCGCCCTGGCCTTTGAGCACCGGGTCAAGGGCCCCGATGGGGAGCGGGTCCTGCCGTTCGTGAGCGAGACCTTCGAGCGGCTGGGCCGGCAGCGCGGCTTCTACACCGAAGCCCTCATGGCCGAGGTGGCCCGGCGCGGCTCGCTGCACGGCCTGGCGGGCGTGCCGGACGACGCGCGTGCCGTCTTCAAGACCGCGCACGAGATCGACTACACCTGGCACGTCCGGCACCAGGCGGCGTTCCAGCGCCACACCGACAACGGGGTCTCGAAGACCATCAACCTGCCGCGCGAGGCGACGACCGACGACGTGGCGAACGCCTACCTGCTCGCGTGGGAAGAGGGCTGCCTCGGCATCACCGTGTTCCGCGACGGCTGCAAGGGCAGCCAGGTGCTCACCGCGGGGCTGCGCGAGGAGGCCGCGTCCGATCTGGAGGTGTCCGAGCGCGGGGTGAAGCCGCGCCCGCACAGCCTGGTGGGTCGGACCTATCGGATGGAGACGCCGATCGGGACCGCCTTCATCACGGTCAACGACACCGAGTCGGGCGACCCGTTCGAGGTCTTCGTCCAGGTGGGCAAGGCCGGCACCGACACGATGGCGGTCGCGGAAGCCCTCGGGAGGCTGGTGTCCCTCGTGCTGAGGCTGCCGTCGCCGCTCTCGGCCGAGCGCCGGCTCGAAGAGGTCATCAACCAGCTCTCGCGGATCGGCGGCGGGCAGCCGACGGGCTTCGGCGCGGCCAAGGTCCTCTCGCTGCCCGACGCGCTCGCCCGGACCCTGGGCGAGCACATCGGCCAGCCGCGGCGTGACGCCGCCTCCGGGGCATTGGCGGCGGGACTGCGCCGAGTGGGCGATCTCTGCAAGGAGTGCGGTCAGGCCACCGTCATCTACGAAGAGGGCTGCAAGAAGTGCCTGTCGTGCGGCTACAACGAGTGCTAGGGGCGCCCCGTGTTCTCCGGCGGTGACTACGCGGAAGTGGCGCGCTGGCTCGCGAATTTCGTGCGCTCGCACGCAAAACGGGAGAACCTGAGGGTGGAGGCCGCGCTGGACGCCGAGGGGGCCCGCGAGGGGAACAGTTACGGCGTGAGGCTCCGGCTGGGAGAGCGGCTGGCCCCGCCCGCCGGGCAGCCGCCGCTCGAGTTGTCCTATGGGGATGTTGCCGCCAGTCGCGGCAGCCTGGCCTGGTGCACCGCCCTGGCGGCCCGCGTTCGCGCGCTGGCCCGCGACCTCTCGGCTGGGGACCGCGGCTCGCTCAAGTCCGCCTGAGTGGTGAGGGGAGAGCCGGCGCGCGGCAGAGCCCCGCACTGGTACGCGCCGGGCGACTGGAACGCCTTTTTCGGCCTCGCGCTGGACAACCTGACCCAGCTGGTCATCCTGTCGAGCCTGCTCATCGGTCTCTTCGGCTTTCCCTCCGACCTCGTCCTGCACGTGATGGTTCCGGGCACGGCCGCCGGGGTATTGGTGGGCGACCTTCTCTACACCTGGCTCGCCATCCGCCTGATGCGGGCCACGGGCCGGGCCGACGTGACGGCCATGCCGTTCGGTATCGACACGCCGTCGCTCTTCGGCGTCGTGTTCGGCGTGCTGGGTCCCGCCATGCTCCTGACGCGCGACCCGGTGCTCGCGTGGAAGATCGGCATGGGGGTCACGGTGGGCATGGGCGCGCTCAAGCTCGTCCTGGCGTTCGCGGGGGATTGGGCCCGCCGCGCGGTGCCGCGGGCCGCCCTGCTGGGCTCCATCGCCGGCGTGGCCGTGCTGCTGATCGCGTTCCTGCCCGCGCTCAAGGTCTTCGCGGACCCGCTGGTGGGCATCGTGTCGCTGGCCATCGTGCTGGTCGCCCTCGTGGGCGGAGTGAGGCTGCCGTGGGGATTGCCGGGGGCCTTCGCCGCCGTGCTGGCCGGCGCGGTGATCTTCTGGGGCCGATGGTGGCTCGCCGGCGCGTGGGGCTGGGGACTGCCGCAGCCGCCGCTCGGCCTCGCGGCTCCGGTGCTGGCGCTGCCGTGGCCCACGCTCGCCTGGGTCGGGGCGCTCGACGACGTGGTGCCGTACCTGCCGCTGGCCCTGCCGTTCGCCCTGGCCACGGTGGTGGGCGGCATCGACAACACGGAATCGGCCATCGCGGCCGGCGACGAGTACCGCACGCGCGACATCCTGCTGGTCGAAGCCCTGGCCACGGTGCTGGCCGGCTCGTGCGGGGGCGTGATCCAGAACACGCCCTATATCGGGCATCCGGCCTACAAGGCCATGGGCGCCCGGGCCGGCTACACGTTGGCCACGGGCCTGGTCATCGGCTGCGGCGCCGCGGTGGGAGTCGTCTCGCTGCTCGTGAGCCTCCTGCCCGAAGCGGCGGTGGCTCCCATCCTGATCTTCATCGGGCTCCAGATCACGGCTCAGGCGTTCCTCGCCTCGCCGGCGCGCCACGGCGCCGCGGTGGCCGTGTCCTTCATCCCCGCGGTGGCCGCCCTCGTGCTCATCCAGGCCAACGGCCTGCTGGGCGGGGTCGGCAAGAGCGCCGCCGACTTAGCGGGAGAAGGGCGGGCGACGTACAACACCCTCCTCGTGCTCGGCAACGGCTTCATCCTGACGGCGCTGCTCTGGGGATCGGCGCTGGTCTCGATCATCGACCGGCGGCTGCTTCGCGCGGCGGCCGTGTTGGGTCTGGCGGGGCTGGCGACGCTCTTCGGGCTGATCCACTCGCCGCTGCCGAACGGAGCGGTGTTCTGGCCCTGGGCGGTCCGGAGTGGCACCCCGCTGAGCGTGGCGGGAGCCTACGGGGTGGCGGCGGCGCTGCTCGTGCTGCTCGCAGGCCGCGCCGATGCCGGCCCGCCGCCCGCCGGCTAGCGCTTCAGCAGCTCGAGCATCTCCCGGTCGTTCGCGAACTTGAACTCCTCCACCTTGGCCGCCTGGGCGTGCGCCTTCTCCTCCGCCTCGATCCGCTGCACCTGGGCGTAGGTGACGAAGTCCGCGCCCCGCTTCTTGAGGGTGTCGATCAGCGCCGTGATCGGGCGCTCGGCCTCGGCAGGTGCCCGGCGCGGGCGCCCGGCGAGAAACTCCGCGACGTGCTTGACGCCGGTCTCGGCGTCCAGGCGCGCGCGCCCGACCACGCCGTCGCTGGCGCGCCGCGCCCAGCCGACGACGAAGATGCCGCTCAGCGGGCGATTGGCCGCCGGGTCCCAGACCTGATACGCGGCTTCAGGTGTCTCGCCCGGGGCGGTGACGTAGAGGTTGTCCTTGTACGGGAGACCCGCGTGCTCGTCCACGCGGTCGCCGACGGCGAAGACCACGGTGTCGCAGGGGATCACCGCGAGCTCGCCGGTCCCGGCCGCGGCAATGCGGTCGCCCTTCTTCTCGAGGCGTGTCTCCTCCACTTCGAGGCCGACGACGCGCCCTCCTTCGGCCAGGACTCGCTTCGGCGAGGCGAGGAAGCGGAAGCGCAGCCGCGCCTTCGCCTTGGGATAATCTTCGGGCTTGGCGGCCAGGGCCTCCAGCAGCTGCTCGGTGTTCTGTCCCACGGCCTCGAGCCGCGGGCGGATCCGCTCGAGCTCCTGGCGGTAGAGGTCCCGGTCGAAGGCGTCCTCGATGTCCTCGAACTCCTTGTCGTCGTACGCCTTCTCGAAGGGGCCGCGCCGCGCCACCGCGATCACCTCGTCGCAGTCGCAGAAATGAGCGCAGTAGTTGGCGATGTCCACCATCACGTTACCGACGCCCACGATGGCGACGCGCCGGCCGATGGGGAAGGCCTGTTCGGCGAACGGCGGCAGCCGGTTGTAGTGATAAACGAGGTCTTTGGCATGGTAGGCCCCCGCCAGGCGCTCACCCTCGATGCCCAGGTACTTGGTGCCCTGGGCGCCGATGGCAAAGACGAGGGCGTCGAAGCCCATGCCGGCCAGGTCCGTGACGGTCAGGCTGCCCTTCTCCGCCACGGTGACGTGGCTCAGGTACGTGACGTGGGGGTCGCTGAGGATCTTCTGGAACTGCTTCCGCAGCCCGCCCTTCATCTTGTACTTGTTGAGGAAGATCCCGTACTCGGCGAGGCCGCCCGGCTTGATGTCGCGGTTGAGCAGCAGGACCCGGCAGCCTTGGGCGGCCAGCGCCCGTGCGGCGAAGAGGCCCGCGGGCCCGGCGCCCACGACGGCCACGGCATGCAGCATCTCGACCGCCATGTCGCCTCCATGTCCGGGTTGAAGGTGTCGCAGGGCAGGGAGCGCCGCAAGCCCGCCGCCGGACGTGAAGATAGCACAGGGCCCCGGTTCCCTAAGGCGGGAAAAGCCCTTGACCCCCGAGCGTGGGCAGGTGTTAAATGGCTGGGTCGTTTAGCGAAACCTGTCATGGTACTGGTGCGTTTGCCCTAGTGGAGGAGGGGTCTCATGTCTCGACCGTCGCCGGTCCGTGCTGCCGTCCTGACTCTCACCGCGGCTCTGCTGCTGAGCGGCGCCGCTCTGGCACAGGGGCCGTGGGTCGCTCCCCAAGCGGAGAAGGCGAAGAAGAGCCCGCTCCCGTCCAGCGCCAAGGCCGTGGCGGACGGCAAGAAGTCGGCCCAGGTCAACTGCGTCACCTGTCATGGGCCCAGCGGCAAGGGCGACGGCGCGGCGGCGGCGGCCCTGAACCCCAAGCCTGCGGACTGGACGTCGGCGCGGGTCCAGAGCGAGAGCGACGGCGAGCTGTTCTGGAAGATCTCCAACGGCCGCGGCGCCATGCCGCCCTGGAAGCACCTGTCGGAGACCGAGCGCTGGTCGCTGATCCAGTTCATCCGCTCGCTGAAGAAGTAGGCTGAGACCGAGACGCATCACGCCGGCGCGCGGGCGCCGGCAGCGGGGGTGTATGGTTCGACGCTCGCCAGCTTTCCGGTCGCGCGGATGAGCGACGACTCCGTGCAGCGCGACCTCGACCCGCCGGCCCTCCGGGCGTCGCTGGTGGAGCTGAGCCAGACGCTGGAGGCGCTCAGCGAGCGGCTGACCCGTCTGGAGCGCGGGGAGGGCGCCGGACCCCCGCCGCGCGGCGATGGCGGCGACGACCGCGCCCTGTCTCTCTTTCAGGAAATCCTCTCCATTCCCGCCGCGGGGCTGCCGCCCGGGGAGCTCTACGCCCTTGCCATGGACCGGGTGGCCCGGCTCTTGTCCGCCGACCGCACCATGCTCTTCGTCGCGGAGGGCTCCAGCGGGCGTCTCGTCCCGCGCTCCGCCCGCGGCTTCCGCCGCGACGACCTCGAGGCGGTCTCGCTGCTGCCGGGGGAAGGGTTGGTGGGCCGGGTGTTTCGCGAAAAGCGGGTCCTGGTCTACGACCCGGCCTCCGGCGCGGAGGAGGGGGACCCGTTCATCGACCGCTTCCCGGTCCGCGAGGCCATCGCCGTGCCCGTTCGCGCCGAGGGCGAAATGGCTGGCGTGCTCTACGCGGGGCGGCGCGCTCTGGGCGCGCCGTTCAGCACCAATGACATCCTGTTGCTTCTCCTGCTTGCGGACCGCGTGGGCTCGGGTCTCGTCCACCAGGGTCTGCTCGAGCGCCGCGGCAGCCACCTGGCGCATCTCAAAGAACTGGGCGCCTTCGCCGAGGAGACCCTGATCGGCCGAGGGCTGAAGCAGGTGCTCGCGCGGGTGTGCGAGGCGGGCTGCCGGCTCGCCGGCGTGCGCGCCGCGGCCGTGGCGCTGCTCGCGGAAGATCGGCAGCTCGAGCTGGCGGCCGCGTGCGGGCTGCCCGAGTCTACGGCCTCGTGGCGTCTCAGCGCCCGCGACGGGCTCACGGGCGAGCTGTTCGCGATCCAGGGGCCGGTGGCCTGCCGGGACATCCAGGGCCGGCGCGGCGCCGAGAACAGCTTCCTCGGCGACGGCGGCTTCCACGCCTGCCTCGGCGTTCCCCTGCGGCTCGGCGGCCGTGCCCTCGGCGCGCTCTACCTGGCGGACACCGAGGTCAAAGATTTCTCCACCGAGGAGATCGAAGCCGCCCAGGTGCTGGCGTCCTTGGCGGCCGTCGCGGTCGAGAACAGCCGCGTCCACGGCGAGCTGCGGACCGCGTTCGAGCAGACCGTGGCGGCCCACGAGGGGCTTGTGCAGTCCGAGAAGGCCCGGGCGCTCGGCGAGATGGCGGCCGGGATCTCGCGCGAGTTCAACAACATCTTCGCGATCATCCTCGGCAAGGCGCAGCTGCTGCTCGCGCGCGCGCACGACGATCCGCTCCGCGAAGGCCTGGGCATGCTCGAGGAAGCCGCCTGGCGCGGCGCCGACATCGTCCATCGGCTGCTGGGCCTGGCCGCGACGACCACGGAGGACACCGTCAGTCCCGTGGACATGACGGCGCTGGTGCAGGACGCCGTCGGCCTGACCCAGTCGCGCTGGAAGGACGAGCCCCGCGGCCGGGGCGCGCCCATCGAGATGGCCACGGACCTGCAGCCGGCGCCGCCGGTGGCGGCCAGCCCGACGGCGCTCCGCGAGGCGATGATGAATCTGATCCTCAACGCGGTGGATGCCATGCCCCGCGGCGGCCGGCTGGGCATCCAGATCCACCCGAGTCGAGGCGGCGTGGAGATCCGGGTCACCGACACCGGCGAGGGGATTCCCGAGGACGCCAGGCCCAGGATCTTCGACGCCTTCTTCACCACGCGCGCGCCGCTCAGAATGGGGCTCGGCCTGGCCGTGGTCCACGCCATCGTGACGCGCTACCGCGGCGTCATCGGCGTGGAGACGGGGGCGAGCGGGACCACAGTCAGGGTGTGGCTGCCGGGCGCCGGGCCTACGCCGCCGGCGCCGCCCGCGATGGGGCACGGGCCCGCGACGATGCCCGAGCCCGCCCCGGCGCCCGCCCCACCGGAAGCCGAGACTCACGCGGCGCCGCCGCCGGGGCTCGACACCGTCAGGCTCGAGACCGTCACGCCCGAGGCTGTCAGAGAAGAGCCGCCCGTCGCGTCCATCCTCGTCCTGGAGGAGGAAGCGCAGATCCGTTCCACGCTCGTCGATGCGCTCACCGAGGCCGGCTACCGGGTGGAGGCGACGGCCGAGGCGCCGGACGGGCTGGCAATGCTCAAGCGCGGCGGGTTCGACCTGGTGCTCACCGACCTGTCGCTGCCCGACCGCTCGGGACTCCAGGTCGCGCGATCGGTCAAGCGCCTGAGCCCCCAGACCGCCGTGGTGCTCATCACGGGCTGGGGGCACCTGCTGGACCACGACCGCCTGCGGGAGAACGGCGTCGATCTGATCCTCGTGAAGCCGTTCCGGCTGGACCGCGTGCTCTCCGTCGTCGGTGACGCCCTCCGTTTGCGCGCTCCCGTTTGATCCGTCGCCTCGCCACCGTTGACCTCGGCACCAACACCGTCCGTCTGCTCGTGGTCGAAGCCGAGGGCGTCCGGTGGCGCCCGCTGCGGCAGGCCCAACGGGTCACGCGCCTCGGCGAAGGCCAGCGGGCTGCGGGCCGCCTGCTCGAAACCCCGATGCGCCGGACCCTGGAGACGGTGGCGGAGTTCGTCGCCGCGGCGCGGGGCCTCGGCGTGGCCGACGTCCGGGTGGTCGCGACCAGCGCGGTGCGCGAGGCGCCCAACCGGGCCGAATTCGTCGCGCGCCTGCGGGAGGCTACCGGCCACGACGTCATCGTCGTGTCCGGCGAGGACGAGGCGCGCCTCACGCTTCAGGGGGTCGCCGCGGGTCTGCCTCACCTCGGGGGATCGTTCCTCCTCATTGACATCGGCGGCGGCAGCACCGAGATGGTCCTGGCCCGCGGCGGCCGGCCGGCGGCAGTGGTGAGCCTTCGGCTGGGCGTGGTCGGCCTGGCGGAGCGGTTCATGGACGACGGCCCCGTGGACTGGGATCGCGTCGCGGTCATGCGGGACGAGATCGCCGGGCGGCTCGAGCGCGAGGTGCCCGCGAGCCTGGCCGCGGCCGGCGCGCCCGCCCTGGTCGGCACGGCGGGCACGGTGACCACCCTCGCCGCCCTGGACCTGGCGCTGCCAGCCTACGATGCGGCCCGCGTGCACGGCCACGTCCTCGCGCGGCCGGCCGTGGAGCGGTGGCTGGCGCGCCTCGGGGCGCTGACGGTCGCCCAGCGGGCGGCGCTGCCCTGCCTCGAGCGCGGCCGCGCCGACGTCATCATCCCTGGCATCGCCATCTGTCTCGCCGCCATGGCCCGGCTGGGCTACGACGCCCTCGTGGTGAGCGACTGCGGTCTGCGGGAAGGAATCCTGTGTGAGATACTGGGCGCCCCATGATGCGCGCCTTGCTCTTGGCGCTGTCGGCGCGGCCGGCCCTGGGCCGCACCATGGACCGTCTGCCGCTCACGCGCCGCGTGGTCCGGCGCTTCGTCGCGGGAACCGAGCTCGAGGACGCCCTCGCCGTCATCCAACGCGTGCACGACGGTGGGCTGTCCACGGCCGTCACCTACTTGGGCGAGAACGTGGCCAGCGAGGCGCAAGCCCGCGGAGCTGCCA
>Ga0209751_10006522_pt1 | contig 10793 bp, 8 predicted proteins | sample RifCSP13_1_FD_184019 | JGI IMG/M metagenome (GOLD analysis project Ga0209751, IMG submission 184019) | Soil microbial communities from Rifle, Colorado - Rifle CSP2_sed 13_1 (SPAdes) (version 2) | ecosystem: Environmental > Terrestrial > Deep subsurface > Rock core/Sediment | place: Rifle...
TCGACCTCGCCCAGCTCGATGTCGAAGTTCCCGTCCGGGTCCGCGTCCTGGAGGTCGCGGAAGTAGCGGACGTCCGCGCGCAGGCCGACGTGATCCCCCAGGTAGGCCAGCAGCCCGCCGCCGACGTTGATCCCGAAGTCGTTGCTGTCGATGCTCAACAGGCGGTCGGGGTCCGCGAGCCGCGTCTTGAGCAGGCCCGCGCCGGCCGCGGCGTAGATCCGCACCGGGCCCGCCGGCGCAGCCAGCAGCACGCTTCCCATCAGGGTGAGCACGTTGTTGTCGCTGAAGACGTCCGCGCGGGCGTTGCCGAAGAACTCCGGCGTGGTGCAGAACTCGACTTCGAAGCCGAGGGCTCCGGCGCCCAGGAAGCCGAGCGCACCCCCGTAGCTTCCTCGCGTCCTGTCGCTGGCCCCCCCGAAGGCGACCCCAGCGAAGCCCGTGAGGAGCGTCTCGCCGTGGACCGTGCCCGCCGCCAGCGACAGCAGCAGTGCGAGCGCCGCAGCCCCAAGCCGCCTCATACAGGCCGCCGGCCCTGGATGATGCGGACCAGCACCACCGCGATGGCGAGGACCAGCAGCAGGTGCAGCAGCCCGCCCATCGTGTACGAGCTGACGAGCCCGAGCAGCCACATCACGACGAGGATCACGGCGATGGTCTCGAGCATCTCTCTTCCTTTCCGCAACTCGGCGCGACTCAGGCCCGCGCGCCGGCGCTTCCGACCTCACGAGCGCGCGGTCCTCAGCGCGCCCGGTGCTGGTCACCCATGCCGTCGTCTACGGCCGGCGTGATCGCGGGCAAGGGCCGCGTGGGCGTCTCGTCCTCGTATCCGCTCTCGCCGTGAAGCGGGGCCGGCGGATTCCGGGGATCCTCTCGCTGGTCCGGAGGCACGGGGTAACGCTTCTCCCACCCACGGCGCGGGTTCGGCGTCGTTCGTTTCATAGAAGCCTCCTCCGGCAGAAGAGCCATCGCTGACCATGAGCTGCAACGTTCCTGCCAGGACGGCTCACGCGAGCGCCAGCCCCCGGACGTCGTTGATCACCCTAGGTCGTTCCGGCCGCTCCCACACCCCAGGACAGCCGAACGGGCTCGCTCGCCGTTTGAGCATTGTAGATTGTTCACGATCACGAAGACCGGGTCGGCTACTCGACGCGGATCACCTTCAGCGGATCCACCCGCGCCGCGCGCCAGGCCGGCAGCAGGCTGCCGGCGAGCGCCGTCACGATCGCGAGCAGGGCGGCGCCTGCGAAGGTGGCCGCGTCGCGCGGGCTCACCCCGGCGAGCAGTGCCTCGAGGCTCTGGCCCGCCGCGTAGGCCAGCACCAGGCCCAGGCCGACGCCCACTACCGCCAGCCGGAGGCCGTGACGCACCACTAGCTGCAGGATGTCGGCCGTGCGAGCGCCGAGCGCACGGCGCACGCCGATCTCCTGCGACCGGCTCGCGACCGTGAAGGCAAGCAGGCCGTGGATGCCGATGCCCGCGAGGAGGACCGCGACCGCGGCGAAGGCCGAGAGCACCCGGACCTGGACCCGGCGCGGGGCGGTCTGGGCCTCGACGATCGTCTCGAGCGTCCGGACGTCTGCGACAGGCAGCTGGGGATCGGCACGAGCGACGATCCGCCGCAGCGCCGCGACGAGCGCGCCGGGATCGCCGGTGTGCTTCACCGCGAGGTCCTGCGGCGTGTAGAAGCTCATCGCGTTCTCGGGTTGCTGCCGGTACGGCAGGTAGACCTGTGGCTCGCTCCGGCGCTCCAGGCCGCGTACCTTGACGTCGACGACCACGCCGACCACGGTGCGGTCCTGGAAGCTGCCGATCACGCCGATCGCGCCGCCACCCAGGAGCCCGAAGCGGAAGCGTCGCCCGATCGGGTTCTGGCCGGGCCAGTAGCGCTCCACGAACGACTCGCTCACCACGGCCACCTGCAGGCCGGCCGCCGTGTCGGTCTCGGCCACGTCGCGCCCTCTCCGGATCGGGATCCCGAGCGTCGCGAAGTAGCCGGGTGTCAGGTAGCGCATGCTGGCCGTACGCCCCTCCTCTGGGCGCGCCTGGTATCCCTCGGCTTCGATCCTCCAGATGCCACCCCCCATCACGATCGGCAGGAAGCTGGTGTACCCGGCGCTCGTCACGCCAGGCAACGCCCGCACCTCGCCCAGGACGCTCGCGCAGAAGCCGGCGCGCGCGGCGATCGGCTGGTACTTCGGCATCGGCAGCGTCGTGCGCAGCGTCATCACGCCCGCGGGCTCGAAGCCGGGGTCGATCGACTGGACCCGCACCAGCGCCCGGATCAGCAGGCCGGAGGAGATCAGCAGCACGACCGAGACCGTGACCTCCGCGACCACCAGCAGCGAGCGCAGCCCCTCGCGACTCGAGCTGCCCACACGCGCGCCCTCGCGCAGGCCCACGGCGCCCCGGTCGCCGAGGCTGCGCAGCGCGGGGGCGAGGCCGAAGCCGACGGCGGTGACGAGCGTCATGAGCGCCGCGAACGCGAGGATACGCAGGTCGAGCGGCGGCGCCTCGGCGATCGGCAGCGCGTTCGGCACGAGCCGCGCCACGAGCGGCAGCGCCGCGAGCGCGAGCAGGACGCCGAGGAGCCCGCCAGCCGTGGCGAGCAGCAGGCTCTCGGTCAGCAGCTGGCGCAGCAGTCGCTCGCGGCCGGCGCCGAGCGCCGCGCGCACCGCGAGCTCCTTGCGCCGCTCGAGCGCGCGTGCGAGGAACAGGCTCGCCAGGTTCGTGCACGCGATCAGCAGCACGCCGAGCGCGGCGCCGAAGAGCGCCAGCAGCAGCACGCGCGACTGCCGCGACACCTGGTCGCGCAGCTTCACGACGCTCGCCCCGACGTCCTCGTTCTCTCGCGGGTACTGCCGCTCGAGCTGCGCCGTCACGAGCCGCATCTCCGCCTGCGCCTTCTCGAGCGACACCCCCGGCCGTAGCCGCGCGAGGCACTCCAGCCAGAGGTCGTCGCGCCGCTCGAAGGCCGCGCTCTCGAGCCGCATCGGCCGCCACAGCCGCGTTTCGCGCCTCGGAAAGTGGAAGCCGCGCGGCATGACGCCGATCACCTGGTAGGGCTCGTCGTCCAGCAGCAGCTTGCGCCCCACCACGCCGGGATCGCCGGCGAAGCGCTCCTGCCACAGGCCGTAGCTCAGCAGCAGGGTGCCGGGGGCCCCTTCGCGGTCCTGCTCCGGCGTGAACGCCCGTCCCAGCAGCGGCCGCGTGCCCAGCAGCGGGATCACTTCGGCGGTGAGGGTGGCGGACTCGAGCCGCTCGGGTTCGCCTTCACCTACGAGGTTGTCGCTGCCGCGGTTGAAGGCGCCCAGCGCCTCGAAAGACGTGCTCATGCGTTGCCAGTCGCGGAAGTTGGCCGGCGACAGCTCGACGCGCGACCCGGCCAGCGGGCCCTGGTCCTGCCAGAGCTGCACGAGGCGGTCCGCGCCGGGGAAGGGCAGCGGCCGGACCAGCACGTGGTCGGTGATCGAGAAGGCCGCCGTGGTCGCCCCGACACCGAGCGCGGCCACGACGACTACCGTGAGCGCGAACCCCGGCGCGTGGCCCAGGCTGCGGCGGACGTATCGCAGGTCCTGTCGCAGGATGTCGAGGTGGACACGAGCGGCACAGCTCGTGACGTCACTCGCGGCATCCGCCCAGAGCAGCGCGGTCGCGAGCGGCCCGCGCGCGTCGCGGCAGCGCCCCTCGAAGATCGCGCGCATCTCCTCCGCGTACTCCGAGCGGAAGGACCTCGGCAGCAGCCGCAGCAACACGTCGTAGGCCCGCATCAGGCGCGCCCCGGGGCGAGGCCCACGGCACGAGCCATCCTGACGAGGGCGCTGAGGCGGGCGGCTTCGGCGCGGGCCGTAGCACTCCCCAGAGGCGTAATGCCGTAATAGCGCCGCCGCTCGTCGTCCTGCTCGGGCGCCGGTCGCTCGCGCCGCTCGACGATCAGCCCGTCCTCCAGCATGCGCTGGATCGAGCGGTAGAGCGTGCCCGCGCTGAGCCGGAGCTCTCCCCCGGTGCGGCGCGCCACCTCCTGGAGAATGGCGTAGCCGTGGCGGTCGTCGTCGGCCAGCGCCAGCAGGATGTGAAACGTCGCGAGCGGCAGCGGCAAGAGCGCCTCGATCTCGGCTCTTGGCTCGGTCATGCGTCTACTATAGCCACTACGGCTATAGTGTCAATGGCTATAGTGCCTGCAAGGGCATCACTGTGGCTTGTAGTGGAGCACCATGTAGGCGCCCGTGGCGGCGAGCAGGAAGCCGAGATACAGCATCGGCGAGGGGGTCGTGCGCGGCGGGTGGGTCGCCATCGAGACGAGGACGTTGACGAGCGGCGCCCCGCCGAAGACGAGCGGCATCACGTAGGTCGGCAGGCCCCCGGCGCGAAACGCCAGGATGATGCACACGGCGCCGAGCGCGCCGAGCACTCCCGCGAACGTCGCCACCGCGCTGCCCTTCAGGGTGAAGCCGCCGAGCTGGCCCTGCGCCGCGAGCATCAGCACGGGCACCAGGACGGCGATCAGGAAGTAGGCAACGCCCACGCAGAGCAGGGCCCGCAGGGGGTTGCCTAGTGCGACCTGCCCCTTGTGCAGCACCGGGCCGTACATGCCCCACGACAGTACGGCACCGAGAACGAAGAGCAGCCAGTTCATTTCCAGTCATCCTCTCTGTTGGGCTTGTGGTGGCGGGCTCGCTCGTGCGCCCGCGTCATCTCGTTCGAACGAACGCGAGCGTGTCGACGTCCTTCACCAGGATTCCCGCGTCGAGCACGACCGGCTGCGCCCAGGTCGCGGACCTCGCGACCTTCCACTTCCGGAGCGGGCGGAAGGCCGCGGCATCGGCTGCGGCGACGGTCATGGCTCCGTCCGTGTCGAGCAGGAAGAGCGCGCCGGCTCCCGCCAGGATCGCGGCGCTTTCAGCCTGCCGCCCGTCGCTCAGCCAGAGCGTCCGGCCGCTCGCCGCGTCGACGCAGAACCACTGGCCCTGCTTGCGGTGCGACAGGCCGTAGACCCGGCCGCCGTGGAGGACGGGCGTCGAGAGATAGCTCGCCACCTCCGGGTTGGTCCAGACGGTCTCGAGCGAGAAGGCCGCACCCTTCTTCGCCGGCCGCGCCGCCGTCAGCGGGGCCTCGAGGCCGGAGCTCACGATCGGCGTCACGGCGTTCTGCTCGTACGGCGTCCGCAGCGCGACCTTCCACAGCAGCGCCCCGCTGTCGGCCGCCACCGCGACGAGCGCGTTCTGGCTCTGGGTCACGATCTGCCGCACGCCGTCGAACGTCGCGGCCACGGGGGAGGCGTAGCCCGGCCCGTCCCCCTTCCACGACCAGGCCGGGGCGCCCGTCGCCGCGTCGAGGGCCACGAGCGCGCCGTCGCCGTCGCCTCCGACGTGCGCGATCACGCGCCCGGCCTCGACCACCGGGGACATGGCTGTGCCGTAGGTCGGGGAGGTGGTGCTATGGCTGGTCTCGAAGCTCTTGCGCCACAGCAGCCGTCCGCTGGCAGGGTCCCAGGCCGAGAGGATGCCGGTGATCCCGAACGTGAACAGCCTCCCGTCGGCGAGCGCCGGCGTGGACTTGGGACCCTTGCCGTGGCCCGTCGCCGCCGGGTTCATCTCGTAGGCGACCGGATAAGCCTGCTTCCACACCTCGCGGCCGCTCGCGAGGTCGAGCGCACGCACGACCTCGCTCTCGCCCTCGCGCGAGAACTGGTAGACGCGATCTCCAGAGACGATCGGTGAGGCGTGGCCCGCGCCGACCGTGAGCTTCCAGCCGGGCGTGAGCGCCTCGGGCCAGCTCGCCCTCGGCGCGAGGCCGGCCACTTGCCCGTCCCGGTTCGGGCCGCGCCACTGGGGCCAGTCGAAGGCCGGGGGCGCTGCGCCGGCCCCCGGCCAGGCGGGCAGGGTGCACGCGGCGAGCGCCAGCAGCAACACGCGTCTCATCTTCACCAACCTCCGTGAGGGGTCAGAGGGAATCCTACTCCGAGCGTAGCGACTCGAGCACCGGCAGCCGCAGCACCGCGGACGCCGCCACGCGGGAGACGACGAGGCCGGCGACCGCCACGGCCGCGAGCAGCAGCAGGACCGGAGCGAGCGCCGGCAGCGTGGCGCGCTCGGCGAGGCCCGGGGCGATCGCGACGAGCGCCGCGCCGGTGCCGACTGCGAGCCCGAGAAGCAGCAGGAACGCCGTCTCCGCGAGCACCATGGTCCGCACGTGGCGCGCACGGTAGCCGACCGCGCGCAAGAGAGCCAGCTCGCGGCGCTGCTCGAAGGCGTTCCGCACCAGGACCGCGCCGATCCCGAGCGTCCCGAGCAGGAGCCCGAGCGCGCCGAGCGTCTGGAACGTGGCGATGTAGGTGTTCTCGACACGGTGGAAGGCGGCGAGACGCGACGCCGCGGTCTCTGCGTCGAAGCCGAAGTCCGCGAGACGCGACTCGAGCGCCTCGGCCACGGCCGACTCGCGGCCGGGCTCGGTCTCGACGAGGAAGAAGCGGAAACCCTCGGCTTCCGGGAACGCGGCCTGGAAGTGGCGCTCGCCCGTGATGAGTTCCGACTGCAGCAGGCCCGGCCGCAGCGCCGCCACCACGCGCACCCGCACGCCCGAGTCCCCGAGCGCGAAGCTCTCGCCGAGCCCGCGGTGCAGGACGTAGGCGAGCGCCCCGGCGTCGGCGATCACCGGAATCGCTCCGTCCTGCGCGTCGCGCTCGAGCAGCAGCCAGGGGTTGGCCTTCTCTTCCCCGGTCTCGGCCAGGCTCTTCTGGAAGGCGAAGCGGCCCTCGGCCAGGAACGTGGAGCTGGGCGCGATCACGGTCGGCCGCTCGGGCCGGTAGAGGTTGAGACAGCTCGCGTCCTCGCCGGGCTTCATGCGGAAGCGGACGAGGCGGGCCGCGGCGAGTTGCGGCGTGCCGTCGAGGCCGAGGACCGCGCTCCCCTCGCTCGAGGCGGGATCGTGGTGGAGGGGCAGCACGGAGCGGGCGATCAGCGTGAAGCCACCGGTCTCGGAATGCGGTCCCGTGTCGGGTGGGCCGGCGTGGCGAAACGCGCCCACGGACACGATCACGAAAGCGGCGAAGGCCACGAGCGCGACGGCCAGCACGCTGCGCCCCGGCCGGAACGCCGCCTGGCGGAAGCCGAGCGCCACGAGTCCCGCCGGCCCGGCGGCCGGAGCGCGCCGCCTGTCGCCGGCGAGCCAGGCCGAAACCAGCAGCAGGCACGCCCCAAGCAGCGCCGCACCCGCGCCGAAGAACGCGGCGGTGGCCCCGAGCTGGCCGAGGCCGGCGGCCGCCAGCAGCAGCGCGGCCAGGACCCCGAGCCCGAGGGCCCACGCGGGCCGCCGCGAGCCGCGCGACGCTGTCCAGGGCTGCGCCGCCCGAGCGAGCAGGCTGCGCACCGAGCGCCGGCGCAGCCCGCCGAGCGTCAGGGCGACGGCGAAAAGCGCCGCCGCGATCCCGCCGAGCGCGCCCAGGGCGAGCTCGGGCGCGCCGAGGGCGAGAGTGAGCTCACGCGTCCCCACCGCGTCCACCCAGGTCGTGCGCAGGCCGTGCATCATCAGCCCGGCATAGCCGACCGCGCCGGCCATGCCGAGGAGCGCCCCGAGGCCGGAGAGCAGGGAGGCCTCCGCGAGGAACAGCCGGCGCAGGCGCGCCTCGGGGAAGCCGATCGCCCGCAGCAGGCCGACCTCGCCGAGCCGCTGCTCGACGCCGAAGCGGAAGAAGAGTCCCGCCAGCAGCAGCGCGGCCGTGACCAGGAAGAAGCTGAAGTAGACGAAGTACTGGCCGAAGTCCGTGGCCCCGCGCGCCGCCTCGAGCGCGCGCGCGCGGACGTCGTCCACGACGAGGCCGCGCGAGGCCGGGGGCAGGCGCTCGAGCAGGCCGCGCGTGAACGCGGCGGGGAGATCGCCCGAGGTCGGCGTCCCGGTCCCCCCGGGCGCCGGGCCCGCGGCATCCACCCGAAGCCGCAGCGACGTCGTCCGCCCGAGTCGATGCCCCCAGAGCGCCTGGCCCGCCGCGAGCGGGAGCCACGCCTTCGGCGTCGTGCCGTGGCGCTGCCAGTAGGCTTCGTCGCGCGGCTCGATGCGCGACAGGTCGACGTCGAACGGCGGGTCCCAGTCGGCGAGGCGTGCCGCGCGGGTGATGCCGGGGTAGTCCGGCACCAGCTCGCGGTCGGCCGCCGCTCCCGCGATGGGCATGATCCCCGCCACGCGGAACGCCGCCCGTCGCGTCTCGATCCGGCCTTCCTCGAGCCAGACGTAGTAGTGCATCACCAGCTCGGCGCCCACCCGCGCCCCGAGCTCGCGTGCCGTCCAGTCGTTGAGCAGGATCGGGGTGAGCTGCCCCTGCGACCCGGCTGTGGGCGCACGCGGCTCCAGGCGCTGCCACATGCCGTCGTCGACCGCCGCGACCAGGGAGTAGGGGATCGAGGCGCTGCCGACCCGCAGCTCGTTGGCCAGGTAGACGAGCGAGGCGCTCGGCGTGAGGCCGGCATCAGCCGCCGCCGTGCCCGCGGCCTGGACCACGGAGTCGTCGACGAGCGCATCGTCGCCCTCGAGCGACCACGCCCGACCCGGCTCGACCTCGCGCAGGCGCAGCCCCACGTCGCCGAGCGTGACCTCGCGCGCGAGGCGCGCCTCGAGCGCGGGCTTGTCCTCGCCCGCAGCGAGCACCAGGTTGACGCGGCCCTCGCGGCCGAACGTGGCCTGCAGCGTGTGCAGCGGCACGAAGAGCACGCGTCCAGCGTCCTGGCGCGGCCGGAGCGAGAACTCGCCGAGCGCCTCCGTCTCCCGGACGCCCGCCACCCGCAGCCGCAACGCGCGCCCGGGCTCGTCCCGGCGGCCGAACAGAGTGCTGCCGGGAAGCTCCTGCGCGCCCTCGGCCCGCAGCAGGATCGAGGTGCCCGCGTCCGCCCCCAGCTCCTGCGCGAGCGCGGGGCTCAGCAGCGTCTCGCGCGCGCCGAGCGGCGGGGCCACGAGGCCGTGGAAGCGCCAGAAGCGCTCGTCGACACCCCAGACCTCGACGGGCGCCGCACGCCGTCCGGAGCCGGGCTCGATCGCCACCGCGCGCACGGAGAGGACGGGCGCGGCGTGGTCGGCGCCCGAGGCGAGGCGGCCGGCGAGCGACTCGTCGAAGAGCCGCGTGCCGACGAGTGCTATCTCCGTGCGGCCGATGCGCTGCTCGGCGAGCGCGCGCAGGCTCGTGCGCACCGAGCGGCCGACCAGCAGCGCGCCCGCCAGCACCGCGACCGCGACGGCTACGCCGAGCACGACCGCGGCGTTGCTGCGCCGATAGTGAACCAGGCTGCGAAGGACCAGCGACCGTAACCGCATCAGACGGGCTCGAGACGGCGCCCGGTCATGCGCCGCCGCCGCGGCAGCCGTTCGGCGAGCTCGGCGCTGTGGGTCACGATCACGAGCACGCTCGGCTCGGCCCGGTGCAGCTCCAGGATCAGGTCGGCCACCGTCCGCGCCGACTCGGCGTCGAGGTTCCCGGTCGGCTCGTCGCACAGCAGCACGCGCGGCCGCATCACCAGCGCGCGCGCGAGCGCCACGCGCTGGCGCTCGCCGCCCGAGAGCTCGGCCGGCCGGTGCCGCAGCCGGTCGGCGAGGCCGACTCGCTCGAGCAGCGTCCGCGCCCGCTCTTCGTACGCCTGCGCCTCGCGCGCCACCAGCGTCGGCGCCAGCACGTTCTCGAGCACGCCCAGCTGCGGCAAGAGGAAGTGGTCCTGGAACACGAAGCCCACCTCACGGTTGCGGAAGGAGGCGAGCTCACCTTCGGCGAGCGCGTGGACGTCGCGCCCGTCCACGCGCACGACGCCCGTGCTCGGCCGCTCGAGCGTGCCGAGGATGTAGAGCAGCGTGCTCTTGCCGCTGCCCGAGGGGCCGACGACGCAGAGCGAGTCGCCGGCGCCGAGCGTGAAGGACACGTCTTCGAGCACGGGCAGCGGGCCGCGCGGCGTCGCGTACGCCTTCGAGACGCCCTCGACGCTCAGCATCACGCGCCCGCGAACGCCGCCTGCGCCTCGGCGCAGATCTCGAGCGTGCGCTCGGCCATGCGCGCGGCCGAGTAGTGGCGCCTCGCACCTTCGCTCCCGCGGCGGCCGAGGTCCTGGCGCCGGGCGGGGTCCGCGTGGAGCTCGAGCAGGCGATCCGCCAGGCCGCGCACGTCGCCGGGCGGGAACAGGAGACCGCCACCCGCCTTCTCCAGGAGCTCGGGGAAGGCGCCGTGCTGCGGCTCGACGACGGGAACGCCGCTGGCGAGTGCTTCGAGCAGGTACAGCCCCTTCGGCTCTGCGTACGGGCTCGGGACCGAGAGTACGTCGAGGCCTTGTAGGAAGGCGATCTTGCGGGGCCGGTCGATCGTTTCGTGGCAGCGGAACTCGCCCTCGAGGCCCACCGCCGCCAGCGCCTTGGCGATGCCGTCGAGGTAGGTGCGGTGCTCGGGCGCCAGGTAGCCCGCGACCTCGAGCCGGGACTGTGGCAGCCCCAGCTCGCGCCGCAGGCGGATGTAGGCCGAGGCGAGCAGATGCAGGCCCTTCTCCGGGGCGATCCGGGCCAGGTAGCCGATCGTGAAAGGCCGCTCCGGCTCACGAGCCTGGGACGCGGGAGGCTCGAAGCCCTCGAAGCGGATCCCGATCGGCGCGGTAGCGATCTGACGGCGCGGCAGCTCGAGGTAGCCCGCCATGAAGTCCGCGTAGTAGTCGCTCGTCGCGACGAAGCGGGACACCGCCGGCGCGTGGCTCGCGATGAGCGCCTTCGCCTTCTTCTTATAGGGCGCGGGCAGTCCCTCCAGGAACAGGTCCTCCCCGGAGAGCGTGCACACGACC
>Ga0209751_10006523_pt1 | contig 10792 bp, 6 predicted proteins | sample RifCSP13_1_FD_184019 | JGI IMG/M metagenome (GOLD analysis project Ga0209751, IMG submission 184019) | Soil microbial communities from Rifle, Colorado - Rifle CSP2_sed 13_1 (SPAdes) (version 2) | ecosystem: Environmental > Terrestrial > Deep subsurface > Rock core/Sediment | place: Rifle...
GCCATCGCGGTCGCGGCCATCGTCGTCGGGCCTGGGGCCGGCGACGCGATTGGAAGGCCTCTCGGGTCGCCGACGACGACCATCCGCGCTCCCGAGGCCTCCCCGAGGATCGCTTGGAGGATGTGGCGGAGCTACGAGTCGACGGATCCGGCAGGGGCCCGGGGCTTCCGAGCCGACGACCCGGTCTTCCTCGATTCACCTACCTCTGGGAAAGCTTTATCTATTGTGTAACGATTATTGCCTCATCAGCAATGAGCGTGACACAAGGATTTCGCCTCGGGCCCTCCGAATCGAAGCTCCTCTTCGGGTTGGAGGCCAAGGCCGTCGACCTGTTCACGGTCGGGGATGCTCGAAGGATCCTCGGGGGCCCGCGGAGCGCCGCGGTGGACGTCCTTCACCAGCTCAGGCGGAAAGGTCGCGTGGCCCACGTCCGCAAGGGCGCGTACCTCCTCGTGCCCGCGAGGGCGGGGATCGAGGGGTCGTGGGCCGAGAGCATCTTCCGGGTCATCGATGGAATTGTGGACCCGCCGTACTACGTCGGCTTCTGGACGGCCCTCAATTACTGGGGGATGTCCCCCCAGATTCCGAGGACTGTACACGTCGTCCACCTGCGCCGCCGCCGCCCCTTCGAATACCAGGGACAGCGGGTCCGCTATGTGCGGTTGAGGCCCGATCTCCTCTTCGGCTGGTCCGACGAGCCCCTCCCCCGCGGGTCGTTCCGGATCTCCGATCCGGAGAAGACAGTCCTGGATGGTCTTCTGCTCCCGCGGCACTGCGGCGGGGTCGGGGAGGTCGCTCGGGCCATCCGAACGTCCGCGGAAGAAATCCGGTGGACACGGATGGAGTCCTACGTCAGGCGGATGCATGTGGACGCCGTCCGACGGCGCCTCGGGTTCGTCCTCGAGATGACAGGTCTCGCCCCCTCCCTGCGGAAGCGTCTCGCGAGGGACTTCTCCGGGTTCCGCTGGCTCGATCCCTCCGGTGCGTCCAGCCGCTACGGGTACTCGATGGAGTGGGGGCTCATCCTGAACGTGGATCCCGTCGAGATTCGGTCATGGAGGAGTGCCTAGATGGATCGGACGGAGCTGCGCAGGCTCGCGGGCAAGCTTCAGGTGCCGCTAGGGATCCTGGAGAAGGATCAGGCGATCGCGGTCGCGCTGGGCGTCCTCGCCGGGCTCCCATCGGCTGAGGAACTCGTGTTCAAGGGTGGCACGTGCCTTCGGTTTGCGTATTTCGAGGGCTACCGGTTCTCTCAGGATCTCGATTTCACCGCGCGGGCCGACGTGTCCCGGAGCATCGCCGATGCCGAAGACCGGTTCGTCGCAGAAGGCGAGAGGGTGGGGGTGCCCATCACTGCAGTCACGTATCTCAGGGAGGGGCGGGCGAGTCGGACCCTTCGGATTGTGTTCCACGACTTCGGGGGGCATCGGAATAGCATCCTCTGTCAGCTGAGCCACCGGGAGCAGGTCGCTCTCCAAACGCCGAAACGGCGGATTCACGATCCATACGGGATTCTCGGGAGTCCGCGTGAGATCCCCACGATGGACCTTCGGGAGATTCTGGCAGAGAAGGTCCGCGCGATCTACACGAGGACGCAGGCCCGGGACATGTACGACGTGGGCCAGCTCGTGTCGCGGGGCGTGGAACCGGATCCTCCCTCCTTGACGTGAAGCTTCAGTGGGCGGACCCTGGGCTGCGGTTCAATCGAGACACGTTCGAGGCCCGCGTACGCTTGGTGCGGGAGACCTGGGAGCGGGACCTGGCACCCCTCCTCGGCTCCGTACCTCGCTTCGACGACGTCATCCGCGACGTCCTGGGAGCCTTCGGCTGACACCTGACGCGTGAGCCCGCCTGGCCGGTCCGTCACAGCGTGACCGAGATGACCTCGCTCTGGGCCGCTGGGACGTTGTTCCGGTAGATCGCGAGGAGCATCCCGGGGGCGCTCGCCGCGAGCGTCGCGGAGCCGGCCTGTCCTGCGCGGACGGTCAGCGTGAAGGGCGTCGCGGTGAGGCTCGGGGCCTTCACGTTGAAGCTCGAGGGCCCGGCGACGTCGAACGCGCCCGTCTCGAGGTCCGTCGTCACGACCATGTACGTGATCGAGAGGCTCGACCGTCCGATCTTCGGGCCGTTGGGCACGGCGTCGACGAGGGTGAGGTCCTCGAGGAGGATCGGGGCCGTCTGCCAGGCCGTGTTCCGCTCGTTGCTCACGACGAACTCGAGGAGCCCGGTGGCAGGGGCCGCCGGCCGGGGCCTCAGGGAGAAGACCGCGCTCGCCATCCTCCCGTCGAAGGTCCCCGTCGTCAGGAGCCCGAGGTCCGCGACCTCCACGACGTAGTCCGGGCCTCCTCGGTTCACGTCGATGTAGATGTCCGTCACCATCATGTTCGGCGCGGACCGGCGTCCGTGGACCGTGAGCCCGAACTCGAGGATCGTCCCGATGGCGGTCGGATACGTCCGCACGCCCGTGTGCTTGAGGTCGAACCAGTCGTCGGGGTCCGAGGGCATGCCCTCCGGCTCCCGGATGAGGTCCTCGTCCCCGTCCACGGCGCCGAGGCTGAACAGGTCCACGCCCGACGACCGGAGGCCGTCGTTCGCGAAGGCCAGGCTCGCGTTCTCCGAGACGTCGACCGTCGCGCGGGCCGCCTCCACGGACGCCCGCGCGATCGGGATTATGTGGAACGGCACCCGCAGGACGTCCCCGCCCGCCGAGGTCTCCGTCAGCGTGAGGAAGCCGTCGTACTCCTCGAACAGGGCCTCGGGTCGCGTGGCGTTGAAGTCCACGTGGAGCATGAGCTCGAAGGACTCCGAGCCGCCCGCGTCGACCGCGAGGGTCGCGGGGTGCATGATCGACACGCTGCCCTCATCGTCGCTCGGGAACAGGAACGCGGACGCCAGGTCGAACGTCTTCGGCGCGTCGCCCTTGTTCCGCACCTCGAGCTCGACGCTGAACATCTGCACGCCGGTCATCGCGCTCTCCTCCACGCCGAACGACGCGGAGGAGGGGACCACGAGGCTCTCGAGGTCCGCGGCGACGTCCACGCGGGCCCGGCCCGCGCCCATGAAGGACACGGGGTACGGCACGCCGTTCGGCGAGGCGTTCGTCGCGCCGTTCATGAGGGCCGCCTTGATCTCCTCGACGGCCCAGTCCGGGTGGAGCTGCCGCAGCAGGGCGGCCGCGCCCGCGATGTGGGGCGCGCTGAACGACGTGCCCGAGACCGGGGTCGAGTTCGTCCCGCTGCCGACGGTGGCGGACAGCACGTTGACGCCCGGCGCCGTGACGTCCGGCTTGATCGCGCTGTCGCCGAAGCGCACGCCTCGGGACGTGAACGCCGCGAGGCGGTCCGGGATCGCGAGCTGGTTCGCGGGGTTCAGGGTGAACGTCGTGTCGCCGTCGAGGTTGGTCCGAATCCGCAGGCCGTCCGCGTTCCCGACCATGACGGCCGGGATCACGATGTCCGTCGCGGTCCCTCCCATGACGATCGGCGCCGCTCCGGCCACGTTGTTGTACACGACGGCGGCGACCGCGCCGGCCGCCTGGACGTTCTGGACCTTGAGGACGAACGTGCAGTCCCCCCGCTCGATGAGGGGGATGAGGCCCATCAGGGAGCCCGCCGGGAAGGCCGCGCAGGCCCGCCCGACGAACATCGAGACGCCGGACTTCGTGCCCGTGCCGGTCAGGGGGGGCGAGAAGGCCGCCTCGATGGACTCGAAGTTGCCGTCCGCCCGGCTGCCGTTCGACCCGGCCACGGTGAGGAGCTGCACGAACACGCCGGGGTCGTTCCCCGCGGCGACGCTGATCGCGCCGCTCGCGGCGGCCGGAGAGCCCGTGATGTAGGGGATGTTCCCCGCGTTCCCCGCGCTCGCGACGACGATGACCCCCATGGCGACGGCGTTGTTCGAGGCGACGGAGGAGGCCTCCGTCTCCCGCCCGAAGGCGCCGCCGAGGCTCATGTTGATCACGTCCGCCGCGTCGGCCGTGTCGCCGTCCCCGTTCGGGTCGAGGGCGATCTCGATCGCCATGACCACGTTCGCCGTGGACGTCGACGCCGTTCCGTCGGAGGCGCAGCCGCTGAAGATCTTGATTGCGTACAGGGACGCCGCCGGCGCCACGCCGCCGGGCGTCGTGCCGTTCCCCGAGGACGCCGCCATCCCGGCCGCCGTGCTCGCGCTGTGCGTCCCGTGCCCGTTGATGTCGAGGGGGTCCTCGTCCGGGTCCGGAGTCGCGGAGCACATCCCGCCCGGTGCCGTCGGGCCGCGGGCGTCGTACGCCTCCCCGACGAGGTCCCAGCCGAAGGTGACCTTCGACGTCGGGAACGTGGCCGCCTCCGCGATCGTGGGATCATTCGCCGCGTACGCGTCGGGCGTGCCCGCGCCGCCGAAGGCGCCGTGGGTGTAGTCGATCCCGCTGTCGATGACCGCGATCGTGATCCCGGCCCCGTCGGCCCCGAGCTGCGCATGGCTCTGGCCGCCGAGGAGGAAGGACACGCTGTGGTCGAGGGCGATCGTCGCGACCCCCGCGGGGCGGACGGACCGGACCTCGGGGAGGCCCATGATCCGGTAGAAGGCCTGGCGCTCCCCGATCGCCGCGAGGCCATAGTAGGCCACGCGGTACTCATGGAGGACCCTCGCGCCCGCGGCCTCGAGGGCCTGGCGGACCTCCGCCTGGGCGGGCTTCAGGGCATCGACGTACGCCCGCTGCTCCGCGGGCCCCAACTCCGAGAGGCCGAGGGCCCGCCGGTGGGACTGCTCCTCCGCGAGGGACCGACCCTGGAGGCCGACGATGACCTCCATGGGCCCCCGGAGGGCCTGCGTCACGGGCCCCAGGGGCGCCGGGAGGCCGATCCGGCCCTCGACGGCCCACGCGTCGTCCTCGACCCGGAGATCCGTCAGGAGGCCGTCGAGCGACTGTACTCCGTTCGCCGCGGCCCCAACGACCGCTCCGACGGGGACGACGCCGAAGGAACCCACAATCAGGATGCTCAGGAACCAAGCCATGCTGCGCGGTGAACGGCTTCTCAAGGAAACCCTCCCCTAACCGCCCCGAGGATAGGCTGGAGGGATGAAATAGGTTTGTCCGAAACGGCACCACGTTCTCAGGGTTGGTAGTGGTCACCCTTCCGACGCGTGCGGGTGGACCGGGTCGTCCGCCGCCTCGCCTGGGAACGCAGGGGCTCGCAGCGGGAGCCAGCGCGAACCCTGCCCTGTCATGGCAGTGCTCCGGAGGGAGTCTCGACGTCTCCGCAGGCGTTCCGTGGGACACGCTTCGAAGATTCCAAATAGGATGCCCGTCCTAGGTTTCGGGGGGAGTGTGGCTTGTCCCTCCGAGCTTCCGTCCTCACTGCAGGCTTCGGGATTGCGTTCGCGATCATCGCGAACCTCGCCTGGGCGACCTCGACCTCGACCTCAGCCCCGTGGTACTCCCCGACCGTGAGTCTCCAGATGTACTCCGTCAGCCTCGGCGTGGCCGCTATCCTCGCGATGGTCACCGCCGTCGTCGCCTCCGGGTACGCGTCACGGACGGACGAGGCCTTGCGCGACGTGAACCGACAGATCGCGGTCCTGCGGGAGCCTGCGCGACTCTCCAACGTGGGGCTCCCCGACGACCGGCGGATCGATGTCGACATCGAGCAGGTCCTCCGAGAACTGGACGCGGCTCCCACCGCGACGGCCCTCGTCGCAGAGCGGCCGGCCGACGACATCCTCATGCCATCGCGCGTCGAGGCCGCCGGTCGTACGAAGGCCGTCCGAGCGTTGCTCGAGGAGCGGATGGCCCTCCAGACGCTCCGTTCGGGCGGGCGGATCGCCGTCGCAGGCCCGCTCCTCGGCTTCACACTGTTCGTCGCAATCTCGTCCTCGATGCTCATCGGCGCAGAAGGGTTCGCCCTGAGGAACTACCAGCTCAATACCGCGCTGCTCCTCCTCCTCGGGTATGGCTGGCCCGTGCTCGTCGCATGGGCCGTCGCCGCGATGATGCTCCTGCACGGACCGTCAGGGCGGCGCGCGTCCTCCTAGGGTCACGCGTCGTCGCGCGGCCCTAGTCCCGCCCCCGGAGTCGGACCGTCCCCGTGCGCTCGACCATGGGGGCCGACTCAAGTCGGATCGGCCTCGTCACCCCTCGTGCCGCGGAGCGGCTTGGGGTTCTGCTCCGCCGAGGAGGTCGAGAGGAGGCTTCATCCCGCCCCGGACCCGTCCGAGGGGACGGCCGATCCCGAGTGCGACTGAGCCACGCGGGGCCACCCGGAGGACATTGCGGGTGTCGATCCAGACGGGGGGCGATTCCATGAGCCTCGACAGGCTGTCGAAGTCCAGCTGCGTGAATGCGTCGTGGTCCACGAGGATCACTGTGGCGTCCGCCCCTGCCACGGCGGAGTCCGCGTCCGGCTCTGACATGACCGTGCCCTTCCGTGTCGAAATCGAGGATGCATGCGGGTCGTACGCGCGTACCGTCATGCCGTCCTTCAGGCATTCCTCGATGACCCGGATTGCGGGCGACTCCCGTGTATCCGCGATGTTCCGCTTGAAGGAAAGGCCGAGGATCGCCACGGTCGCTCCGGCAGGGGTCTTCCCCGCCTCCTCGAGCCCCCGTCTCAGGAGATTGACCGTATGGAATCTCATGTACTCGTTCACGTTCCCGCTCAGCTCGATGAACTGGGGCAGGTGTCCCGCCTTCCTCGCGCGGTACGACAGGTAGTATGGATCGAGGGGGATGCAGTGGCCGCCCACTCCGGGCCCGGGGTAGAAGGGCATGAAGCCGAACGGCTTCGTCGAAGCCGCGTCGATGGCCTCCCACGCATCGATGTCGAGTCGCTCGAGGATGAGGGAGACCTCGTTCACGAGCGCGATGTTCACGGCACGGAACAGGTTCTCGATGATTTTCGCGGCCTCCGCGACCCGCGCATGACTCACGGGGATCACCCGACCGATCACCTGAGAGTAGAGGGCGTGGGCGAATTGCGTAGACGCTTCATCCAAGCCCCCGACGAGCTTCGGGATGTCCTGGATCCGATATCTCGGGTTGCCCGGGTCGATCCGCTCGGGCGAGAACGCGACGCCGAAGTCCACTCCCGCGCGGAGCCCTCCCGACTCGAGGATCGGGACGAGGATCTCTTCCGTCGTCCCCGGGTACGATGTGCTCTCGAGGACGATGAACTTCCCCGGTCGGAGACGGCGGGCGACCTCCCGCGCGGCGTCCTCGATCTGGGAGAGGTCGGGGTCGTGGTCCGCTGCGAGGGGCGTCCCCACGGCGATCACGAACACGTCGCATTCCTCGAGGCGGCTGAGGTCCGTCGTCGGCAGGAACCGGGAGTCGAGGGCTCGGACGAGGTCCTCCCGCGAGGTTCCGAGGAACTGCCCTTCCCCCTTCCGAAGGGCCTGGACCAGATCTGGCCGGATGTCAAACCCGAGGACGCGGTACTTGTGAGAGAACGCCAGGGCCAGCGGGGTCCCCACGTACCCGAGCCCGATCACTCCTACGACGAGCGAACCGTCGGAGAGTTTGGCCCGGAGGGACCCGTACATGGGGACTGGAATCGATGAAGGGTCACCGATTAAAGCCGACGGTGCCCCCCGTCAAAAAACGTGCCAATAGACTTATCACGCGGTGTCCGAACCGTTAACTCCCGGCCTCCCTGGGGGAACGCCTCGCATTCCGTTGGAACTCCCGATCTTCGTCCTCGCGATCTCATTCGTCGTGACCCTCGCCCTCATGCCGGGGCTCCTCCGCAGGCTCCGACGGCAAGGGCTTGTCGTGCGGGACATGTACAAGCCGGGGGATGCCGACCTCGTCACCCACGCTGGCCTCCTCGGCCTCGCCCTCTCCGTGGCGGCCCTCGTGGGGACTCTCGTCGTGGAGCCTTGGGCGTACCGGTCACTGCCGCCTTCTTCGGACGTCACGGGCCCCGTCGTCGCGGCCCAGCTGGCCCTCTTCACGATGTGCGGGTACGGCATCGTGGGCGCGATCGACGACCGCCGGCCTCTCTCCCAGCTCACGAAGGCGGTCGTGCCCCTGACCCTCGCGTTCCCCGCAGTCGCGCTCGCCGCGAGCCGCGCGGACTCGACAGCGCTCCTCGCTCTGGTCCCCGCCCTCCAGCCGTACGCCTTCGCGATCCTCCTCGCTGTGGTCCCCGTGTATGTCCTCGTGGTCACGAACCTCGTGAACATGCACTCCGGCTTCAACGGACTCCAGTCCGGCCTCTCCATCCTCCTCATGACCACGATCCTCGCGCGCCTGTTCATCGAAGGCCGGCTCGAGTCGAACCTCGGCCTCGTAGTCGTGCTGGGGAGCACCATGGCCTTCTACCCTTTCAACCGGTTCCCTGCGAAAGCCCTCGAGGGAAACGTCGGCTCGTTCCTCGTGGGCGCCACGATCGGCGTGGCGATCGCGGCGAACGGCCTCTTCCTCGCCGGGATCGTCATGCTCGCCCCGCACATCCTGGATTTCACCCTATTCGCGTTCGCGAAGGCCGCGGGCCGGCCCTTCGTCAAGTTCGGGCGACTCCGGGCGGATGGCACGATCGAGGCCCCGTACCCGTTCAAGCTCAAGTTCCTCCTCCCGTACTACGCGCGGCTCACCGAGCCGAACACGGTCCGTCTCCTCTATGTCTTGACCGCGATCGCTTGCATGGCCAGCTTCCTCGTGCCGCTGTAAAGGGATATCTATGGTCCCCGTCTTTGAGTGCCGCACCCCGGATCGGAGAGGGGGTGAGAGGGACGGGTACGGAGTCTGGTAGGGCGGAGGAGGGAGGAGGCGACGCTTCGAACACGGCCCGCGCCGCGTTCGGGGGATTCCGTCTCCGGTCCTACTCGGTCCTCGCCTTCGTGCTCGGGTTCCTCGCGATCGCGCTAGGTTCTGTTCTCATTGGCCTCACCCTGCGGACCACGGCCTTCCCGGTGTCCGTCGCAGCCCTCGTGTTCGCGACCGCGTTCGTCGTCGCCGTCTCCGTGGCCATGGTCCTCTTGGGGCTCTCCCTTCACCGGGAGGGGCTCGTGAGCATCCTGGGCCGGGGCGGGCCAGCGCCCGAAGGCGCTCCCCTCACGCGCCGCGCCGAGTTCGTGGCCCCGGTCCTCGTCGCGTTGCTCCTCGCGATGGCGTCCGCCCCGTTGCTCCTCGGCTCGCTCTCGCTGTCGGAGGGCGACCTCCAGTTCTCCGTCGCTCTCGTGACCCTGGAGGCCCTCAGCATCCCCCTCCTGGTCGGGTGGGCCGTCGTCGCGGTCCACGCCTCCCGGCCCCGACGGGCCACGGAGTCCGAGCGGCGTCGGAGTGGGGAGATCATGGCGCGGGAGGTCCCCCAGCGAGGGCTCGCCGCGATTCCCGCCCTCACCGTCCTCGCTGCCTTGTTCGCGGGGATCGCCCTCGCGCCCGTTGCGACCCCCCGGATGCTCATCGACGGCGATTTCGGGGACTGGGCCTCCGTCCCTTCCCATTCCGTGGCCCCCGGAAGTCCGCGCGTCGAGATCGAGGGCCTCGTCGTGGGCTACGAGTTCGCCGAGGACGGGACGTATGACATCTCCCTCGCCCTCTCGGACTCGAGCGGCAACGTCGCGTCCTGGGAGGGCGTCGTCGACTTGCCGAACGAGCCCCCCATCCCATCCCTTCAGGCGACGACGGAGAACTTGACGGTCGCGTTCGACGCATCCGCCTCGAGGGACCTCGACGGGTCCATCGTGGAATGGCGGTGGACGTTCGGCGATGGGCTGACGGCGTCGGGGGTCCGGGTGAACCACACGTACCCGTGGTCGGGCGACTTCAACGCGTCCCTCGTCGTCGAAGACGACCGCGGGGGCACCGCAGCGACGACGTCTGCGGTCCGCGTCGACGGACCGTCGCATCCTCCCTTCGCCCGCGCCCGCCTCCGCGTCGTGGGGTTGACCGTGACCGCGGACGGCAGCGGTTCGTACGATCCGGATGGGCAGATCGCAAACTACACGTGGGCCTGGGGGGATGGGGAATCCGGGTACGGCGTGGGGGCGTCCCACGCGTATGCCGCGGGGGGCACCTTCACCGTCGTCCTGCAGGTCCGCGATGGGACCGGCCTCGCGTCGAACTCCTCGGCCCTCGCAGCCGTCCCCAACGCCTCCCCCGTGCCGGCGTTCGCGTACGCAATCACGGGACCCTTCGTCCTCTTCAACGCGACCGCGAGCGAGGACCCGGACGGATTCATCCGCTCGTTCTCCTGGAGCTTCGGCGATGGGGGCACTGGCCAGCGCCCGGTCCTAGGCCACACGTATCCCGCCGCGGGGAGCTATGCGGTGGTCCTCTTCGTCGAGGACGATCGGGGCGCCTCGTCCTCCGCGGTCCGCGTCATCAGCATCCCGCCGTTCGCCGTGACGCCGCCGCCCGTCCCAGCCATGAATGCGAGCGTCTCCGGGCTCCTCGTGGCAGTCCACGGCGAGGAGTCGTACGACCCGGGAGGGTCCTCACTGAGCTACTTCTGGGCCTTCGGAGACGGTTCCACGGCCCTGGGGATCCGTGCCGAACATCTCTACGAGGCTCCGGGGACGTATGGGCTGAGCCTGAAGGTCGTCACCGCCGACGGTCGCGCATCGTTCGCGACCCGCGCCTTGGCCCTCGGATCGAACGTCTCGGACGTGGAGCCTCCTCTCCCCGTCGTGACGGTTCGGATCTCGTCCAGGACGGCCGTCTTCGACGCTTCCGCCTCGACGGACTCCGGGGGCGGTGTCCACGCAACCTGGTCGATCTACGACCGTCGGCCGGACCTCCGGCTCGTCGACCTCCGCGCCGTGGAGGATGCCGACCAGGTGTTCCTCTACCTCCGAGCGGACGGCGTCCCGC
>Ga0209751_10006524_pt1 | contig 10791 bp, 9 predicted proteins | sample RifCSP13_1_FD_184019 | JGI IMG/M metagenome (GOLD analysis project Ga0209751, IMG submission 184019) | Soil microbial communities from Rifle, Colorado - Rifle CSP2_sed 13_1 (SPAdes) (version 2) | ecosystem: Environmental > Terrestrial > Deep subsurface > Rock core/Sediment | place: Rifle...
GCTTACTGGGCAGCTGCGGGCTTCACCGGGGACGCCAACGTGATGGATCGCGCGTCGACGCTCGCAGCGGAACTCAAGGCCGATGGAGCAGACGTTGGAGACCCGGGGGATGTCACCATCGTTGCGGAGATCTCAGCGGAGAACGCCGTGACCGTCGATGCCGGCGGCTTGGATGTGACGTTCTGGCTGACTCGAGACGGGACCGGCCTCGAGAGCATGGGATACTGCGATCCCGGAGGCGAACCTACGGTGAGGAGCATCCTGCTCTTCCTAGGCCTTGGAGCCGCGGCGATGTGGGCTCTTTCCAAGATCGCGTAGAGGATCGGCAAAGGCAGTGCCAGGCAGTGCCAGGCCCTTCAAGCCGACTAGCCGAAGTTCTCGCCGGTGTCGGCGCCGGGCAGTACGAGCAGGGCGTTGGCCCGCACACGCTGCTGGCCGTCGGACGGCTTGTTCACGACCTTGCCGTTCACGATCATCGTCGTGGAGCCGCCCCCGTCGAAGTTCATCCCGTCAACTGCGCCCTCGCGCCTCATCAGCCTGGCGAACTGCGCGAGGTTCATCCCGATCGAGCGTCCCGCGTCTCGCCCGTCGACCACGAACAGGAGGACCTTGCCGTTGGCCGTGATCCCAACCCCGGTCCGCGGGTGCCGGTAGCAGATGTAGCCGCAGTTCGTCGGCGCGATGATGTTCCCGTTGTCCAGGATCTGGGGGGAGGCGGCGATCGCGTCGGCGACGCCGGGCCACCCGTAGGACCACGTAACGTTCACCGTGTCCCCGAGCGGCAGCGCCGCCAGCTGAGCTCCCTTGGCCGAGCCTTGTCGCGCCGACAGCACGAGGCCGCCGTTCACATCCATCGCCGTCGAGGTGCAGGCGGAACGGTCGACGCGGTATGGCCTCGCGATGCGCTCCTTGCCTGTGCCCCATCTCAGCCTGCCTATCGGCACCAAACGCGCCGAGCACGCATCCCGCGGAGGCTTCGCGGCCGTGCCGCCGACCGGCGAGTAGGCGACGATCTCGCCCGCACCGGGAGTACCCTCGTTCCACTCGTCGACCTGCAGGTCCTCGTTAGTGCTGTTCACGTGCGCGAAGATGTTGATCACCGGGTGCCCGATGTAGGCGGTCCGCTCGTCCTGTGAGATCGCGAAGGACGCGCCCTCGGTGTGCCCGGTCTGGATCAGGTGCCCGTCCTCCGCGTACGCGTGGGCGGGCCGTCCCGGAGACCGGGCGAAGTCGCCGTTGATCGCGGCGATCGCGCCGTGAGCGGCAGCCATCGCGCCGGTCGTCGCCATGCCGGGGAACGACTTGGACGCGCGCGCGACGTCGATCGTCACCGCCTTGGCGGGGTTCACCATGAGGATCCGGATCTCGTTCGGCCCGTTGGAGTCGCGGAGCTTCACGAAGGTGAGGCCCGGGCGGATCTTCCGTGTGCTTCGTGTGAACCTCGCCGAGCGCGCCACCTCCCCGACGCTGGAGAGCGCCAGAGAGGCGACCGTGAGTAGCGCCACCGATGTCACCCTTCGTGACCATCTCCGTCTCACACCGATCTCCCTCCCGGTCGAAGCGCTACGGAGAGACCATCGGCAATGCGGCCCCGAAGATTTCTAGGGCCTTCGTCGAGTTCTGTCGGGCGTCCGGGGGACATCGACCGACCGAGAGCCGAGCGCCCACGCCCAGACCGCGAGATCGATCGGGAACACCGCGTAGGCGAGCCGGCCGGTGGGCGAGAGCAGGACCGCCGCTGCCAGCAGGACCGCCGCCTCGCGCGCCGCACCGGCCGCCGTCCTGGGAGGATTGCGGCGCAGGCGAAGCGCGGTCCAGCCGACCGTCAAGACGAGCATGACGGCGACGAGGACCCCCGCCGGAACGACGTCCGACAGGAGCCTCCCCAGCGTGGGTCCTTGGGCCGTGGTCGCCTGCCCGGCGACGCCGAGCGGGTAGCGGACGGCGTCCTCCAGGAGCGCTGCGGGGTCCCAGACCAGGAACGGGACGACGACCGCAAGTGGAACCGCCCATCCCGCGAGCACCCACCGCCACCCCGGGCGGCCGGAGTCTTCGCGAGCAGCCGCCGCGAGGAAGGGCACGAGCGGGAGCGCGAGCGGTACGAGCGCGCATGCCACGCCGGCCGCCAGGCCGGCCGCGAGCGGACGGCCGCGGTCTGCGAGCGCGAGGGCGAGCAGCATGAGCGCGAGGACCGGCATCACGTGCGCCCCGCCGGACAGGAGCGCGGCCCCGGTCGGGAGCACCGCCAGCGTCTGGAACACCCTGAGCGGCCGGGCGAACCTCCGCCCGAGGATCGCGAGCGCGAGCCCGGCGACGACGATGGTGACCGCCGAGAACGCGACCCTCGCGTCGGCAAGCGCCGATCTTCCGTCTAGCGCCCTCGGCAGCCCGAAGGCGATCATCGCCGGCGGGTAGGCGAAGTGCTCCTGCACCCCCGCAGGCCGCGCGACGAGTGGGCCATCGGCGTATGAGACCGCATACGGGTTCGAGCGGTCGAGGAGGGCCCTGGCGGCCTCCTCCGTGATGATCACCTCGGACTGCGCGTGATACCCGGGGAACACCTTCGACCGCTCGACGGCCTGCCAGACCATCGGCCCGAGTCCGGCTCCAACGAAGACCGCGACCGCTAGCCCTACGCGAATCGGCCAGCGGCGCCGGCCCAGCCAGCCCGCGGCCGCCGCGACGAGCGCCGAGGCGACCGCCCCCGCGAGGTACGGGCCCCAGGCCGCGCTCCCCCACTCCCGGTACAGGGGGATCCCGGCCTGCGTCGCGGTGAGACCGGCGAAGGCCGCCGAGCCCCCGTACAGTATCGCGTCGACAAGCGCCCCGCGACGGGGGCTCGGCGGCCGGTCAGAGCTTCGGGTAGGGATAGCCGACGCCCTCGCAGCGCGTGGCCTTCGTGGACTCCGGGTAGCTCTCGCGGTGGGGCCGGTCGATCTTCCGCTGGCACCGTCCGCACGTGTACGAGCTCCAGCGCGACAGGACCGACTGCGCGAGGCCGCAGTTCGGGCAGGTGTGGAACCGTACGTCCATGTAGCACGTGAAGCACTGGTAGGTGACGAGGTCGTCCCCGACCATCTGCGGGACCTGGCAACCCGGGCACGTCACGTACGCCACGGGCACAGTATGCGTGCCCCTGGCCGGAGCCACCATCCGCTTAGACTCCCGATGTGCTGCGACTTCTCTGGACCGGCGAGGGGACCCAGTTCGAGGGCGAGGACTCCTGGGGCCACCGCCTACCGATCGGCGGCGAGGAGGGTGGTCCCGGCTCCAGGCCCGCCGATCTGCTACCGCTGTCGCTCGCGGCCTGCACCGCGTACGACGTCGTTGTGATCCTGCAGAAGCAGCGCCAGGACCTCCGGGGGCTCGAGGTCGAGATCGAGGCAGAGCAGGATCCCGAGGCGCCATGGAGGTTCCGAAGGATCGCGCTCCGGTTCGTGGCGACCGGCGACGTCGAGAAGCCCAAGGCCAAACGAGCGCTGGCGCTCGCCGAGAAGAGCTGCTCCGTGGAGGCCACGGTCCGGGACTGCGTCGCGATCGAGTGCACGATCGAAGTCGTTCCCCGCTGAGGAAGGGTCGGGGCGGGCCGGCGGGCGGCCCGCCCTATCGCGCCGCGGCGGTCCCCGACTCCTCAGAGAGGAACCGCGCCGCGATGTCGTTCCCCGGCATGGGCCGGGCGAAGAGGAACCCCTGACCGAGCCCGCAGCCCTGCTCCACGAGGAAGCGGTGCTGCTCCGCGGTCTCGATACCCTCCGCGATCGCCTGCATCCCCATGCTGTGGGCCAGTTGCACGATCGCGCGCACCATGCTCGCGGCGTCCTCGGACACCGAGAGGTCGTGGATGAAGGACCGATCGACCTTCAGCATGTCGACCGGCAGGTGCTTCAGGCGGCCGAGCGACGAGTGCCCGGTACCGAAGTCGTCGAGCGCGATCCGGAGGCCCCGCATGTGGAGCTCGCCGAGGATCCGCTTCGTGCGGTCCGGATCGGTCATCGCCGTCGACTCGGTGATCTCCACGATCACGGTCTCGGGCGGGATGGAGGATCCCTCCAGCACCTCGAGCACGCGCTCGGCGAGGTGCGGCTGCCAGAGCTGCCGGGGCGAGAGGTTGAAGCTGACCTCCATCTCGAGCCCCTGCGCGCGCCAGATAGCGTCCTGGCGGGCGAGCTCGGAGATGACCCAATCCCCTATCGCCTCGATCACACCCATCTCCTCGGCGAGAGGGATGAACTCGCCAGGCGGGATCAGCCCGCCGTTCGGGTCGCGCCAGCGGACGAGCGCCTCAGCGCCGCGAGCCTCGCCGGTCGCGAGGTCCAGGATCGGCTGGTAGTGCAAGACCCACCGCTCCTCCTCCACCGCCTTGCGCAGCCGCGTCCGGAGCGAGAGCTTCGTGAGCGCGTCGGTCGAGGTGTCGGCGAAGACGACGTAGCCGCCCGGCCCCCCGTTCTTGCTCTGATACATGGCTGTGTCGGCGTTCTTGAGGAGATCCTCGCCGTCCGTCGCGTCGCGCGGGTAGAGGCTGATGCCGACGCTCGCCGAGACGTACAGCTCGGTCTCACCGACCACGAAGGGCTCGCGCATGACCTCGGTGACGCGCGTGGCCACGCTCTCGGCGACCTGGAGCGGGTCGGGGCCGTCGATCGGGTCCCGGTCAAGGTCGGCGAGGAGCAGGAGGAACTCGTCGCCGCCCTGCCGCGCGATGAGATCGGGCTCCCGAGTTGCCGATCGCAGCCGCTCCGCCGCCTGGCACAGCAGCTCGTCGCCGGCACCGTGCCCCAGGCTGTCGTTGACGAGCTTGAAGCCGTCGAGGTCGAGGAACAACACGCCGACCGCCTGCCCGTGCCGCTTCGCGCGCGCGAGCGCGACCTCCAGGAACTCCTTGAACATCGCGCGGTTCGGCAGGCCGGTCAGCGCGTCGTGGTACGCGAGGAACGCGACCTGCTCCTCTGCCTTCTTCTGCTCGGTGACGTCGACGAGGAACCCGCGCCAGTACATAGGCTCCCCGTTCGCGTCGTAGACCAGGTCGGCCTCGTCTCGGATCCAGACCATGCGCCCGGCGCGCGAGTAGAGGCGGTACTCGGAGCGATAGGGCGTGCGGTCGGCGATCGCCTCCTCGTTCAGCCGGAGGGCCCGCTCGCGGTCGTCGGGATGCAGGGCTCGGATCCACAGACCCTCGTCCGTGTACCACTCTTCCTGGGTGTAGCCGAGGACGTTCTCGATCTGGGGGCTGATGTAGTAGGTCGTGACCAGATCGTCGACGCCGTCCACGTAGGGGATCGCCGGGATCTGCTCGACTAGGGGACGCCAGAAGGCCTCGGGGTCCTCCGAGGCGAGGTCTCGATTCGGCAATCCTTCCTCCGGCATGCGCTCCAACGTTTGGTCCCCCGACCGGGCGAGCCGATCCCTCTGGGGAGTGTCGGGGGGTCCGGGGGGCGCCTTGAGCGCTCAGCCCGCCGAGGGATCCGGGTTCTCGAGCACGGCCTCGGTCTGGCGACCGCGGAAGTCCTCAAGGCGCTTCCGGACGTCGCCATCGGCCAGCGCCAGGATCGCCGCGGCGAGCAGGGCCGCGTTGACGGCCCCCGCCTTGCCGATCGCAAGGGTGCCGACCGGGACGCCGCCCGGCATCTGGACCATCGAGAGGAGCGAATCGAGCCCTCCGCCGACGCGGGTCTCCATGGGAACGCCGAGCACCGGCAGGGCGGTCTTGGCGGCGACCACACCGGGGAGCGCAGCCGCCATGCCGGCCGCCGCGATGAACACACGGATGCCTCGCCCCTCTGCTCCCTCCACGTATTCGGCCAGCTGGTCGGGCGTGCGGTGGGCGGAGAGCACGCGCGTCTCGTGGGCGATGGCCAAATCCTCGAGCGTCCGGGTGGTGTGCCGCATCGTCTCCCAGTCCGATTCCGATCCCATCACCACGCTCACGACCGCTTCCGCCATCGTCGGTCTCCTTCCAGCCCGGCCCTGATAGTACTCAGCCGCGGAGGATCGGTCGGGTGAGGCAGGTGGGGCCGCCGTCCCCCTTCCGGGAGAGCTCGTCGCCCCCGTAGACGCGGACGTCCACGCCCGAGGCCTCCATGCGCGAGCGGGCGACCATGTTGCCATCTAGCGCCAGGGCCAAGCGTGGGGCGAGCGCGAGCACGTTCGGGCCCATCGAGTCGAACTCCTCCTCCGGGACCTCGACGATCGCGAAGCCCCGCTCGCGAAGGAGCTCGACGAGCCGGGACGGCGCGAGCGGGAGGAACACGACCGCGAGATCGGCGTCGAGAGGGCTGATCAGGCTCATCAGGTGCAGCACCTCACCGGACCCGTGGTGGTGCGGGATGTCGAAGGCGAGCACTTCCACGCCTGGGAGCGCCCGCCTCAGGGTCTCGATACCGGCGTCGTTGGTCCGGTAGCCGCGACCGGCGAGCAGCGTCCGATCGTCGAGCCACAACAGGTCGCCGCCGTCGGCGCAGGCGGGATGCTCGAGCCGTGCGACGACCGGAACGCCGATCCGGGCCAGATCCTTCTCCAGAGCCGCCGGCTCTCTCCGCCGGCCGGGCTTGCCCGACCGGAGGAGGATCGCGCCGGCGTCGGCCACGAGCGCGGTGTCGTAGCAGTAGATCGCGTCGGGGTCGCCCTCCACCCGCTCCTCGGCGAAGAGGACCTCCGCGTCCGCCCTCTCGAGCTCCGCACAGAAGGCCTCGTGCTCCTCGACCATCCGCACCGGGTCGGGCTCGGCACGCCAACCGTATTCTCGCCACGCCCCGAGGTCCTCTGGACGCGGGCGGCGCACCAGTACTCGCCGGAGCGGCGCCACGTTGCTCTGCCCCCCGAACGATCGCACGCGTTGATGCTAGACGTTGGGCCCGATTTCGTTCTCGGTGTGGCCGCGGTACTCGTAGCCCGACATCGGCTTGCCCGTCTTCGACCTCCACTCGCGCTCCTCGGCCGGGAGCTTCCCGAGGGCCTTCGCCATCGCCCGCACGTGCTCTGCGACCGAGCCGCAGCACGAACCGATGTAGCTCACGCCTGCGTCGCGCGCCCGTCGCGCGAAGTCGGCCATCTCGCCGCGCGAGAGCTGCATCGGCGAAAGCGCGTAGGGGAAGGCTTCCCAGGCCGTGAAGTCCGGGTTCTCGTTCGTCGTCCTATACGCGACCGGTTGCATGGCAACGAATCCGGAGACCGAATCGCGCATCGCCCGAGCTATCGGGAGCTGCTGCTCGGGCCCGTTCAGGCAGTTCACCCCGACGATGTCCGCGCCCGCGCCTGCCAGGCGCTTCGCGCATTCCTCCGGCGGGTCGCCTTCGTACGAGCGCGGCTCCTGCTGTTCGAAGCTCATCGTGACCATGACGGGCAGCCCCGTCTCTCGAGCGCGCTCGACGAAGAGGAGAGCCTCCCCTAGGTGAGAGAAGGTCTCGCCGATCCAGAAGTCGGGCGGTCCGGCGTCCAGCTGGTCCTGGAGCTGGCGGTCGAGGAGCGCGCGCACCCGATCGTGCGTAGCGGCGTCGTCGGGCTCGTAGGCCCAGGTGAGCGAGAGGTTCCCTGCGACGAGCGCCTCGCCCTCAGACGCCACCTCGCGCGCGATCCGAACGGCGTTGCGGTTGATCTCGTCGACCTTGCCCTCGAGGCCGACCGTCGCGAGCTTGTCGTCGCTCGCGTAGAAGGTCATCGTCTGAAGAACCTCGGCGCCCGCGCGAAGGAACTCGCGGTGGAGCTGCGCAAGCGCGTCCGGGTGCTCGATCACCACCTCGGGCGTGAAGGGTCCGGCCTGGACGTAGCCGCGTTTCTCGAGCTCCAGCAGATAGCCGCCGTCGCCGAGCACCAGACCGGCGGCCAGGCGTTCGAGTATCCCTCCTGGCATCGCTCCCCCCTCCGAGACCGTCCCGCGATGCTATCGCCCCGGCCGCTCAAGCGAGTAGGGCGGATGACCGACACAGGTACAGGGCAGCCGGACCCGACTCCGGCCCGGGGGAATGGAAGCCGCCCACCAGCGCGCGACGACGACCGCCGGGGAGCTCACCTTCCTGGCCTTGCTCGACCGCGCCCTGGCGGGGTGCGGGTCCGTGGACGCCGTCGCCTCCGCGCTCCTGCCGGCGGTAGCGGAGCGAAGCTTCGCGATCGGTGGGGTTCTCTGGGTCGCCGACCGCTACGGCGCGCTCGAAACCGCAGGGCGCTTCCCGGCGACCGGCGCCGGCAGGGAGCCCGACCCCGTGTTCGCCATGCGGGTCAAGGACGCGGGCGAGACGCTGATGGAGTCCCGCAACGGCTCGGGGGCGGTGCTGGGAGTTCCGCTCCGCGCGGGGGACGACGTGGTCGGCGTGCTCGAGCTATGGGGCGGCCGGGTCGGGCACCCGAGCGTCCACGCGGGGGTCGAGGTCGCCGCGGGACTGGCGGCCGGGGTCCTTCGCGCGGTCCGGTCCGAGGAACGAGCCGCGATCTACCGCGAGACCGTTCGTCCGTCGGAGGACGACCTCCCGGCTATCACATACATCGACGCACCGGACGGCCCCGGCGTGACCCTCTACATAAGCCCCCAGGCCGAGCGCCTCCTCGGCTACACGGTCCAGGAGTGCCTGAACGACCCCAACTTGTGGGAGCGGCTGCTGCATCCAGAGGACCGCGACCGGGTGATCACGCAGCACACAGAGGCCACCGAGCGCCGCGAGCCATTCCGGGCCGAGTACCGGGTCGTCACCAAGGACGGCCGCGTGCGCTGGTTCATGGACGAGGCCGTGCTCGTCCAGGAGGACGGCCACCCCCGCTTCTGGCGCGGCCACATGATCGACGTTACCGAGCGCAAGGAGGCCGAAGGCGCCCTCGCCGAGGTCGAGGCCAGGTTCCAGGCACTCGTCGAGAATATCCCGGCCATCACTTACATCGAGGATCTGGAGGAGGGCCGGATGCTGTACGTGAGCCCGCAGATCGAGGCGATCAGCGGCTACCCCGCCGAGGAGCGCGTGGCCAACTCGCGACTGTGGGCGGACATCGTTCACCCCGACGACATGCCCGCGTATCGAGCCGCCGACGAGCACGTCACGGCGACCGGCGAGCCCTTCTCGCTCGAGTACCGCGTCGTCGCCCGCGACGGGCGGCTCGTGTGGCTGCACGACGAGGCAGTGATGATCCGCGATCCCGACGGACGCCCAAAGTACTGGCAAGGGGTCGCCACGGACATCACGGAGCGCCGGGCGATCGAGCAGGAGCGACAGCGTCTGCTCGCGAACCTCGTCTCGGCGCAGGAGGAGGAACGCGCCCGCATAGCCGCCGACGTGCACGACGATCCGGTACAGAAGATGACGGTCGTCGACCTGCGCATGCAGATGCTGCGAGCCCACCTCCGCGACGAGGGCGCCGCGCTGCTGGACGGGCTCCAGTCAACGGTGCGCGAAGCCATCTCGGCGATGCGGGGACTGCTGGTCGAGCTGCGTCCGCCGGCCCTCGACGACGGTCTGGCTTCCGCGTTGAGAGACCTGATCGCGTCCACCTCGCGAGACGGATACCTGCCGATCGTCGTACGCGATACCGAGGTCACATGCGAGGCGCAGCTACCCGTCCGCACGGTCGCCTACCGCATCGCGCAGGAGGCGATCGTCAACGCGCGGACCCACGCGCACGCGAGCGGCGTGGAGGTCCGCATCGCATGCCGGGACGGTGGCCTGCACCTTCGTATCGAGGACGACGGGGTCGGGTTCGACGCGGCGTCGTTCAAACCGCAACCCGGCCACATCGGCATGCTGGCTATGCGCGAGCGCGCCGAGCTGGCCGGCGGCTGGCTAAAGGTCCAGAGCGCCCCAGGCGAGGGCACCGCGATCGAGTTCTGGCTCCCCGACTAGCCGGTCAGCTCGGCCACGAACCCCTCGAAGTTCTCGACGTAGCGAGCGATGTCGTCGGTCGAGTGCTGCACCGAGATCGACCACGGGTCGCCCCAAGGAGGCTCCAGCACCCCCCTGTTCGCCTGGTAGAGCCACGCCAGGTAGATCCGTCGCTCGTTCACCCCCAGGTGGTCGCGATAGTTGCGCACCGGCTCCGCCCTGTGCTGGATCCCGCCGCGGGCACCGAATGCGTTCACGGTCGCCGGGAACCGGTACCGCTCCAGAACACCTTCGACGCCGCCGGCCAGCGACGTGCGCAGCTCCTCCAGGTGCGCGTACGCGTCGCGGGTCAGCACCTCGGTGAGGGTCGCCCGGGCCGACGCCATCGTGAGCGGATTCCCGTTGAAGGTGCCCTCCTGCTCGAACTCTCCGTCCACGACGACGCGCATGACCTCCTCGGTGCCGCCGACCGCGCCGCAGGGCACGCCTCCCCCGATCGCCTTCGCGAGGGCGACGACGTCGGGCAGGACCCCCGACCACTCCACGGCGCCGCCGTAGGCGATCGTGGCTCCGGTCTTCACCTCGTCGAACGCGAGGAGGACTCCGTGGCGCCGCGTTAGCTCGCGGAGGCCCTGGAGGTACCCGGGCTCGGGCGGCACCACGCCGATGTTCAGCATGATCGGCTCGAGGATCACGCCGGCGATCCTCCCGGCCTCGGCCGAGAGCGTCCGCTCCATCGCCTCGAGGTCGTTGTAGGGGACGATCCGGAGGAGCTCTCCGAACCGCGCCGGGATGCCGGCCGTTTGCGGGACCGCCGCCGGGCGATCGGGAGGCCCGACGTCCTCAGGACTCGGCGCGACGGAGAAGTCCAGCGAGTCGCTGCTGCCGTGGTAGCAGCCCTCGATCTTGACGACGAGGTCGCGGCCGGTTGCTGTCCGCATGATCCGCACGGCGTCCAGCGTCGACTCTGAACCGGAGTTCTCGAAGCGCCACA
>Ga0209751_10006529_pt1 | contig 10783 bp, 5 predicted proteins | sample RifCSP13_1_FD_184019 | JGI IMG/M metagenome (GOLD analysis project Ga0209751, IMG submission 184019) | Soil microbial communities from Rifle, Colorado - Rifle CSP2_sed 13_1 (SPAdes) (version 2) | ecosystem: Environmental > Terrestrial > Deep subsurface > Rock core/Sediment | place: Rifle...
GTTACGTTTGGGGAGAGTTTGACGATGACGGGTTTGCGGACTTCGGCTTTGACTTTGCAGATGACATCTCGGAGGAGCTTCGGGTTCTGCCCTATTTCGGAGCCTGTGTATTTGACGTGTGGGCAGGAGACGTTTAGTTCTACGGCGTCGGCGCCTGCTTCTGCAGCTTTTTTGGAGACGAGGGCGTATTCTTCTGCGGAGTAGCCGTAGACGCTTACTATGAGCGGAACTTGCAGGATGGTTTTTGCGTAAGAAATCTCTTTTATGTACTCGTTTATGCCGGGGTTGGCCATGCCGACGGCGTTTATCAGGCCTGTTTTTGCTTGGACGACGGTGGGGTTGGCGTAGCCCATGCGAGGTGTTACGCCGACAGATTTTGTGACGACTGCTCCTGCGCCGCTTTCCGCTACTGCCTGCATGGATTCGGCTGAGTAACCTAGGATTCCTGATGCTAGTGCTGTTGGGGTAGTTAGTTTTAAGCCTGCTATGATGACGTTCAATAAGTTGTTGTTCAAGTGTGTTTCCACCTGAAACGTTACCGTGAAAGGTTAGTGTGTCAACAGAAATAAAGCTTCTTTTGGCGCTGACGACTGAAAGGCTGCTTTGAAGACCCTGAGCTATGCGCGTTGCGTGATGTTCAGTCTTTAAGACCCTGCGAATTTGGCTCTTTGACATCCATGTGCTTTTGTTAATTTGGCGCGTCCAAAGCTAGCCTTTTGCTGCTAGTTGCTGCATACACAAGTAAAAGCTGAGTACATTTTTGTGTCTGTCAAGTTGATGATGATGACTTGTGGTGTGTAATCATCTTCTCTTGTTCTTTATGCCACAGGTTCTGTTTTGGGTTTGGGTTATTTTTCGTTTGTTGTTGGGAAGTTGGAAGTTGATGAAGAAGTTGGAAGTCATCAACCTCACTTCCTCTTGCCTGTCTATTGTGTTGAAAGCTGAATGTTTGGAGAAAATGCGTTACTTGCCAAGAGGTGTATTTGGACTGTTTTTCTTTTGGCGGTATTTTGGAAATTTACATCGAAATGAAATGGGAGTTTAATCGGTTATGGAGCTCTCCCGCATATAGTCTAAACTGCCAAGATTTAGATCCATCTCGGGGGTTGCTTTAGTCGTTGTTGTTTTCAAAGATGTGAATTTGACTGTGGACTTCGCTGCTGAAAGGGCTTTTCAGAAATGACCACTGTCAGTTTTAAGCAAATTGCTTTCTACTCAAAAAGTGGTTATCTACTGTCGTTAACGATAGATCGCAGTGCATTGGGGTTGCAGCGATGATAAGGTCCCGGGTGTTGTAGTAGCGTTCCTTAGCAGCTAATATCGCTATGTGAATCACATGCTTTTCTATTGTTTTCTAAGCTTGTGAAAGTTTCCAGATAACTTCGCCAATCTGTTCATCACGCGTCAACCCATAGTAAGCCTGGGCAACTTTCGCCGCGAATGGAATCGCAGCTTTATTAACCACTTTCTTCAGCGCGGAACCAGGAACCCTGCCTTCCAAGAAAGTGTCACGCCAAATCCGCACATTATACTCCCAGCAGCGTGTTAGGAATTCCCACCGCATCTTCGTCAACGAATCTAACTCTGCCCCGCGTTTGTTCATCAAAAGACAATCTTCCAATGGCACAAAAAATAATGGCACATAAAACGCGTTGAAATCCCGCAGATCATCCATTAAGTTTAAGGTTTCAGCCACATCCGTTTCAGTTTCATCCGGCAAACCCACAATAAGCGTAGCAAGTGGATACCAATCGTTATCATTCAAGATCCCGAATGCCTGCGTAACAATTTCAGGCCACTGTTCAGGCGTGTACGGGAGCATCTTCCCAGCCATGTACTTCCGCATAAGTCTTACACTGCCAGTTTCAATACCAGTTTCGGCTGTAACAATCGGCTTCCCATCATGATTGTACCAACTATGTTGAATAAGAACCTCGGCAACATCTCGAATCAGACTAGGCTTACAAACCACAGGCGCTAACGACATATGTGAAGGCTGAATACCCTTGACATTCGGAAAAGACGCAACACTCCGCACCAACCTGAGCACAGCATCTTCATTCGGCACAAAGCTCTTCTCTTTTGCGCCATACAAAAACAAATCTTCAGTTACAAGCGTAACATTTGAACCCTTCTCCCCAAACTCTCCAACAGTTACCTCCACTTCACCCATAATCCGTTCCAGTGGCACATCAATCTTCCCCAACACCGTTGGAGTGCAAAACTGGCAGTTGCGTCCGCAGCCCTTGCTAATCTCAACTGCACCATGAATTGCTGCATGGCGAATCAGCGGCGCATGCTCATCCTCAGGTTTAATTGGGGAACTAATTCGCTGCGGCAGCATCTCGCCATCAATCGCCTTCCGAAAAGCTTCTAGAACCCCCTCTTTTCCATGGCCCGAAACCAAACAATCTACGCCATAATCCCGCGTAAGCCGCTTACGTTCCAGTTGCCAACTCCCAAATCCACCCACAATTACCTTTGGCTTGAAAGCGCGAATTGCATCGTGTTTTGCGAGCGCCTTAAACTCAACAGCATTCATTGGTTCGCCTCCACCAACCAACGAACTGTAGGTCTTACTGACGTATCCCATTCCTGTTGGGTCCATGCTGCTTATACCCACAGCTTTCGTGTTGGGTCCGATGAATTTGTCTAGGTCTGCTGGATGCACCACTGCCACGTCGGATTCGGAGAAGCCGTTTGCTAGCAAGATCGCCTCGACTTTCCGCAAGCCATAGGGTGCAACTTTGGCTCTTCCATCTTCAGTACGATCAACGGGCGGATAAAGCAATTTCCGCAAAAGCCATCTTGGCACAGGTCCACTTGCGAAAGCGCCGACGAAAGCGATGAAAGGACTGTTACCGTACTCGCTCATCTCGGTCGCGGAGGCTGTTAGCACAATTTTTGTGCCTGAAGTGTTTGCCATCTTATGCTCCTGTGCAAGACGAGGTTAGTCAGTTGTTATCAAGCTTATTAATAATTATGGTGCCTGAGGCGCTGTTTTTTTTGACCGAATTAAGAACGAGCTTGGAGCAGTAATTTCTTAAGAGAGTTTTTACATCGTATCTGCAGTACATAATACAGGATAAGATGGGATTAAAATGGAAAAGAAATGCCCAGTTTGCAAGAAAGCCTATACGACCTTCGATAATAAGAAAAAGTATTGCAGTGACAGTTGTGCTAAACAAGCAAATAAGAAAAAATAAAGTCATCTCCATTAATTCCGTTTATGACTTTAGTTGGGTTAGACTAAGTCTTAATTTGGTTGAATAAAACTATTGAAAAGGTATTCTTGAGCCACTGTTTTCATGTATCTTAAGGTTATTATTTAGTTGCGATAGCAATTGCTGGTAGTGAGGGCGCAGCACAGAATAACTATTCCACGTATATCGCCGGTTGGTAAGGCATAGCCATCTCCGCGCGCTGCTTTGGGTCAATGCGTTCTTTGCTTTCTTCGCTGTACACTGAAACTTCCGCGTTGAACCGCTCCTTTAAGAAGCGAAGCGCACCTTTTACAATTTCTTCCTCGTTCACCGACTTGATCCTTAGCATGTTTGCTTTTCTCTCGCTAGACAACTTCGTCATGGCTTTGAGTGTTTTGGGAACTATTTTTGATGCTTCCTTCATGTGGGGTTTGGTGGCTGGGTCAAGGGCAATTTCCTTCATGACCTCGTTGATTTTTGCTTCTCCTGCAACTGCCTTCTCCAAAATTTTCAGGTACACCTGCCACTTCCAAGGGGCTGATGTATAGAAGAATACGCGTTTAGGCGTGATTTTGGTTGCTTTCAGGATGTTTAATGTGTCCGCAATTATGTCGGTTATTAGGTTCTCTTGCTGTTCAGCGACCATGTCTACTTTGCTTTGGTCAGCCTTCGGCCATTCGGAAATAGAAACGAAGTCCTTCTCCTCTGTTTGGCTCCACAGTTCCTCGCATGTGTAAGGCGCAAAAGGCGCCAGAAGTCTAATCCAAACCTTTACCGCCTCTTTTAACGCTGTGGCATCGCTCTTGCCTTTCCTCTGGATGTACCAGCGAATGTCATTCCATGTCTCAAACAAAGCTTCCTGCAACGCCGTGCGGGTTTTCAGCTCTTCAAGTGCATGCGTAACCTCGGCTATGTGCCGCTGCATCCTGCTTATCAGCCACCTTTCCAGAGCCGTTTCTTCTTTGCTTTTAGCCGAGGCAATTATTGTGCCTGCGAAGCCAAGGAACGATTCAAGTTTAGCCTTTAGGTCGTTTATGTTGTCGCTGTGCCAGTCAGGGTCATCCATGCCCTCAGCGCCCAACAGCAAACCGCACCGCGTGGCGTCGGCGCCGTACTTTTCAACTGCGCCCTTCATGGTGATGAAGTTACCTTTGGATTTGTGCATCTGTTTGCTTTCAATCATGAGCATGCCGTTCACGCTCATAGCGCATGGCCAGTGTTCCGGCGGAAACAACGCTGCATGATGGAAAATGCAGAACGTCAAATGGTTCGGCACAAGCTCCTTCGCAGAGTTCCGCAGATCCAATGGATACCAGTAAAGGAATTCCTCCCTCATCTCTTTTAGTAATGCAGCATCTATGCCAACAGTTCTGCTGAGTTCTTCAACGCTGCCTTTCCCGAGGAAGAGGTAATCGAACGTTTCCCGCGTTAATGCTTCGGGCTTTATACTTTGCTGGCGAATATGTTTGTTGATCGTGTAGAATGCCATGTAAACCGTGCTGTCGCTTAGTGTCTCGATTATCCAGCCTTTCCCCCAGGGTAAGGGCGTCCCGAACCCTGTTGTTCTCGCGCAAGCCCATTCTTTGAGCCAATCTATTACAGTTAGAAAGTATTGCCTTGCGGGTTCGGGGTAAATCTTCATTTGGGCTACAACTTTTTTCGCCTTCGCCTTCCATTCAACGTCGCTGTAGTTGAGGAACCATTGGTCGCTGAGAATCTTTACAATGCAGGGCGTCATGCAACGGCACACGACTGGCTCAGGCAAATCGTACATGCTATCCGCGTAACCCAATTGCTTAAAATCGCGAACAAGCACATCCTTGACTTCGCGCACAGTCTTGCCCGCGTACGCGCCGCAGTTTTGCTTGAGGACTCCGCCGTGGAACTCCTTCTTGTACAGCGACTTGGTGGCTTCGTCTGCTCGCGGATCATGCTGGTCTTTGATACCCATTGCCGCAACGATCTCCACAGCAGGAAACTCGCCGTGACCCTCAACCTTAATCAGTGAAACAGGCTTAATCTGCTTCACCATCTCCGCATCCACGCCAAACTCTGCAAGCGCTTCAGGCTTCTCCTGTAAATCTCTCAAAGCAAGCCAATCGTACGGCGCATGCGCAGGCACGCTGTAAACTACACCCGTCGCCGTCTTCGCGTCCACAAACCATCCAGGCAGAATTGGGAGCCTCTCGCCGGTGGCCGGGTTCTGGAAGTTCTTTCCTATGAGTTCCCGTCCCTTGAACATACGCTTCACCGTGACAGAGCGCTCTTGTTCCTTAAGTTTCTCCGCCGCTTCAGCGCTGATGACCCATGTTTCGTCGTTAACCGCTGCCTCAACATACTCAGCGTCGGGGTTAATCCACATGTTCGTAACGCCATAGATGGTTTCAGGGCGGAAAGTAGCCGCAGGCAAAACAGTACGCTCATCTAAGCGGTACTTGATGAGAACGTACTCTTCGGGTGTAATCCCCTCACCAACTTGTCGGTCATGGTCACCCGTTGGGCTTTTGTCCTTTGGACACCAAACAACGGGATGCGTTCCCTTCGTAACGTAACCTAATTCGCGCAGGTTCGCATACTGCCACTCTATAAACTTCTGGTAAGTCGGCAAAACCGTTGTGAATTCTCTGCGCCAGTCAACACTGAAGCCGATGCCCTTCGCGGCTAAACGCCCTTCATTAGTGTAATATTGAGCCATGTACACCGGGTCAACAAACCGTTTCAACTCCGTTTCAGGCACGCCGTCGATTTCTCGCAGCACACGGATGTACGCTTCATCTCCTTTTGCAACGCGCTGACTCGCACCCAGCAATGGTTGACCAGTCCAGTGCCAACCCCAAGGCCACAAAACGTTAAAACCCTGCATGCGACGGAAACGCGCGTACGCATCCACACGGGAAGCGGTGAAGGCGTGCCCCACGTGTAGCGGACCGTTCATATAAGGGTAAGGAAAGGTCACGAAAATCTTCTTGCGCTTCGGATCGGGGTCCGCCTCGAAAACACGACTTTCCTCCCAACGGCTGCGCCATTTCTGCTCGATTTGCTTGAACGGGTTCATGAACCGTTCATGTCCGAGGAAGGCTATTAAGATTTGCGCTTCGCTCAATGGCTGCAACCTAAAATTACAAATATAGTAACAGTAAATACTAATACGGATAAAGAATGGCGCCTGAAGAAAAACTTATGCAACGCGCAATCGATCTTATACAAGAACGAGGACAAAAGGCTGTTGAGAAATCGAGAGAACTTGCTTTGTTAGATGACACCGGGTATGGGCCTCTCAATCAGGCTATAAAGTATTTTATGGATGAATTCTGGTATGATTTTTTGCATCCAGCTCTAATTTCTCTTGCATGTAAAGCGGTTGGAGGCAATGGGGAAGATACAACTAGCGTTGGTGCTGCTATAGTTCTCCTAGCAGGTGCTGCTGACATACATGATGACATAATCGACGAATCAGAGATTAAAGAGCCTTATCTTACGGTTTTTGGAAAATTTGGCCGTGATATCGCAGTATTATCTGGAGACGCACTTCTACTAAAAGGGTTGTACGTTCTTCATGAAAGTCTAATGCCTCTTTCAAGAGAAAAAGCGAGATTGATTTTAGAATCTGTAAGACAAGCTTTTCTTGAGCTATGTGGCGGTGAAGCAAGAGAAGCAAACTTGAGAGGAAAAACGGAAATTTCTAGACAAGATTATTTAGAAATCATTAAACAAAAAGCGGCTGCCTCGGAAGCTACGACGAGAATCGGTGCAATTCTTGGAGGCGGAACTGAAAAAGAGATTGAACTGTTGGGTCACTTTGGACGAACATATGGTATGCTTCTGACTCTCAGGAACGAGTTCATAGATGTTTTTGAACCAGATGAACTTAGAAACAGAGTTGAAAACGAATGTCTACCCATACCGATTCTGCTTGCTTTTCAAGATGATGCGAGAAAAGCAAAAATTCTTCAATTGTTTAAGAGAAAAATGACGGCGAGAAACATTGAAAGGATACTTGATCTGTCGTTGGATTCCAAAGAAACCCGTGCACTTGTTAGCGATATGAAAAAATGGGTTGAAAACGAGATTTCCAAAATTTCCCCCCTGTTACACTGCAAAAATGAGTTAACGTCGCTACTCATAGCGACGTTGGAAGACATCTAAACTTGCAACAAAGCCTTTAAAAACTGGAGGATGGAAATACTGTTTATTACCAGTATCTCCTTATTGGTCGGACTGGTTTTGTTCTTTCCATTCTTAAGCCTTCTCCTTTTTTTTGTTACTGTATATCTGTTGAACAGAACAGGCTTAAAAGATTTGTGGTAATGTATCTCTGTTCTACAGAAATCTTAATATACGTGAACCATTTTTCAGGTCTTGAAATCTGTTTTCTAAATACTAAATGCTTATTTCTCAATGCACTATAAAGAGATTAAGAGTAGGAAAATGGGCATAAAACAACATTTCAGGATATCGGGTTTCGGATCTAAGATTGCAGCAACCAACATTGTTTTTGTTGCAAACGCAATTGTTTGGTATGCTAGCATTCTGATGGTTTTAGAGAGTACTATAGGGCATGTGGGAGAGGAAACCTGGCTTAAGCCAGAAAGCCAAATAATAATTTGGTGCATACATTTTGCCGCGCTAATATTCTCAGCCCTTATTGGTGCAAAAATATCAAAAAGAATTAGCCGAATGAGATTCTTACTCGTCTGGATGACTCTGAATGTTGCTTCATCCTTAACACTGTTCGGATTGAACTATACAAACCCCATCATAACTGCTTCTCTTGTGATCTTATATGGTGTCTCCTTTGGAATAGGAATGCCTACATGCATGAGCAACTATTCAGATTCTATCCCAGTCGAAAAACGCGGTCGCATAAGCGGATTAATTATGCTTATTAGCGGAATTGGCATATTTGCCTTCGCTGCTGCCCCAATAGGCTCACTTGAAATAGGAATTGCTCTTTCAATTTGGCGACTATCGAGTCTCGTTGTTCTTCTGGCGTTTAGGTTATCGGTAAAAGTTGACTTTAAGAAAGGAGCTACTTCCTTCAAGCATGTGTTAGGTCAACGGTCGTTTCTAGCGTATTATATTCCATGGGTGTTATTCTCATTTGTGAATTTTCTGGTTCCTCTGCAGCCTACTGCTGCAGGTGAAACAGCTGAAACTACTTTGCTAATACAAACTGTTTTTCTTGGAATTTTTGCAGTTGTGGGTGGTTTTTTGTTGGATACTATAGGACGCAAGCGAATTGCAATTGCCGGGTTCGTTATGCTAGGACTCTCGGCCGCGGCAAGAGGAATTATTCCACCGAATATAGTCAGTATTACGTATTTCAGCGCTATTTTTGAGGGTACCGCCTGGGGGTTACTCTTGGTGCTTTTTCTATTGACTTTGTGGGGTGATCTAAGCTACAGTTTTTCTAGTGATAAATATTACGCCCTCGGCGTAGTCCCCTTTTTTGTTTCCATGTTAATACAAGTTACTATTGGCGAGCAGATTGCCATCAATATCTCTAACCAAGGCCAGCTTTTTTCTTTTGCCGCATTCTTTTTGTTTGTCGCCGTTTTGCCGCTTTTCTATGCCACTGAGACTTTGCCTGAGAGGCTGATGAAGGAAAGAGATCTCAAAAGCTACGCTGAGAAAGCCTTAAAGAATGCACAGAAAGAAGCGGGAAAAGGAAAGCAAAAAGAAGATGACAAAACAGAGAACGACAACGATGAAAAAGAAGAAGAGAAAGATAGTGGAAAAAAAGGCGCCGAGTACGAGGAAGCAAGAAAAATAGCGGAAAAATACTATTAAGCCAGTCCAGCTTTTACAATCAGACATGTTCTTCCACGTGATTCTCACCACTGAATGCAACCAGCAATGCAAATATTGTTTCGGCGAAAGCATAGACGATTTTGACGAAGACTTCGGCGAGTTCAACTTAGATTATTCATTACCCAAGAAAGCAAATTATGATATCGACATGTTAGCAGAGTTTTGTGGAAAAGATGCTGATTGCACGATCACTTTTTACGGTGGGGAACCTCTCCTCAACGCTTACGCCCTAAGAAAAATCATGGATAAAGTACAGGCTAAACGCTTCATGATTCAGACAAACGGTTTACTGTTGGATCGCTTGCCGCCTGAGTATGTCAATCGTTTTCACACAATCCTCGTGTCAATCGATGGTGACGAAGCTTTGACTGACTATTACCGAGGAAAAGGAACGTTCCAAAAAGTCATCGACAAAGTTAAACTCATAAGGAAAAACGGTTTCAACGGTGAACTTATCGCCCGCGTGACGGTGATGGAGCAGACTGACATCTACAAGCAGGTTATTTGGCTCTTGAACAACAGCGCGTTCTCGTTTTCTTCGGTGCATTGGCAACTTAACGCGGGTTTCTGGGGAAATGACTACGCGCGGCGAGACTTCAAGCGCTGGAGCGAAAAAAACTACATTCCTGGGGTGGACAGACTAGTCCGGTTCTGGGTTGATCAAATGCAGGCGAAAGGAAAGGTGCTGCGGCTTTATCCGCTACTGGGAACTGCCAGTTCTTTGTTGCTTGACAAGGAGCCAACCCTGCTTCGCTGCGGTGGCGGGTGGATAAACTACGCGATACAAACTGATGGCCAAATTATTCCATGCCCGACTATGTGGGGGATGAAAAAATATTACTTAGGTCACATAAGCAACGCTGATCCATTGAAGCTAGAAAAGGTCCTCGTTAACGAAGTGCCATGCACTGAATGCGACATCCTCGGAGTCTGTGGCGGACGTTGCCTGTACGCGAATGTTACCAAACGCTGGAAAAGCGAAACTTATGCTGAAGTGTGCAACACGGTGAAAAGTCTGGTGAAGGCTGTGGAGAGAGAACTACCAAGAATTAGGCAGCTTATCAAAGACGGAAAAGTAAGCTTGAGTGACTTCGAATATGTTAAATATAACGGCTGCGAAATTATCCCCTAATTTTTAGCATCCATTAACTGTTTTTCATTTTCGTTTTCCGAGGTATGTCAACAACTCTTTCGTCGTTAAGCGCTTAACGCTGCGCACACTAAACAAGTGACAATGCATGACGCGGGTTTCTCCGCCTTTGATGGCGAAAATTTCTTTACAATGGCGACGAAAAATTCTTTTGAGAATAGCTCCATAGACTTAAGTTTAACCGCAAGAGCTCATTCGGTCCTAATTTCCAATGCGTAAATATGTTACTAAAAAAGGGGAAAAATTTTGGTTATTTTTCTTGTTTACTTTCGTTTTCTGAAGATTGCTGCGCCTACTGCGACTACCACGGCGATGACTATTGCTGCTGCGGCAATGATGTAGATTTCAGTTGGCGTGCCTTGGCTTGGAACTGGAGCTGGAGAAGGAGATGACGATGCCGTTGAAACAGGAGTCGGTGTAGCCACAGGACCTGCTGATTGCGTTGGAGATGGAGAGGGCGATATTGATGCTGATGGAGCTGCTAAAACGCCTATGGCGGTTTCCGCGAAGGAAGGCCAATAAGACTCAGAACCTGGGAAAGTAGCGATTACGGTGTACTTGCCGGAAACTGGTGGAGTCCATATTAAGCTATATAGACCGCTTGCGTCGCTTGTGGCGT
>Ga0209751_10006532_pt1 | contig 10779 bp, 8 predicted proteins | sample RifCSP13_1_FD_184019 | JGI IMG/M metagenome (GOLD analysis project Ga0209751, IMG submission 184019) | Soil microbial communities from Rifle, Colorado - Rifle CSP2_sed 13_1 (SPAdes) (version 2) | ecosystem: Environmental > Terrestrial > Deep subsurface > Rock core/Sediment | place: Rifle...
GGCATGTGCTGGACACGGCGGGTCGCTTCGCCGGAGTGACGTACGGCCAAGATCCCATGGTGGATGTGTCGTTGCGCGTCCTGGCCGACCACGGCCGCGCCATGACCTTCCTGATCGGCGACGGCGTGGTCCCGTCCAACGATGGCCGGGGGTACGTGCTGCGGCGTATCCTGCGCAGGGCGGTCCGGCACGCTTGGCGTTTGGGCCGCGACGGCCTGATCACTCCCAAGTTGGTACAGGCTACGGTCGATGTGATGGCCGCCGGCTACCCGGAGCTGGAAGACCAACAAGCATTCATCACCGATGTCGTCACCCGTGAAGAGGCCCGCTTTCGCCAGACACTGAAGTCGGGACACACCCTGCTGGAAACGGAGCTCGAGACGGTCGCCGAGGGAGGCTTGCTATCGGGCGGCACGGCTTTCAAGCTGCACGACACTTTCGGCTTCCCGGTCGAACTCACCAGGGAAATCGCGGCAGAGCGGGGTGTCGCCATCGACATGCAGGCTTTCGAGTCTGCCATGGAGGCGCAACGGAACAAGGCCCGGGCCGCCTGGAAGGGTGGTGCGGATGCCGCAACGGCCGATGCGTACCGGGCGCTCTTGGACGACATTGGACCAACCGAGTTCCTCGGCTACTCCGAAGAGGCGAGTCGGGGCCGGATTCTCTCGTTGCTGGTCGAAGGCTCTTCGACCGATCGCGCCGAAGAAGGGCAAGAGGTCGAAGTGTTCCTCGACCGAACGCCGTTCTATGCCGAGGCAGGCGGACAGGTCGGCGACCGCGGGTTGATCGAAACCGAAACGGGCCGCCTGATCGTCAAGGACACTCAGGCCGGCGTGCCGAGCTTAAACGGCCATCGGGCCGTGGTGGCGAAGGGCTTCGTACAGGTCGGGCAGGATGCCGATGCACGGATCGATTCGCCCCGGCGGGAAGGAATCCGCAAGAGTCATACCGGCACCCACCTGTTGCACTGGGCGCTCCGGCAGGTGCTGGGTCAGCACGTACAGCAGGCGGGTTCGCTCGTCCAAAACGGACGCCTGCGGTTCGATTTCAGCCACTTCGGCGGGCTCGAAGAGGGTGAGTTCGCAGAGGTCGAGCGTATCGCCAACGAACGCATCATCGCCAATGCGGCCGTGCGGTCCTTCGAGACGGGCAAGGATGAGGCTCAGGCTTTGGGGGCGCTGGCCTTTTTCGGTGACAAGTACGGGGAAGTGGTGCGCGTCGTTGAGATCGGCGATTACTCGAAAGAGCTCTGCGGGGGCACGCACACTCCGTCGGCCGGCCAGGTCGGCCCGCTGGTCGTCCTGGGGGAGTCGTCGATCGGGTCCAACCTGCGTCGCATAGAAGCGCTCTCGGGCCAACATGGCTATGAGTATCTGGCCGGATTGCGCAGGCGTTTGACCGAGACCGGCCGCTTGCTGCGCGCCAAGCCCGACGAGGTTCCGGGCAGAGTCGAAGCACTCCTGGAGCGGGCCAGGTCGCTCGAGGAGGAACTGGCAGCCGTCGGGCAAAGGTCACGCGCCGAAGCAGCAGCCGAGATCGCCCGGTCGGCCCAAAAGGTAGGCGAGGCACACTATGCGGTAGCCGGTGCCGGCGAGATGCCGCCGGACCAGTTGCGAGCGTTGACGCTGCAGGTCCGCGAGCGGTTGGGACGCGGCGTTGTCGTCCTCGGCAGCACCAACGCCGGCAAGGGATCGTTGATGGGGGCGGTTTCCGCAGATCTCGTTGCTGCCGGAGTGTCGGCGGCCGAGGTCCTCCTGCCGGCGGCTCGCATTCTCGGAGGGGGTGGCAGCCAGGACCCTGAACTTGCCCAAGCCGGGGGCCCCAACGGGGACCGGTTGGAAGAAGCTCTCGCCGCCGCCCGGGAGGCGGTGGGACACGCATTGGCGGAGGTGTGACCCTGGGCCGCATCATGGGGCTCGACTACGGCACCCGGCGCATCGGTGTTGCGATGTCGGACGGGTTGCATCTCATCGCCCAGCCGCACTCCGTGTTAGATGCCGACTCCGAACAGCTGGCCTCTGAGTTGCGCAGGCTGGTCGACGACAACGAGGTCGAGCTGATCGTGGTCGGGCTACCGGTGAACCTGTCCGGGAACGAGACTCTCTCCGCAGGGGGCGCCCGGCAACTGGCCGCATTGGCGGCCCAAGTCACCGGTCTGCCGGTCGAGTTGGCCGACGAGCGATTCACAACCAAGACGGCCGAACAGAGCCTGCTCGAGGGCAACGTGCGGCGGCGACGCCGCAAGCAGTTGATCGACAAAGTTGCCGCGGCGGTGATGCTGCAGGCTTTCCTGGACGGCCGCTGATGACAGTACCGACCGGAGAAGGCCGCGGAGACGGGCTTCGACGCCTGGGTGGTTTGGCGCTGTTGCTGCTGATACTCGCCGGAGCCTTCCTCGGAGCCCGCGGACTCGCCGATTGGGTTGGGGGACTGGGAGGGGTGTCCGACGTCACCGCCCCTCCCGATATCCAACCGGGTCTGCCTGTTTCCCTGGACATTCCGGCCGGGTCGACCGCCCGCCAGATCGGGGTGCTCCTCGCCGAAGCCGGTGTGGTCGATTCGGCGACCCAGTTCGAGTTGGCAGCCCGTACCTCTGAGACTGCCGAACGCCTCCAGGCAGGGAGATACGACCTGGAAACCGGCATGCTCAACGACGTGGTCATCGACCTCTTGCTGGCCGGCCCGGTCGTCGAGACGTTCCGGGTGACGGTGCGGGAGGGATTGTGGATCCAGGAGGTCCTCGACGAGATCGCCGCGCAAACCGACTTCACGGCCACCCAACTCCAGCAGGCTCTGATCAGCGTTGAGTCCCCGCTGCTACAGGGGCCGGCATCAGATCCCGTCTCGTGGGAAGGTCTCCTCTTCCCCGATACCTACGATTTCTCGCTCGACGTTGGCCCGGGGGACATTCTCCAGCGCCTGGCCGACACCATGGTGCAACGGGTTGAAGCTATCGACTGGTCGGAGCTGGAATCGAGGGATTTGTCGGTCTACGAGGGCATCATCATCGCTTCGCTGGTCGAGGCAGAAGCCGGGGTCGACGCCGACCGGCCGCTGATCGCCAGCGTGGTGGTCAATCGTCTGGAGGTACCGATGGAGCTCGGCATCGACGCCACCGTGATCTACGCGTTGGGAGAGCGGGGCAGCTCACTCACGGGGTCGGATCTCGAGGTGGATTCGCCCTACAACACCAGGAAGTATGCCGGTCTTCCGCCCACGCCGATCGGCGGACCCGGGTTCAAATCTCTGGAGGCGGCCGCGATGCCTGCGGCCACCGACTTCATCTACTACGTGTTGACCTCGGCGACCGGTGAGCACTCGTTCACGGCCAGTTACGACGAGTTTCTCGGCTGGAAACAGCAAGCCAACAACGACGGCCTCATCCCGTGAGATCAGAGGAGATCCGGTGACCGGTTTCGACCTCGTCTTGTTGGGGGATCCCGTCGATCACTCGCTGTCGCCAGTCATCCAGCAGGCCGCACTCGAGGCGGCCGGTTTAGCGGGTACCTACCGGGCGATGCGGGTGGATGCAGACGGTTTCCGGCGGGCGTGTGCCGATCTCCGGGCCGGGCGTTGGCGCGGGGCCAATATCACGATGCCCCATAAGCGGCTGGCCGCGGCGGAGACCGACGAGCGGTCGATAGGAGCGGAGAGGTCGGGCTCGGTCAACACCATCGTCGTCAAAGGCTCCCGGTTGGTAGGGCACAGCACCGACATCGACGCCATCCGGCGAGTGTGGCGGGAATCCGGCTTGCCCATCGACGCGCCGGTGCTGGTCCTGGGGGCTGGGGGAGCGGCGGCCGCCGCTCTCATCGCCCTCGACGCCCATGACCTCTTTGCCTCGTCCCGTCGCCCGGAAGCGGCCCAGCGATTGTCGGAGGTGGTCGACATCGACGTGCGGACGGTGCCGTGGGCAAGGGCCGTCGCGGGAGCCGTGGTCGTCAACGCCACTCCACTTGGAATGGGGGGCGAAGCGTTGCCGGCGGGCGTCGTTGAGGAATCCGCCGGGTTACTGGACATGGCGTACAGCCTCTTGCCGACTCCGGCCGTGCGGGCGGCTCGTCGGGCCGGACTTCCTCATGCGTCCGGTATCGATGTGCTCTTGGCCCAGGCCATCGGTTCTTTCACTCTCTGGACCGGGTTGCCCGCCCCGTCCGTTCAGATGCGCCTGGCCCTGCAAAAGGCTCAAGCGAGGAGCTAGCTCCGCCGAAACTCCACTTGAGTTGGTAACGGAGGAGTCATCATGTCGCTAACGGGTTCGCTCGAGGCGTTTCCGCTGCCCGAGATACTGCGTTTGCTGGCTCGGTCGCACAAGAGTGGAACCCTACGAGTCGACGCGGCCGGCCTGCAGGGGAGGATCTATCTCTCCGGAGGTTCGCTCACCTACGCAACCACCCGCCGCGAAGAGGATCTGGCGGACGATCTGGTTGGAGCCGGGCTGATCGACTCCCAGGATTGGGTGCTGGTAGAGCGTCGCGAGAAAGATGTGGTCGACGTCCTCAGTGAGCATGCCACCGAACAACAACTGACCGATCTCCTGGCCGACCAAATTGCCGATGTCATCTTCCGGCTGATGCGCAGAACCGACAGCGATTTTGAATTCTCCGAGTCGGTTGGACCCCGTTACAACACCGGGATCGCCATCGACATCATCGCCTCCATCACCGAGGCCGAGCAACGGAATACGCAGTGGGCGGAGATCGAGGAGGTCATTCCGGCGATCACCTTCCATCTTCGGATGGTCCCGGATCTCACCGATCGCAATGAGGTCTCACTGCCTGCCGCGACCTGGAGGATTCTGGCCGCCTTGCACGGCGAAGGAAGCATCGAGGAGGTGGCCCGGCGTCTAGGGATGACCGACTTCGCAGTCGGACAGATCATGGCCGGACTAGCTCGCGACGGCTTGTTGGAGATCGTGGACATACCGCCCCCGGCCGCCTACGGCTACGGTGACGATTCCGCCAGGGTGCTGCCAACGGAGCCGAAAGCCCACCGGGAGAATCTTGATCAACCTGCGGAAAACGATGCAATCTTGTTTCGCAGTGCTCTGTCGGATGTGGTTGCCCCGGACGCCGAAGCGGACATGCCGGCTGTAGTCCGTAGGCGGGGTTTGGGTGCCCGAGTCCAGGAAGCCAAGGAAGCCGGTGAGTAGTCGGGCCATGGTGCAGCGGGATGCCGGGCATCTTGGGACGCTCCTCCTGGAGGAGGGCATCGTCACCGAGGAGGTGCTCAAGACCGGTCTGGATATCCACTATGAGACGGGCCGTCCCCTCGGCCGGGTCCTGGTGGAAGAGAACCTGGTTGACGAGCGAGACTTGGTTCGGGTCCTGGCCAAGAACATCGGTATCGAGTTTGTCGATCTCGACGAAGGGGCGGTCGACCCGGCCGCCGCAGCCCTGATCCCGGAGGCCCTGGCCCGCCGTTACGCAGCCATCCCGATCGGCTTCGAAGGCGAAAAACTCGTCATCGCCATGGCGGACCCGGCCAACGTGCTTGCCATCGACGACATTCGAGCGATTTCCGGCCGGGAGGTGGTTCTCAAGGTCGCCACCCGTTCCGACGTCGAGGCGGCAGTCTCCCGAATAGCGTCTTTGGACAACTCGGTCGCAGACATGGCCGAACTGGCCGCCGAGGATTCCGTTGAAGCGCATGACCTCAGTGCAGTGGAAGCCGCTGCCGAGGAAGCGCCGGTGGTGAAGCTGGTCAACATGCTGATCACCAGGGCGGCAGCCGATCGAGCCTCGGACATCCACATCGAGCCCACCGAGCGGGATCTGCGGGTCCGGTTCCGGATCGACGGTGTGCTCCACGAGATCATGCGTACCCCTCGCTCGATCTCCAACGCGCTCGTCAGCCGCCTGAAGATCATGGCCGACATCGATATTGCCGAGCGCCGGCGACCCCAGGACGGACGCATCAACCTCAGGGTCGGCGGGAAACAACTCGACCTCCGGGTTTCCAGCCTGCCGACCATCTACGGCGAGAAAGTCGTCATGCGGCTCCTCGACACCAGCAACGCACTTCTCGAGCTCAAGGATCTCGGGTTCCGCGGTGACAATGAGCGGCGGTACAAGGAGTCCTTCAGCAAGCCGTACGGGACGATCTTGGTCGTTGGGCCGACCGGGTCCGGTAAGTCGACCACGCTCTATGCGACCCTCAACGTCCTCAACCGTCCCGAGGTGAACATCGTGACGATTGAGGATCCGGTGGAATACCGCCTGCCCGGCATCAGTCAGGTCCAGGTCAACAAGAAGGCCGGCCTCACTTTCGCATCGGCGTTGCGTTCGTTCCTTCGTCAAGATCCGGACATCATGCTGGTTGGTGAGATCCGAGACCAGGAAACGGCCAACATTGCCATCGAATCTGCCCTCACCGGGCACCTGGTGCTCTCCACCCTGCACACCAACAACGCACCGTCGAGTGTCAGCCGGCTGATCGAGATGGGAGTCGAGCCGTTCCTGGTCGGGTCGGCCCTGGATGCCGTGCTGGCCCAGCGGTTGGCCCGCAGGCTGTGCAACCAGTGCAAGGAGGCCTATACCTCCACCGCCGAGGCATTGCGGGCAGCCGGCTTCCCGATGGAGGGTCTCGATGAGTTGCCGACCCTGTATCGCGCCAAGGGATGCAACCACTGCTCGAAAACCGGCTACCGCGGCCGGCTGGCAGTCCACGAGCTGATGACCGTCGGTGAGGAGATCGAGCGGTTGACAGTCGAGCGAGCGTCTACCGAGCAGCTGACCAAGGCGGCGATTGCCAACGGGATGCGGACCCTCCGACAGGACGGCATGGACAAGGCGGCGATGGGGCTCACCTCCATCGAAGAGATCATGCGGGTCATCGTCTGAGCGACCGTCCCGACCAGGTGCCATCCGCGGGAACACTTCAAGGTGAGCACCTTCGATGCCGACAATCATGTGAGGCCGATCGCCTCACAGGGAAGCCGAAAAGAGAATGACTACAGCATCACGCAGACTCGGTGAGCTCCTCGTCGATCGTCGGTTGCTCTCCAAAGACGCCCTCGAGAGCGTGCTGGACAACGAGACGACCACCGGCGTACCGATCGCCAGACTGTTGATCGATGGCGGACATGTGCGCGAGGAGGATCTCCTCCAGGCCGTCGCCGACCGGGTGGGGATGCCGTACATCGATCTCGACGACGCGCTGCTCGACCCGGAAGCCGTCGGGATGATAGACGCCGATGACGCCCGGCAGCTGATGGCCATGCCTGTGCGCCTGGAGGACGAGAAGGTCGTTGTCGCCGTTGCCGATCCCTTCGACCCCGAGACCCATGTACGTCTCGAAAAGCTCTCGGGTATGGGAGTAACGCTGGCGTTGGCAACCCGAACGGCCATCCAGCGCGCCATCAATTTCGTGCACGGCGCCGACGTGGTTCCCCTCATCCGCCAGCCGGGAGTGCCGGCCGACACCGTGACCATCGCCGAGCCCGGCCCTCTGCACCTGAACGAACTGCTGTCGATTCAACTGGATCGGGGTGGGTCCGACCTGCACCTCACCGCCGGTTCACCACCGCAGATCCGCCTGCACGGGAAGCTCGAGCGGCTGACCGAGTTCCCGGTGCTCAGGCCGGCCGAACTGCGCAGAATGATCTACAGCATCCTCACGGAGAAGCAGCGTGAGAAACTGGAGGAGACCCTCGAGCTCGACGCCTCTCATCCGGTGCCGGGGCGGGGCCGGTTCCGCATGAACGTCTACTTCCAGCGGGGCTCCGTCGGAGCCGCCTTCCGGGCGATCCCCACCGAGATCAAGTCCCTGCAAGAGCTGGGCATCCCGCCGACGGTGGGTGAGTTGGCCGATCTGCAGCGTGGCCTGGTCCTGGTTACGGGCCCAACCGGATCCGGCAAGTCGACTACCCTGGCCGCTCTGATCGACATGATCAACTCCAAGCGTTCCTGCCACATTCTCACCGTGGAGGATCCGATCGAGTTTCTGCACGTCCACAAGCTGGCCATCGTCAACCAGCGAGAAGTCGGGGCCGACACGCTCGGATTCGGGGCGGCCTTGAAGCACGCCCTGCGGCAGGACCCGGACGTGATTCTGGTCGGGGAGTTGCGGGATCTGGAAACCATCTCAACCGCGCTCACCGCCGCCGAGACGGGTCACCTCGTGATCGCAACGCTGCATACCCAGGATGCCCCCCAAACCATCGACCGTATTGTCGATGTCTTTCCCGCCCACCAGCAACAACAGGTGCGGGTACAGCTGGCTTCGACCATTCAGGCCATCATGACCCAGCAGTTGGTGCCGCTCCGGACCGGAAAGGGACGGGTGCCGGCCGTCGAAGTGATGATCGCCACGTCGGGTATCCGCAACCTGATCCGGGAATCGAAGAATCATCAGATCACCTCGGCCATGCAAGCCGGCGGCAAACACGGCATGCAGACGATGGACCAGTCGCTGGCCGATCTCGTACGCCGCAACCTCATCTCGTACGCGGTAGCAGTCGAGCGCTGCATGAATCTCGAGGACTTCCAGCGGATTGCCGGCCGGATGGCGTAGGAGGACGGTCACATGGCGACAACATTCAGCTACAAGGTCAAGGACAAGGCAGGAAAGCTGCACGACGGCGAAATGCAGGCCTCTTCCCAGGCCGTGGTCGCCAAGACGTTGCGCGACCGTGGGTTCATGCCGGTATTGGTTGAAGAGAAGAAGGCCTCATCGTTTCAAAAGGAGATCCGGATCCCGGGTCTGTCCGGCCGCGTCAAGGTCAAAGAGGTAGCCATTTTCAGCCGGCAGTTCGCCACCATGATCAACTCGGGCCTGTCGCTGTTGAGGTCACTGACCATCCTGGCCGAGCAGACTCCCAACCGCGCCTTCAGAGACGTCATACTCGACGTGAAGTCAAGCGTCGAAAAGGGCTCGTCGCTCTCGCAAGCCCTGGAGAAACACCCGAAGGTGTTTCCCCGTCTCTATACCTCGATGGTCAAGTCGGGTGAAGTGGGCGGCGTCCTGGATGAGACGCTGGAACGCCTGGCGCTCACTCTGGAAGCGCAAGTAGAGCTGCGCGGGCAGGTGAAGTCGGCCATGATGTACCCGGTCGCCGTGTTCGGACTGGTGATCTTCATCGTCATCGCCATGTTGCTGTTCGTGGTGCCCATGTTCGAATCGATGTTCGCCGACTTCGGGGCCGAGCTCCCGCTGCCGACCAGGATGCTCATGTCCCTCTCGGTGATATTCACCACGTACTGGTATCTGGCCGTTGGTGGCACCATCGGCCTGGTCTACGGCTTCAAGCGGTGGATCGCCACCGACCGGGGCCGGAGCAGATTCGACGCCATCAAGCTCAAAATGCCGATCTTCGGCAAGCTGGTCCACAAGACCGCTCTGGCCCGCTTCTCCCACACGATGGCTGCGCTCACCCGTACCGGCGTTCCGATCCTGATGGCGATGGATATCGTGGCCGAAACGTCCGGTAACGCCGTCGTTGCCCGGGCCGTGCACAGTGTGCAGGCTTCGGTGAAAGAGGGGGAATCCATCGCCGAGCCGCTCTCCAACCACCCGGTGTTTCCGCCGATGGTGGTGCAGATGATGGCGGTCGGAGAGGAAACCGGCGCCCTCGACATCATGCTCGAGAAGCTGGGCGACTTCTACGACCGGGAAGTCAAGGTCATGGTGGAGGGGCTCACCAGCCTCATCGAGCCACTGCTGGTCGTCATCCTGGGCGCTACCGTCGGCGGCATGCTGCTGGCGCTCTATCTCCCCATCTTCAACGTCATCACGCTCATCGAGTAGCGGGGTATCGGAGCGGATGACTAGTGCCTGCGTTGTCCGGGAAACAACCCTCGATCCCTGAATTGCCGCTCAACTCGGGACGCCGGGATGCCGATATTCGTTGGTGAGGGCCGAAAGCCGGCTCTCCTCACAAGGAGGAATCGTCATGATTCATTGGATGCGGAGCCGACTCGGAAACGACGAAGGATTCACCTTGGTCGAGTTGATGGTGGTCGTATTGATCATTGCCATTCTCGTGGCGATCGCCATCCCGACCTTCCTCGGAGCCCGTACCAGTGCTCAGGACCGGGCCGCCCAGAGCGACCTGCGCAACGCCCTGACCGCCGAGAAGGTGTTCTACGTGGACAACGAGGCTTACACAGGCACCCAAGCCGATCTCGAGGCGATCGAGCCGAGCATCGACTGGGCTTCCCTGACGGTCACCTTTGATGGCGTCACCGACGATCAGGAAGTCTGTCTGTCTATCACGTCGGCCAGCGGCGCGGCCTTTCTCCTGAGGGATGTCGCTTCGGGAGCCAACGGTGGCACCCCCGGCACCTTCTACGGCAAGGATGTCGCCTGTGCCGCCACAGTTGCGACCACCGCGGACGCCGGCTGGTAAACAACCACCATCGATCGAGACCTCGAGAGGGCGGCCCGTAGGCCGCCCTCTCGGCATGTCCAGGCGATCCGGTCCGACCCGGCTAACGTGATTTGCCGAAGAGAGGTGTCATGACCGCCTATTTCGCCGCCGTCGCCGGGCTGTTCGGCCTGGTGATCGGATCATTCCTCAACGTGGTCGCCTACCGGGTGCCGCTCGGTCGGTCGGTGGTCGCGCCGGCTTCCGCCTGTCCCGAGTGCGGGCAGCCGATCCGGTGGCACGACAACATCCCGGTGGTTTCGTGGTTGCTGCTCCGGGGTCGCTGCCGCCACTGCGAGGGAACGATCTCAGCACGGTACCCGCTCGTTGAGGCCGCCACCGGAGCGCTGTTCGTCGGGACCTTCCTGGTGATCGGTCCGACCTGGGTGCTGGCCTCTTATCTGCTCTTCGCG
>Ga0209751_10006533_pt1 | contig 10779 bp, 9 predicted proteins | sample RifCSP13_1_FD_184019 | JGI IMG/M metagenome (GOLD analysis project Ga0209751, IMG submission 184019) | Soil microbial communities from Rifle, Colorado - Rifle CSP2_sed 13_1 (SPAdes) (version 2) | ecosystem: Environmental > Terrestrial > Deep subsurface > Rock core/Sediment | place: Rifle...
TTCTCCGGATAATACGGCTGCTGTAAGCGAGGTGAAGGGAACAAAAATAGACAGATGCTATATCGGATCATGCACAGGAGGTAAACTTGAGGACTTCAGGGCAGCAGCGAGAATCCTGCGCGGACACAGCGTCAGGGTAGATACGTTTGTTGTCCCTTCCACAACTGAGGTTGAAAAGCGGCTAAAGGACGAGATGATTGATGGAGAGAGTGTATATTCTATTTTAAAGAATGCAGGCGCTAAGATAGCAGACGGCGCATCCTGCGCCGCTTGTCTCGGTGGTCCGCCTGATACTTTTGGCAGAACAGAGGGGAAGGAAGTCTGTATTTCCACCACTAACCGGAATTTCCCCGGGCGGATGGGTTCAAAGCAGTCACAGGTATATCTGGCATCACCGCTTACTGTAGCAGCCTCAGCTATAAAGGGAGAGATTACGGATCCGAGGGAATTCTTTTAAATGAAAGATATTATTAAAGGCAAAACCTACGTCCTTGGCAACGATATAGACACTGATCAGATCATACCGGCTCAGCATTTAGTTTACAGCCTTAGTGACCCGGAAGAGCGAAAGCAATATGGCAGGTATGCCCTTTCAAGTGTGCCTGATGCACAGGCAGGTCTGCCGGAAGGTAACATCAGGTTTGTAAATGAGGGTAATCACAGGTCTGAATTTAATATAATTATTGCCGGAAAGAATTTCGGTTGTGGTTCATCAAGAGAACACGCTCCTGAAGCATTGAATATCGCAGGGGTCGAAGCCGTAGTAGCTGAGTCCTATGCAAGGATATTTTATAGAAATTCAGTTGACGGAGGTTTTTATATACCATTTGAGACAGGTGAACACCTGTTCACAGAATGCAGGACAGGCGATGAAATAGAGATAGAAATGAAAAAAGGTACATTAAGGAATGTAACCACAGGGAAGGTATATCAATTAAAACCGCTTGGTGATGTTGAACAAATACTCATGGCGGGTGGTATATTTGCTTATGCTCGAAAGAGTGGAATGTTGAGCAGCAGGTAGCAAAAAATAATTATGGGCAAGACGTACAAAATTGCAGTATTTCCGGGTGACGGGATCGGCAAAGAAATCGTCCCGCAGGCGCTGCGGGTGCTTAATGCAGTGGCCTCTAAACATAACATCAATATTAAGACAGCGGATGCGCTTATTGGCGGAAGTGCGATTGATGAATTTGGCATGCCACTCCCGGAAGATTCGCTGAATCTGGCACTGAACAGCGATGCTGTCCTTCTGGGCGCTGTCGGGGGACCGAAGTGGGAGGGTCTTGATTATTCAGTACGTCCTGAGAGGGCACTGCTTGGTCTGAGGGAGAAACTAAGACTCTATGGTAATTTACGGCCGGTAAAACTATTCTCTGCACTTGCTGATGCATCTTCGCTGAAACGGGAAGTAATTGATGGTATTGATATCATGGTAATCAGGGAACTTACCGGCGGTATTTATTTTGGAAAACCAAGAGGGATTGAGAAGACAGATGGGCAGGAGAAGGGGATAAACACTGAGGTTTATACTACGTCCGAGATAGAGCGGATAGCCAGGCTTGCGTTTGAAGTAGCGAGAGGGCGCAGGAAGAATGTTTGTTCAGTGGATAAGGCAAATGTACTGGAATCATCGGAGTTGTGGAGGCGTATTGTCAGTAATGTTCATAAAGAATATAAAGATGTTGAGTTGACACATATGTATGTGGATAACTGTTCCATGCAGTTGATCCGGTACCCTAAACAGTTTGATGTGATACTGACGACTAATATGTTTGGCGACATTTTAAGTGATGAGGCAGCGATGCTGACAGGGTCAATAGGGATGCTGCCATCTGCAAGTATTGGCGGAGATGTCGCAATGTATGAACCGATTCACGGAAGCGCACCTGACATTGCCGGCCAGGATAAGGCAAACCCTATAGCCACTATACTATCTGTAGGAATGATGTTTAAGTATTCATTTAAACTCGATGGCGCCTGTTCAGTTATTGATACTGCTGTAACCAGGGTGCTGGAAAAAGGCTACAGGACGCCGGACATCTGGTCCGCCGGGCAAAAACTTACAGGCACCAGGGAAATGACGAATTTAATTCTTAATGAAATTGAATAATATATTGGTTTCTGCGTTCCTTTGCATAATCTTATTTTCAGGAAGTTGTGCAACTATAGAGCCAGGTCAGTATCAGGATGGCCCGTACATCGTTTCTACATACCCTGCCAGTGGCGACTTTAATATTTCGCGATATACAGATATCAGTATAAGATTTAGTGAAACATTGGAACCTGGCACTGATATTGGTTTTGATTTATTGGCGCATGGAGTCCGTGTTGACGGATCATTAAGATGGCTTGATTCATATACCGTTCTGGTGTTCAGACCATACGATCCATTAAGTGTTAACAGTATGTATCAGTGTGTAATAAAGCAGGGGCAATCAAAGGAAGGGAAGCAGCTTGTGGGAGTACCATATGTGTGGATGTTCACAACCGGAAATTAATGCCTAAAAAGGAGAGATGCTAAGGAGAGATGCTAAAGAAGAAAAAATATAATGTAGCTATAGTCGGGGCAACAGGGGCTGTTGGTAAGGAGATGATTAATGTACTTGAAGAGCGTAAATTTCCTGTGGAGTCTCTAAGACTTTTTGCTTCAGAGAGATCTGCAGGAGAATCCATGACTTTTATGAATCAGGACCTTGTAGTAGAATTGCTGCAGGAGAATGTTTTTAATGGTATAGATATAGCCCTTTTTTCTGCAGGGGAAAAGATAAGCCTGCAGTATGCCCCGATAGCAGCCCGTGCCGGGACTGTAGTCATTGATAATAGTTCCGCCTTCAGGATGAATCCGGATGTCCCACTGGTTGTTCCTGAGGTTAATCCTGATGCGGTTCTTAAACATAACGGCATCATAGCAAACCCGAATTGTTCTACAATACAAATGGTAGTAGCATTAAAACCATTGCATGACAAGGCAAAGATAAAACGAATTGTTGTCACAACATTTCAATCTGTTTCCGGCAAGGGTAAGGAGGCGATGGATGAACTTTTCGAACAGACAAAATCACTGCTCAGCTTCGGGGATGTTAAAGTTGAGGTATTCCCGCATCAGATAGCCTTTAACTGTATTCCCCATATAGATGCTTTCCTTGATAATGCTTATACAAAGGAAGAGGTTAAGATGGTAGATGAGACTAAAAAGATCATGGAGGATGACAGCTTAAGAATTACGGCAACGACGGTGAGGGTACCTGTATATATTGGTCATTCGGAATCTGTTAACATTGAAACCGAAGAGCATCTGAGTGCAAATGAGGCGAGGGCAATACTATCGTCTGCACCCGGTGTCCTGGTTTATGATGACCCGGGGAGGAATATCTACCCTGTACCGGTTGATGCTGCAGGTAAGGATGAGGTTTTTGTCGGCAGGATACGCGAAGATGAGTCAATTCCAAATGGGTTGAATCTCTGGATAGTTGCAGATAACCTCAGAAAAGGTGCGGCGACTAATGCTGTACAGATAGCAGAAATATTAATCAGGCATACACAAAAAAGATAGAGGGAAAATGAAGCGAATATATCTTGATAATGCAGCAACGACTCCTACAAGGCCTGAAGTGATAGAGGCAATGCAGCCTTATTTTAAACAGAGCTTTGGTAATCCGTCCAGTGTACATTTTTTTGGGAAAGAGACTTTGAATGCAATAAATGAGGCGAGATACAGGGTCGCTCAAATGCTTGGAACAAAGGATGAAGAGATAATCTTTGTAAGCGGCGGCACTGAATCTGATAATCTTGCTATTTTCGGGACTGCATATGCAAACAGGGATAAGGGACATCACATAATAACCTCTCAGATAGAGCATAAGGCTGTTTTGGAACCATGCAGGTTCCTTGAACGGGAAGGCTGGAGGATAACATATTTACCGGTTGATAGTGCCGGCATGGTTGACCCGGATGACGTGAAAGACGCTATTACAGAAGAAACTGTATTGATTTCGATAATGAATGCCAATAATGAGATAGGCACTATACAGCCGCTGAATGAAATTGGGACAATAGCAAGGGAAAGAGGCGTGTATTTTCACACAGACGCAGTGCAGGCATTCTCTCATATACCGGTTAAAGTGGATGAAATTAATGTTGACTTGCTCTCTTTTTCAGGCCATAAGTTTTATGGACCAAAGGGCATCGGAGGGCTTTATGTCAGAAAGGGTACTGCGATATCTCCATATTTATTCGGTGGGTATCAGGAGTTTAATCTGCGCGCCGGTACCGAGAACGTACCTGGAATTGTAGGAATAGGAAAGGCTGTTCAGCTTTCAATGCTTGAAATGGATGCACAGATAGTATACATCGCTTCTCTTAGAGACAAACTGGTCAGATCACTTCTGGAGATAGAAGGCGTGAGGCTGAATGGGCACAGCAGCCAAAGGCTGCCTAACAACATCAATGTTTCCGTAGACTTTGTTGACAGCGAGGCTATGGTCATTAATCTTGATTTTAAAGGCATCGCTATATCTGCAGGGTCTTCATGTACGGCAGCCATGAAAGGGCCGTCCCACGTCCTGACAGCTATAGGTCTATCATATGAGGAAGCAAGAAGTTCAATTCGTATAACTATAGGAAAAGATAATACGGAAGAAGAGCTTACTTATTTTCTTGATGTATTTAAAGATGTAGTGAATAATCTCCGTGATATGTCTCCCGTGTTTCAGGAAAGGCGATTGGGAAGCAAATAGCGGTTGCACAGTACGAGTTTGATAATAAGTTTGGCCCTCTCATTGCTTATTAGGCTTATCTTCAGCAGAATATAATTTTAAGTTCATGTTAAATATTACTGATTTTGATTATCCATTTGACCCTTTGTTAATTGCCCAATATCCATTAGAAAAGCGGGACCAGTCAAGGTTATTGGTACTGGACAGGATTAATGGGAAAACAGCACACAGGACATTCTCAGATATTGGTGAGTATCTCAGAGCCGGCGATATCCTTGTATTGAACAATACGAGGGTCTTCCCATGCAGGCTTATCGGGGAAAAGGAAGAGACCGGAGGACGGGTTGAACTGCTGCTTATCAAGCAGTCAGGTGAAAACAGATGGGAAGTAATTTCAAACAAGAAACTGAAGGAGGGGACAATAATCAGGTTTTCCAAAACCTGCCGGTGCGAGGTAACAGGGAAATACGGGACAAACTACATTGTAAAGTTTCATTATACCTCTGACTGGAAAGAACTCCTTTCGGAGATTGGACAAATGCCCCTTCCTCCATATATAAGGAGGGCCCCCTCTACGGAAGATAGGGAGCGATATCAGACAGTATATGCATCTGAGGAGGGTGCTATCGCAGCGCCTACAGCAGGACTGCATTTTACAGATGAGCTGCTCGGTAATTTAAGTCTCAAGGGTATCCGCACTGTATATGTCACACTGCATGTAGGTATCGGGACATTCAGGCCTGTCAAGTCCGAGTTTATAGACCGGCACAGGATGGAGCATGAACAGTTCAATGTAAGTAAAGAGGTAGTAGATCTTATCAGACAAACAAGGGAAAAGAAGGGACGTGTTATTGCAGTCGGGACTACTTCTGTCCGTGCACTCGAACAGGCGGCACTAACCGGAGATTTGCGGCCTGCAGAAGGGGAGACCGGGATCTTTATTTATCCTGGTTTTAAGTTTAAAGTAGTAGATGCCATGATAACAAACTTTCATCTCCCTAAATCAACGCTCATTATGCTCGTTATGGCCCTTGCCGGCAGGGAGAATATACTCAGGGCATATGATGAGGCTGTTTTACAGAGATACAGGTTCTATAGTTATGGCGATGCAATGTTAATAATTTGATGGGGAATGGAGTGACAATTGCGTGAAATAAGAAACTTCAGGAAAAATAATTTTAATAAGAAAAAATCAACTCGTACAATATATTTTATTGCGATACTTGCATTCTCTTTTGTGATTGCGGTTGTTTTTATTGTCCTGAAGACAAGGGGCGGGACACTATCTCATGATCTGACTCCCGGCAATATTTATACGGGTGATAAACAGCAGGATCATCATATGCCTGCAGATGAAGAAAAGGGAACGGATGATTTTACATTCTATAAGGTGCTTAACAGCAAAGAAGGTGATATAACTCCATTAGATGTGGAGCCTGAAAAATCCACCATAGAAAAGGAACAAGATGTAGAGGTTCTTCATGAAGAAAAGATGTCGAAGATTGACGGTGAGATTGCAAGGAAAATTACGGATAAAAGTAAAGACAATATTGTTTACACTGTTCAGTTAGGGGCGCTTAAGCAGGAATCAGCGGCAAATGAGCTTGCGGGCAAGCTCAGGTCAAGAGGATTTGCCCCGTATATTACAAAGGAAAATAGCGCGGGGAGGACGCCGGTCTTTAAAATAAGGATTGGTAAATTTCTGTCAATGGTTGATGCTCAGGAAGTTGCCGAAGTGCTGAAGAGAGAAGGATATGGCACATATGTACTCAGGATTTCCGGCAGTGAATAGAATGGTTATGAAATATGTTAGCGCGAGTGTTGAGCAGCATGATAAACGGTGTTGATGCCTCGATAGTGGAAGTGGAAGTAGATCTGGTATACGGCCTTCCAATGTTTACTATAGTAGGGCTCCCTGATACTGCAGTAAGGGAAAGCAGGGAAAGGGTAAGGTCTGCCCTGAGAAATGCCGGATTTAAACTCCCGCCAAAGAAGATAACTGTAAATCTTGCGCCTGCCAATGTCAAAAAAGAAGGCGCTTTGTATGATCTCCCTGTTGCAATAGCAATTTTGTGTGCAGAAGGGTTTATTAAAAGTGAGAATATTACGGACTATATGTTCATTGGAGAACTCTCCCTGTATGGTCAAATAAAACCTTTGCGGGGGGCATTATCTATGGCGATAGCAGCCAGGGATGCAGGACTAAAGGGGCTGCTTATTCCCTCGGAAAATGCTGCTGAAGCGGCAATGATCGGGGGAATTGACGTTTATGGGGTAGAGAGCCTTCTGCAGGCTTTTGAATTCCTTGATGGGAAGTGCTTAACGAAACCGTATGCCAAAGATTCCCTTGCTCAATTTTCAAATAAATCAGGATACGATACGGATATGTCCGATGTTAAGGGGCAGGAACAGGCCAAGAGGGCATTAGAGGTGGCTGCGGCAGGTGGTCATAATGTACTGATGGTTGGCCCGCCCGGTTCAGGCAAAAGCATGCTTGCAAAGAGGCTTTCTACTATACTTCCTGATATCAGCTTTGAAGAGACTATTGAGACAACCAGGATATACAGCCTTACCGGAGTACTGCAAAAGGATGATCCTGTTATCTCTTCACGGCCGTTCAGGCCTACCCATCATACAATATCATATGCAGGGATGGTTGGCGGCGGAAGCACACCGCGGCCCGGAGAAATTAGTCTTGCGCACAACGGGGTCTTATTTCTGGATGAAATGCCTGAATACAGGAGAGATGTATTAGAGGTCTTAAGACAGCCTATGGAGGATAAGCACATTACTATTTCAAGGGCAGGGAGTACAGTTACATATCCTGCCAGATTTATGCTGATAGGCGCCATGAATCCATGCCCTTGCGGCTACTTTTCGTCAACTGTCCGGAACTGTCTTTGTTCACCACTTCAGATTCAGAGATATCGCAGTAAGATATCCGGGCCTTTATTGGACCGTATAGACATACATATAAGTCTCCCGCCGGTGACTTCAAAGGAGATCAGGACAGATAGTACAGGTGAGAAATCTGATGACATCAGGAGGCGTGTAAATTCGGCCAGGGATAAACAGCGGCTGAGATATGGCAGCGAAGGGGGAGTTTATTGCAGTTCTGATTTTAAAAATCATCACATCAGTAAATACTGCCGCATTAGTAAAGAATCACATGACTTGCTCGATAATGCCATGAGCAGGCTGGGTTTGAGCGTGAGAGGATATGATAAGATATTAAAGGTGGCGCGGACTATAGCTGACCTTGATTCAAGAGAAGATATTCTGACTCCTGATGTGTCTGAGGCTATTGGGTATAGAATGTTGGATAGGAATATAGTAGGATAGGTTTGTTGAAGATTAAATTTATAGCACTGTTTATCATATTTCTGATTGCAGCCTGTGGTTTGGCTTTTGGCGGCGGGCTGTATCTTGCCTACCGCAATCTCCCGCAGGTTGAATCCCTTAGAGAATACAGGCCGAGCCTTGTAACCCGCATTTACTCTGATGATAATAAGATAGTAGGTGAATACTTCATTGAAAAAAGGGTGCTGGTCCCTTATAAAGCCATTCCTGTATATCTGAAAGAGGCAGTTATTTCTGTGGAGGATGATGCCTTCTACAGACATAAGGGATTAGACTATAAGGGTATAATAAGGGCGTTCTGGGTCAATCTCATATCACTTGATATCAAGCAGGGGGGTAGTACCATTACACAGCAGCTTGCACGCTCCCTTTTTCTAACTCCTGAGCAAACTATATTAAGAAAAGTTAAAGAGGCCATATTGGCTAAAAGGATCGAGAATATCTTATCCAAAGACCAGATACTGGAGATTTATCTGAACCAGATATACCTTGGCCGGGGCACCTACGGTGTCCAGTCTGCATCGCAGATATATTTTGGGAAGGATGTCAGATATCTCACTCTGTCTGAATCAGCATTGCTTGCAGGCATAATTCGCTCACCTGCCTTGTATTCTCCTTACCTGCATCCGGACAGGGCAAAGATGCGTCAGAAATTCGTGATGAAAAGGATGGTTGACGAAGGATATATAACTGATGATGAGTACAAAAATGGATATAAGCAGGACATATATCTCAAAAAACCTGAAAGGGAAGAAGATATAGCGCCATATTTTTCTGAATATATACGTCAGTATCTCGTGTCAAAATATGGAATGGAGAAGGTCTATAAGGGAGGTCTGAACGTATATACGACGATACATTATAACATTCAGAAATCTGCTACGAGGTCGGTAAAAACCGGATTAAGGCTGCTTGATAAAAGGCAGGGATACAGGGGGCCGATAGAACATAAGTCCCGTACCGAGATTAAAGAGTGGCTTGAAGGAAGCAGGGGGGCATTATCACAGGCAGATATCCTTCCCGAAGACATACTTGAAGGAATAGTGATTGGCGTTGAAGATGACTTTGCAACAGTCAGGGCAGGCAGACTAACCGGAAAGATTGCTATGGAGGATATGCTGTGGGCAAGGAAGAGATTGAGCGGAGCCGGTTTTAAAAAGGTTACATATTTAAAGGATGACTCGACTGCAAGGGACATTCTGAATGTAGGTGATGTTATATATGTGAAGACAGCAAGTATAAAAGATGACAATAACGCACTCTTTGCACTTGATCAGGAGCCGCTTGTGGAAGGCGCACTCATCTCTATTGATCCTGTAACTGGCTATGTAAGGGCTATGGTCGGAGGATTTGATTTTAAACGCAGTGAGTTTAACAGGTCAATACAGTCACGCAGGCAGCCTGGTTCTGCATTCAAGCCTTTTGTGTACGGTGCGGCCATTGATGACGGTTTTACTGCGGCGACAGTACTCGATGATTCGCCTATTAGTTACAGTATCCCGGGATGGGACAAGGAGTGGATACCGGAAAATTACGACGGAAAGTTCTATGGACCCATGACTTTGAGGGATGCCCTTGCATATTCAAGAAATGTGGTGACAATCAAACTGGCTGAGAAGGTTGGTATAGACAAGGTTATGAGCTTTGCAAACAGAATGGGAATAAAGAGTCATCTTGAACGTAATTTGTCTCTTGCGCTTGGGTCTTCAGGCACATCACTCCTCGAATTGACCTCTGCATACGGAGTCTTTGCAAATCAGGGCATACGTGTTGAGCCGTTATTTATAAAGTATGTTACTGACAATAATAACAGGATACTTGAACGTTCTGAACCGGTGGCAGAAGAGGTCATTTCAAGGCAAACAGCATATATACTGACAAGCATGATGGAAGATGTTATTCAGAAGGGGACCGGAAGGCGGGCAAGGGTACTTGGCGGCCCTGTTGCAGGTAAGACAGGGACAACGAACAATTTTACCGATGCATGGTTTGTTGGATATACATCAAACCTTGTAACAGGCACATGGGTTGGATTTGATGACATCAGGAGTATAGGTCATGGCGAGGCAGGGGCGCGTGCAGCCCTTCCTATATGGATAGAACATATGCAGAGTGCTATGAATAATATGCCGCCTTCTTATTTCCCGATACCTGAAGATATTACGTTTATAAAGATTGACCCGTATAATGGTCTTATTGCTCCGCCAGATATGGAAGACTTCCAGGTTGAGATCTTCAGGAAGGGGACTGAACCCGATCAAATGTCAAAAGCCTCAGGTGGAAGGCCGGCAAGGTACATTATTGATGATGAGCCGGTGGATTGACGACATCGTAAAAAGCCCACATGCGCTGCCTTGCATTCAGAATCCCATGAACACTCCCTCAACCAATTTCTATGTCTGGATTTGGGCTACATATTGCACTTGACAAAAGCAAATCCATGTTGTAATTTAATTACAACACTATATTGTGGAAAGGAGGGGCGTGTAAGATGCCAACAAAATTAACATTCGGTGAGTTTTTTAAGCAAAAGAGAACCGGTCTGAAAAAGACCCTGCGTCAGTTCTGCGCCGAAAACAAGCTTGACCCCGGTAATATCAGCAAGCTGGAAAGGGGTCTTATGGCCCCGCCGCAGGGAAGCGATAAACTTGAGGAATACGCGAGCTGCCTGCACATCAAGAAAGGCACGGACGACTGGTAT
>Ga0209751_10006534_pt1 | contig 10779 bp, 8 predicted proteins | sample RifCSP13_1_FD_184019 | JGI IMG/M metagenome (GOLD analysis project Ga0209751, IMG submission 184019) | Soil microbial communities from Rifle, Colorado - Rifle CSP2_sed 13_1 (SPAdes) (version 2) | ecosystem: Environmental > Terrestrial > Deep subsurface > Rock core/Sediment | place: Rifle...
TAAGGTCCGAAAATTGTGTAATGGAGGGGAAAGAATGTTTAATGCAAAAAATACAGATAGGAAGTCACTCTGGCGTACGGTTTTGATGGCGATTGCTGCCATTATGATGGTATGTACCACCTTTACTCATGCCAACGCCGCAGACATCAAGCAGAAGAGCTACGCTTCTCCTGAAGAAGCTGTTAAGGCTCTTATTAACGCAATTAAGGCTAATAATAACCAGGAGCTTTTGGCCATTTTTGGTCCTGAAGGCAAAGATATAATTTCCTCTGGAGATGAAGTAGCCGACAAAAATGCTCGCGAAAAATTCCTCAGTGATTACGAACAAATGAATAAACTCGAAAAAGAAACCCCGGACAAAGTAGTTCTCGATATAGGCTCAGAGGACTGGCCTTTTCCGATACCTATCGTGAAAAGGGGCGAGACTTGGGTCTTCGATACTAAGGACGGAAAAGACGAGATACTGAGCCGCAGGATTGGCAGAAACGAGCTAGACACGATCGAAGTGATGCATGCGTATGTTGATGCTCAGCGCGAATATGTAAGCAAGGGCCGTGATGGTAATGGAGATATAGAATTTGCGCAGAAGATCATCAGCACGAAGGGCAAGCATGATGGTCTCTACTGGGAGGCGAAAGAGGGTGAGGAAATGAGCCCCTTCGGCCCGCTTGTCGCTGAGGCTACGCAGGAGGGTTACACCGTGAAGAAAACGCAGAGTGGTCAGTCCACACCCTACCACGGTTATTTCTTTAAAATTCTAAAGAGGCAAGGAAAGAATGCTCCGGGTGGCCAGTATGTTTACGTTGTAAATGGCAAAATGATTCTCGGTTATGCCCTACTCGCATATCCTGCCTCGTATGGCTCCTCTGGAATTATGACGTTTATCATAAATCAGGACGATGTCGTGTACCAGAAGGACCTCGGCAAGAATACGGCTAAAATAGCAGAGTCCATAACAAAGTATAATCCAGACAGCACCTGGAAGAAGGCGGAATAGCTATCTATGAGGAAACCTAGATATGAACAGCGACGCTCTGCAGGTCGCTATTTTTGAAATAGCCTCAGGTCAAAAGTTGCATCAAACAGTGCCACGGTCTGAGTTATTTGGAAGAAATTAGCCAACTTTACCAAATGATTATTGTGACATTGGGCACAGAGATTGATAGAGACTTAGAGGTGTGGGTTGAGAGCTTGTTTGAAAAAAGTTTAACTAACCGACGGTGAGTGGAGAGTAGAATAGAAATATACCGAGTTAAATTATTAATTGATGTTACGCACTCATAAATTCAACGGGTATATAAAGGCTGTCATTCCCGTAGGTTACCCGATTAAAACTTTCGGGTACAAGTTTAAGTGGGGAACACTCGGGCATGACAAAGCGTGAAATGTGCGTAACATGCGTGAATAAATTGTAAGAAATGAGGAAACAGAAGATGGGACTAGTGAGTTGCTTCTGATCAGCCAGATGAGCGGGACATTGACGTTGCGACTCATCCTCCAGCCGACAATAGCCTCCATCCTCGGGATTCGTGCTGGGTTGAAAGATGCGCGAGAAGGCCACCCTATTTGTGGGCCACATTCTCTAATCCGGCTCACCGGCGAGGCCTGTTGCAAGAAGGCTGGAAGGCTGTATCCAAGGTTCTGGTCATCGCGCTCGTCCTGGACTCAGTCTACCAGTACATCGTGTTTCACTGGTTTTACCAGGTGGAGGCATTGATTGTCGCCTTAACCCTAGCCATTCTCCCTTATGTGTTGATCCGCGGTCCTCTGAATCGCACCGCACGGCGCTGGTTAAAGACAAAATATTGAAAGGAGAGATAATATCGATGAAAGGAAAGACGAAACCAATAAAAGGAGGGATAAAACCATTAAACCAAAAGGAGGGAAATTCATGAAACCAAAGCACACATCAACATATCAACTCAAGCGCCTGCTCAGGCCGGTGGTGTTTACGCTTATCGCACTGGCAATTTTCCTGCCTGTGTGGCTTGTTCAGGCTCAACAGCCAGAGAAGAAGGAATCAACAGACGATTCGTTCAAGAAGTACGGGCAGGAGTTTAAAGGAAAGATTGGCAAATCCTACGAGGAATCAAAAGAATGGTGGCCGGAAGCTCCGAAACCAAAACCGGGCACACCAAACGTTTTGATAATTTTGCTGGATGACGTTGGATTTGCTCATATAGGTAGCTACGGCGGGTTAATTGAAACACCAAATATTGATAAGCTGGCAGCCAATGGCCTGCGCTATAATAATTTCCATACAACGGCCTTGTGTTCGCCTTCCCGTGCAGCCCTTATGGCAGGGCGCAATCCGCATAAGATAGGTTTGGGTTCACACTCGCTTACCGCCATGGGCTTCCCCGGCTATAATGCCTTTCCTCCAGAAACCGGAAAGTCCTTTGCAAAGGATATGCAGCATGTTGGCTCCGTGACCTATGCTCTAGGCAAATGGGATCATACGCCGTTGAATGAAGTTTCGCAGAGCGGACCCTTTAATCACTGGGCAAGCGGCGAGGGCTTTGACCATTTTTATGGTTTCATGGCTGCCGATGCCGATGACTACCGCTCATTGGTATGGGATGATCATAACCCTACAGAAAATTGGGTTGGCAAAGAGGGCTATCACCTCACTACCGATCTGGCAGATAAAGCCATTGACTATATCACATCCAACGTTTCTGTTTCACCTGATAAACCATTTTTTATGTTTTGGGCGCCAAGCGCCATGCACTCTCCGCACCAGGTGGAGAAGAAATACATTGACATGTACAAAGGCAAGTTTGGTATGGGATGGGATAAAGCAAGAGAAGAAATCTATCAAAATCAAATGAAAACGGGACTTCTTCCCAAAGGCACCAAACTTTCACCACGTAATCCTGAAATTCCGGCATGGGACAGCTTGAGTGCTGATCAGAAAAAACTGTATGCCCGCCAGATGGAAGTATTTGCTGGCATGCTCACACAAACCGATGAACAGATCGGTCGCATCATTGCCACATTAAAACGAACGGGGCAGTATGACAACACCCTGATTATTCTCACCTCCGATAATGGCGCGAGTGGTGAAGGAGGATTGAACGGCACCTTTAACGAATCAATTGTGCTTAATGGCATGCAAACTCCTTTTGAGGAGAATATGAAGCATTATGATGAATGGGGAGATCCGAGCACCTATCCGCATTATCATGCGGGCTGGGCTTTGGCAGGCAATACGCCCTTTAAATACTTTAAGCAAATCGTTCACAACGGTGGCATTGCTGACCCGCTTATTATTTCGTGGCCTAAAGGAATTCAGAGCAAAGGGGAGATCAGGAATCAATATTCCTTCATCACCGATATTGCTCCCACGGTTTTGGAAGCTACTGGCACACCTTTCCTCAAAGAAATAGATGGTGTTCAGCAAATGGCTCTGGATGGCATCAGCTTGGTGTACTCCTTTAATAATGGCTCTGCTCCTTCGCAGCGAACAGAGCAGTATTATGAGCAATTCGGCAACAGGGCTGTTTATAAAGATGGATGGAAGGCAGTAACCATTCACGGCAACCGGATGCCCTGGGTTGTCACCGGAACATTTCCATTCGACAAGGATGTGTGGGAATTGTATCACATTGATTCGGATTTCTCCGAAACCGATAATCTGGCAGCCAAGCATCCTGATAAATTGGAAGCATTGAAAAAACGATGGGATGAGCTGGCGTGGAAAAACAATGTCTATCCGCTTTATGATGATCCTGTTGCCCGTATCGCTAAACAGCAGGGGCGCATGTTCGGCGACAGAAAGGTATTCACGTACTACTGGCCTGGCGCGCAGCGCATTGCAGAAGCTGCCTCAGCCCCGGTAAAAAACATATCTCACAGGATTGAAACTACCCTTAATCTAAAAGGCAATGAAGAAGGAGTGATTGTCGCCTGCGGCGGTTTGAATGGTGGTTACACCCTGTATATCCAGGATCAGAAGCTGCACTATGATTACAACTTCTTCAACATGGAGCGCTATTCCATTGTATCGCCGACGCTACCGACAGGGAAGGTAGATGTGAAATTCAATTTCATAAAAACCGGACTCTTCAAAGGAACAGGTGAACTGTATGTAAATGGTAAAAAGGTAGCCGAAGGCGATATACCTAAAATGGCTCGATCTACTTTCTCATTAAGTGAAACATTTGATGTGGGAGTGGATAATGGTACCCCGGTTTCAAACGCTTACAAAATGAAAAACCATTTCCCTTATACCGCTGAATTGGATAAAGTGGTTATAACCCTTACCGGGGAAGATACGGACAAGGATAAGGAAACAAATATGAGTGGGGAGGTAGATTGAAATATGCTTAAAGAAAAGGTGTAGATGTTTATAGTATGCAACATAACTATTTGAATTTGGGCAAGGTTGTGGGGCGTTTCGCGAAACGCCCCTATAGTAAAACGTATGACCTACAGACTTTCCATTCTTCCAAGAAGTTATGTGAAAAATACTATAATTCACCTAACCATACCCAATGATTAAACCAATAGTGACAAAAAACACTAAAATAGCCATGAAAGGAGGCAATCATGCGTAACATTATTCGAACACTTCAAGTAATATTGCTACTGACTCTCACCCTTTTGCCACCGCATTCCGCGCTGGCGGCGAGCGCAAGTGAGATCGACCGCAATGTCACAGCAGCGTTGCAAACGCTCTACAAAACGACGCCAGGGGCGAAAGCGCTGGCAAACAACGCAAAGGGCATCCTAGTCTTTCCAAACATTGTGAAGGCTGGCTTCATCATCGGGGGTCAATATGGTGACGGTGCCTTGCGTGAAAAGGGCAAGACGGTCGGGTACTATCGGTCGCTCGCGGCTTCATATGGCTTACAGGCAGGTGTGCAGTCTTTCGGCTACGCGTTGCTGTTCATGGACGACGCATCGTTGCGATATCTAGAAAACAGTAAGGGGTGGGAGATCGGTACTGGGCCTAGCGTTGTCGTCTTGGACAAGGGCTTTGGCAAGAATATGTCGTCCACGACGCTGCGGAAAGGCGTCTACGCCTTTATCTTCAGCCAGAAGGGACTCATGGCGGGCATCGGTTTGCAGGGTTCAAAAATAACCAGGATCACGCCTGACGAGTAGGGTGTGACCCTTGCGTAGAAAAAATTCCGGAACCCCTGCATGAAGAATGACTTCAAGCGGGTCTTCCCATTTGAAAAGAAAGGAACGTCACAATGAGCTCTCTTAATCGCATTCTCATCAGTGGAGCATGTATCGTCATTATAGTGGCGGGGATGAAAGCCGCATCTTCTATTCTCGGCTTTGTCCTTTTTGCAGTTTTGCTCTCTACCTGTATTTCTCCTCTGGTTACACTAATTGCTAGTAAGGGTGTCCCTCGAAATCTCGCTCTTGCTATCACGATTCTGGTTGTAATATTGGGGGGGTTTTTTCTGGTAACGCTTATAGGTACATCGATTTCACGTCTAGTTCAGGCTTTGCCCGGTTATGAGTCGCGTCTTGCAGAGTTAAAAGATGCTATTATGAGTGTGTTTGCCCGATTTGACGTAAATATCTCTGATTTATTCTCCCGGGAAGAATTGGATCCTCAAAGGATAATCAGAATCTCTACCTCTTTCCTGAGTATAGTCCTCAATGCGGTCAGCACTTCTCTATTCCTTTTTATACTGGTGGCTTTGATGTTGGTAGAGGTTGTTGGTTTCGAAGCAAAAATTCAGGAAGGCATCGGTGTTGGAACTACCTTAAGGGCACGGCTTTTTGAAGTCCGTAAAGACATCAGAAAGTTTGTATCCATTACAGCCCTGACTGGTCTTGTCACGGCGCTTGCAAATGTAATCTTACTGGTAATACTCGGAGTTGACTTCCCTGCGCTGTGGGGGGTTCTGTCATTTCTCCTGAGTTTTATTCCAGCAATTGGTGGGATTCTTTCATTCATACCGCCCGCTTTGCTGGCGTTTTTGGAATTCGGTTGGACTAAAGCCTTAATTGTCATCATAGGTTTTATTGTTATTAACAATCTAGCCGACAATGTGCTTAAACCCAAGTTGATGAAGAAGGGGCTTGATATATCAATTCTTTTGATATTTCTTTCGCTTATTTTTTGGAGCTGGGTCCTTGGCCCAATCGGAGCAATATTGGCAATACCGCTAACTCTTTTCATTAATAGGTTCGTAGCTGAAGTGCGCAGAGAAAATCAAAATGCATCTACTTAATAAAAATAATTATGGATCATTTAGTACAATCAACGGTGAGTTGCCACCAGTAGATGCGTTCTGTTCAATGACCATGTATAGTCTCCCTGAGCGGCTGCTGGTTGCCAATCCGATCAATCGTTACTCAATCGGCGACCGCACGAAGGAAATGGGGTTATAGAATCAAACTTACTGTTATTCTTGTTCTTTAGGAATTATACCGATTCTATAAGATAGTAGCGAATTAACCAAGGAGATTTGGCTCTGCAACGCCCACCAGCAAGCCTGTCCCGAGTAAAGTCGAGGGGACTGGTGGTCTACCCAATAGAGGAATATCTATAATGGCTAGGTCACGAGTCTTGCTCGTGACTGCGCTTGCTTCATTATACACAATCAAATAATGGAATTAGTATGGGTAAAAAATCAAAAAGTCTGGAGAAAAAGGGAAAAGCAGGCGCAGTAAAGAGTAGAAAAAACTATATCACCTTTTTATTAATAGCCCTCTCGATAATTGTTTTAATAAGTTTACTTCTAGCTAAAAATCTATTAAAGAAAAAACAAGAAAACGAATTAGCAACTCAAAACGTCTCATCAAATCAAGTTCAGGTCTCGGCAACATTTGTGGGTGGCGAAGTTTGCGCTGGATGTCACCAAGAAGGATATAAACTCTGGTCGGGTTCACATCATGACCTCGCCATGCAGGAAGTAAACGAGAAAACAGCGCTCGGTGATTTCAATAATAAAGAGTTCACCTATTATGATCTCAAATCCAGGTTTTATAAGCGTGACAGCAAATTCATGGTCCGTACAGACGGTCCTGACGGCAAGCTCCACGATTATGAATTAAAGTACACATTCGGGGTCTATCCGCTCCAACAGTACCTGATCGAGTTTCCAGGCGGTCGTTTGCAAGCGTTAGGAATTGCCTGGGACAGCCGACCGGCAAGTGAAGAGGGGCAGCGCTGGTTTCATCTTTATCCGAACGAAAAAATCACACACGATGATACCCTCCACTGGACTGGTCCTGACCAGAACTGGAATTACATGTGCGCCGGCTGCCACTCAACAAATCTCCAAAAAAACTACGACCTCAAATCCAACACCTACAGCACTACCTGGTCCGAAATCCATGTGTCCTGCGAGGCGTGCCACGGTCCCGGGTCTTCACACGTGGCATGGGCGCAGCGCCAGAGTAAAATCGATAAACACGATTCAGACCCTGACATGGGTTTGATGGTGATATTTAATGAAAGAAAAGACGTTAAGTGGACAATAGACCCTGTAACTGGCAACGCCAGGCGGAATAAACCTCTGCAATCGAACGAAGAGATCGAAGTTTGTTCCCGTTGTCATTCACGAAGAAGCACTATATGGAATGATTACGTATATGGGCATCATTTAATGGATACCCATTTACCTAGATTACTCGAAGAAGACGTTTACTATGCCGACGGACAAATCCAGGGAGAGGTTTATGAATACGGCTCTTTCCTTCAAAGCAAGATGTATCACGAAGGGGTGACATGCAGTGATTGCCATGAGCCCCACAGTTTGAAGTTGCGAGAATCGGGTAACGAAGTTTGTACTCAATGTCACCTTTCTTCCAAGTATGACTCAACATCACACCATTCCCACAAAATGGGTTCTGCAGGGACAAGTTGTGTTGAATGTCACATGCCAGCGACCACCTATATGGTGGTTGATCCGCGCCATGATCACAGCATTCGAGTCCCAAGGCCTGATATTTCTGTGAGGATTGGAACACCAAACGCCTGCAACAAGTGTCATACTGGCCGAACCGCCAAGTGGGCGGCGGAGCAGATTGGTAAATGGTACGGACCGAAGCGAGTGGGTTATCAGAACTATGCTGAAGCCCTTTATGCGGGTCGCACTGGGGCTCCTTCAGCCGAAGAGTTACTGGCAAAACTTGCAAAGGATTCTACTTCACCGAACATTGCTCGTGCAACAGCACTTAGTGAATTACATCGCTACTTAAGCCCTGCATCAATTGATGCTGTTCGGCTTGGCCTTGGTAGTGATGATCCAATAATTCGTGTTGCGGCCCTGGATGCACTTGAGTCGGTGGAGCCAGGTGTTCGACTCCAGCTCGCATTTAACTTATTGAATGATCCGGTACGCGCAGTTCGGATTAAGGCTATTACTATACTCGCTTCGGCGCCAAAGGATCAGCTAACAGCAGAACAACGTGTTGTGTTTCAAAAAGCAATAGATGAATATATCGCAGCGCAACTTGCTAATGCAGATCGCCCCGAATCTCATCTGAATATTGGGTTGCTTTACGCTCAACTCGGACGATTCGCTGAAGCAGAGTCCGAATATCAAACGGCAATTAAACTACAGTTTTCATTTGTTCCAGTCTACGTAAATCTTGCCGATCTCTATCGCTTGCAAGGCAAGGATGACGAGGGGGAACGACTGCTGCGTAAGGCCCTCGAGTTCTCGCACCAAAACGCTGATGTGTACCATGCGCTTGGCTTGTTACTGGTGCGGAAGAAGCGAATTTATGAAGCAGTTGAAGCGCTGGGAAAATCGGCGAGACTTAGCCCTAACAATCCACATTACAGTTATGTTTATGCAGTAGCACTCAATAATGTTGGCAAGACATCTCAGGCATTAAGGGTGCTTAATGAAGCCAACGCCAGCCATCCCAACGACCGTGAAGTCTTATTTGCACTGTTTTATTTTAATCGTGATGCAGGAAACACCGACGCAGCCAAGAGATATGCTGAAAAACTTATGGAATTGTCTCCAAATGATCCAAGTGTTAAGGGCTTGGTGAATGAGCTTCAAAAATAGGAATAAAAATGACTAACCAAACCACCTACGGGCGGAACATGACCATCGAAGGAACCAATATGTCGAGCGACGCCAACAGAGGTGTTGGGTTTACTTTTAAGATTTCCTCGTTTCTATATATGACCTTTATTAGCTAAGTTGATAAGGAGGTAAAATAAAATGAAGGACATAAAGATAACGTTCATTACTGCGTTATGCGCAGTCCTTTTTGTTTTATCATGGGTCACCAGCCCGGCTGCGGCCCAGGACAAGAAACCCGATGCGACCCTAACGCTCTCGAAGGGGCAGGTTGCCGTGGGCATTGGAGGAAGTAGTTACTGAAGATAAAGGTAAAGCCGACAAAATTAGAGGATAATATCTATATAATGAAAAGTGTGTTAACTGTCATGGTCCTACAGGGCAGGGAGATGAACCTCAAGCGGCTTTCCTTAACCCCAAACCAACAAATTTAAGTGATGAAAAGTATATGTTACGCTCACAGATGAAGATATATTAAAAACAATAAGCGAAGGAGGAATGACTGGTGGGAAATCCAATCTTATGCCGCGCTGGAAATTTGTATTATTAGAGAATGATACTTGGATCGTGGTCGCCCATAAAGGATATTTGCGAGTGTGAGTATAGGGGGTATGTAAATTGTATTTAAGAATATGGTATATACTTTATATCAAAGCTTTAGGAAAGAAGTAGTTTTGAGCATGGAGGGTGAAATGAAGATGATAGTACTTAGGTGGTTAAGTAATGCTGTGCTAATTCTTGCCTTTCTTTTTGTCCTGGGCTGCGTGTCAGCATATACACCATATGGTCCCCCAGAACCACTTGAGGAGGATGAGGATCGGGGGTTTGAATTCCCAGAAGAAACTGTGAGGATTAACGATGGGTTTGAAGACTATCAGATAGCTTTACTCGAAGTAAAAAAGTAAACCACAATACTTAACGTCTTGCCTTCTTAGACATGACGACAGCACAAAAGCCTCTTCTATAATTGGTTGATTCTTTTTGTTATCCATTTCCTCGATGTAACGATGTGACAGGACTTCGTACCCCGTAATTTGAAAGGCATATCATCCATTTTAATGCGAATTTTCAGATTGTGAGATTCAGCTTTTCCTTTGTAAATATCTCATTAAGACTAAACACCCGTCGACAAAACTTTCTCATCAAATTGCACCTTTCTATAACAATTTAATAATTTTTGAGAATTGTAAACCTTAATGTTAGAATTCTGCTTAGAAAAAATTTGCTCCACTGGAGAGGTGACCGAGCGGCCTAAGGTGCACGCCTGGAAAGCGTGTAGGGGGATAACACTCCCTCGTGGGTTCGAATCCCACCCTCTCCGCCAGGTATTAGATTGAAATAATTCAGTCATGAAATTGCGGGTAATGTGTCAGGCAATTCGGCGAAGCCAATAGACATAAATGGGCGCAAACGAAAATAAGCTAGATGCAGGATACAAGATGCAAGATACAACATGCATCATGTATCGGGTATCATATATCATGCATTTTGTTATTGTGAAAATTCGTGTCTATTAGTGGCTAAATATTTATGAGCAATTAAGTTCCAGCGAGCTAGGTCCCGTACGGCAGGAGCTTGTAAACCCCGCCAGGCCTGGAAGGGAGCAACGGTAACAAGACTTCCTGAGCGTTGCGGCAAACCTAGCTGGCTGGTTTTAAGAGGTTCGCCAAGCCTGTCCTGAGCTTTAGCGAAGGGCTCATTCCAGGGGTGATTGATGTCATATATCGTACTAGCAAGGAAATGGAGGCCTAAAACATTTGACGATGTT
>Ga0209751_10006535_pt1 | contig 10778 bp, 9 predicted proteins | sample RifCSP13_1_FD_184019 | JGI IMG/M metagenome (GOLD analysis project Ga0209751, IMG submission 184019) | Soil microbial communities from Rifle, Colorado - Rifle CSP2_sed 13_1 (SPAdes) (version 2) | ecosystem: Environmental > Terrestrial > Deep subsurface > Rock core/Sediment | place: Rifle...
TTTCGCGGCGCCAGCCGCTCGTGGCGCTCCACGGCAGGCGGCTGCGGCGACCGATGCGACGATCGCGGATGACGAGCCGCCGCTGCCAGAGGAAGTCGTCGCTGAGCTGATCGCGGCCGAGCAGGAACCGACGCTGCCCGTCCAGGCCGCTCCGGGCCAGGCGCTCCACGTGACCTTCGAGCCGGGTGCGCAGGAACAGGTGCTCGCCGCGCTGCGCGAGCTGCGCGAGATCGTGCACGATCGCCCGGGCGACACGTTGCTCGTGCTGCACATCCCGGCCGGTGGCGGCCGTGTGCAGCGCATGGAGCTGCGGGTTGGCGTTGCCTATGACGCCGAGCTGCTGGCGCTCATCACCCGTCGGCTCGGCCCGCGCCAGGTTCGACTGAGTCTCGCCTAGGCAGGCTGCGCCGCGCTCATCGCGGCAGGATTGGGGTCAGCGCTGGCTGGGCGGCGTCTCGTCTTGGCCAACGATGCGGATCACGTCCTCGCATGTCGAGCAGCGGAACATTCGTCCGCGCGACCATGACCGCTCCGGATCGCCTTCGGCCGTGTCGTGCGCCGGCGTGACCTCGGTCATGTCGTGCCACTCGTCGCCACCGTGCCAATGCTGCAGTCGGGCCATTGCCAGCTGGGAAAACTGGAACACGCCTGGTCACCTCCGTTCGTTGGTGGCCAAGCCTAACGCCGGCCGACGCCTACGACCAGCGTCCCGAGCGTCGGCCGGAAGGGGGAAAGCGTCAGACGGTCCTTCGCCCGGCGACCAGGTTGTAGATCAGGATGACCAGGCCCACAACCAGAAGCAGGTGGATCAACCCGCCGCCGGTGATGTTCGCCAGTAACCCGACCAGCCAGATCACCAGCACGATCACAAGGATCGTCCAGAGCAGTCCTGCCATCGCACGCTTGTCCTCCGCTGGGAGAGATTCCAACTACACCAAAAGTAGTCGGCAGGATCGGGCTGGCGCTCGCCAGGGGCCTCGCGCCATCTACCAAGGGAATTGCGTTTCCGAGTTACGCATATTTCGAACGGGTGTGCTATATTGTGGGCGTCCAATATAGTTTGCGGAGGCGCCACGCGGCGGTGCTGGAATCGGTAGACAGTGCAGTCTCAAACACTGCTGTCCGCAAGGACGTGTGGGTTCGACTCCCACCCGCCGCACCAGATACTCGGGAGGCGTGGCCCAGGTGTCGCGCGACACCGCCGTACCCACTTGAGTGTGTCGATGAAATCGGCTTGGGCGCCAGTTACGTCTATCTGCTCGGCCTGTACTTGGGCGACGGCATGCTATCCATGCAGCGCAATGGCGTGTGGCGTTTGCGTATCTTCCAGGATGCCAGATACGAGGCCCTTGTCTCGGAGTGCGGTCGTGCGATGCGCGCCGTTGTTGCCAACGGGGTAACCCACACACGGCGTGCCGGCTGCCTCGAACTAGTTTCATACTGGAAGCATTGGGTCTGCGTATTCCCCCAGCACGGATCGGGCGTAAAGCATCAACGTTCGATCGTTCTTAGGGATTGGCGGCGCGAACTCGTGGAACGCTTTCCAAGGGACCTGGTCCGCGGCCTGATTCACTCTGACGGCTGTCGCGTCACGAACTTCACCGTTAGCTCCGCAGGCAAGCGCTACGAGTACCCGCGCTACCACTTCTCCAACCGTTCAGACGACATCCGGGAACTATTCGTGAGCACCTGCCATCTGATCGGGGTCGACTGGCGGCCAAACAACCGCTGGAACATCTCGGTCGCGCGGCGAGCCAGCGTGGCCATCCTCGACGAGTTCATCGGGCCCAAGCGATAACGTTCGGTCGGGCGGCGGCGAGCCCGATGCTAGACTCGGCTGCAGTTCGCGGCGCCGGAGGGACTGCACATCCGTGAGGGAAATGGTCGAGGCGACGCCGCCTGAGTCACTGTCCGGCGTCGACCCTGCGGCCGAGACGCCCGAGGCGGCTGACGCTGACGGCGCGCCCGTGGGGAAGCCCGTCGACACGCTCCAGCACGCCCGCGACAAGGCACTGGTCGAGCGCGCGGTCGGCGGCGATCTCGAGGCGTTCAACCAGCTCGTGCTGATCTACCAGGACTATCTCTTCGCGCTCGTCGTGCGCGTCGTCCATGACCGCGACTCCGCTGCTGACGCGGTCCAGGAAGCCCTCTTCTCCTGCTATCGCAACTTGGATCGCTTCCGCGGCGACTCGTTCCGCTCGTGGCTGACGCGCATCGCGCTCAACGCCGCGACCGACGTGCTGCGCTACCGCAAGCGCCGTCCAGCCGATCCATACCCCGAGTGGGAGGACGACTCGTGGCAGCCGCCGGCCGGAGCAGAGGCCTCGCCCGAGCGCCGCACAATGCGCCGCCAGACGGCGCGCGTCCTGACTGAGGCGCTGGCCGAGATCACCTCCGACCAGCGCACGGCGATCGTGATGTACGACGTCGAGGGCTTCGACTACCAGGAGATCGCCGACATCACCGGCGTGTCGCTTGGCACCGTCAAGTCGCGTATCCATCGCGGCCGCCTGGCGCTGCGCGAGCTGCTCAGCGACGACATGGAACTGTTGCGCGAATAGAGGCGTCAAGAGACCGTGCCCAACAACCACTCTCTCTCTGCGGAACATCGCCGCCACGATCACCTGCTCGTGGCGCGCTTCGCCGTTGGCGACGCCGGATTCGGCCAGGATCATGAGGCTGCGGAACTCGTGCGTCGCTGCAACGAGTGCGCTGCCCTGGCAGCCGAGATAAGGGCCATTTCCCGCTCTGTCGGGAAGCTGCCCGCCGCGCCACGACCGCGCGACTTCCGTTTGACCGCTGAGCAGGCCGCGCGACTGCGCGGCTCGCGCCTCGACCGCTGGCTGCGCACAATCACCGGCTCCGGCTGGGCGACCGTTCGCCCGGTCGCGGCGGTGGCGCTGTCGGTCGGCATGGTGATGAGCGTGGTCGGTGTGCTGCCAATCCTGGGTGCTGCCACACCGGCACCCGCGAGCACATTTGACCAGCTGCCTGTTGCCGGTGCGCCTTCGCCCGAACATACGTCCGACAGTCGTAACGGCCAAGGCGGCCCGGTCGCTTCTCCCGGTGACGCTCAAATCCCGCCGGGCGTGGAGGGTGTCACGTCAGCCGAACCGCCGGCCGACATCAACCTCAGTGACGCGTATGTCCGGCCGACCCCGGCCGCTGAGCCGCAGCCGGGCGAGTCGAACGATCTCCCGAAGACACTGCCGGGCACCGGTTCGAGTCTGCGTGACTGGCTGCTGTTGAGCGGCCTCGTTGTGACCGCCCTCGCGCTGGGGGTCCTGGCGCTGCTCTACGCCGCGCGCCGGCGCTACAACGACCCGCTGCTGCGCTAGAGGGCGACGCTCAGAACTTCCGACCAGGCGCTCTTGTTGCCGGCGGCGTCGCGTGCCCGAACACGGAAGTCATAGCTCCGGCCTGGGCGCAGATACAGGGTTCGCGTGGTGGCGCTCGTCCAGGCGGTCACGGCGAACCAACGGCCCCCACCGACCCGCTTCTGCAGCCTGAACTCGCGCACGCTCTCGCCCGACCAGCTCAACGTGACCCGTTGCTTGCCGTCGACCGTGGCGCCCAGCTGACTGCCGGTCATGCGCGCCGTGGGCTGGGTCGGGCCGGGACCATTGAGCAGCAGCGCTGTCCAGTAATACCAGCCGTTCGCGTCACGCTCCACGCCAAGAGCGATGTAATTGAACTCCCGGTTCGACAGCCACCCCCAGTGCGACGCCGACGCGTGCCAGGTCGCGACTGCCTCCTCCGCCGACTCCATCGGCGTGCGCGGAGTGCCCAGGACGAGCACCTCGCCGTAGCCGTAGTAGATGATCCCCATGGCATCCATGCGGTCGAGGATCGGGTCCCAGCTGGGTAGGTGGGCCATAACGCCGTTGGCCGCCTGGGTGTCCGAGCGCCACTGTGCGATGTCGGCCAGTCGGGCGTCCCACTGCAGGGCGACCTTGCCCTCATCGGCGCGGGCCCCGTTTATCAGGTCCAGGGCGTGCTGCTCAGGCTCGGTCGCGACCTGGTCGGCGAGCGCGACTGATGAGCCGAGTGACGTCAGGATGGCGAGTGCCAGCAACGCCGCCCCAAGGCGAGTGCGCAGAATGAGTTTCACGGCGACGCGACTGTAGCCGAATTCGGCAGCCTCAATCGACCCGCCGACCGTACCGCGCCGGTCCGTCCGTTCGGGGGAGGGCTGCGACCCACTGTTGCGCTGGTCGGCGGCTACGCCAGGAACGGCACGTTGAGTCGTCGCAGCTGGGACGCGATGACGGCTGCCTGGGACTGGCTCAAGGCGGCCAAGCCTAGCGCCCGAATTGGCCTCCGGAAAGGGGCCGGCAGGGTCGTGGCCGGTACACTCGGCAGCGTGCAGCGGCTGATGCTCCTCGACTCGAACAGCCTCATCTACCGCGCATTCTTCGCGCTCATCAACACGCCACTGACGACCAGCAAGGGCAAGCTCGTCAACGCGGTATTCGGGTTCTGGAGCATCGTCCTGCGCGGCTTCCAGGACGTGAAGCCTGACTACGTGATTGCCTGCTTCGACCTCGCTGGGCCGACCTTCCGGCACGAGCAGTTCGCGGACTACAAGGCGACGCGGCGCGAGATGCCGGACGACCTGCGCGACCAGTTCCCGATCGTCCGCCAGCTGATCGAAGCTTTCGGAATCCCGATCTACCAACTGCAGGGATTCGAGGCAGACGACCTCATCGCTGCGCTGGTCAAGCAGGCCGTGGCGCGCGACGTGCAGACGACGATCGTGTCGGGCGACCTCGACCTGCTCCAGCTCGTGAGCGATCACACGACGCTGATGACGACGCGCGGCGGGGTACAGCAGACGACCTATTACGACCCGGCGCAGGTGATGCAGCGCTATGGCCTGAAACCGCACCAGATGATCGATTTCAAGGCGCTCAAGGGCGACACGACCGACAACATCCCGGGCATTGCCGGCGTCGGCGAGAAGACTGCGGCCAAGCTGGTCATCGACTACGGCTCAGTCGACGGCATCTATGAACACATCGACCAGGTCATGCCGGAGAAGCTGCGCGCGAAGCTGGTCGATAACCGCGCTGACGTGTACCGCTGGCGCGACCTGGTGACGGTCCGTGAGGACATCCCGGTTGAGCTCGACCTGGAGACGGCGCGCCTGGGCGACTACGACCGGGCGGAGGTGCTGCGCCTCTTCCGCGAGTACGAGTTCCGCTCGCTCGTGGAGCGGCTGCCGGGCATGACCGGCGAGGAGGCACGCGCGCCGGGCGACCTGCTGCGCGATGCCGACCGCAGCGCGCCGGTGCCGGCGGTGCAGGTCGCGGGCCGGCCAAGCGCGGCGCAGCGCGCCGGCGCCGGTGGCGGGATGCAGCTCAGCCTCGACTTTGCCGCGCAACACGAAACGGGGGTCGCGGTTGCGGAACGGCCGGCGATCGAAGTGGTGACGGACGAGGCGGGCGGCGCGCGCGAGCGGCTGACCGGGCTGTTGCGCGATCCCGCGCGCGCCGCGCGGTTCGAGGCCGCGACCGACGTCGCCGCCTGGCTGGCCGCTCAGGACGAGCTGACCGTCGGCTGGGCGCTAACCGACGCGCGGCCGCGTCGCGGCGAGCTGCTGGGCCTGGCGGTGGCCGATCCGCGGGGGCGCATCGTCACCGCTGACGCTGCGCGCGCGCCGGAGCTGATCGACCTGGTGCTCGCCAGCGGCAAGCCGCTTGTGGGCCACGAGCTTAAGCAGCTCCTGGTGTGGCAGCTCGCGCGGCGCGACCCCAGTGCCACCGGCAACGCGCTGCGCGACGCGCGCGACCTGCCCGCCGCGGCGCTCGACACGCAGATTGCCGCGTACGTGCTCAATGCCGCGCTGCGCAGCCAGACGCTGGCCGGCATCTCGTCGGAGCGGCTGGAGATCGAGCTGCCGCCTGACGGCACCCTGGGCGGCGCCGATCACGCGGCGCTCCAGGCGGCCGCGGTGTCCGCCACGCGCGAGCCCCTCGACAAGGATCTCGCGGACAACGCCGGACTGGCGAAGCTGCTGCGCGAGGTCGAGCTGCCGCTCATCCCCGTGCTCGCCTCGATGGAGGCGGTCGGCGTGGCCATCGACCGTGCCGCCCTGGCGGAGCTGTCGACCACCTTCAGCGCGGAGATTGCCCGGCTGGAGCAGGAGGTCTACGAGGCAGTCGGCCACGAGTTCACCATCGGCAGCCCCAAACAGCTCGAGCAGGTCCTGTTCTACGAGCTCAACCTGCCGCGCGGACGGCGCACCAAGACCGGCTTCTCGACCGATGCGACGGTGCTCGAGGACTTGCGTCCGGCGCACCCAGCGATCGACAAGATCCTGGACTGGCGGCTGTACTCGAAACTGCGCAGCACCTACGTCGACGCGCTGCCGCTGTTGCTCGACCCGCACACCGGCCGGCTGCACACCACCTTCCACCAGGCGATCGCCTCGACCGGCCGGCTGAGCTCGACCGACCCCAATCTGCAGAACATTCCCATCCGCTCCGAGCTGGGACGGAAGATCCGCCACGCGTTCGTTGCCGGCGGCCCGGACGTCGTGCTTCTGGCCGCCGACTACAGCCAGATCGAGCTGCGCATCATCGCCCATGTCTCCGGCGACGAGCACCTGCGCGAGGCGTTCGAGCGGCACGCCGACATCCACCGTGAGACGGCTGCGCGGGTCCTTCACAAGGACGCGACCGCGGTGACCAACGACGAGCGCTCGATGGCCAAGATGGTCAACTTCGGCCTGGCCTACGGCATGAGCGACTTCGGCCTGTCGAGCCGGGCCAATATCCCGCGCGCGGAGGCGCAGGATTTCATCAACTCGTACTTCGCCGCCTACTCGGGCATCAGCTACTACATGATGCACATCAAGGACATCGCCCGCGAGCAGGGCTACGTGTCGACGCTGTTCGGCCGGCGGCGCTGGATCCCCGAGTTGTCGGCGCGCAACTCGGCCCTGCGTGGCGCGGGCGAGCGGATGGCGATCAACATGCCCATCCAGGGCACCGCCGCGGACATCGTCAAGATCGCCATGATCCGGCTGTACGACCGCCTGATCCGTGATGGCTCTCGCGCCCGGATGCTGCTCCAGGTGCACGACGAGCTGCTGCTCGAGGTGCCGCGCGACGAGCTGGCGGCGATCGCCCCGGTCGTGCGCGAGGAGATGGAGGGCGCGGTCAAGCTCGACGTGCCGCTGACCGTCGAGATGAAGAGCGGCGACGACTGGGAGTCGCTCACCCCACTCCCGTCCGGGTAGGCAGCGTCCGTGCCCGAGCTGCCTGAGGTCGAGACGATTGTGCGCGAGCTGCGCCCGCGGCTCGTGGGACGCACGATCACCGGCGTTTGGCTCGATTGGCCGCGCCAGATCAAGCACCCCTCGCCCGAGGAGTTCAAGGCCGGCCTGCGCGGCCGCGAGATCGTGTCTGTAGAGCGGCGGGCCAAATGGATCGTCGCGGCGCTCGGCCCGAGGTCCGCGCGCGGAGGCCCGGCGGTGATGGCGATCCAGGTCAAGATGACCGGCCAGCTCGACGTTGTCGCGGCGCAGACGCCGCGCGACAAGCACGTCCACGCCGTGTTCGCGCTCGACGACGGCCGCGAGCTGCGGCTGCGTGACACGCGCAAGTTCGGCCGGCTGGCGCTGTACGCGCCGGACGAGGCTGCCCGCGTGCTGGGCACGCTCGGTCCGGAGCCGCTCGCCGACGAGCTGACGCCGCGTGACTTCGCGCGCATGCTGCGCGCGCGGCGGGCGCGCCTGAAGACGCTGCTCATGAACCAGGAATTCCTCGCCGGGGTGGGCAACATCTACGCCGACGAGGCGCTCTGGCGTGCCCGTCTCCACCCGCTGCGCAGCGCGGCCGGCCTGAGCGCCGGCCAATCGCGTGACCTCTACCGCTCGCTGCGCGACGTGCTGGCAGAGGCGATCGGCCGCCGCGGCTCATCGGTCGACAGCTACCGCGCTCCGGAGGGGAGCGGCGAGATGCAGCACTTCCTGAACGTCTATGGCCGGACCGGCAAGCCCTGTCCACGCTGCGGCCGGCCGACGCGGCGCATGGTCATCGGCGCGCGCAGCACCCACTTCTGCTCGTGGTGCCAGCGGCTGCCCGCGCGCGACCGGAGCGAGGCCACGGACAGGCTGCTCGCCGTCGTCCGCTAGGCTGGGCCGCCGTGGCAATCCTTCGCCTGTCCGCCGTCCGCCGTGAGATCGGCACGCTCGTCATCCTCGACTCGATCAACGTCGCCGTCGCGCACTCAGACAAGATCGGGCTCGTCGGCGCGAACGGCGCCGGCAAGACGACGCTGCTGCGCATATGCGCCGGGCTGGATGCGCCCGATTCGGGCACCGTCCAGCGCAAGCGCGGACTGGCCGTGGGCCTCGCGACCCAGGAGGCGAATCTCGACGCCGCGTTCGTCAGCGCGCCCAGTCTTCGCGTCGCGGTTCGTGCCGGAGCAGGTGACCTGGAGCAGATGGAGCGTCGTCTGGCTGAGCTGGAGGCGGCGGGGACTGGATCGGTCGAGTCGGCCGAGTACGCCCCCCTGCGCGAGCAGTTCGAGGCGCGCGAGGGCTACTCGCTCGACGTCCGGGTGGACGCCGCGCTGTCCGGGCTGGGCTTCGCCCGGTCCGACTGGGACAGGCCACCGACTGCCCTCTCTGGCGGCCAGCAGACACGCGCAGCCCTGGCCCGACTGCTGGTGGCAGAGCTCGATCTGCTGATGCTCGACGAGCCGACCAACCATCTCGACGTGGCCGCGATCGAGTGGCTCGAGACGACGCTGGCAGCGCGGTCGGGCGCCCTGCTCGTGGCGTCGCATGACCGGGCATTTCTGGACGCCGTGGTAAGCCGCATCTGGGAGCTGCGCGACCGCCGGTTGGAGACGTTCCGCGGCAATTACTCCGCGTACCTGGAGCAGCGCCAGGCGCGCGACGCGCGCGGGCGGCTCGAGAGCGACAGCGCCGAACAGACGATCAAGCGCGAACGCGAGCTTGTCCAGACCTATCGCAGCCACCGCAAGTTCAGCAAGATGCACGAGCACGAGCGACGCCTGGAAGCGGCACAGGAGGCAGCCGCGGCCGCGCCCCACCGGTCGCGCACTCCCGGGTTGTCGCTCGACGGGTTCAACCAGCGCGTGACGGCGCGCTCCGGGGACGTCGCACTTGACCTCGACGGGGTCGTGGCCGGCTATCGCGGCCGGCCGGTGGTCAAAGTGCAGCGGCTGGAGGCGCGGCGCGGCGCGCGGATAGGCCTCGTCGGCGCCAATGGTTCGGGCAAGACGACGCTGCTGCGCACGATCGCCGGCGAGCTGGCGCCGCTCGACGGCCTGATCCGCCTGGGGCACAAGGTGCAGATCGGCTACCTCGCCCAGATCCGGGCCGAGGCTCTCGCCGGCACGACCGTGCTCGAGACGATAATGAGCCGCGGCGGGTTGGACGCGGGTCCGGCGCGCTCGTACCTGGCGCGCTTCCTGTTCCGCGGTGACGACGTGTTCAAGTCGGTCGATGTCCTGTCGGGCGGGGAGCGGTCGCGTCTGGAGCTGGCGCTGGTCGGGCTGCTCGCGGCCAACCTGCTGCTGCTCGACGAGCCGACGAACCACCTGGACATCCCGGCGCGCGAGGCGCTCGAGTCGTTCCTGCGCAGCGCGCCGGGCACGGTCATCGTCGTCTCCCACGACCGGCGGCTGCTCGAGGCGGTGTGCACAGAGCTGTGGATCGTCGCCGAGGGCGATCCCGGCGCGACGGCGAGCGTGGCCCGCTTCGTGGGTGGTTTCCGCGATTGGCGCGCTGCCGTCGCGGCCGGCTGGACGCCGGTCCACCCGAACGTAGCTCGAGAAGATGGCAACGGCCACTCGCCCGCGTGCGGCCCGGGGCGGCCTGCGGCGGCCCGACCCGCCGCGCCCATACCAGCTCCGCGGGCCGCGCCCCGGGTGACGCTGTCGAAGGACGCCTATCGCCGCCGGCGACAGGTGGTTGAGGCCGACCTGACACGACTGGGGCTGCGCAAGAGCCAGCTCGAGCTGGCGCTGTCTGACCCCGGCGTCCAATCCAACTTCGTCGAGTTGCGCCGCGTCAGCAGCGAGCTGGCCGACGTTGACGCCGCGCTGGCGCAGGCTGAGGATGCCTGGCTCGTGCTGGCTGACCAGGCGCCGCGCTGATGACCACGGACGCGCCCGCCGCCCGCCCGCTGCTGATTGGCTTGACCGGCCCGATCGGCTGTGGCAAGTCGAACGTGGGGCGTGTCCTGGGCGAGCTGGGCGGCACGGTCATCGACGCCGACCAGCTGGCACACCAGACGACCGCCGCAGGTGGCCCGGCGCTCGACGAGGTCCGGGCGCGCTTCGGCGAGCGCGTCTTTGATAAGCATGGCGCGGTTGATCGTCGGGCGCTGGGGGAGGTGGTCTTCAGGGACCATGAGGCGCTGGCCGAGCTGGAGCGGATCATCCATCCCCACGTCCGCAGGCTGTTTGACGCCGCCCTGACCAAGGTAGCGGACGAGCATGTGCCGTTCGTCGCGCTCGAGGCGATCAAGCTGGTCGAGGGCGGGCTGGCCGCGCGCTGCGATGAGGTGTGGCTGATCGAGTGCGCGCCGGCAACGCAACGAGCGCGACTGGCCAAACGGGGAGCGTCAGCGGACGACGTCGAGCGGCGCATCGCCACCCAGGGCCCTGATCTGGCTCGACACCTGGCGGAGCTGCTGGGAGACCATCCCGGCGTGCGCCACATCTCGACCGAAGGCTCGTTAGCCCAAACGCGCGCGTTGATCGAGGACGCCCTGGCCGACGCCCTGGAGGCTTATCTG
>Ga0209751_10006536_pt1 | contig 10777 bp, 7 predicted proteins | sample RifCSP13_1_FD_184019 | JGI IMG/M metagenome (GOLD analysis project Ga0209751, IMG submission 184019) | Soil microbial communities from Rifle, Colorado - Rifle CSP2_sed 13_1 (SPAdes) (version 2) | ecosystem: Environmental > Terrestrial > Deep subsurface > Rock core/Sediment | place: Rifle...
AGGAGCCGGATCGATTCCACGCGGGGGTCCTTGTCGAGCGCGCGAGCGATGGCCCGTCCGTTGCCGCCGACGCCGAGGATCGCCGCCCGCACGGCCCGTCCGTCCATCTTTCGGGATATAGGCTTTTCGCACCCATCTCGCAGAATGATCTCCGATCACGGGCGCATGAAGACGGCCCCGAACGGGTCCGGGAGACCAGTGCCAGAGAGCACCGGAACATCGGTTCCAACTTGGTTCTCCGAGGCAACGGCCGATCAAGGTTCATCGCGCAGCCTCAACTGCGAATCGATGTTGATTTCACCATTGTGGGACGGGACGTTACGAGTAACCTAACGACTTTAGGGTCTGCGGAGGGCCCGGGAATCCCATGGCAGAAACATCGACAGAGTGCCACCGTTATCAGGCCAAGATAGATAGTAAGGATTCCTCACATACCTCCGTGGCCGAGGTCGTGAGAGTGACCACCAAAGGGCAATTACCGCCGCCCGCTCGAATCCGGAAGGATCTCGACATCTCCGAGTGCACCTGTCTCCTCGCGGTGGAGGTGGGCGACTGCATCGTGCACCGACGGGCCGAGACTCGATTCTTGGAAGTCTCGGAGGTCTTCCAGAGGGAGGCGAAACGCAAGGAGAAGCCATCGCTTCGGTCCTCGACGACATCGCGCGGCTCCTCACGAAATGCCAATCCCGCTATCGACTTGTACCGCGGCTACTCGAATCATCAACCTGACAATCGCGCCAGAGTATCTCCCCGCGACGAGCGTGAAGTGCTCCTGGGTCAGGACCAAGCGGGGAGTGGACCTGCGTGTTGAACTCTCTCTCCGGATCAATGGGGCTACTCGGTTCAAGTCGCACTCCACGGATCCGTTCTTCCCGGAGCGGACTAGGTAGGCCGCCGGGAACCCGACGGCTCCATGATTCGCGTCCCCCGGTCGGACCGACGAAGGAGCATCGTTCACTTCTTCATGTCGGCGCGGGACAACCGCTCGGAGTCCGTGTCAAAGGTGAGGAGAGGCCACCAGCCGTACCTCATCAATCGTTCCAGGGATTCCGAGAGGACGGAGGACCGGGCGACGTCCACGATATCCGCGAACGCCTCGGGATGACGGGTCTCCGAGAAGGTGAGGAGAGACCGCATGATGCGGAGGAGGGAACCCGGCGTCTTCCCACTGTACACGACTGCGAGATACCCTCTCGCCCCCCGAACGATGGCCACCCGCTTCTCCCCGAGGCTCAACCCCTCGAGCTCCCGCTGCCGGTCACCGGAGAAACTCTTCTTGGCGAAGTCCATAATCGTGGTCAGCATGCCCGTCACCAGGTCCTTGTCCAGGGTCGTCGGACTGCGGCGAGACACGCTGCAGACGAGAATCCCCGCGTTCGTCACGAGGAAGGCCCACTCGAGCTTCCTCCGGCGATACACGATGAAGGCCGCAACTCCCGCTGCGCCAATCGGGAGCGGCAACCAGTAAGGGTATGGCGCCTCCGGAATCGGAATCCTCGCGAGCCGGACGACGACCGTGAGGTTCGCGGACGTGGCGAGCTCGCCGTCGCTCACGACCACCGCGATGTCCATCGTCCCGTCCTCCGTGAAGTTGAGGACCAAGCCGCGACCGAACGCGAGTGCGTGCAGACTCCCCGTGAACACCTGGAGGTCGGACACATTCGTGTCCACGTCTCCCAGGAAGGGCGTCAGGTCGAAGAACGTCGTGGTCGAGTTCAGATGCAGGGTGGGAAGAGGAAGGATGAACGGCGCGTCATCCACGGGGAGGACGGTGATGAGTACCGAGTCCTCCGCGAGGGCTCCTGACCCGTCCGTCGCGCGGAACGTGACCTGCTCCGTGCCGAAGAAGTCCCGGGTCGCGAACACGTCGACCCGACCCCAGGGACGAATCGAGATCGAAATCTCCTTCTGGCCGGAGCTGTAATAGACGGGTTCGCCGTCCGGATCGGAGAAGAACCCGGAGAGATTGTATGCGCCGGGGACCGCAGTGTCCTCCGGTAACAGGAGGTTCGGCAACTTGGTTGATAGTAGGGGCGGCCAGTCGTCGCTCACGGTCACACGGATCGTTCTCGACACCACGTAGACTCCGTCCCCGATCCAGATCGTGACATTCACGGAGGTCCCGTTGAGGACTTGTGGGAAGTTCAGGGTGAGCAGGTGGCCCGAGACGTCGACGAACGGACTCGAGGTCGAGACGTTGATCCCGGCCAAGGGAGTGTCGGGGTCCGCGATGTACGGTTCGAGGTTGAAGCTGTAGTTTGCGTCATAGTGGACGACCAGGTCGGGGACGGCTCCGAGGACGGGCGGGTCGTCCACGGGGAGGACGTCCACGATGATTGAGTCTTCGGCAATCGCATCCTGGGGATCGGTCCCGCGGAACGTCACGAGTTCCTGGCCGAACCACTCCGCCTGCGCCTGGATGTCCACGGAGCGATTTGCCTGGATCGTAATCGTGAGGTGGGAGTACCCGAACGTGAAGAACAAGGTATCTCGGTCCGGGTCTGCGAAGTACTCGTCCAGGTCGAACACATCGACTCGGGTTTCGCCTTCCAAGAGAGTCACGTCCGGAAGTTGGCGGACGAGCGTGGGCGGGTGGTCGTCCGTGACCTTGACCGCGAGAGCTTTCGCGACCATGAACTCGCCGTCGGCCGTCGTCAGGGTGACGAAAGCCCACTGGCCCAGGTACGACTTGGGGTAGAGGAACGAGACGTTGAACCCGGACACCGTCGCGTGCGCGGGGTCGCCCGATCCGAGGCTCAGTCGACCGAGAGGCGTGTCCACGTCCTTGATGTACGGGGCGAAGTCGAAGGTGTAGGCCTCATCGTAGTGCACGACAAGGGTGGGCGGCGGGTCGAACGCAGGTGGATCGTTCACCGGCGTGAGGTTGATCCATGCGGAGCGGTGGTCCGCGTGGCCTTGGGGGTCCGATAGCCAGTAGTCCACTCGCATGGACGCCCATGCGTCGGGTCGCGGGGTGAAGTGGATTGCATGGTTCCCGGGGGTGTTCAATCCGTCCACCTGCAGGATCGCGGAGTCGACCCCCGTCACATCCCACCGAAGTTGGGTGGAGGGCGTGTCGTCATCGGCCGCGTACGTCGTCAGGTTCAGGGTCCAGCCGGGGCTGTCCTCCACCTGGACCTGGTCCGGGATGCCCTTGACGATTCGCGGGTTCGGATCGATGACCGGGACCGTGTACGTGATTGTGAGCTTGGGTCGGAGAGCCGAATCCACCGCATCGGAGCTATAGAACGCGTGGAGGTTCCCGGCGACCTCGTCGACCTCCTTGAGGAAGAACCCGATCGGCGGGTAGGTCCCCGCGTGCACGTCCCGCGCGTACGCGGTCACGTTCCAGGCACACCAGCCTGGGGCGACGTCCGCGGCGACGTCGGGCGCAGTGAAGTCTCCTCCGGGCGCGGCCCACGGGGTCGTCCCGTTCGGATAGTTCCAAGACGCGCCCCCGGCGGGGGTCACCAAGGCGGCACCGACCGACACGCTGAGGAAAGGCATGCCGTCCGGCGAGGCGCCGTCGCCCGCGCGGTGCGTGTGATTCCAGTTGTACCCGAAGGTCCGCCAGTCCCGCGCGAGACCGGGCGTGCCAAAGACCTGAATCCCGGTCCCCGTGGGCACGGCGATTTCCAGCGTGCCGTCCCCATCGAGATCCGCGATTGCGGGGGTTTCCATGTGCTTCTGCTGGGCGGTCACGAAGCCCGGATCGTTCGGAGCAATCGTCCAAGAGTACACCGGGTCAAGGGTCGCATTGAGGACACGGAGGGTCGAGCCGAGGTCCATGTACACGATCTCCGGCCGGCCGTCCCTGTCCAGATCCACCACGGCCGGAGCGATGGGCTGGCTCGTCCCGGCCCCATAGGTCCAGCGGGTCGCGCCGTCCGCGCCGCGCAAGGCATACAGGGGGCCTGAGGTGACGCCGACGACGACCTCGAGGGCACCGTCGCCGTCGAGATCCGCGAGGGTCCGGTGACCCTCCCGGGCGGCCGGAAGGTTCACGACCCACACGGTCGAGCCGTCCGTCGTATTCAGGGCGAACTCCTGTCCCCCGTTCGCTTGGTCTCCCGTGACAACGTCCATCGTGTCGTCCCGATTGAGGTCCCCCAGACCGACGGCGCCCACGAGAACCCCCGTGCCGCCGGGATTCCCGTTCCAGAACTGCGTGCCCAAGGTCTCGTACGCGTGGACCTTCCTGTCGTCGCCCGCGAAGTAGAACTCCCCGACGCCGTCCCGGTCGAAATCGAAGATCGCCGGGGTGAATTGGCCGACGCCACCGTTGAAGCTGCGGATCGGTGCACCGTTCCGCCCGTCGTAGGACTCCATCGAGCCGCCGTCGTTCCCGACGAGGACGTCGAGCACGCCATCCCCGTTCACGTCGAGAAGGGTCGGCGCGGCGACGGGGTTCTTGCTCATCGTGATCTGCCAGACGATCACGCCCGTGGAATTGAGACGCGCGACGGATCGATTGTTCGCGACCGCGACGACGTCCGTGCGCCCGTCGCGGTCCAGGTCCACGACCTGGGGAGGGAACGGGACGGACGCGGTGGTCGCGAGGCGCGTGGCCCAGCGGCTCACGTTTCCGGGGGTGAGGACGCGGACGTACCCGTCCGATGTCCCGAACACAAGATCCAGACTCCCCGTGCCCGATACATCCGCGATCGAGATACCCGACGCCCCCGTGCCGAAGGGACCGGAGGTCCAGAGGGGCCCCACGGACCACGTCCGCAGGCGGTACGCGGGGACGGACGTGCCGTTCGTGCTGTAGACGGCCGTGAGGGACCGCGATCCATACGCGGGGGTCGTCACGCCGACGTAGACGGTCGCGCCGATGATTCGGCTGCCGGCAAGGATGTAGTTGTAGACCTGAGAAGGAACCTCCGTGCCGCCCGCGTAGACGCGAAGGTCCCTCGCGGGGTCCGTGATCGACCCGACGGGGAAGACCAAAGGAATCGCCACGGGTTCGAGGACGCGACGTGCCCCCGCGGTCTCCGTGACGGTCACCGGGACGCGAGTCCAGGAACGATCCCCAGTTCCCTCCGTCCAGGGGGCCGTGGCCCTACGGACCTCAATCCGGCCACCGCCGCCTCCGTAGGCGTAGAGTCCGAGGGTTGCGTTCACAATCGTCGCGTTCAGTGGGAGGGCGGAGAAATCGAAGGAAAGTAGGGACCTCGATACGCTCGCGTTCGTGGAATCCCTCCCGACGAGGAGGGAGGCGTTCGACCCGAAATTCCAATCCGGCGCCGCGCTGAGGATGAACGAATCCGTGCCGTTCGCGGGATCGGGCTGGAGGACGAGGACCCCGGGGACCTGCAGGACCAACGAAGTGAGGGCCGTCCCGACTGCTCGGGCGGGGGGAAGGTCTACCCAGGCGAAGAGAAGGACGAGAACGATGCCCAGGAACACGGACGAGGCGCGGGTCCTCACGGTACCGCCGACGGGAGAGTGTTGGGGGAGGAACCCTTGAGCATTTGGAGACTATTATCGACCTTGATTGGGCTGGCGGAGCGATTGACTTTGGCCGAAGCCAACGTTCCTGAGATGCCTACTCGCCCGGTCTCGCACCGGGTTCGCTGGATGATGACTTGGAGCGCTTCGCCCGGGGCGGCGGGTGCGGGGGAGAAGACAACCGGGTGCCACCACTTCGACAGACTGTCAACGCCCGTCGCGCAGGGCGCCTCACTCTCGCGAGATGATCAGCCGCGAGCTCCTTCCTCGAGAGCACCCCGGGCGGCTCGATACAGTCGGGCGGAGCAATCCCACCCGAGGTCCACGAACCGATCGAGATGCTCAATTCCCTGCTCGGGCGTGAGGGATCGACCCTCAACGAGTTCGAACAACGCGCAGAGCGTGCCACCGAGCGCAAGGCCCGCATGCTTGGCGGCGGCGCGGACCTCCGAATCATCCGCGAGCAGCCGGGCGCCCGACGCCGAAGCCAGGGCGATGCTGTCGCGATCCGCCTTCGAAAGGCGCGGATTGCCCGCGAGGCTCCTGCCAAGAGGCGTGTCCGGAAGCGCCTGACTCGTCAAAAGACCTTCTTGAAGGAGGACGTCAATCGCTGTCGTTTCCGGCGTACTGCTTTGGCGACCAGATCCAAGGGCCTCCTCCCGCGGCGAATCCGCGATGATTGATGCCGCGAAGAGCTCGAGGGATTCTCGAAGGAGACCCACCTGCGCGAGGAAGACTAGGGGCGAGCCGTCGAAGACCGCGGCTTCGGCCGTCGACCGAGCGGGCGTCATCTCCGGCGCCGCGGCGGGACATCCTCGAACACGTCGTCGGCCACCTACGCAACGTGCCCGCAGGCCGCCTCATCCAGAAGCTGCCACACATTCAGGTGGGCCTCCTCGGCGGCCTTGAGCAGCGAGAACCTCCCTTCACCGAGGCGCCGGAGGGCCCGCTCCAAACGATAGTCCTCAAGGCCCAGGTGCACCAGCCTTCGTAGTGCCGCGGAGTTCTCGAGATGCTCCTCCCGCATGAGCTGTTCGACCTCCTTTTCGAGCTCGCGGGGGATCCGAGCGGACATCGTTACCTCGGTCATGCATTCAATGTTTGCATTGCATACAAACAAGCCTTCCGGCCTCGACACAGGGAAAGTCGTCGCCTCGGGTGTGCCGCATAGATGCGGTCGCGAAAGACAATCGCGCCAGAATGCCACGTGCGACCAGGGAAACCAGGATTGATTGCGATTCTAGAGCTGGTCCAGGTTCAAGAAGCGCAGTAGGGTGACGGTCTGCTTGGCTTCCTCAATCTCATAGATGATTGCCCAGTCACCGACGCCGGCAACCCAGTTGCATCTAATGAGGCCTCCCGCGTGATAGCCATGGTGCTTCGGATGCTCTGTCAGCTTCTGAATTCGGCGCTCAACTCTCATGTCAAGAATCGCGTCCTTCCCAGCGACTCTCGAAAGATCGTGTTCGAAAGCCTTCTTCCGAATGAGGCGATAGACCGCCAAGCTTGGTGTCACTCCTCGGTGAGGCGCCGCTCACTCTGCTTTCGCTTCGGCGATCAACGCTGCTGCCCGAGGCGAACTGGCCAGCTCCTCATGCTTCCTTTTGATTGACTCGAGATAGGCGTCTAGGTCGATTCGCTGGCCACGTTTCGTCGCAACGTAGGGTGGAGTTCCCTTCGCGATTTCGGTCAACTTCTCTCCACTCAAGTATCTCATCTGTCTTGATAGGGACTCGAGGAACTCTTCGTCCTTTTCGCCCAAGTCGGCGAGCTGATCGGTCTTTACGACCTTCAGGAATTCAGCCTCCGACCTACGTTTTGCCCGTTGTTTCGTTCGCTTAAGGGTGCCCTTGGCTTCGAGAATCTCAGCCGCTTCCCGGACGTGAAGCGACCATGGTCCATGGGTCCAGGAAGCGAAATCGGCTACACTGAGTCGACTCAGCCGCTCTTCAATCGACCAGACTTCGGCGAGATAGTAGGCTTTCTGAAGGCGCCAATCGGTGACGAAAGCAAGCTTCGATACGAGATTCGAGGTAACTCCGACCACCCTCCGAACCTCGCTTTCGCTGAGACCCCGCCACGGGGAGATTGCCAGTTCGCCTAGTTTCGGCATGTCTTGGCTTCTTACTGAATTCTGAGGTTATTAAGCATTTCTCCGGGGTAACTGGATCCTGGTAACGACTGAGATCGGGGGACTCTCCAGGCAAGGGGTGAACTTCGCGGTGACTTGCAGCAATCACCGTGGATTGTCATCGACCCAGGAGTCGAGGCTGATGAGAAGGGGGAGGACGCGGGTGCAGTCCGCGCGAGCCATTCTGCTCGCTGACGATTCGAGGCGGGGAACGCAGATCCGCGCTCGTGCGCTCGTCGAGCTTCACGTGTTGCTGGTCTCGGTACGGCCGGTCCTTGATGACCTCCTTGAGCCAATAGGTAGCTCCAGCCTGGAGATCGATAGGCGCCCAAGATGTGAAGGCGAAGCGGCCAGCGGAAGTCGTCAGGAGGCCCGCTTGGCGGATACCCGCTGCTGCCTGACGCTCGCTCAGGCGTTGGAGCTGCTCGACGTGGAACGTCCCGGCAAACCGCATGCCCATGCGAACCTTGGCAGGGTCTGGGCTCTTGAACGCGCCAGCGGCGCCCTCAATCTCGGCAAGATACGGGGACGGAAGACCTTGCCTGGCAATCAGATGAAGTCGCTTGATGGCACGGGTAATCGCGACGTAGAAGAGCCTGCGTTCCTCCGCCTCGTCGTCGCCGGCGCTCATGCGCACGGGCTCGAGGACGTCCGGGTTCTCGACCTTCGATGGGAAGCCGAGGAGATGGTCGCTCGCGTTGACCACGATCACGACACTGGCCTCGAGTCCCTTGGCCTTGTGCGCGGACATGAGGCGGACTCCGGGCATGTTCCGCTCCGGATTGGCGACCGGGATCCCCCTTCGCCGGCAAGCCTCGGTGACGTTCTCCAAGATGTGGTTCGTCCGGCTGAGGATAAGAATCTCCTCGGGTTTGGCCCGTTGAAGTTCCTCTTGGACAAGCCGAGCCGTATGATCCACGATCGCTGCATCGTCGTTCGGGACTTCGTGCACGTAGGCTTCTCCGCGCTCGTGGCTGAAAACCATCACCTGCTTGGGCACCTGCTTCTTGTTGCGAGCGATCAGCGCGGCCCCCGCCTCCACAATCACGGCGGGGGAACGGTAGTTCACGATGAGCATGGTCGTGGACGCGGGACCGAAATGGGATTCGAAGTTGACGATGTGATCGACGTCGCCACCGGCGAACCCGTAGATGGCCTGCCAGTCGTCGCCCACAGCGAAGAGACGCGCTCCGCTGGAAGCGAGGAGCCCCTTCAAGAAGCGCGCCATGGCTGCCGAGGTGTCTTGGAACTCATCGACGAGGATGTGCTGGAATCTCGGAAGGGAACGAGTTCCGCTCTCCAAGAGATCGGCCGCCCGGTGAAGCATGTCGGAGAAATCGATTCGGCCTTCCCTTGCGAGCTCGGCCTCGTATCGCTCTAGGGCCGCGATACCCAACAGACCAAAGTGATGGACGCGAGGCGTCGTGTCCTTGAGGTGGTGACGGATCTCAGCCGGCGTGCGCCGCAGCGCTCGAGCGTTGACGATGAACTGAACGAGGAGCTTCTCAATCGAGCTTCCGACGTACTTCATGTCTCCAACCGTCTTCCCAAGCTCCTCGGACGTCATCGGCCGCAAGGCGACTCTCGCTTTGGTCATTCGCTCTTGGAGGCGTTCCTCGAGCGTACCCTCCGTGCGCTCGTAGTCGTAGAACTCGAGGAGCACCTTCCTCTCGCGGCGGAACTGCTCCCGTTTCCATGCCATGCCTTGCCTGTACGCCTCGGATGTGGTCTCCATCCAGCCGGCAACCCGGCCCTGTCGGTCAACGCCCCAGTACTCGATGCAAGCATCGATCTCGAGAAGCTTGAAGTCCGGATGATATGCGTCGCGTCCCGCACCGACGTTGGCCCACGAGGCTCTCGCCTCGTACTTGTGGCCGACATTGTGGACGAACAGGAAGTCCGCGATGATACGTTCGCCGATGGACCGGACGTGCTCCCCGCGAAGGGTGCGATAGGTCTTCTCGCCGCCGACGGCAGGGGCGCGTTCATCCTCATTGCGGTGAAAGTGGAGGACCGCGTTCACGTAGAGTCGGGCGAGTTGTGGATCGCGAGCCTCTCGCGCGTCACGCAGCACACTCGCGACGAGGGAATCCATCCACCGGTCGTCCGCCACGCTGATCGGCCCGGCCACGGCGGCCTGGACGACACGTTTGCCGAGAGCGTGGAGGGTCGAAACGGTGACGCCATCCTTTCCCCGGTCCGCAACGGACACGCCCATCTGCTTGAGTCGTTCCTGCATCTCCCCGGTGGCCTTGTTCGTGAAGGTGACAGCGAGGATGGCCGCAGGGGGAACCTGGAGTTCAAGAAGGAAGCGAACGCGAGCGACGATGGTGCGTGTCTTGCCGGAGCCCGCCCCGGCGATCACGAGGTTGCGCTCGTCGTCTCGCACAATCGCCATGCGCTGCGCCTCATCGGTCATGAGTTCCTCGACAAGCAGTTTCGAATGATCGGCTACCATCTTCTTGACATACTTGTCATTGCGTTCCTTGAGCACCTTCCGGAGTTCACCTGCCCGGCGAAGGACTTCCGCCAACCGGTCCTGCATAGTGCCGTCGCTCGAATGCGAAACAACCCGGGAAACTTCTGGAAGACTCTGATCTACGAGCTGGGTGAGCTTGGCTTCGAAGGGCCTCCGGATCCGCTCAGGAATGTAGGCCCCGGTGGCAAGGAACGGTTGGAGATCGGCTTCCACGCCCTGGACGGCGACCTGGGCCTGCTGCAATCCTTCGCGGGCCCGCTCTACCCGTCGTTTCCGGAGATGTTCTGCAATTCTCCGGCGCCGAAGGAAGGCGGCAACGGCGCCCGCGAGGGCAACGAAGGCAAGGATTATCCACAATGGATCCGTCCAAACTCCCCCCGCACCGCCGAGTGTTCCCTTCGCGCAGGACCTTCAACCGCAAGAAGACTAATGTACATTTCGGGCCAGCCAAGAAGCCGAGAACAAACAGGCTGCCGGGAAAGCTTCCCTAGCCAGGTTCGTCGTCGCCCCATGCGGTCCCTCATGCCTCGAGCAAGAGGGGCTCGTTCGCCGCCCCGGCGTGACAATCGCTGTGAAGGGTTACCGCATCAGCTCCATTGGATCCCTGGTGGCCAACCATTAATAACGACTGGTCATTGGCGGGTCCGTGGACCTCGAGCCCGTCGCGGATCGCCCCGCCCTCCTGGCGGACGACATCCTCGTCGTCGCTGACCTCC
>Ga0209751_10006537_pt1 | contig 10776 bp, 12 predicted proteins | sample RifCSP13_1_FD_184019 | JGI IMG/M metagenome (GOLD analysis project Ga0209751, IMG submission 184019) | Soil microbial communities from Rifle, Colorado - Rifle CSP2_sed 13_1 (SPAdes) (version 2) | ecosystem: Environmental > Terrestrial > Deep subsurface > Rock core/Sediment | place: Rifle...
CGCTCGTGGTCGTCTTCCCGTTCGTGCCGGTGACGCCGAGGAGCGGTCCGGAGAGCAGTCGCGACCCGAGCTCGATCTCGCTCCAGACGGGGATCCCGCGCGCTCGCGCGCCCGCAACGAGCGGCGTCTCCCCGGGGACGCCCGGGCTCTTCACGACCAGATCGATCCCCTGTAGCAACGTCTCCTCCTCGCGTCCGAGGTGAACTTCGACGCCGATCTCGCGGAGCCTCCCCACGTCGAGCCCCTCGTCCCGGTCGTAGCCGACGACGGCCGCGTTCCGCGCGACGAGGACCTCGGCCGCAGCCCGCCCCGACCGGGCGAGCCCGACGACGAGCACGTGCCTGCCCTCGAGCTCGGCGCCGGCGGTCAATGCTCGACGAACTTGAGGAAGTCGCGGTAGAAGAGTGCGAAGCCGGACGCGCAGAGGATCGCGCAGACGATCCAGAAGCGAACCATCACCTTCGTCTCCGACCACGCCTTCATCTCGAAGTGGTGGTGGATCGGAGCCATCAGGAACACCCGCTTCCCGGTGCGCTTGAAGCTGACCACCTGGACGATCAGGGATAGCACCTCGATCACGAAGATGCCGCCGATCAGGAGCAGCAGGATCTCGGTTCCCGTGACGATCGCGAAGCCGGCGATCGCCCCACCGAGCGCCATCGAGCCGGTGTCGCCCATGAAGACCTCGGCGGGGAACGCGTTGTACCAGAGGAACCCGATCGTCCCTCCGATCAGCGCAGCGGCGAGCGTCGCGATGTCCAGGTAGACGTCGCTCCGCTCGCCCGGCGCGCCCGAGCGGATCCACGAGATCCCTGCGATTGCGAGGAAGGTCAGGAGCATGATCGTGGCCGTGCCAGCCGCGAGCCCGTCGATCCCGTCGGTGAGGTTGGCCCCGTTGACCGTCCCGGCGATGACGACGAAGAGGAAGGGGTAGAAGAGAAACCCGAGGTCGAGGTCCCAGCCCGCGACGGGGAAGTACACCGAGGTCTCGAACGCAGCCGTCTCCTGCAGGATCACCGCGGCTACGAGGGTGACCGCGGCGAGGAGGATCATCTTCCACCGCCCCGGCAGCCCGAGCGACCGGCGCCGCCGGAGCTTGAGGTAGTCGTCCGCAAACCCGATCGCGGCGCAGCCGAGCATGACGGTGAGCACCGTCAGCGCCTCGGCGGTGTATTGCGACAGAAAGAGGAACGGGATCACTGCTGTCGCGACGATCAACAGCCCGCCCATCGTGGGCGTGCCCTGCTTGACCACATGCGCCGCCGGTCCCTCTTCCCGGATCTGCTGCCCGAGGTTCCTGTGGCGCAGCGTCTCGATGAACTTCGGCCCAATCACGACGGCGGCGACCATCGCGAGCAGGCCGGCGATCAGGACGAGGACCATGCCTCGGCGAAGTTCGCGATCTCGGTGGCGATGCCTTCGAGCCCGACCGCGCGCGAGGCCTTGACGAGCACCGCGTCGCCCGGGCGCACGAACGCCCGGGCGGCGTCCACCGCCTCCTCGACTCCCGGCGCCCACACCTCGGGGCGGTACCCCCAGGCGGGCTCGCCCACGCCGAGCACGTCGATGTCGAGTTCCGCGGCGAGCTCGCCGATCGCGCGGTGGTACTCCTCCGAGGCGTCCCCGAGCTCGGCCATCTCGCCCAGGATCGCCACCCGCCTGCGGCCGCCCGCCCGTTCGGCGAGATGGACGAGCGCCGACCGCATCGAGTCCGGGTTCGCGTTGTAGGCGTCGTTGACGACGAACCCGCCGCCGGGGAGCGCGTGCTCCTCGCCGCGCCAGGGCGACAGCCGGATCCGGGAGGCACCCTCCGAGACGTGCCGAAGCAGGAGCCCGAGCGCCGCGTACGCGTGGAGCGCGGCGAGCGTGTTGACGGCGTGGTGGCGCTGGGTGAACGGAAGGCGGAGCTCGACGAGCTCTCCGTCGACCCGAAACCGTCCGTGGCCGTCGGCGAAGTCGACGTCGTCCGGATCGAAGCGCCGGATCTCGATGTCCGTGCGCCGCAGGTAGGGCTCGAGCTCCGAGCAACGGGCGGGCACGACCGCCCTGCCGCCCGCCGGCAATGCGGCGATCGCCTCCGCATTCGCCTCGGCGACCCTTTCGACCGTGCCCAGAAGCTCGAGGTGTTCCGGTCCGATGTGAGAAACCACGACGAGCCCGGGCCGCGCGATTGCACAGAGCTCGCCGATCTGGCCCAGCCCGCGCATTCCCATCTCGACGACGAGGATCTCCGTCTCCGGCTCGAGCCGGCAGACTGTGAGCGGAAGACCGATCTCGTTGTTCAGGCTCCGCTCGGCCCAGATCGTCGCCGCGTGCGGGGCGCACAGCGCGCCGAGGATGTCCTTCGTCGAGGTCTTTCCGGTCGACCCCACGACCGTGACGACGCGGGCATCGCTCTTCGAGCGGACGAGCGAGGCGAGCGCCGCGAGCGCAGCGTCCTGTTCTGCAGGGACGAGGGTCGCTGCACCCCGCGTGCGGGCGTCCTCGACGAAGCGGACGCCGGTGTTGAGCGCGACGAAGAGGTCTCCGCTGCCCACTTCCCGTGAGTCGGCCTTGATCCCGGTGACCATTCCGCCGGCCGGCCGTCCCTCCACCACTCCGAGGCCGAGCCCCTCGATCTCGTCCCACCGAACCGGGATCACGGCGGCTCCCTAACCCTTCTCGCGTGTCAGCGCGAGAAGGGCCTCACGGGCGACGTCGCGATCGTCGAAGGGCTCCACGACGCCCGCGATCTCCTGCCCTTGCTCGTGCCCCTTGCCGGCGATGACGACGACGTCGCCCGGCTCCGCGAGCGAGATCGCTCGGCGGATCGCCGTGCGCCGGTCGGGGTCGATCTCGGCCTCGACACCCGTGCCCTGGAGGATGTCCTGGATGATCGCGAGCGGATCCTCGGAGCGGGGGTTGTCCGAGGTCACGATCGCGAGGTCGGCCCGCTCGGACGCGACCTTTCCCATCAGCGGCCGCTTGCCACGGTCGCGGTCGCCGCCCGCGCCGAACACGACGATCACCCGGCCGACCCCCAGCTCTCGCGCCGACGTCAGCACGGTCTCGAGCGAATCGGGCGTGTGGGCGAAGTCGACGAGAACCGCGAACGGCTGGCCCTCGTCGATGGCCTGGAAGCGGCCCGAGACCTCCGCGACACGGGCGATTCCCTCGACGATCGCATCCTCGTCGAGGTCGAGGAGCAGACCCGCCGCGACGGCCCCGAGGACGTTCTCGACGTTGAACAGGCCCCGGAGCGGCGTCTCGACGTCGATGCCCGCCGCCCGGAACGAGCTGCCCTGCGCGGTCGACTCGAGACCTTCAGGCCGGATCTCCGCCCCTTCCGCGAGCCCGAAGGTAGCGAGCGGCGCGCGGTGTGAGGCGGCGAGCTCGGCGGCGAGACGCTGCCCCCATTCGTCCGCCACATTGACGGCGGCAGGCGGCGGCTGCACTCCGGTGAAGAGGCGCCGCTTCGCCTGGAAGTACTCCTCCATCGTCCCGTGCAGGTCCAGGTGGTCCTGGCTCAGGTTCGTGAAGACGAGGACGTCGAACCGGACTCGGTCGAGCCGCCTCAGTGCGGCTCCGTGGGACGAGGCCTCGACGGAGGCACTGCGGTCGCCCGCGTCGACCATCTCGCGGAAGAGGCGCTGGAGATCGATGGCCTCCGGCGTCGTGAAGGGAGCTCCCCGCTGCTTACGGCCGACCATCCACTCGACCGTCCCGACCAGCCCCGGCCTCCGTCCGGCGACGTCGAGCATCGAATGCAGGAGGTAGGCCGTGGTCGTCTTGCCGTTCGTCCCGGTGACACCGGCGAGCTCGAGCTCTTTCGTCGGCTCGCCGAAGAACGCGTCGGCCGCAACGGCCATCGCCGCCCTGGAGTCGTGGACGACTAGCTGGGGGACGGAGACGTCGCGCGGTCGCTCGACGACGAGCGCGGCCGCACCGCGCTCGATCGCCTCCCAGGCGAGGTCGTGCCCGTCCACGCGCTGACCCGGAACGCAGAAGAAGAGCGCTCCTCCCGTCACCTTCCGCGTGTCGTACACGAGGTCGCGGATCTCGACCGGCCGGGCTCCGGTCACCTCGCTCGGAGCGAGCGCCCGGATCAGGGCCTCCAGGTCCACCAGAGGAAAGGCTAATCGAAGCTCTGACGCCGGAGGCGGGCTCGGCCCGCCGGGAGGGCTAGCGGCCAGACGAGCCAGGCGCATCCGGCAGCACCTCGAGGTGCTGCAGGTTGAAACGCGCGATCTGCTTGAACGCAGGGGCGGCGACGACGCCCCCGTAGATCGAGCCACGTGGCTCGTCGACCATGACCATGATCACGAGCCGCGGCTTCGTGGCCGGAACGAGCCCGACGAAGGACGCGACGTAGCGCGACGTCGAGTAGCGGCCGTTGGGCTCAATCTTGGCCGCGGTCCCCGTCTTTCCGGCGACCGTGTATCCGGGAATCGCGGCCTCGGTTCCAGTTCCCTCGAGCACGACGCCTCGAAGCATCGAGAGCATCTGCTTCGACACCGCGCGGGAGACGATTCGCCTGCCGCGCTTTACCTCGACGGGCTGGCCGTCGACCCGCTCGATCAGGTGCGGCGTCACGAGGATCCCGCCGTTTGCGATTGCCGCGTACCCGCGAGCCATCTGGATCGGCGTCACCGCGATCCCGTGCCCGATGGGCACGGTGCCGATCGTCGAGCCCGACCACTGCTCGAGCGGGAGAGCGAACCCGGGCGACTCACCCGGGAAGTCGATGCCGGTCGGGTTCCCGAAGCCGAAGCGGTCGATCCAGTTGGCGAGCCGGCCCTCCCCGAGCTCTTGGGCGATCGTGATCGTCCCGATGTTCGAGGAGTACTCGACGATCTGGCGCACCGACATCCGCTCCGTCCCTCGCGAGTGCGCTTCGTGGATCACGCGGTCGGCGACGTGGATCGTCGGCGGAAGCCGGAACGAGCTCCGCGGCGTCACCATGCCCTCCTCGAGCGCCGCGGCGATCGTGACGAGCTTGAACGTCGACCCGGGCTCGTACGTATCGGTCACGGCACGGTTGCGCCGTCGGTCGGCACGAGTGGTCGCAAACCGGTTGGCGTTGAAGCTCGGTGCGACGGCCATGGCGAGGACGGCGCCCGTGTACGGGTCCATGACGATCGCCGTCGCCGCCCGCGCACCGAAGCGGCGGACCGTGTCTTGGAGGACGTCTTCCGCATTCGCCTGGATCTGATGGTCGATCGTGAGCCGTACGTTCAGGCCGGCGGTCTCCGGCTTCGTCGAGACCACGTCGAGCGCGCGCCCGAGTGGATCCTTGACGACGGTCCGGCGTCCCGGGCGACCCGCCAGCACGGTCTCGAGTGACCGCTCGAGGCCCTCGAGCCCCTTGTTGTCCGTCCCCGCAAAGCCGAGGATCTGGGCCGCCACCCGCCCTTGTGGGTACGTCCGCAGCTCCTCCGGGAAGAAACCGACCCCGGGAAAGCCGAGCTCGACGAGCTTCGACGCACTATCGGGATCGGCTTTCCGCACGATGTAGACGAATCCCCTCGAGCGATCCGTGAGCAGGGGGTAGACGACACCGGGCTCCACGCCGAGCTCTTTGACGGCCGCGAGCGTGAGATCGCGCGGGCGATCGACCTGGCGCGGATTCGCGTATACGGTCGTCGCCTGCTCTCCGATCGCGAGCGGCTCGCCGTTCCGGTCGAAGATCGTCCCCCTGGCCGCGGGCACGACGACCGTCTCACGGTGCTGGCGGACCGCCATGCGCGCGTACGCAGCCCCGTTCACGGCCTGGAGCCAGAACGCGCGCGCAAACGCCGCCGCGAGGAGAAGGAGGAAGACGCCTGCAAGGAAGCCGATGCGCCGGTTGGTCGCGCCCGGTCTCACTTCGACAGCCGGACGTAGACCGTCGTCTCGGGATCGGCCGGAACGAGTCCGAGCTCGGTCCGCGCCGTCCGTTCGATGTTCGAGGTCGCGGCCGCGCGCGAAAGCTCCGAGCGGAGCTTTGCGAGATCTGCCTTGAGCTCGGACCGCTCCCGCCCGGCACGGTCGAGCTCGAGATTGAGCCGCAGGACGCTGACGTTCACGGCGACGACGCCTGCCAGGAGCGAGGCGAAGAGGACGATCCAGAGCACGCCTCCTGCGAAGAGACGCGGTCGCGACCCGGCGCGAGGTCGCGCCCGGCCGACCCGCGCGCTCTGGGCGACGGACGACACGGCTTACCTAGACCTTGGCCGCCGCCCGCAGGCGGGCCGAGGCGGCCCGCGGGTTCGAGTCGATCTCGCGCGCGGACGGCCGCAGCGGCTTCGGCGTGAGGATGCGCAGCTCGGGCTCGTGCCCGCAAACGCATACGGGAAGCTCGGGCGGGCACGTACAGCCGCGGGCACGGTCGCGGAGGAAGCGCTTCGCGATGCGGTCCTCGAGGGACTGGAAGCTGATCACGGCGAGCCGGCCGGCCGGCCGGAGCATCTCGAACGCCGCAGGAAGCCCGGTCTCGAGCGACGCGAGCTCGTGGTTGACCTCGATCCGGAGCGCCTGGAAGACCCGCTTCGCCGGATGCCCTTCGCCGAAGCGGCCTGGCGCGGGGATCGACGCGCGGACGACGTCGACGAGTTGGCCTGTGCGCGCGATCGGTGTCTCGACCCGGCGCCGAGCGATCCCACGTGCGATCTGCCGCGCGTACCGCTCCTCCCCGTACCGGCGGAAGATCGTCTCGAGCTCGCGTTCCTCCCACGTGTTGACGACGTCCGCGGCGGTGAGATCCTCGGAGGGGTCCATGCGCATGTCGAGAGGAGCGTCGGTCGCGTACGAGAAGCCGCGCTCGGGCCGGTCGACCTGCATTGAGCTCAGGCCGAGGTCGAGCAGCACGGCATCCGCCTTCACCCCGTTCGCGGCGAGCTGCGTGAGGACGACGGCGTAGTCGCCTCGGAGAAAGCGCGCCTGGACGCCGCGCGCCGATGCCTTGACCCGGTCGAAGTAGGGGCGCACGGTCGGGTCGCGGTCGATCGCGATCAGCTTCCCCCGGCCCGCGAGATCGTCGACCAGAACGCGCGAGTGGCCTCCCGCGCCGAAGGTCGCGTCGACGATGGTCTGGCCCGGCTGCACGCCGAGGAGCTCGCGCACCTCCTCCGCGAGGACCGGGACGTGATCAGCCGCGTTTGTCCGCAAGACGTTCGGCAACATCTCCCGCGCTCCCTTCGATGGCGCTCAGATGGTCGGCCCAGAGGGCTCGGTCCCAGATCTCGATGTGGTCGTGTACCCCGGCAACGAGGACGTCCTTGCCGAGCCCTGCATGCTCGGCGAGGTGTGGAGGCACGAGCACCCGCCCCTGTCGGTCGAGCTCGGCGACCGCCGCGCCCGCGAAGACGTAGCGCTTCATCTCGCGGGCCTCCCGCGTGAGCGAGTCGAGGTCCGCGATCCGGGCGACGTTCGCATCCCAGCTCTCACGCGGATAGACGTCGATGTTCCGCTCGATTCCCCGCGCGAGGACGACGCCTCCGGCCAGCGCGTTCCGGAACCGGGCCGGCAGTGTGAGCCGGTTCTTCTCGTCGACCGTATGCTCGTACTCGCCGTAGAACATGGCTGCGGGCGGGACGCCTCTCCCACGAGGCCCCACTTTACTCCACTTCTTCCCACTCCGCAACCCTCAGACCCCATTCAGAGCCATGGGAGCCTGGGCATTGTTCATTGCGCCTCGTGGCTCAGAGCCACAAGGCGTCGTCCACGGGTCAGAAGGTGACGGCCTCCGCGTGGACGCCTGGGCCGGCCAGCGCTCCTGCGCCGCAGCGTGCGGCGAAGTCGAGCGCCTCGGACACGTCGAGCTCGGCGGCGAGCGCGAACGCGAGCCCCGCCGCGAAGCAGTCGCCCGCTCCGTACGCGTCCGAAACAGTTCCCGGAGCCGGCGCGCCCGAGAACGGGCCCCCCGGCTGCGCCCAGCCGCCGAGCGGACCCGACGTGGACACGACCAGGCGCGGCTCCGGCTCGAGGTCGCCGGGACGGAAAAGCTCCGCGTCGTCCTTCCCGCTTCCGACCACCGCGTCGAGCTCGACTGCCCCTCGCCGGAGCGTGGCAAGCTCGCGGGCCGTCGCGACCAGTACTCGACCGCGTCGCGCGTGCAGGAGGGCATCCACGTCGCCGGCGCAGAAGTAGACGGCGTCGCACCGTGCGAGCTCGTGCCACGGAAGCGAGTCGTCGTGGCCGCGCGGGCGGAGCTTCGACCCGATCGTCGTGATCGTGCGCTCTCCGGTCTCATCGACGAAGGTGAAGCCCTTCCGTTGCGGCGCGTCCACGAAGGACGCATGGATCTCGATTCCTCGCTCCTCGAGCTCGGCTTTCGCGCGCCGGCCGAGCTCGTCCGCGCCGAGCGCCGTGAAGAAGACCACCGAGTCCGCGAGCTGCGCGAGCTGGACCGCCGCGACTACGCCACCGCCCGCGGCCTGCTCCCAGGACTCGGTGGCGTGGACGATCTCGCCGGTGCGCGGGACGCGCTCCACCGGCACGAACTCCATCCACTCCACGTGTCCCACGACAGCCGCGCGCACAGCCGCATGCTCACAGATACGCGCGCCCGCGCGTTTGAAGGTGATGATGCACGGCGTGGCGATCCCACCCTTCGAGCTCTTCTACGCAGAGCACCGGGTCGAGGTGATGCGGCTCCTGCGCCGCCGCCTCGGGCGGGAGCGCGCGGAGGACGCCTTCCAGGAAACTTTTCTCAGGGCGCTCCAGGCGTACCGCCGCCTCGAGCACGGCGAGCATCTGCGAGCGTGGGTGCTGACGATCGCGCGAAACGTCGCGATCGACACGCTCCGTCGCGCGAGACCCGCCGGCCCGGAGCTCACCGAGTCGGCTGCCGAGGACAGCCGACCGGCGTACGAGGAGCTTGCGGCGCTGACCGACGGGCTGCCCCAGAAGGAACGGGCGGCCGTCGTCCTCCGATACGGCTACGACCTTTCCTACGACCAGATCGCAGACGCGCTCGGCTCGAACGAGGACGCGGCCAGGCAGGCCGCCTCCACGGGCGTGCGCCGGCTGCGCAGGAGGATCACCTCATGACGATCTCCCCCGCCCTCGACCGCGGTTTCCGCGAGGCAGCAGTCGCGCTCGGTCTCGTCGACGTCGGCTTCGACCTCGTGGAGTCGCCCGTCGGCGACCTCTTCGTCGCCGTCTCCGAGCGCGGGCTCGCCTCGATCTCCTACGACCCGGAGCCAGAGGCGCAGCTGGAGCGACTGGCCCGCATCGCGGGCCCCTGCATCCTCCGCTCGCCGAGGAGCGTCGACAACGCTCGCCGTGAGCTCGACCAGTACTTCGCCGGCCGCAGGCATACGTTCGACCTCACGCTCGACCTGCGCGGGCTGCCTCCGTTCACGGTCTCGGTTCTGCACGAGCTCGCGCTCGTGCCCTACGGCGAGACCACGACCTACGGAACCCTCGCCTCGCGGGTCGGGCGCCCGCGTGCCGCCCGCGCCGTCGGCACGGTGATGAACCGGAACCGGATCCCGATCGTGCTCCCCTGCCACCGCGTCGTCGGCGCCGGGGGCGACCTCGTCGGCTACGCGGGCGGCCTCGAGCGGAAGACCGCCCTCCTTACGCTCGAGGGCGCGCTCTGATCACTGCAAGAGCCCGAGGCTTCTAGCACTCCCAGCATCAGAGCGTCAGGTGGAGCGTCCCTCCTTAAGGGCATCCTGACCTTCGGTCTCGCGGAATTCGACGTCATAGCCGAGGTTTGTGTGCGTGCGCAGGAAGGTGTCACCCACGAACGCCCCGGGGTGGCGCATCTTTCCACAACGTGCGCAGAAAGTAATCGCGCCAGCTGTATCCGTGATCGTCTCCCAGCAGTGACCGCCGCGAATGAGACAGAAGAGACGACGGAGCACGCTCGGAGCCTACTGTGTGCGCAACCAGTCGCCTTAGGTGGCTCGCGTTCCGACAGGCTCGCTGCTGATCACTCGAGCAGCCGGTAGCCGACGCCCCACACGTTGACGACGAAGCGGTCGGCTTCGGCAAAGCGCAGCTTCTTCCGGAGACGCGAGGCGTGCGACTCGAGGGTTCGGGTTCGCCCGAGCGCCCGGAACCCCCAGACCTCTCGTAGGAGCTCCTCCTTCGTGAAGACTCGATGTGGCTCGGATGCGAGCCTCGCTAGGAGGTCGAACTCCTTCGCCGAGAGCGTCACAGCGGCGTCGCGGACGGAGACACGCCGCGTACGGCGGTCGACGACGAGGTCGCCGGCAATCAGCACCTCTGCCGCCGAGGTCGTGCTCCGGCGCAGGAGAGCACGGATGCGCGCCAGCAGCTCCTCGTATGCGAATGGCCGCCCCATCACGTCGTCCGCACCGCGGTCGAGGGCGCGCACGCGCTCGACGGGATCCGACGAGGGAGCGAGCAGGATCACGGGCACGTTCCGGTCCCACGTCCGCCCTGGCTCGCCGCGGCGGAGGCGCAGGCAGAGATCGAGCTCCGCGAGGAGAACGAGGTCTGGACGCGCCCGCTCCGCGAGGTCGAGCGCCTCGCTTCGACGCGCCGCGCCGAGCACGTCGAACCCGTCGTCCTGGAGTTGGCGCCCGAGGTACTCGCGCGTTTCTGCCTCGGGCTCGGCGAGGAGGACTGCGCTCGGCATCCCGCCGACGCTAGCCGTGGCTCGCGCCCCGCGCCAGATGTCCTTTGCAGCAGATGCGTGAAAAGGCTTCCTCAGCCGTCCGCACGGGACAGCTCCGCAGAGCGTTCTAACGTCGCTCGGGCGCCGCTCGCAAGGGAGGCGAGCGCAAGGAGCGTTGTAGGGGCGACGCTCGCGTCGCCCGGACCTGCGCTGCCGACGAGGGCGAG
>Ga0209751_10006538_pt1 | contig 10774 bp, 9 predicted proteins | sample RifCSP13_1_FD_184019 | JGI IMG/M metagenome (GOLD analysis project Ga0209751, IMG submission 184019) | Soil microbial communities from Rifle, Colorado - Rifle CSP2_sed 13_1 (SPAdes) (version 2) | ecosystem: Environmental > Terrestrial > Deep subsurface > Rock core/Sediment | place: Rifle...
AACATGTCCTGAGCGCGCTGTTTTTTGTCCTCAGGAGTGCCGGTAAAGATCTTGGAAAAAGTCAGGATCGATTTAGAGGCGTCACCGCTGAACATGTTGCCAATGCTCGTACCGCCCCGCAGCAACCCGTTCCCATCTGAAAGGATGGGTTCTATCTCAGCTGCTGCCTGGCCACCTGCTAATAGACGACCGCTCTTTTTATCCAGCCAGCGAAAAGCAGGTATGTTCGTGTTGTTACCCTGTAAGATGCCCGCCTGGCAGGCAGGAGTGGTCGGCGGTATGCCGCAATCGAGGCATGAAACCTGATAACCTTCCTCGTCAATCATTTGTTTCAAGGTGGGCAAGTCGCCATCGGCGATCGCTTTTGTAATACGCTCGTAGCTCAAGCCGTCGGTTTCCAGGATCACCAGGCCACGCCCGTCGCTGGCCTGGATATTACCGGCCGCCTGGCGCGCAGCCCGGCGCTGGACCAGATTTTCATAGAAAGAATCTTCATCATCAATAGACATAATCGTAGTAATAACAGTGTTGATCAGGGAAAGCACCAACCCACCCCAAAAAGCTGGCCAGAAACCATCCACGTCAAAGCCACCCATCAGGTAGGCCGTAAGCCATAACACGATCCCATTGATGAAAAAACCGGAGACAAAGGTCGCCACCCAGCCGAGCGGCAGGGTTATGATTAAGAGCAATGGCCGGATGATGAAATTTACAATACCAAGGACGAACGCGGCGGCGGTGGCAACCACAAAAACTGGCATATTTCCGACCGGCTGGAGGGTCACGCCGGGGAGGAGCTGGGCGGTGATCCATAAAGAAATCGTATCAACGAACCAGACGACTAAAAAACGGATTAATGACATCATAATGCGTCCGAAGATGTTCATCTTTGTTTCTCCGATATTATATTTTTGACATGATTTTTAGAAGCACTGGTAAAGCAAGACGCGGGTGGAAACATTCGCTTGGAATTAAACCATGATTCTACCCTATCTTCACACATTATAGAAATATAAAAATTGGCGGGCAACATTACCGCCCGCCAATCCACATGATCATACAAATTCTACACGTGTTGGTGCTCCACAGTACCCGCATTGCTATCGAAGATTTCGTGCAAGGTCTTGATCTGGTTAGATGTAATGCCCAACTCCTGTAGTGCTTCCTCGTCGCCCCGCAAGATGCTGCGTCCCAGCTCAGATTGACTCCATACTTTGAGATCTTCTTCGATCGGAGACCCGATGCAATCATCGCGTACAATCTTGCCATCCTCCATCATCAATACCCGATGTGTTTGACGCGCTACGTTGAGATCATGGGTTACCACTATTATCGTAGTACCCTGGCTTTGATTCAATTCATTGATTAACGTCATTAGCTCAGCGCCAGAGACAGAATCAAGATTCCCAGTCGGCTCGTCTGCCAGGATCAACGGAGGAGTATTGGCCAGGGCGCGCGCTATAGCCACTCGCTGGCGTTGCCCACCGGATAGCTGGCTGGGAAGGTGCTTCATGCGATCCCCAAGGCCAACCAGTCCAAGCAACTCCTTCGCTCGCTTTCGCCGGGCGCCTGCCCCCAGGTGCCCCATCATCGGCACCTCTACATTTTCCAGCGAATTTAGGGTGGGAAGCAGGTTATGAAGCTGGAATACAAATCCTACAGTACGGCTGCGGAACTTATCCAGGTTGCCGACCTTGGATAGATCCTGGCCATCGACGAACACTTTACCACTGGTCGGCCGATCGAGCGCGCCCAGAACGTTCAGCAGGGTGCTCTTGCCGCTGCCGCTGGGTCCCATGACTGCGACCAGCTCGCCGCTGGCGATTGTCAGGTTTATGGTATCCAGAGCGTGGATTTGCTCGCCGTCGCCGAAAACCCGGCCAAGCTCTTGCGTTTCGATCATCCATTTTGAATCACTCATAAAAGTTGCTCCGTCCGCTAATCTCCTACCTCAATATCTACGAAAGCTGTCATTCCCCAGCGCAGCAGGTCGGGTAGATCATTCAGCTCGATGATAGCCGTATAATTTACCCCTGAGCCTTCGGAGGCTTTTGGGGCGATGCTTTTTACAACTCCGCCAACCTGGACGCCAGGCAGAGCATCGAAGGTTACGATTACAGGGTTTCCTACCTTAACCCTGGCGGCGTCGATCTCGTTTAGATCGGTTGTTTCCACCTGTAAATTTGCCAGGTCGGCGATCACAAGCACCGGTTGGCCGGGATTGATCCACTCGCCCTGGCGAACATTGACCTCGCTGACGGTGCCAGAGAATGGCGACCGCAGTTCAAGATCGACCAATTTAGCTTGTGCGGCAACCAGGGCTGCCTCGGCGTTATCCAGCCGGGCCTGCGCGACTGCCATGTCTTTGGGATCCGGGCCATCTTTCCATATCGCATAGTCATCGAGGGCCTTCTGCAGGTTAGCCTGAGTGGTTGCCAGCTCGGTTTCATACTGCAAGCGCTTAACCGCAGCGTTGTAATCTGCTTGTGCATCGTCGTAATCCTCTTTGCGATCTTCACGTGTATCGTCAGTCTCCGAGTAATATTTATACGGGGCAAAGGCGGCATAGGCGGCATCCAGGCGTTGCTTGGCCCATGCCAGTGCCTCGGTGGCGCTCATCTTGGATTGCATCTGCGGTGGCGTGAAGTTGTCCAGCTGGTATCGAGCATCGCGTACCAGCTTTTCTTGAACGGCGATGGCTTCCTGCGTCTGGGTTTTGGCGTCGTCGGCGTTCTTGTATAGATCATCCAGCGCTTTTTGGGCTGCTGTGACCTCGAAATCTGCTGCGGAGATGGCAGCAGCCAGGTCTTCTTTACCCTTCAGTCGCAGCAGGACATCACCCTCGTTCACCTGATCGCCTTCCGAAACAAGGATTTCATTCACCACACCAAGTACGGTGATACTCAACCGGGAGTACTCGGCAGGGACGGCTTTTCCGGTGGCATTCACCAATGGTGTTACGTCTTCCACCGTTTCCGAATCCGGGGTAGCAGTGGCTTGAGGGGATAGTCCTGAGCAAGCTGCCAGAAACATACTCGCAAGCACCAGCATAGTGCCCCATCTCGTTAGTTTCATTTTCATCATTATCTTACCCTCCATTGCATTTCAATATGATTGCTCATCAGAACCAATCCTTTTATTACCCGTGTATTCTCCTGGTTGCGCATTTATTCGTAGCGTAAGGCTTCCACAGGCTGAAGGCGTGTCGCCCGAAACGCCGGATACAAGCCGCCAAATACTCCTAATAACATCGCCACAATGATAGCTCGGGCGATGATTTCCGGCGTCCAGATTGGTTTTAGCATGTCACCAAACGAGGGGATCAGCCCGAGAAGCCCAGCCAATGCTAAGGCCACACCAATTCCGGCAAGCCCACCAAGGAGGCCCAGAACCAACGCCTCCCGTAAAATCAGCCCCAAAATCCGCCGTCGCCTCCAGCCTAAAGCACGCAATACACCGATCTCCCGTGTGCGCTCGAAGACTGACATCAGCATGGTGTTCAACACGCCCACACCACCGACAAGGATGGCGAGGACCGAGATAGATCCGGTCATCGCTGACGAATTCTGCATATCCGGCAATTCGGAGACAAAATTGCCCGCCAGTGCTGCGTGCACGTCAGGAAAATCGCGGTTAATCTTCTCGACCAGGGCTATAGCTTGATTCGGGTCTTTCAAGCGCACTGCAATCATGGTAACTTTACGTGGCCTTCCCATGAAAACCTGTGCGTCACGTAATGTGATGATCCCACCAATCTCTTCCCAGCTAACTTTCGACTCATAAATTCCAATGACGCTAAAGCGGTAGCCGCTCAAATCGATTGTGTCGCCCACTTTTTTATTCATCGCGTCCGCAATACTACGCCCCAGCAGGATTTGGTGGTTACTGGCCAATGGACCGCCTTCGACGATATCGATCCGGTTTATGAGGAAGCTGCGCGGCGAGTAACCCTGAAGGATCAAGAAACCACCTGTATCGGGCAATATCGTGGCCGTAAACATGATCCCACCGATATCTTGGACTTCGGGGAGCGCAGCGATTTTATCACCCACCCGCTCGTCAATGGCGGAAAGGGATGAGTCGGCAATGTCCGCCTGTCGAAGTATGATCTGTGCCTCGCCGGAGAACATGTCAGTCATTTCTTCGGTAAAACCCAGCATCACCGCTTCGATAGCGATAATCGCTCCAACCGTCAGACCGATCACCGCCAGGGTGAGCATGGTGCGAGTGAGACGCTGCCATAGGCTCTGGATTGCCATGCCACCGATAGGCAAGCGACGAAGCTTTTTACCACTGCTTCCGCCCTCATAGCGTAGTGCCTCCACCGGCGCCAGCCGTGAGGCGCGCCAGGCGGGATACAAACCACCCACCAGCCCCAATATCAGCACAACGGTGATAGCTTGTTGTAGGAGCTGTGGTTTTATATTTTCTACGTTCAAACCCCATAAGGTCGTAGAGTGGGACAGACTGTAGATCATTGCATATCCGATCACTACCCCTGCCAACCCACCCATCAGACAGACGGAAATCGATTCCATCAGTATCATCCAGAGTACACGGCGTTTACTCCAGCCCACAGCTCTCAATACCCCGATCTCACGTGTTCGCTCCATCACGGACATGAGCTGGGAGTTCATCATACCCACACCGCCGATGACAATTGCCAGACCACCAATCGCCCACACCATACCTTGCATCGTCTCCGCCATGCTCTGTTGATCAGCCAGGTCTTGTGATCCGCTGACCAGCAGGTCGGGCCATAGACGTTCGGCGCGGGTCATGAAGCGCTCCCGCAGAGAAGGGTCTTTTAGCCGGATATAGTACAGACTGACCGTCCGTGGTCGACCAAGCAACTCCTGTGCGTCCTTCAATTCCAACACCGCGCCGCTGTCTTCAAAGGCATCGCCGGTCTCATAAATGCCGAGGATGCGATAGACGCTTCCGCTGAGCCGCAGGGAGTCGCCCACAGTCTTTTCCATCACCTCGGCGGCAGCTGAGCCAAGCAGCACGGGCTTGCCATGTATGGCCTGTGAAATGTGACCTTCCAGACCTTGCCCTTGGATTATGTGATATCGCTCCAAAGCGAACGAATCTGGTGTATGGCCAAAGGCGAAGAAATAGGGATTATTCTCAGCCTGGATGAATCCCTGTACCATGCCACTCACATCAGAGACCTCCGGCGCGTTGAGCAACTCCTGACCAATTGCCTCGTCGACCGTGCTATAGCTCAGGTCATAGGTATCCGGTTGGCTCAAGATCAGGTCGGCTTTGCTGCCTTTAAGCATCGATCCATAACCGGATTGCAAGCCATCGGCAAGCGCGCCCAGACCGATAATAGCCGCCACACCGATGGCGACGCCCAAAACGGTGAGCAGAGTGCGGATTTTTCGGCGGAGGAGATTTTTTAGAAACATTTTTGGCTCAGACCAATTCATTAAGTCATCGGAACTTCGATGTCTGTTGACAGGGGCTGGTAAAAACTTACGGCGCTGCCGCGCCGTTAACCCTCAATATTATCCCGGCGAGTAAAAAATCAATTATTGTCCCGGTTTACCCGATGTTTCTGGCATTGTGGTTTCAGGCGCAATGCCGTCAAATACGATATGGATGGTCGCCTGGGCGAGGCGTTCCCAATCGGGCTGGTTTTGCGGCTGCTCCAGTAGCTGTAAGATAAACAGCCCGATCCATAGACTGGTCAGGACGCGTGCCGTTGCCGGGACGTCCAGGTCGTATAATTGGCCAAGCTTGATACGCAAGGTCAATTCCTTCTCCAGTCCGATCAAGGTTGGCTCAAGCAGTTGATTGGAATATCGCTGGCGTAACTCCGTGTTGGCCAGGAGCTCAGACAGGATCGCCTGCAACATCACCGAATTCTCGTTGACATACTCCCGGCGTAGATCGAGCAGACTGGCAAAATGCTGGCGAGCATCGCCTGCGCTCACCTGTGCCGGGCGCGCGGCACCCGGCACCAGCCCGGCTTGCGGTAGCTCGCTCTCGCTCAGACGGGCTAATATGGCAAAAAGCAGATCGTTTTTAGTTTCGAAGTAATTGTACAATGTGCCTTCGGCTACATCTGCTGCCTCAGCGATGTCCTTGGTGGTGGTGCGGTGAAAGCCACGGTCAGCAAATAGATGGGCTGCGGCGTCCAGGATTTGTTCCAGGCGGGCAGCCATCTGGCGCTGACGACGTTCAGGTCGACCACTCGGCTCGGTCATCGGCAAAACCTCCAAATAATGAGTGAGCAATCACTCATAAGTGAGTACTCACTCATTTTATCCATTTTCCGGGTTTTTGTCAAGAGTGACCCGGATTAAGTGTCAACATGATGCTCCATACTTAGGCGTCCGGGATGACCTGCTGGAAGGCTTTTTATAATGTGACTATACCAGTACGTGTAAAGGCCAAGCGCAACCAGCGCGCCATAAAATATCATCATCCCGGCAATAACAACCTGGCCAGATAGCGGTCCGATTGAGGCGCGCGATATGATCTCGTTCAGCGAGGTGGTTGAGGTTGGATATGACATCAACACCACTACCCAGCTTCCCAGAAGAATGGCGAAAATCCACTGGTAATTTCGTCGTAGACGACGGCCGATCGCTTCCCACCAGGGCATATGAAAATGTGGCCACTCCATATCATGTGCCAGTGTCTCTGCCCACTCCGGCATAGGCGGCCTGGAATTATCCAGCATCGGACGGTAGAAATTGATCTCAATCAACCGCGCGCGTGACCGCCAGATGTCGAAAAAGCGATAACGTCGCGCTTCCATCAACATTAAGAAAGCGCAGAAAAGTGAAATGATCGGAATCAGCACTTGACGTTGGCCGCTCTCGTCACTAAAAACGAAGCTCAACGCCGTAGCACTCAGCACCACTGCCCAATGACTGGTTGTATCAATCCGGCCACGCCAGGCGGTAGCCTCGCCCAACTCACCACGGTAGAGATGCACGATTGCGGTGACGAACTCGTTGCGAGTGATGTGCTCGAGATCCATCCGTTGTGCAATTCCAGGAAAAGCGGGTGTATCGGTCATTTCAGTTTCCTCCAATCACTACCACAAAGTCTGCATCTTGAGAACGTTAAATTATTGTAGCACAACGGGATTTCTGGGCGGACCTAATCACTGTTTGTGTTCGTTCTACAACACACGAGGTCATTACGGGTTTTACAAGGTTGCCTCACTTCACCAAAACGCGGATGTATTCGATAAGCGCATCAACCTGTTCGTCCGAGATCTGGCCTTTGAAGTCAGGCATGATGGCCTGGTACCCTCGCACAATCCTGGTGCTCGGTGATAATATCGATTCACGTAAATAGCTCTCATCTGCAAGGATTGTCTCGCCGCTTTCAAGCACTACCATCCCACCATACAGTCCTTCTAAAGATGGGGCGGCGACTCCTGCCGCATTCGTGTGACACCCGGCGCATCCCATTCTCTGATAAAGCACTTCTCCGGAAATTTGGTTAGATTCAGGAGTATCCTCCGTCACTTGCTCAGGTTGTGAAGTCATTTTACATGCAGCCATGATCAGGGCGAGCGCGATCATCGCCGCCAGTATCGGTTTTGGTAACATAGAACCTCTCCTTTGTCTGAATTATTTGGATCTAGATGTGTATACGATGGAAGAGCAATAAGGTCGCGTGCTTAAGCACATGCGCGATGACGCAACAATCGGGTCGCCGAGATGTTTAGTTGCAGGTACAATGCAGAGACTCCCAAACAGAATGGATGCATTCCTTTGATGGTCGCGACACAGAAACCCTTCCAAACCTGGCCGATGCTCATTTTCCTGGCAGCAATTTGGGGCGGTTCGTTCCTGTTCATCCGCATCGCCGCCCCCGCCCTAGGCTCGATCTTCTTGATGGCAGTGCGTGTGGCGTTGGCAGCCGCCGCGCTGCTCGGTTATGCCCTGTCCCAAGCCTCTTTGCCCAATTTTCGGAGGTATTGGAAGCACTACCTGGTCATCGGCGCTTTAAATAACGCGATCCCCTTTGTGTTGATTGCCAATGCCGTTATCGACTTGAATGCCTCGCTGTCTGCAATCCTGAACGCTACCACGCCGCTCTTCACCGCACTGGCAGCGGCGGTGTGGCTGAGAGAACCGTTTGGCTGGCGGCGTGGCCTGGGTGTGCTGATGGGTATCCTGGGGGTCGTAATTTTGGTTGGATTCAGCCCAATCCCTTACTCTACAAAGGTATTACTTGCGGTTGTGCAATCGCTCCTGGCTGCACTGTCTTATGGGCTGGGTGCAGTCTATACGCGCACTCGTTTCCAGGGAGCCAACCCGATCCATACCTCCTTGGGTCAGCTAACCGGATCGACGTTCCTGTTGATGCCGTTAGCAGCACTCTCCGTTCCGGTAGCCTCACCAACGCTGATCGTTGTCCTGGCCACACTAACGCTGGCCCTGTTGGGAACATCTTTTGCTTACCTGATTTATTTTCGCCTGATCACTGCTGCGGGACCAACCACTGCTGCCTCGGTTACCTTCCTCGTCCCTTTTTTCAGCATTCTTTGGGGCGTGATCTTCCTTCAAGAGCCGCTCAGCCTGGGAATGTTCATTGGTCTCGGGGTAATCCTGAGTAGCGTTAAGTTGGTGATCGGCTAATTATAGGTGTAAGCAATAGGTGCTATTCACTCCAATTTTTCAACATCGCCCGAACCGAGCGGGTCATTTCCCAAGAAAAATCTGCTGTGAATTTTCGGATGTAATTCATCTGAACCACATTTTGCGCGCCGTTCGAATAATCACGCGGCTCGAAGGAGTGAATTCCGAATGGCAGGTGGACATCATCAAGCTCCTCGGCGCTGAAGCGGCGATAGCGATCGGTAAAAACGATGAATTTCCGCTCAAACCGTGGCACAAGCTTTGATCGCCTCTTTGTAGGTCGCCCAAAACAAAGCAGCACGACAGGGAACGTGTACTGCGGTAAGTCGAACATTTCCCGGTGGATTTCCCAATTTTCTGTGATATCGCCGATGTAACATGACCCGATGCCCAGCGACTCGGCAGCAATGACGGCGGTTTGGGCGGCGATTAGAGCGTCCATCATCGCCAGGACCAGGTCTCCTTCGGAGGGTGGTCGGGTCTTGATGCCCAATTCGGCGGCGCGCTGCTCACAGCCTGCTGCTGCGTACAAATCCGCCCAGCGCTGGTAATCCGCCAGGAACAATAATACGAAAGGGGAGGTGGCGATAAAAGGCTGGTGATCGCAGGTTTCAGCGAGCCTGTCTTTCAGAGTTTGCTGTTGAACTTCGATGATCGAGTATAGCATCATCGCGCCGGCAGTTGGAGCGCGCATCGCGGCATGTAAAATCGTCCCTTTTTCCTCTTGAGTGAGCGGGGTGGGGTCATACATCCGCAACGAGCGGCGTTTTTCTATCACCTTTAGGGTAGCATTTTTGATCATCACTAGCTCCTGATTTTGTTGCACATTGTTTATATTTACATTGGTGGCAGAGTTATGCTCAAAAAAATAAATGCCACCAGCGTTATGATGGTGGACAACGAAAGGGTGTTCACCACATATGCTGTCTCTTTTTCACTTGCGTCCTTCATGAACAGCGGGATGACGAATGGTGGAGGCAAGATCGCTATGGTCAATACCGCCGTCTGGTACGTCCGGTCCAGGCCAAGAATTATGCCTACCATGACTAGGCTGAATAGCAATCCTGTAGGTACCCATACGAGCATCCTCAGGAACACGGTGCGCGCCGGCCTGGAGAGACTTCCAGGCTTCAAGCGTAGCTCAGACCCAATAATCAGCGCCACCAATGGAGTGGTCATGCCACCGAGCAGTTGCAGGGTTGATCCAAGACTGCCATACCAGGCTTGCCCGGAGGCGAGAGTGTACAAACCAGACTTGTTGAATAATATACCACCCAGGATGGCAAGGATGACCGGGGTCTTGACGAAGGATCGTATTGTATCCGCAAGCCGCTGCTTACCACTGAGCTCCTGCTGCAACGACGGTACAAGGATAAAGAACACAAAAGTCACCTGTCCAAGGTCAATCAATCCAAATTTATACAGGTTCTCCTGACCATAAACCGCACCAAAGATTGCATAGCCCAGCATGCCGGCCTCAAAACCGGTCATCAGGTAGGGAAAGTAACGCCTTTCAGCCCAGGCAACCGGCGACCAGCGACGGCTGGCGATGAACACAAAAAAGCAAGCCATGAAGATGATCACAGGGATGACCAGCAGGCGTGGCTCGATGCTTACTCGCACGAAAGCGAGGAAGAGCGCCGCCGGTAAAGTGACATATATAACCAGCTTTTTAAGTTCGCCGAGCGTAACCGGGCTGAAAAAACTTTGCCGTCCAAGCCAATAGCCAAGTGAAAATAGTAATATTACAGGAATGACTTTGTAAAGAGCATCCAGGTACATGGACATAGGTTTTCAGGTAGGATTTGGCCCCCTTAATAGAAAAAAGTGTGCGGTCTATTCATTAATCCGCACACTTTTTGTTAATAGATTAAGCATCCATCAGAGACTTTGCCAGGGCGACCGCCCGGCTGGCATCCGGGGCGTAGCCATCAGCGCCGATCTGATCGGCGTAGGCTTGGGTGACCGGAGCGCCGCCGATCATCACCTTTACATTTCCACGCACGCCAGCGTTGTTGAGTGCCTCGATAGTCGCCTTCATATTTGGCATGGTAGTGGTAAGCAAGGCTGACAGGGCAACTACATCGGCTCGACCTTCCTGCACAACTTGAACGAACTTCTCGGGTGCCACATCCGTGCCCAGGTCGATGATCTCAAAGCCG
>Ga0209751_10006539_pt1 | contig 10774 bp, 15 predicted proteins | sample RifCSP13_1_FD_184019 | JGI IMG/M metagenome (GOLD analysis project Ga0209751, IMG submission 184019) | Soil microbial communities from Rifle, Colorado - Rifle CSP2_sed 13_1 (SPAdes) (version 2) | ecosystem: Environmental > Terrestrial > Deep subsurface > Rock core/Sediment | place: Rifle...
CGCCACGTTCCCGCGCGGGGGCGGGAGTAGGAGCGTGGCCGTCACAGCGGGCTCCGGCTGCGCGTGGACGGCGGTGAGCAACGCCCCGTGGATTACGATCACCGGTGGGGCGAGCGGCAGCGGCAACGGGACGGTGACCTACTCCGTTGCGCCGTATACCAGCCGCCTAAGCAAGCGCAGCGGGACGATGACGATCGCCGGGAAGACCTTCACCGTGAAGCAGTCGCGTTAGAGCCCGGCGAGTCGGTTGTACTTCCGGAGGGCCTCTCGCAGCCTCTCGTGCGGGAGGCCCTCCATGTAGCAGGGCTGGATCGAGCCGGATCGCCGCGCCCAAGCTCCTGGCGAGAGGGTCCGGGGTGTGGGCCGGAGGGTCGAACAACGAAGCGGGCTCTTTCGCGCCGTCGCGCGACAGCGCGATCCGCGAAAAAGGAGCGTTGAACGAAGCCGCCCGCCGACGGCCGTTATGGGGCAGGAGGATACCAGATCCGTCGTCCTCAATGACAGCATGCGGGTGATCGTCGCTTGGGTCCCCCCGCCCAAGGCCCAGCCGCCAGCGAGATTTTCAGTCCTGTTCCTTAGAGGGCACTATTGGCTGCCATCCCACAGTTTCTCATCGACTCAGTTCGTCACAAAGCATCCTGAGCCGAAGACCAGAGGGCGGCCACTGGACTCTCAACCCCTGGAGTGAAGATGGCGTCCCCAACGGGATTCGAACCCGTGTTTCGGCCTTGAAAGGGCCGCGTCCTGGGCCGGACTAGACGATGGGGACCTTGATCGGCGAACCCGCTCTTTATAGCACAGTTCTCGTTGGAGGGAAAGGGCCGGTCACTTGACTGAAATGAGGGGTTATTTGACAGCGGAGTAAGGCGTGGGCCTGCGGATCTCACTCCCGCAATGAGCAACATGATGCCTTGACCGGGTGGGGACCGCCTCGATCACGGCCGCCGATCAGGCTCAGCAGACGTACGGTTGTATGTGAAAGCTTTTCCCGGGATGAGGGCCGGTAACCCCGGCGCGGAAGCGCCGGCGCTCCAGCGCCAGCTTGGCGATTTCTTGCAGCACGGTAACGGCGGGGACGGCAAGGATCATTGCGATCAGGCCGAAGGCATGCCCGATGGTGGTGACCGAGGCGAGGAGGAGCATTGGGTGCAGGTGCACGCTCTTGCCGATTGTCTGCCCCTGGATCACGACATCGTCGAGGAGCTTGATGACTACGTATAGGATCAGGACATTGCCAAGGGGGGTGAGGGCTTTGAATTGCATCAGAGCCGTCAGCATGGCGAGCCCGCCGCCGAGGATCGGGCCGACGTACGGCACCACATTGGCCAGGCCGGAGAAAGCTCCCAGGAGCAACGGATAGTTCACGCCGAGCATCCACAGTCCCAACGATGCCGCCACCCCGATGACGAGGCCATCCAAGGCCAGTCCACGAAGGTACCGGCCGATGACCCGGTCGATCTCGCACCAGACTGCGACCGAGGTCTCGATCTCGGCGGGCGGGAGCCGATCCATGAGGAAGGCGATGATCTTCGGGCTGTCGCGCAGGATGAAGAAGGAGAAGAGCGGGATGAACACGACGGCGATCACAATCGTCGCCAGATGACTGACCAAGCTGGGGAGATTGGCGGTTTGCTCCTTGATGAAGGCATTCAGCCGGTCGTACCGGGCCTCGCGGGCGGGAAACAATCGGCCAACGCTCGGGTATTTGGTGACGATCTCTTCCTGGACGGCATCGATGGTCTCGTCGAGCCGCTGGGTCAGGGCGGGGTAGCTCCCGGACAGGGTGCTTATCTCGGCTCGCAGGCGAGGGACGACGAAGTACGCTGTGACGAGCAGGCTGGCGACGATCCCGAGGTACAGTCCGGTGACGGCGAGCCCGCGCTTGATCGCAACGCTCTCAGCCCTTTTCACGAGCGGGTTGATGACATACGCCAGCCCCATCGACAGGAGGAGGATCAGCACCAGTCCGCGAGCGATATAGATGATCATCCCCGTGACGGCTATTCCGACAGCCCAGATGATGGAGGGTGGGGGAGGCATCAATCCGCCGCGGTCCGACGGACCGGCAGCCTTGAGGTTCTCCGTGGGCTCGTCTGGGGTCACCGCCCGGTCCCTTCGGCTGGCGTCCTACTCTGCTCGGGTGCGGCAATGCGTGTCGGCATGGTCGAGGGATTATGGTCTGCGCCAGGGGCCTGGGCCATCCGCACATACCCGGCAAGAGTCTTGAGCAGATTGCCCATCACCCTGATCGCGATCGTGCTGTGGCCTTCGATCAGGTCATCGAAATGGCTCTTATACAGGATGAGAAGGGCAGAGGGCTCCTCGGCGCGAACGGTCGCGTGGCGCGGGTGATCGTCGATGAGGGCGAGCTCACCAAAGTAGGCGCCTGCGCCGAGGGTTGCGATCCGATGTTCACCGCCAAGGCTGGCGCGGCAGATCGACACGCTGCCGTCGAGGACGATGAAGAGTGCCTTGCCGGGCTCTCCCTCCGGGAAGATCGTCTCGCCAGCCTCGTATTCCTTCTCAAAGAGCTTCACCAGCAGCTTGCCGAGTTGACGCCGGCTCAGCCCAGCAAAGAGCGGGACCTTCTCCAGGAGCCCAAGCCTGCGGAGCTGTTCAGCATCTATCGTCCAGGCTGGCCAGTGGAATCCGGACATTTCCCGGGGTTCTCCTTCATCAGCGGTCTTCTCGCAGAGCCGTCGGTCCCGGCAGAGTGACGCTGGCGTACATATCTGGTTCTCCGGTCAGTTGTCAAGGGAATTGTGGGAACGGCTGATCGCGGGGACCCCATGCTGCCCGGAACGGAGTTGAGGCTCGCGACCAGGAAAGAGCTCATCATCCTCTTCCTCGGTGGGTCACGACCTCCACCCGACCCTGCTCGTTGATGAAGAAATTCAGGAGGCCGCTGACAAGGCTCAACAGGAGCGAGCCGAAGACCGCAGACCAGAAGCCGTGGACCTCGAACCCATTGATCATCAGCGAGACGAGTTTCAGGAGACACGCGTTGATCACCGGGATAAAAAGGCCCAGCGTCAAGATCGTGAGCGGGAGCGTCAAAATCACGATGACCGGTCGAAGAACGGCGTTCACAAGCCCGAGAAAGAGCGCGGCAGACAGGGCGGGCAGCACCCCGCGCACTACTATGCCCGGGATGATGGTCGAGACGATCAACAGGGCCAGCGCATTCAGACAGAGTCGGATCAGGAATCCCATCATTCGTCCTTTCTGGTCAAGCGAACTCGCCCTGAAGGAATCGCCGACGGGTGTCGAGGCGCATTCGCTTGCCGCTGGTAGTCTTGCTGAGACTTCCAGGCGCGACGAGTACCACCTGGTCGAGGACCGTCCCGCCTGCCGGCCGATAGACGTCATCAACTCGAGAGCGGATCTCCCTCACCAGGGCGTCCCGGAGCGGCTCCGGGCAATGCGGATCCCGTAGCTCGACAACCGCCACCACCCGCTGGGTCCCGGTCCTGGCGTCGGTCAGACCGAAGACGACGCTCCGTCCAGGACGGACCCCGTCGACCGACTCGATCACCTCTTCCAGTTGGGCCGGGGCGTAATTGCGGCCACCCTTGATCACCGTTTCCTTCAGCCGCCCGGTGATGTACAGCTCTCCCTCCGAGTCGATCATTCCTTCGTCCCCGGTCTGCAGCCAACGCTTCCCGTCCTGTTCCCGAATCACCTTCGCTGTCGCTTCGGGGTCCCCGAAGTAGCCATCCATGAGACTGGGTCCGGCGATGATTACCTCCCCGAGCCGCCCTGAGGGAACCGGGTTTCCCTCGGCATCGATGATCCGGATCTCAAAACCCTTCAGCGGCCGTCCTACCGAGACCCACTCCTCCCCGCGCTGGCGAAAGACCCGGTAGGGGGCCTCCAGGTCTGGAAAGGCGACAGCGAGCGCCATCTCGGCCAGCCCATAGACCGGAGACAGCGCCTCCCGGCGGAGACCGAACGTGCCGAACTCGCGCTGGAAGGCCTCCAGTGCCTGCACGGTGACCGGCTCTGAGCCGTTCATCATGATCCGGAGGCAGGAGAGGTCGAGACGCTCCCCATGCCCGTAAATCGGGTGGTGCTCGAACCGCCGGGGGGACATCCGGCACATGCGCGCCAGGCGGCCGATGGCTGAATTGTTGCCGACCGAGATCGTCGCCCTGAATTGGTGGATCGCCCAGATCCAGCGGACGGGATCGCGGGTGAAGTCGGTCGGCGAGATCAGGTAGGTTGGTATGCCGAGGGCAAGGGTGCCGAGGGTGGTCCCGATCAGCCCCATGTCGTGGTAGAGCGGCAGCCAGGAGACGACCTTGTCGTCGGGCCTCGGCTGGACCGCTTCCCCAAACGCTCGGATGTTGGCCAGGATCGCTCGATGGCTGAGCACCACGCCCTTCTGCAGGCCAGTGGACCCGGAAGTGAATTGTATGAGCGCTGTGGCCGCACCGTCGAGGCTCGGCGTCCGGAACGGAGCGGTTCCCCGCAGGAGGTCCGAGTCCGCCACGAAGGCAGGCGCCTCGGGAAGAAACCGGGCGGCGGTTTGGCAGACCGGACCGAAGTCGCGTTCGGCGATCACGACCCGAGGGCGGGAAGTCTGACAGATGTGCACCTGCTGGTCCACATAGCGGGTGAGGCGTTGGAGCCCTTGGAGCACGGCAAGGAGAGGTCGCCCCACCCCTTTTCCCTGCCGCCAGCGTCGGGCGGAGGGCTGGCGGAGGAGCCGGTCGATCGCCCACCGTACGGGAACGTAGGTGCGGGTCGCGCTCGCCGCGCCCAGCGCACGCAGCAGGCCTGTGGAGACAAGGAGGGGTGGGTAGGTGGGGACAGCCACGGCGCCGGCCAGCCAGGCGCCGAACAGGGCGTGAAGGATCGGCCGCCCCGTCGGGAGCATGATCAGGACCCGGTCGCCAGGCCGGACCCCCAGCTCCTGAAGGAGCCCTGCCACTCGCTCGGCCTCCTGGCGCAGTGCCCCGAACCGGACCGGTTCTCCCGGGTCAAGGCCACGCAGAAGATAGCACCATGCCTCCTCCGCGCGGTCTTCCGATCGATGGCGGAGGACCTCCCCGATCGTCTCCGAGCCGAGGACGGCGGCCTTCATCGCCCCTCCTCTGCCGGATGTCGCAGTTGAACCCGTAGATGACCGGTGACCCAAGTCATCACTTCGGCCGCAGAGGCGCCCTTCGAGCGCCCTCTCGCGCCCTCTTCACGACGAGAGGTCGGAAGTTGAGGTGGTGCCCATTGAACATCGCGATGGCTTGCACGCCCTCTTGCTGGGTGGCCATCTCGACGAAGCCGTACCCCTTGGACCGGCGCGTGGTCGGGTCCCTCACGATCTCGAGCGAGAGCACCCTACCAGCTCTCTCGAACAGCGCTCGTAGCTCATCGGGGCTGACATGCTCTTCGAGGTTGCCCACGTGCAATCTGCTCGACATCGTGTCTCTATGAGTCCCCCGGTGAACTGGCGCCGTTCCAACTTGTTGCGGCTAATCGCCGACAGGAGCCCTGCTAAGAACTACCGGCCATCTTCTAGGCAGCACCCAGGGCCTTCCGGAACTCTGCCAGCTCGCGCTTGTTGATCTCCGGGCTGGCCTCCAGCGTGCGGTAGAGGGCGGCGGGATCCCGAGAGGCCTGCTCCGTGAGCTTGGCCGCCGCGGCGAATGATCGCAAGACCTTCCTATCGACGATCGGGCCCACCACGGGCTTGGCGATGCGGGCCAGGGTCCCGAGGACGCGGTTGTCAATTCGAAGGTACCCACGGACATCATTCATCACGAGGCCTTCGCCAGCCTGATCGGTCCGGTGCTCATAGGCCATGACCAGGACGATCCTGCCATAGATGGTGGGGAGGAACCGTTTTACGAAGGTTCCCCTCGCCAGATAGATCCGCTTCCCCGGCTCCTCGTACGCCAACTCGAAAGTCCCGGTGGCACCGTGCGCATCGTCTCCCCGAAACACGCCGTTCCGTTCCTGAACGACGCGGTACTTGACGATCCCCAATATCCGCCCTGCGGTCGCGGCGAAATCGGGATGTTCGACCAGGAAGTCGAAGACCGGCTGGCGACTTTTGACAGCGATCCCCAGCACATCCCTAAAGAAGATGGCCTGTTCGGTGACCTCGCGCAATCGCTGCTGGGAGAGGAGGTCGAGCCGCTCCCAGGGGATGTCAAGGCGCTGACGAGGCAGGTCCGCGGTCGCACAGACTGCCATCATCGACACCACCAAAGCCATCGCGCAAGAGATCCTGCACCGCTTCTTCACTTGCTCGACCCTCTGCTGTGCTGGTCGGTTTAGAAGTTGACTTAGCCTGGATAGCATATTATCCTCTGCGTGGCAAGACATTGTACGAGGGAAAACGTCATGCGGCAGCAGACGGAACGGCGCACCTGCCCCGCTTGCGAGGGGAATGACATGGTGCGCTGTCCGGAATGTCGAGGGGGCGGGGGCATTTGGGAATCCGGTGGAGGGATCGCCGCCTGCGAACGATGCGGGGGCGAAGGGACGGTCGCGTGTCCCGAGTGCGACGGGACCGGTCTCCTGCTGAGCGGCGAATAGGGCGGTAAGTGCCGTGGTCTCTCTGTGCGCCTCGCGGGGGGGTCAAACGCTGGTTCAGGAGCTCGTGGTGGTCCGGGAGATGCTCGGCCGACTCGAAACGAAGCTTCTGGAGAATGATCCTCAGCGGATTTCCAGAGAGGAAGACCAGGAGTTCCGAGGGGCGTTGCGTCGCATCGGCGACGAAAAGTTGACCCGGCTCACACTGGCCTATGCTGTCTGCGTCAAAGGGATCACTGCGCCCATGGCATCCGGCGCCTGGAAGCGGGAGCTTGCCGAGGAGGTGGACGAGGCCCATCTTCAGGCCCTTGTCCGTTTGGCAAGGTTGGAGCGGCTGGCTCGTTCCTGGTTGGGGTGTCTGTTGCTTCGGCTGCAGGCAACCCTGCGGCGGACCCTGTTTCGGCCTCCAGGTCCCCTGCGTGGTCCCTCGCCTGCGGAGGACGGCAATGGTCGACGGCCTGCCTGACCGGCGAGTGGAACGGGCAAGCCGACTGTTGTGGGGGAGTGGACGTCCATCGAACGGGGCATGGTGAGCGGGGCGCCGGAAAAGCGAAGGCTCAAGAGCACTCTCGTCTCCTGGATTTCCCTCCTCGGCCTCGGCGTCGTTATCGTCATTGCGTTGATCAAAAGCCTCTCTCCGCCTCGCGGTCCACAGAGCCTCGGTGAGGCCAGCCTCGCGATTAGATCTGACCCGGATCCGCCGCGATTGGGGCCCAACCGGCTGGAGGTCCGCTTGGCCACCCGTGACGGCAAGCCGATCTCTGACGCCAGGCTCGACCTGAAGTACGGCCCGGAGGCGATGGGCACCCTCAGCATCGCCCCCATGCAGGCCTCTGGAGAGGGAGTCTATCGATCTGACGTCGAGTTTGATGCGCCTGGCGCATGGAAGGTCATCCTGACACTCAAGAGGCAGGGCGCGTCCGATCTGTCCACGGACTACATCTACAACGTGGCCCCGTCCTCCAAAGGGGGCAAGGTCCTCGCCGGGACGGTGCGGATCGCCCCGGCTCTTGGCGGGAAGGTCGGGCGAGGCGATGTCCTCTTTGTGATTGCCCGGAAGGGACCTGGGCCGCCCCTGGCGGTGAAGCGGATCGCGAACCCCACATTCCCCGTTTCCTTCCGTCTCGGCGCAGAGGATATGCCAATGGGAGGAGGGCAGTTTGAGGGAGAGGTCTCGGTAACCGCCAGGGTCAAGAAGGGCGGGGGCGCCGGCCCCGCGCAGCGGGGGGATCTCGAGGGGGCCTATCCGGGAAATCCGGTGAAGATCGGCGGCTCCCCGATCGAGATCGTGATCGACCGGGAGGCCTGAGCGATGAACGCCGATGGCGGCGAGCGAGCGAGGGGGTCGTGGCGGTCGAGGCAGCAGGGGGAGAGCGACGCAACCTTGCGGTGTGTGCGCTGCGGCTACCTTGTCCCCTATCTCCTGATGGGGTGTAAGGCGCCATGTCCCAACTGTCGGTTTCTCTACCCTGCGGGCGACTGCTCAGACTGAGGGCTCATGTCGGAAACTTCAGCGGATCGGACGCGATCGATCATCCCTGCCGGGATGACCCTCCGGGGCAAGATCGAAGGGGCGGAGGAGTTGACCGTGGCGGGAACAGTGGATGGGGAGATCCATCTGCGCGGGACCCTTCGCCTCCTGGAGAGCGGCCGCCTCCGTGGCCATGTTACGGTCTGGGAGGCAGTGATCGCCGGTCGCGCGGAGGGGACCCTGATGGCGTCCGACCGGGCCGAGGTCCTTTCCACCGCCCATGTCGAGGGCGAGATCCGGGCTAGGAGATTGATGATCGCTGAGGGCGCCTTGGTGAACGGCAGGATGGTTTCGGGCCCCTCCGACGCGCACGTCTCCAAGCTTGAGTTGATCGAAGAGGCGGTCCGATGGGAGGAGGCCCGACGGCTTCCGCTGGACGAGGGCGGCGGGGCGGCCTGACACCGTGTAAGAGCGGCAACCGCCGCCCGGCACGATGCTAGGAAAACTGTTCCGATGGCTGATCGTTGTCCCGCTCCTTGGTCTGCTGCTCTATCTCGCCTACCCTTATCTCCTCAGGGCGATCGGTCGCTACCTGGTCACCGAAGATCCCCTGCAGAAGGCGGGCGCAATCGCAGTGCTGGCGGGCGACGGGGGCGTCGCCAGGACCCTCGAAGCGGCAAGGCTCTACCAGGACGGCTATGCACCCAAGATCATCCTGACACATCAGACTCTGCCGAAAGGGTACGACGCGTTGGCCCGCTTGGGGATCACGGTTCCCGAGGAGCGGGACAACCAGTGGACGGTCCTGAAGGCGATGCGGGTCCCACGCGCGGCCGTCCTGCAGGTGAAACAACGGGCCAACAGCACATGGAGCGAGATGATCTACCTTTCCCGCTTATTGGAGGAGAACCAGATCCGGTCGGTCATCCTGGTCACGGGCAGGTCGCACTCGACGCGCGCCCGCAAGATCCTCGTCCGCGCCTCGGGGGGGCGGATCGCAATCATCAGCCGGCCGACCCGGTACGATACCTTTGATCCCGATGGGTGGTGGCGTTCTCGCACGGATGCGAAGGAGGTCCTGGCGGAATACGAGAAGCTGTTCAACCACTGGGTGCAGTCGGCTGGCAACAGCCTCACCGGCTGGTTGAGGGGGAGAAACCGCCAGGCCGGGACCGCTGAGGCCACCGCCTGAACGCCAGCCTCCTAAGGGCGGAAGGGGACGCGGAGCAGCATGAAGGCGGATCGCGACGGAGAAGAGGTGGGATTGACCCTCAATACCGCTGAAGCCCGATACCTGCTCAGAGTTGCACAGGAGACGGTGCTCAGCATCGAGCTGGAGCACAGCCGAAGCGCGGCGGAGGGCTACGAGGAGTTGGAGCCGGAAGCGATCAAGGCGCGTGGATTTTTCCGCGAGTTGGCCCGCCAACTCGAGGCCGCCCTTGACGCCCGGGGCGGGATTCAGATTCGAGACAACCGCTGATTGCAAGGCTCACCGGTAACGGAGCGAGAGGGGAACAGAGGCAGGGCTGGCGAGTGGGGCAGGCCGTTTGTGGATGGAGGGGCGTGGCATGACAGAGAAGAAAGGGATGTTTGACACGATTCGGGGGGTGCTGGGGGCCACCGGCCCGGAGCCGGTGCGGCAGGCCCCGACGATCGAGATGCCGATGATCGCCTTTGTCGTCGGGGAGAAGATCCAGATTCACGGCGAGTTGACCGGTGAAGGTGATATCCAGCTCATGGGTGCCTTCAGGGGAACTATCGATCTGACGGGCACGATAGTGATTGGGGAATCCGCTCAGGTGGAGGCCGACATCGCCGCCACCAACATCGTCGTCGGTGGTCACGTCAAGGGCAACCTGGTCGCCAGCGGGCGGGTCGATCTCCTTCCGACCGGCAGTGTGACGGGGAACGTCAAGACCGGCAGCATCGCCGCCGCGGAGGGCGCTTCCTTGAAGGGCGAGATCGAAATCGATCGTCGCCAGCCCAGAAATCTGATGGACGATTGAAAGGATCGGTTCAAGCGAGGCAGGAAGGCCTGCCGATAGAATCGGGGCCCTGACGCTGTTCACCACGTTGAGCCACCTGCGTGCTGACTCATCGCCACTTCGAGAACGTGCCCGATTGACAGGGAGCGAGCCGGAGATGGCAACAAGGTCACCGTGTTTGGTTTGAAGCAGACTCTGGTCGCTTACAGACCCATGTGAGGGAGATCGATGCTCAAAACCATCCTGATCGTTCTTCTGCAAGTAGTGGTGATGACCGCCGGCGATCTGATGCTGGCCAAGGGGATGAAGCAGGTAGGCGATATCGCCGTCTTTAGTCCGACGGTCTTCTTCATGAGGATGTTCCTCACCGTCCGGAACGGGTGGGTCCTTACTGGCGTTGCCTGCCTGGCCATTTCCTTGCTCCTGTGGCTTGCAGTTCTTTCGCGTGCCCCTCTCAGCCTGGCCGTTCCGATGACGGCAACGGCCTATGTTCTCAATGCACTTGCCGCGAAGTACCTATTGCTTGAGACGGTCACTTCCATGCGGTGGACCGCCACAGGTGTCATCGCCCTGGGTGTCCTCATGTTGATAAAGAGTTGAATGGAGCCCATATGGTCGGCGGGCGAGCGGCTTGTAGATGGCAGAGCTGGCACCTGTTGCGGCTCCGAGAGGACGGGCGTCTCTGAGCGAAAAAGTTGGTGGGCTGAAAAACAATGGTGACCCGTCGGGGACTCGAACCCCGGCCTCCCTGCCTAAAAGACCGATCGAGGAATAGCCACAA
>Ga0209751_10006540_pt1 | contig 10773 bp, 10 predicted proteins | sample RifCSP13_1_FD_184019 | JGI IMG/M metagenome (GOLD analysis project Ga0209751, IMG submission 184019) | Soil microbial communities from Rifle, Colorado - Rifle CSP2_sed 13_1 (SPAdes) (version 2) | ecosystem: Environmental > Terrestrial > Deep subsurface > Rock core/Sediment | place: Rifle...
TCGATGCCAATTTGGGCCCAACAGTGACACAATACACTTTCACACCACCAACAGGTGTAAAGCTTAAGAACATCACATCTCTCGAGAATGATATTGCTTTGAAGCTTAAAGCGGAAAGCATTCGTATCGAGGCTCCGATTCCTGGCAAAGACAAAGTGGGTATAGAAATTCCTAATAAAAAACGCTCGATGGTACGCATGAAAGAAGTACTTTTGAGCGATTCGTTTACCGGCGTCAAATCACCCCTCCGCATTGCCCTCGGTAAAAACGTCAACAATGAATATGTGACTACTGATCTGAAAAGAATGCCCCATTTGTTGATTGCTGGTGCTACTGGTTCAGGAAAATCCGTGTGTATGAATGCAATACTTTTAAGTCTTCTTTATCAAAACGCTCCTGAAGATATGCGTTTTATTCTGATTGATCCGAAGAGAGTAGAGCTCAATGCGTATCGTGGCCTGCCACATTTACTCACACCGGTCGTTACCGACCCGGATAAAGCTATTTTGGCATTACGTTGGGCAGTGGCAGAAATGAATCACCGTTATAAACAATTGGAATCGGCTGGAGAAGTGAATATTGAACATTTCAACAAGAAAAAACCTGATGAGAAAATGCCCTATATCGTCATCGTTGTCGATGAATTAGCAGATCTTATGATGGTGGCTTCCAAAGAGATTGAAGCCAGTATTTGTCGCGTTGCGCAAATGGCTCGTGCCGTTGGTATTCACTTGATAGTTGCTACTCAAAGACCTTCAGTTGATGTCATTACCGGGCTCATTAAGGCAAATATCCCTGCGCGTATCGCTTTCACCGTTTCTTCAGGAATCGATTCGCGTACCATCCTCAATCGCCAAGGGGCAGAAAGTCTGATCGGTGCTGGTGATATGCTTTATCAAGATCCTAACAGTGTTCGTCTCGTCCGTGTACAAGGTATATTTGTCAGTCCTGATGAGATAAAGGCAGTGACCAATGAAATTAAATTAACTGCTTCGCCTGATTATCACACTGATATCATTGAAGAGAAAAGAGAAATCCCCGAGGGTTTACCTAATGCCGGCAGCATGGGAATTTTGGGTAGCAATGACAATTTTGAGGATGCTCTCGAAAAAGAGGCTATCGAATTCGTCATCCGTACACAAAAAGCCTCAGCAACATTGTTACAGAGACATTTACGCATCGGTTATGCGCGCGCAGCACGACTGCTTGATATACTCGAACAAAAGGGCATCATCGGTCCGGCCAATGGAGCTAAAGCAAGAGAAATAAAACTCAAAAGTGCAGAATTCTGAGTGCTGAGTGCAGAAACTTCAACTCATCATTCAGCCCCGAAGGGGCCCCATTGGGGCGCTCTGCACTCTGAACTTGAATCAGAGTCCCTTCTCAATCTTCCCTAAATCAGTATCCGTGTCATTGACATCAACTTGCGATAATTCTGCATCGAAAGCGTCGAGAGAGTCCGTACCACTAAATTCTGCAAGGATTTTTGCCATTTCTTCATCGCCAATATTATCTATATTTATAGAATCAACATCATGAGAGAACGAAGATAAAGATGAAGGTGAAGATGGAGATGAAGGTGAAGGAGAAACCAAAGAAGGGAGCTGCCCGCAGGCAGTCATCCCTCCTAGTATCACTAAACCGGTTATTACTTTTGCTACTACGTTCATTCCTTATTCTTGTTCATTCTCATTATTGTCTTGCTCATTTTCAGCCACAAGACCTTTGTGAATCTCACGTAGTCCATGAGCGGCGTCTTTGAGTAAACGATGTGCAGCATGGAGATTTTCTCGAATCTGATGGACAGTTGCGCGGAAAGCAGCAAATGCAGCCTTTCGGTCTTCAGCGTCGTGAATAGCCTCAAATTGTTCAGTCGCTGTAGCAACTAAAGCCTTAGCATCAGCGAGCTTTGCTTTGGCATCGGCAATGTTTTGTTCTACATCTGCAGTATCAGCACCCTTAGTTTCAAACTCATCTCGGACATTTTATTGTACGCACGTTCAAACTTCTCCCTCATAGCATGATAGAAGTTCTTGATGATTTGCCATCGATCTTCTTTTAAACGTTGAAGTAAAGGATGAGGACGATTTAATTCAGTTTTTGTTGGAGTACTTGTTGGCTCTGTGGTTTCATCAGCAGAAACAAATGGAATCATGACAGACATCATGACACTAGCTACAACAATTGAGGAAAGAACACGTTTCATAGAGAGAGGTTAATTGCAAAAAGGGTGTCGCCCCCAGGTTACAAGAAAGACGAATAATTAACAATTAACGATTAACAATTACCAATGGGAAACCCAGTGCTGCCCTTACTAAAAAAGCAGTTTTTGAGTTCATTGTTAATTGTTAATTACTTTCCATGGCATTTCTTGTACTTCCTACCGCTGCCACAAGGGCAGGGATCATTACGATCAACTTTTGTCCCCTGTCGGATTGTAGTCATCTTCTGAGGCTTCGCAATCAAACTACTTTCTTCAATTTGATTCTCAATTTGTTGTTCATTCGTCATAATATTAATAGGCTGGGCAATTTGCTGTATTTGTGGCGTGAAGTCGACCTTGAAGATAGTATGAACAATTCCTGATTGAACCATGGTTAAGAGACGTTCCATCGCCAGATATGCTTCTTGTTTGTATTCAACCAAAGGATCTCTCTGGCCATAAGCCTTGAGTGACACTTTCTCGCGTAAGTACTGCATATGATCGAGATGATCCATCCAGAGAGAATCAATGGTTCGTAAACACACGAACTTTTCTAACAATTGCATTGCTTCAGCGCTCGGAGCTTTCGCTGCCTTGTCATCATAAGCAGCTATATACGCATCGGTAACTTTCTCAATGAGAATTTCAGTATCGTGGATAATATCCTCCGGCAAGGTAGAAATACTATCTGGATCCAGTTTATGGATGGCCATGAGATCTTCACGGACTTTGTCACGATCTATTTCAGCAGTCTCGACATTGATATGTCCGCGGACCAAACTGGCGATTTCACCTCTCAGCATTTCTCGAATATCAGCTCTCAAATCTGTGGCGAGTAGTATTTTGCGTCGACGTGCATAGATCAGGTGGCGATGACGATTCATCACATTGTCATATTGTAAAACATGTTTACGAATGTCGAAGTTACGACCTTCTACTCGCTTCTGTGCACTTTCAATCGAATATGTCATCATTGAATTTTCAATCTCTTGATCATCCGGAATATTCAGTCTTTCCATGAGTGTCTTAATGCGATCTCCTGCAAATAAGCGCATAAGATCATCTTCCATTGACACATAGAACTGACTGCTACCGGGATCTCCCTGACGACCAGAACGACCGCGTAACTGATTATCAATACGACGAGATTCATGACGCTCTGTGCCCAAGACATGCAGTCCTCCCAACTCAACAACTTCAGCCCCCAATTGAATATCGGTACCACGACCAGCCATATTGGTAGCAATAGTTACCGCTCCTTTTTGACCGGCGAGAGCAATAATTTCTGCTTCTTTCTCATGAAACTTCGCATTGAGCACTTGATGAGGGACATTTTCTTTGTGGAGGAGATCACTCAAATGCTCCGATCGCTCAATTGATATGGTACCGACGAGCACTGGTTGACCGGCTTCATATTTCTTTTTAATTTCGCGTACCACAGCCATAAATTTACCGCGTTCATTTTTGTAGACAAGATCTGGCAAATCTTTACGAGTAACCGGTTTATGAGTGGGTACAGAAATAACGGGTAAATTGTAAATTGATTCAAATTCTTCTGCTTCAGTAGCGGCGGTACCGGTCATACCTGCCAGTTTTTTGTAGAGTCTGAAATAATTTTGAAAAGTAATCGTGGCCAAGGTTTTGCTTTCTCTTTTTACTTCTACGCCTTCTTTGGCTTCCAAAGCTTGATGAAGTCCTTCTGAGAAACGTCGCCCTGGCATGAGACGACCGGTAAATTCATCAACGATCACCACTTCGCCATCTTTGACCACATAGTCGCGATCAAGCATAAACAAAGCCTGTGCCCGTAACGCTTGCTCAATGTGGTGGACTTCAGTAAATCCAGCATCAGTATAGATATTTTTTAAACCCAACATTTGTTCCATATTTGCTATGCCCTTTTCTGTTAATGTTGATGTTTTTAACTTCTCATCAACAACAAAGTCTTCATCTTTTTTGAGACGAGGAATTAACTGGCTATATTTAACATACTTTGAAGTTGATTCTTGTGCAGGCGCGGAAATGATCAGAGGCGTACGTGCCTCATCGACCAAGATCGAGTCCACTTCATCCACAATGGCATAATGCAAATCTCTCTGAACAATATGATTGATATCTTGCACCATATTGTCACGCAGATAATCGAAACCGAATTCATTGTTCGTACCATAGGTAATGTCACAACTGTATGCCTCTTTTCTTTGTTTCTCATCCAGACCATGAACTACCGTTCCTACCGAGAGACCCAAAAATCTATAGACTAGTCCCATCCATTCGCTATCGCGGCGAGCCAGATAATCATTGACGGTGATCACATGAACACCCTTGCCTTCCAGAGCATTGAGATACACAGGCAAAGTACATACGAGGGTTTTTCCTTCACCGGTTTTCATCTCGGCAATCTGACCACGATGCATCACCAGGCCACCAATCAGCTGCACATCAAAAGGAATCATATTCCACGTTTTTTCGAGCCCTGAAATCGTATATTTCGTCCCTATGAGACGACGACATGCATTCTTCACCACTGCAAAGGCTTCGGGAAGAAGACTATCCACAGACTCTCCATTGGCAATACGATCGCGAAACTCTTCAGTCTTTCTTCGTAATTCTCCTTCACTGAAAGACTGATATTCTTCTTCAAATTTGTTGATACGTGCCACCATCGGAGTAATACGCTTGAGCTCCTTCGTTGTGGCGTCAGGAAAGATCCAATTCCAAAGTCCCATGTTCACTTTTTAAAGCGACAAGAGAATAGCATATTCAAGTTCTAAGTTTAAAGTTCTAAATTCTAAGTTGAATTCTGAGTTTTAACCTTGAACTTAGAACTTAGAACTTGTTTAGTGTCCTTCACTTGTAAATATCGTTTGGGCTCTACCGCCACGTCCTCCTGGGACATCAGCTATCTTGCGTAGTTTCAATGTACCGAGGGTATACAGAAGCTGCCACTGTTCCAGTTTTCCTTGGTCGGTATTCACAGTCATGATAACGGCATCGGCTAGAGGAACTTTTGATTCACTCATACCCAAATATTGTTCAGGATTGATATACCAAAATTCCGGATATATCTTGGGAAAACGACCAATGTCCTGGTCGAAAACAGGCAGATTACCAAGAATTAATTCATGGAGATTTTCTTTCTCCGGTGGGATCTGATTGTTGAGAACTGCGCCAAACATACCTTCCTGCCAGTGCTGCCAAATCATTTTCATAGTATCATCATCCAAAGTAAATCTTCTCACAAGAGGAACAAAGCCTGCAGAATCAAGACGCCTCGCCTGTCCTGCATGACGCATTTCGTACTGTTTCTGGGCCCAACCCCAAACAGAATCATTTACCTCTCCCTCGCACATGGCATTTTTTAATGAGATAAATTGTTGTTCAATGATTTGAGGGATATTCTGCAACTGTTTTTCTTGTTCATGAAGTGTGTCATGCAATATGTTTAGCCAAAGCAAAAATTCTTGCTTAGAGGCCTGATCTTCATCGGGATGTGTACTCAATGCATCATAGCAATCACTAAATGATTTCCACTTTTGTTCCAACTTCGTGAGAGCATCAATAGATGCTTTGGCATAACCGTGTTCGGATGGCTGTAGATGGGAAATATATTCGCGTAATCGCTTTTTTAAATGTACAAAATAAGGCTTGGCAGCTCTAATGCGTGCTATTTCACTTCGTGCATCGACAATCTGCTCCACCTGCCCCAAAATATTTGCATATTTTTCATCGGTCATATCTCCGGAAACGATTGCCGGACTGGAAAGCCAGGCCATAGTTTCATTCCATTCAGTATTATCATGCATAAACAAACGCTCAAGTGCTTTAAACGTCATGGGGTTAAAACCCTCCCGCACACACGCTTTTAGGCCGGAAACCATCTCAAGCACCTTGGTAATATGTTCGACATGAAAGTCTTTTCGTTCTTCCACATTTTTTCTGAGTTCTGCCAAAACTTGGTGTGATTGATTGTATGCTATCTGCGTGTAATACGTATTAAAAACGTTATCTACTTGTGAAGACAGCATCGTATCCAATTTCTTAAAAGCAGCAGAACTGACAATTTCTCTTCCAGATGCCCTCTGTGCCTGCACAAATGCGCAAACCTTTTCATAGATCTTGTGCATATCATATTCGAGTCTGGGATAGCGTACCACCATGCGATGTTCGTCCGCATAGATGCATGCCACCATACCTTCTGCGGTGACAATTTGCATAGCAGCACCTTGTGGCATCATTGGATTATCTCCCCTGACACTGGTGAGTCCTTGAGTAATAGTTTTAATGCTGTTGATAGATTGAGGCTCTTTTTCCAATTGCCGTTTCGCCTCTTGTAGCCGCATGCTGCGCTCTCGATCCATGATATGACTGATAGGAGAATTAGGATTTTTTACTAATTCAGGATCCTGGATATAGACACGATATGCTTTTCTTATCACATCATAAGAAATCCCTGTTTGTTTTTGTACATGCTCAATGGCATGTTCTTCTGCCTCAGCAGACACAGAGGAAATAGGCCCCATCTTCTCAAAAGCATCCGTGATATGGCCTCTAAAAAACGCAAAACGATAATACAACTGATAATCCTTCCCTTGATATTCCGGGGGGACTTGAGCAAAGAATTGTTGAAATTGACCTTCCCACTCTGCAACATGTGCGACGGGCGGCTTGGAAGAAGGATGATCACTGACAAGCGGGGCAATCGTGTCACTGCGACTTTGCTTAATAAGCTCTTTGATGTCAGCTCTGGTAATGGCAACTTCAAACACTTGATATAAGAAAGTGGTTAGTAATTGAATAACCTTTGCAATACGCTGTTCCGGTTTGAGAGCCAAAAACTTTTCTCCCCAAATCGGTTTAATATCTCTCTCAGATAAACATCCCTGTTGAATCAATGGTAACAGTGCCTGTGCTTCAAAATGGCTTACAGTATGCCAATCCTCATTTGCCCATTGTTTATACGGTTTTTTAAACATGGTCTCATAATGCGTCAAAACCATGACAATATAATTTTTGTTTCTAAGGAAATCACTGAGGCCACCACCAAAAACTCGTTCTTCCTCTGTCTGAGGTGTTTCTAGCGCAGACTGTGCTCGATTTTCATAGAATGGACTTTCTCGCACCGCTCTCAATATAACCGGGGTCCAAAAAGGCAATTCTCGAGAAAATTCCGGCAATTTGAGTGAATCGGTAATGATCACGCCGCGCTCGTCTATCGTTTTAGACATAAAGAAAAAGCAATATATAGTGGAATAAAACATATTACAACTTTCAGCACAGCTGTCAACTTCCGGTTCGTTTCATTATTTCTTTTTGCGACAATCCCTCTTGGGTCAGAAGTCTTTCTATCGCTTGCTTTTGAGACTCCTTCACAACACACAGATTATGAGCACGCGCTATGCTCCAAGGGAAACCTTTGACTTTTTCAATCTGATCAACGCAATATTGCCACACATTTTCTGAAATATCTCTCGATAAAAATTCTATGCGCAAAACATTATTCCATTTACGATAGTAGCAATATGCCACTTTGTATTCTGGTAAAAGCTTGATAATGGGTGAATAGCTTATGAAAACGGGCGAAAACTGATCTTCTTGCAATACACCCAAGAAAAGATCGCTATCCACAAAACCAGCAAAATCTTGCTTGGTGGCCAATTCCAAAAGATGAGTGATATCTCGGCTCAAAGAACGGTCAATAATGCCCAAGACGGGCTGTTTTTTTGCATATGAAGCGTTGAGCAAGTCTGCATAATTTTTAACAAAGACATCTCGTTTGTCCTTTTGTAGTTGCCACCACTGCCACCGAATCAGGCTGCCATCGAGCATAATGATATCAACTTCTTTTCCAAAGTCACAAGCATATTTGAGTTCACGCAAGGGAAAATCCAGAGCACCAATTTCATCACTTTCAGGAATATCTTGTATTTCTGACTCAATAATTTCTTCGCCTTTTTTATAATCAGTCAGCACTCTCGATAACGACAAAGCCTTCAAAGGAATACTACGATGTCGAGAAAGATCTATGGGCGAACTATCGACAGATAATACTCGGTATTGTGTCTTTTTATAGCCTGGATAATTGATCTGGTGGTCAGCCAGTGGCAAACGATCTTTTACCAAAGACTGCCAAGCTTTTTGTAAAAGTGCCAAACGTTCTTGATAGGTTTTTCGCTTTGCAAAATAATGACTTTTTACTTTATCGATGTATCGAAGAAGGAGGGAGATATCTGGCATATAAATTAATCTTTCAGAATCCTCTTTACAGCTTGCAGATATGCTTCCATATCTCGTCTGAAACCCACCTTGATAACCAAAACCTGAACCTGCTGTTTCTTCACTTCATAAACCACCCTATATTGTCCAATACGCAGAAAGAAATGATTCGTTAAGTCTCCCGAAAGCGGCCTACCATAGTCTAGTGGCGAGATGGCCAGTTTCTTCATGATTTCTTTATATATACGGTTCTGATCTACTATAGCTATCTTTTTAAGATCTTCCTTCCATACCAATGGATTAAAGAGAACAGAATATGCCATTATTTTTGAGAAAAAATTAACTTTTGCATTTGTTCAGCGGTCAAATAATCAGATGGTTTTGAGTTTTTTGATCGCTCATTTGCAATATGAGTTAATACTATATCTTCGACCATTTCAATATATTTTTCATTTTTTTCATACTCTGCAAAATCCAGCATGACTCCCACCGGTTTACCGCGTTGAGTAACGATCACTTTTTTGTGCTTGAGGGTATCCAAGATCTCAGCAGAATTCGCTCTCAATTCCGCACTGCCAACAATTAATGAATCATTTGTAGACAACATAGTATACAATTAATAGTACATCTCAATCATACAATTAACAATACATCTAAACAAGTGTTGGTATAAAAACACAGAAATCACTATTTGTAGGCATCCTTACGAAAACCAATATCGATAATTTGCACAAACCTACCATTATAGCGATATATTATCCTGATTTTACCAACCCGAACACGATACCAAGAAGGATATCCCCTTAATTTCTTGATATCCAGATTTGCAAAATCCAGGCTTATCAGTTTTTCAATAATCACATATACACTTTCTTTGTTCTTAGCAGATAACTTTGCTAAAAACTTCTTATAATGTTCCATCTGCTTCTTTCAACTTTTTAAGTAATTTCTTAGCGTTAATCGGTGGATTGAAAGACAAAGAAATATCTTTCTCGGTTTCAGAAAATGTAACATTTTCATCTACACTAATAGGCTGAATAAAAATCCCTCCATCTACTTCCCTCGCTAGAAAATATTTAGTTTTGTACTTATCTCGCATAGATTTGGGTAAAGTAACCTGTCCCTTGCCAAAAACTGTAAGTATAGCATTCATAGTAATTATAGTAATACTACTCATACTATACCATAGAATTTAAAGCCATGATACCAGATCAAAAATGAAATAATTCTTCTTGACAGTTTTTTAACTTAGAATTTAGAACTTAGAATTTAGAACTTAGAATTTAGAACTCATTGACAGACAGCCTTCTCACGATAAGACTGGTGATGAACAATATTTATGCCATCACCCGTTTCCCTCTTCGACATTCCCTTCGATCCCTACACTCAAAAAGAGGCAATTCAAGCTATTGCTGATCGAGTGAAAGCGCAGCACAAAACTCGGGTAGTCACCATTAATCCTGAGTTTGTCCTGGAGAGCATGGAAAATGCGCAATTTAAAAATGTATTGAAAACTGCTGACATTCATCTGGCTGATGGCATTGGTATATTATGGGCTACACATTTCCTGGCGAGAAAACCACTCTTTCCACGACTCTATAAACTCACCAAGCCCCTCTACATCTTCTGGCAACTTTGTTATTCATTAGTCCTTATCCCTTTTACAAAGCGAGTCACACGCGATCCACTACCCGAGCGCGTCACCGGCAGTGACCTCTTTCTGCCACTTGTCGAAGAACTGAACAAAAATCAGGAACGAATCTTTCTCCTGGGTGGCGCCAATGGCGTAGGAGAAAAAACCGCCAAGAAACTTCAAGAATTTTTCCCTGGTATCAAGATAGCAGGATTCTTTCCCGGATCACCGAAGGAAACGGATGCGGCTAAGATCATTCATATTATCAATGATAGTAAGGCATCGGTGCTTTTTGTGGCCTTTCAATTCCCTGCCCAAGACATCTGGATTGCCGAACATTTTCACAAATTACATCATGTTAAATTAGCCATGGGCGTCGGCGGTACTTTTGATTTCATTGCTAAGACATCACACATTGCTCACAAGGGTTTCAAAGCCAAACGCGCACCTGGACTGCTCCGAAGAATGAACTTAGAATGGTTTTGGCGACTGATTACCCAGCCTTTCAGATTTATCAGAATAATGCGAGCAACTTTTGTATTTATTGGGAAGGTGTGGAGGGAGAAATTGAAGAATCCTGTGATTTCTTGAGTTCCAAAACCTCATCTTGCAAAGCGATAACACGCAGGAAAAGTTCTAAACGGTTTCGCTCTAATGTGGAAAGTAAAAAGTTACCAGAATAGGAAGTTATACAATCTGTCACCAATACTTTTACTGGACG
>Ga0209751_10006542_pt1 | contig 10770 bp, 7 predicted proteins | sample RifCSP13_1_FD_184019 | JGI IMG/M metagenome (GOLD analysis project Ga0209751, IMG submission 184019) | Soil microbial communities from Rifle, Colorado - Rifle CSP2_sed 13_1 (SPAdes) (version 2) | ecosystem: Environmental > Terrestrial > Deep subsurface > Rock core/Sediment | place: Rifle...
CCCGCCCGCCCAGAAGCCTTAGGGATACCTAATACCTAGCCCAGGGGGCTCTGCCCCCTCGGCGCTCCCCCGGGAGTTCTGGCTGTGCGGGAGGCAGACCCATTCAGGCCAACGTTGCGGCGCAGCGCGGCTGTTGCGAGTCCTGATGGTGTCCGTTCGTTTGGTGGCGAAGTATGACGTAGGGGCGCAGCATGCTGCGCCCCTACGTCATGCGCCGGTCCGCTGGTCTGCTAGATGTCGCTGTAGAGGAAGAACTCGTACGGGTGCGGGCGAAGGGCCACGGGCTCCAGCTCGCGCTTGCGTTTGAAGTCGATGTACATCTCCAGCAAGTCGCGGGTGAACACGTCGCCCTTGAGGAGGTAGTCGTGGTCGCGCTCCAGCGCTGCAAGGACCTCACCGAGAGACCCGGGCGTCGAGGTGACGTGGACGCGCTCCTCGGGCTCCAGCTCGTAGAGGTCCTTGTCGATCGGCGCGGGCGGCTCGATGCGGTTCTGGACGCCGTCCAGGCCGGCCATGAGCATCGCGGAGAAGGAGAGGTATGGGTTGCAGGACGGGTCCGGGAATCGGACCTCGATGCGACGGGCGCGTGGTGTGTCGAAGTAGCTGGGGATGCGCACCGCGGCGCTCCGGTTGCGGAGGGAGTAGATGAGGTTGATGGGCGCCTCATAGCCCGGCACGAGCCGCCGATAGGAGTTGGTCGTGGGGGCGGCGAAGGCGAGGATCGAGGGGGCGTGCGTCAAGATGCCGCCGATGTACCAACGGCACATGTCGCTGATGAGCGCGTAGCCCTCAGGGTTGTAGAAGAGCGGCGTGTCGCCGTTCCAAAGGCTCTGGTGCGTGTGCATGCCGGAGCCGTTGTCGCCGAAGAGGGGCTTCGGCATGAAGTTGGCCACCAAGCCCTTCTGGTAGGCGATGTTACGGATGACGTACTTGTACATCATCACCTGGTCGGCCATCTTGGTGAGTGTGGTGAAGCGCATGTCGATCTCGGCCTGGCCGGCGGTGGCGACCTCGTGATGGTGGGCCTCGGTGGCGATGCCCAGCTCGCCGAGCGCGATCACCATCTCGGAGCGCACGTCCTGGAACTTGTCCGTGGGCGGCACTGGGAAGTAGCCCTCTTTGTAGCGGGGCCGGTAGGCCAGGTTGGGACTGCCGTTCCTGCCCGAATTCCAGATGCCGGCTTCGGAGTCGATGAAGTAGTAGCCCGAGTGCGAGTCCTGATCGAAGCTGAGGGAATTGAACAGGAAGAACTCGATCTCGGGGCCCCAGTAGCTCGTGGTGGCGATGCCCGTATCGCGCAGGTAGCGCTCCGCCTTCTGCGCGATGTAGCGGGGGTCTCGCGAGTAAGAGCCCCGGGTCAGGGGGTCTCGAATGTTACAAATGAGGACGAGCGTCGGCACCTGATAGGCCGGGTCCACGAAAGCGGACGCGGGATCTGGCACGAGGAGCATGTCGCTTTCGTTGATGGGCTGGAAGCCGCGGATGGAAGAGCCGTCAAAGCCAGTGCCTTTCTCGAAGTCGAGCTCGTAGAGCGGGATCGAGAGGTGCTGCCAGATGCCGGGCATGTCGATGAACCTGAGATCGACGATCTGAATCCCCTGTTCTCGGCAAAACTCGATGATCTGAGCCGGCGTTGCGGCGGGATCGAGCTTGCGTGCAGCGGTCATTGGCACTGCCATTGGTTCTTCCTCCTAGAGGCAATTGGTTTTGTGGTAATGAGGCCGATCAAGGTTAGCAGGTCAGCCGCGATTATCCAAGGCAGGCCTGCCTTGGATAATCGCGGCGAGCTCCCGCGTTGGTGGATTAGCCGGTCGTCCTGATAGGCGTCAGCATCCAGGCGACGATGAGCGCGAGAAACGATGCGAGCGCTAGGATCTCCATTGCTTCCTCCTCTTTCCGAATCAAGCGGTGTTTTCGTGCCGCCCTGAAGGGCGGGCCGACCTTGCTTCTCCTACTCTTCGGCTATAACCGGTAGGCGTATTCCGCGTGCTGGCTCACGTCGAGGCCTAGGGCCTCCTCCTCTTCCTCCACACGCAGCGGCGTGAACCGCCCGATGACCCACAGGATGATCCAGGTCGCCACGGCGGCGTAGACCCAGACGACGGCGACAGCGACGATCTGCTTCAGGAACTGCTCCGGATTGCCAAAGAAGAGGCCGTTGGCCCCCAGGGAGTTGACGGCTGTGGTCGCGAAGAGGCCCGTGGCGAGGGCACCCCAGGTACCGCCGATGCCGTGGACGCCCCACACATCCAGTGCATCGTCTACCCGCAGGCGGTTCTTGAGCTGGACAGCCCAGTAGCAGAGGATGCCCGCGCCGAGGCCGATGAGGATCGCGGCGCCCGCATCCACAAAGCCCGCGGCCGGCGTGATCGCGACAAGGCCGGCCACCGCACCGGCGGCGGCGCCCAGGACGCTGGGGCTTCCCTTGTGCAGCCAGCTCATGGTCATCCAGGTGAGGGCGGCCATGCCGGTGGCGGTGTTGGTCACGACGAAGGCGTTGACGGCGAGACCGTTAGCGCCCAGGGCGCTGCCCGCATTGAAGCCGAACCAGCCGAACCACAACAGCGCTGCACCTAACACCGACATTGTGGCATCGTGAGGGTCCATGTGTTCGAAGCCGAAACCGCGGCGTCGCCCGAGGACAATTGCTGCCACCAGGGCGGAGACGCCGGAGCTGATGTGTACGACCGTGCCGCCGGCGAAGTCGAGGGCGCCGAACACGCGCAGCCAGCCGCCCACTCCCCAGACCCAGTGAGCGATGGGATCGTAGACGAACGTGGACCAGAGAATCGTGAAGATGATGAAGGCCTTGAAGCGCTTTCGCTCGGCGAAGGCGCCCGTGATGAGCGCTGGCGTGATAACCGCGAACATGGCCTGGAAGATCATGAACGCCTGATGGGGGATTGTGGCGGCGTAGTCCGCGTTGGGCTCCAAGCCGACGTTCCGCAGGCCGACCCACTCCAGGCTACCGATGATGCCGCCGATATCGGGGCCGAAGGCGAGCGAGTAACCCCAGAGGACCCATTGAACGCTGATGAGCGCCAAAATGAAGAAGCTGTGCATGATCGTGGCCAGCGCGTTCTTCTGGCGCACGAGGCCTCCGTAGAAGAAGCCCAGACCGGGGGTCATCAGCATGACGAGGGCGGCGGAGGCCAGCACCCACGCTGTGTCGCCGGTGTCTATTTCGGGCATAAGGTCCCTCCCATCACGAGCATAGCTTTGGACACAGCAAGATTATCTAGCCACTGTTACGCCTGTGCGTCCTGACGGTAAACGCCACGTTGCGGCTCTGTTTCGACTATTTAACATGGGCCTCATCAGCCGATGTGGGCGGGCCAGGCCGGCTTCTCGCCGTGTTCGGTCGGCGTGCTATACTGCAAATGTAGCTCCACGGTATTATCGGGTTCGACGCATGCACGCCGAAGATCGTTGGTGCGGCCTGTTCCAACTAACAGCAAATGGAGTTGCGGATGCAGCAACCAAGGGATATAGCCGAGGCAATCATCCGCAACATGGAAGAGGTTATCGTAGGCAAGCGCGCTGAGTTGGAGTTGGCGCTTGTTTGTTTGATGAGCCGCGGGCATGTCCTCATAGAGGATGTTCCTGGGGTGGGCAAGACGATGCTCGCGAAGAGCTTGGCGCGCTCGGTGGGTTGTGTCTTCAAACGGATCCAGTTCACGCCCGATCTGCTGCCCAGCGACGTCACCGGCGTTTCCATTTACAATCAGCACAGCGAGACCTTCGAGTTCCGCCCGGGGCCCATCGTGGCGCAGATCATCCTAGCCGACGAGATCAACCGCGCGACGCCCAAGACGCAGTCGGCCCTGCTCGAAAGCATGGAGGAGCGCCAAGTGACGGTGGACGGCATCACCCACATGCTGCCGGAGCCTTTCCAGGTCATGGCCACGCAGAACCCCATTGAGTACGAGGGGACGTTCCCGCTTCCAGAGGCCCAGCTCGACCGCTTTCTGATGCGCATCAGCCTGGGTTACCCAACCCTGGAAGAAGAGATGAGCATCCTAGGACGGCAGCAGCACGGCCATCCGGTGGATGAGTTGAACCAGGTGGTGGCCGCCGAAGAGGTGATCTCCCTGCAGGAGGCGGTGCGCGATGTCTACGTGGATGATCTCGTCAAGGAGTACATCGTCCAGGTAGTCCAGGCGACGCGCCGCCACTCGTCGGTGTATCTTGGCGCCTCGCCGCGCGGTTCGCTGGCGCTGTTCCGCACGGGCCAGGCCCGCGCTCTCTTGCAGGGACGCGATTTTGTTACGCCCGACGACGTGAAGACGCTAGCGGGTGCTACGCTGTCGCATCGCCTCATCGTGAGCCCGGCCGCACGAGTACGGAACGTCACGAGCAACCTTGTGGTGGACGAAGTGCTAGACACGGTGGCCGTGCCAGGCGCCCGCGCCCGCGGCCGATAGACCACTCCAGCCGCTCCGTTCGACGACCGACCACCACAGAGATGAAGACGCTCCGAGGAAAACTACCGCTCCGAAGTATCCTCTTCCCGCTGTTCGCCCTTGTTGTCGTCTTCAGCGCATTCGCTAACGGTTTCGAGCCGCTCTTTCGCTTGACCTACGCGATGGTCTTCGTCGGCGTCGTCGCCTACGTGTGGGCGTATCTCAGCGTCAGAGGCGTGGCGGTGGACCGGCTTCCCGGGCCGGAGCGTACCCAGGTGGGCCAAGTGCTGGAGGAACGCTTCCAGGTCCGGAACGAAAGTGGGGTTGCCAAGGGATGGCTGGAGGTCCACGAGCTCTCCGACCTGCCGCATCATCAAGGCACGACCGTGGTGGGCGTTCCTGCCCACTCCGCGCTGGTGTGGAAACCGCAGACGCTCTGCCAGCGACGAGGTCGCTATACGGTCGGGCCCATCGTGCTGACGGGAGGGGACCCCTTCGGCCTGTTCCAGCGCCGACGCCTCGTGGGCGAGCCAAGCATCGTCATGGTGTATCCGGCCACGGTCGACCTGCCGCACTTTGTGTTAGCCTCGGCGAACCTCCCCGGCGAGGGCAACGTGCGGCGTCGCACTGCCTATCTCACCCCCAGCGCCACGACAGTGCGTGACTATGTGCACGGCGATAGCTTGAACCGCATCCACTGGCCCTCCAGCGTGCGGCAGCGGCGGCTCATGGTCAAGGAGTTCGAGCTGGACCCAGTCAGCGACGTCTGGCTGGTGCTGGACCTGCAGCAAAAGGTCCAGGTGGGAGAAGGAGAGCAGAGCACGGAGGAGTACGCGGTGGGTGCGGTGGCGTCCATCGCCAAGTGGTGCCTCGACCACGGCCGGCCGGTGGGCCTGCTCGCCTACGGGGAGCAACGCCACGCCCTCGCCCCGGTACGGGGCGCCATGCAACTGGGACGCATCCTGGAGGCGCTTACCCTGATGCAAGCCAAAGGCGGCCTGTCCCTTGCCGAGGTGCTGCGGACAGAGTCCTTTCTTTTTGGCACCCAGAGCACCGTGCTGGTGGTCACACCGTCCACGGAGCCCGAGTGGGTCGATGATCTGCGCCATCTGGAGCGCAGCGGCTTGCAGCCTTCGGCAGTCGTGTTGGAGGCCGACTCTTTCGGCGGCACTGCACCGGACCTAGTCTTCTCGAGCCTCGGCGCCTCCCGCGTGCCCACGTACGCCATGAGGCGGGGCATTCCACTCGAGCAGGCGCTCGGCAGCCCCGTAGAGGCGTATCTCCTCAGGTAGCGTAAGCGTATGTGGCCCGCCATCACCCAGGCACGACCGGCGCCGCAACTGCAGCTGCGACGGCTTGGCCTGCTGCGCTGGCCACCGCGCCTTTGGGGACCCCGCGAGGGCTGGACGACGTTCATCTTCTTGCTCCTGGCCCACCTGGCTGTGGTGTGGTCCGTGGAGCGCGCGCAGTACGTCACGCAACTGCCAGACCTGACGGTGGTCACCGTCCTCGCGCTGAGCACCGGGCTCGCTCTTGCCAAGATAGCGGCACCCGACGTCCTCCTGTTCCCCTTGGGCGTGGTGGTGGGCCTGCCGATCGCCTTGTGGCGCACCGCTCTGACGGTGGGCGAGGCCGAGGGTTTGTGGCAGCAAGCCCAGGTTGTGGTACAGCGATCGACGGCTTGGTGGGAGCTGGCGATTCGCGGCGGGATCAGCGGTGATACACTTCCCTTCGCTCTGCTCCTCGCCGCCCTCAGCTGGTTGATCGGTTACCTAGCCGCATGGTCCGTGTTCCGCTACCGGCATCCGTGGTTGGCCCTGTTGCCGAGCGGCTTGGGCCTCGTGGTCAACCTCAGCTATCTGCCGAGTTCTTTCTACTCCTACCTCGCCCTTTATCTCGTTTTCTCGATGATCTTCCTGGCGCGCCTCCATATGGCGGAGAGGCAGCTCCAGTGGCAGGAACAAGGTCTCGGCTCCTTGCCGGCGCCTGCGAACACGATCATCGTTGATGGCATCTGGCTGACCGCGGCGCTGCTGCTGCTGGCGTGGTTCCTGCCTCATCCTCGCCCCTCTGCCACCGTGGCGGAATGGTGGCTGCAACTGACTAAGCCCTGGCAGAAGACCGAGCAAGAGTTCAACCGAGTCTTCGCCTCCCTTCGCTCTCATCGGGCGGTGCCCCTGCACACGTATGGCAACACCTTCGCCCTCCGCGGCAGCGTCGTCCTCGGCCAGCAGCCGGTCATGCGGCTCACCGCGAGCGACTACGGCACCTATCGGGTCCGTGCTACGACGTATGACGCCTACACGGGCCAGGGCTGGATGGCGAACCAGCGCCGCGAAGTGCCCCCGGAGATTGTGGTGAACGGCGCCAGCCCCGACACGGGCCAGAAGATTGCGACCGCAACCATCGAGCTGGAGGACAGCACCGGCGTGCTTTTCTCTGTTGGTGAGCCAATACAAGTCAACGTGCCGATCACGGCTGACCTTGGTCCAGGGCGGTTCTATCTGGCGTTCAGCCAGACCGGCTCTTCATTCGCCTTACCGCTTCAGAACGACCAGGCGCTTGCCGAGCTCAAGCCGGGGGAAATCCGGACGCTCAACAACGGCTTTGTCTACAATCCCAGTAGCCGGTCAGCGCCCACCAGCACGGTCCTGACCGAGGGCGAGGTAGCGCTGCGGCAGGCGCTGCTTGAGGGGTCCCGTTCTGCGTCTCCGAGCTCTTATCGCACGATTTCCTTCTATCGTTCCTCTCCTCTGGAGGTTGCGGCGCTGCGGGCGACCCCCCCGCTCAGTCGTGGCGACGTGTATACCGTGACTTCTTTCATCTCGGGCGCCAGCGTAGAGGACCTGCGAAAGGCGCCGACGACGTACCCCGCGTGGACCGACTACTACAAGCAGTTGCCGGTCAGCCTGCCGCAGTCTGTCCGCGAGCTGGCACGGGAGGTTACCGTTGGCTTTGACAACGCCTACGACCGCGCGCTTTCAATACAGGAGTACCTGCGGAAGATCGAATACTCGTTCGACATCCAGCCGCCTCCCGCGAACACCGACGCCGTCTCGTTCTTCCTGTTCCAGCAAAAGAAGGGCTACTGCGACTACTACGCCTCGGCCATGGCGGTCATGCTGCGAGCGGTCGGTATCCCCGCGCGGGTGGTGGTGGGCTATGTCTTGACGAAGCCTGACACGGAGAACCCCAACGGTTTCGTGGTCACCGGGGAGGACGCGCACTCTTGGCCCGAGGCCTATTTCCCAGGCTATGGTTGGATCGAGTTCGAGCCAACGCCGGCACGCACGCTCGCCCTAAGACCCGAGGAGACGGCGCTCAGCGGAGGCATAAGCGGCAGCCAGGGTGCGAGCGAGGACAGCGATAGCGGAGGCGAAGCAACCATTGACGTGCCACTGACCATCCCCGCACCGGCCAGCCGCGAGGTATGGGCAATCGGCGCGGAAGCTATCTTCATCCTTCTTGGCGGCAGCCTTGTTCTGTCCGTTGTGTTTTGGGTTTTCTGGTGGCGCACGCTCCTTGGGCTGCCCTATCCGGCCCAGGTCTTCGAGCAGATGGTGCGTCTGGGCTCGTGGCTGCGCGTGCCCGCGCTACCCCAGCAGACCCCGAGTGAGTATGCGCAACGCCTCAAGGTCGTGCTGCCGAGCGCCAGCGCCGAGGTGGACCAAGTGACCGCCAGCTACAACGAGATGCGCTTTGGCAGGCGACTGCTGGACCAGACAGGCGTGAGCGCGTTGACCGATATCTGGCGAGAGCTACGTCGCCGCCTGTTGCTGAAGCTCATTCGTTGGAAGGACGTGTAAGGTGGAACATTTCACGGCGGCTGCCTTTCCAACGCCTTGGGGCTGGGCCGCTGCGCTAAGCTCGGCCAGTGGTCTTCGGCGCCTCAGTTGGCCCGAGGCCGATGAACGCTCGGCCTGGGAGGCGTTGGGCGCCCCCCCCAATGCGACGCCCGACCCCGCCTTCGGCGCGGCCCTTGGAGAGCGGCTGGAGCGCTACTTCTCGGGCGAAGGGCCGTCTTGGGACCAGCGGCTCGATCCGCAGGGGACGCCGTTCCAACAGGCCGTCTGGGACGCGACAAGCGCCATTCCCCCTGGACAGAGGCGCACCTATGGGGAGATCGCGCGCGCCATCGGCCGACCACGCAGCGCCCGCGCCGTGGGCCAGGCGTTGCGGGCTAACCCGATCCCGCTGCTCATCCCCTGTCATCGCGTTGTCGGCAGCGACGGTAGCCTGTGCGGCTATGGCGGGCCTGACGGCGTGGCTCTGAAAGCCCGCCTGCTGGAATTGGAGCGCGCGGTCGCCGCAAAGGACCAGCGCCGGTGATCCTCTCGCGCCCCTTTGGGGGCCTCTTCTTCCTTTTTGGCCTCTACTACTTGGGATTCTTCGTCTTCGTGCGGCAGGAGCCGTTCACCGTCGCGCAGACGGCGATGTTGTGGGGCGCGGCCTTGCTCCTCATCCTGCAACGGCGACCTGCGTCGCGGGCCGCCACGACCGCGACGCAGGGATGGGCGTTGGTGGGCGCGGGAATGCTGGCGGCGGTTGCGCTCTTCATCGTCGTGGACGGCAATTCACACTCAGCCAGCGACACCATCGGCTTGCTTCCTGCCTATAGCTTGTTGCTGGCCGTCGCCATAAGAGCGCTGCAGCGACGGAGCGAGCAGGTCGGCGCCTCACCAGGGAGGCCAGCCTAGTCTTCAGGCCCTCTCCAGCCGAACGCCTGTCTCGTGAAGCAAGGTAAGGAGGCGGCGCTGGAGGCGCGGCGTCATCTCGACCGCCAGGCCCGTGTCCAACCAGACGGGGCCGCCGCCGTTGAGGACGGCGAGGCGCACGGGGATTGGCCCTGGGTGCTCGCGCAGGGTGGCAAGCACCTGACGGAGGCGCTCCGCGTCGGCGGCGTCGTCGCCGGTCTGGAGGAGGCGCAGGACCAGCCGCTGGGCCCGCGCTGGCTCGTCCTCGAGCGGGCCATCGTGGAGGGCAACCGCTGATTCCCAGCTCGAAGCCGGCTCGTCGTCTTCCAGCGGCGCGGGCTCGGGTGGCAGGAAGGGGCGGCCCCACGCCGTTGGCGCGGCCGCGGCCTGGAGCTCGCTGCCGGCCTTGTAGGGGATGGCCCGCTCGCAGACCACCGTGACGCTGTCGCCGCGGGCGCGCACCTTGCCAGAGACCAGGAGGATCGCGCCCTCTGCCCAGAGGTCGCGCGTGACCTGGTACACGTCGGGCCAGGCGGTCACTTCGAGGCTGCCGTCGAGGTCTTCAATGATGGTGACGGCGAAGGCCTTGCCGTCGCGCGTGGCGAGTTGGCGCACCTGGCGGACCATGCCGGCGACCACGACCGCCTGGCCGTGCATCTCCTCGTTCACGTCGCCGCAGAGCGCCGTGATCGCGCCGCTCAAGTCGCGGAAGGCGCGGCCGAACGGATGCTCCGAGAGGTAGCCGCCGGTCAGCTCCTTTTCCCAGGCCAGCTGCACGTCAAGGGGAACCTCGTCCGCCGCCAAGGGGACCGCAGGGAGCGGGGTCGGCACCTCGTCGCCCCAGAGGTCGAACATGGTGGCCTGCCCCGACTCGCGCCGGCGCTGCTCCTGCTGGGCCAGAGCGATGAGGCGGTCGCCGGCGGCGAGAAGCGCGCCGCGCGGGCCGAAGTCCGCGAGGGCGCCGACCTTGATGAGGCTCTCCAAGGCGCGCTTGTTCACGACCCGTGCGTCGAGCCGACGACAGAAATCGTCGAGCGAGGCAAAGGGGCCGCGGGCACGGGCGTTCACGAGCGCCGTAGCTGCCGATTCACCGACGTTCTTGATCGCGCCGAGCGCGAAGCGGACCCCCCACGCGTCGTCCACTGGCTCCAGCGAGAAGTCGACTTGGCTGTGGTTCACGTCGGGGGGTAGGACGGGGATGCCGAGGCGCCGGCATTCGCCGACGGCACCCGCGACCTTGTCGGCGACGCCGCCGTACGCTGTCATGAGGGCGGCCATGAACTCGGCGGGATAGTTGGCCTTGAAGTAGGCGGTCTGGTAGGAGAGCAGGGCGTAGGCAGCGGCGTGCGCCTTGTTGAAGCCATAGCCGGCGAAGGGCTCGATGAGCTCGAAGATGCGTGTCGCCTCGCCCAGCGTGTAGGCGCGCTCCTGGGCACCACGGAGGAAGTGTTGCCGCTCCTCCCGCATTTTTTCCACGATCTTCTTTCCCATCGCCTTGCGGAAGGCGTCCACCTCGCCCCAGGTGTAACCGGCGACGAGCTGCGCGATGCGCAGCACCTGGTCTTGATAGACGATGACGCCGTAGGTCTCCCTGAGCAGGGGCTCGAGGCTTGGGTGGACGGGGCGGACCTGCTCCTGGCCGAACTTGGCGCGGATGTACGTGGGGATGTTCT
>Ga0209751_10006543_pt1 | contig 10767 bp, 8 predicted proteins | sample RifCSP13_1_FD_184019 | JGI IMG/M metagenome (GOLD analysis project Ga0209751, IMG submission 184019) | Soil microbial communities from Rifle, Colorado - Rifle CSP2_sed 13_1 (SPAdes) (version 2) | ecosystem: Environmental > Terrestrial > Deep subsurface > Rock core/Sediment | place: Rifle...
CCAGTAGAGGTCCTCGTCATCCTCGTCGTCCGCAGGATCGTCGCCGACCAGCGCGACGTAGCGTCGTTCCGCAAGATCTGCCTCCCCGTATGCGACAACCCTGCTCGGGATGAGGCGACGCAGCCGATCCAGCAGCCCGATGGGGTACGGCTCCTGGTCGTCGAGCTCATCGACTTCGGCCAGGAACTCCAGGACCGCCTTGATGTCCGAGCGCCCGAGCTGCATGAGGCCGCGACGATACGCCGCCGCGCGCCGCCCGTAAATCCGCCGATCGGCGAATGGGCACCGCCCGGCTGTTGCTCGATCGTCACCGCCACGACAGCGTCACGCCAGATGGGCGTGCCGAACCGTGGAGGGCAATCGACATGAGCGCCATAGGCAGGTTGCTCGCCGGCGCCGGTGGAGTCGGCCTCGTCGCCGCGACGACGACGGTCGCCATGGCCATGAGCTTCGGGCCGTGGTCGCCGGCGGCCAGCGCCGAATCGATCCCGGGCACGAGCGGCAATCTCAACACATCCGCGCTCGAGGGCTGCCCGTTCGTCGCCCAGCGGGGCGACGTCCTGTACTTCGCCTCCAACCGCCCGGGCGGCATGGGCGGGCTCGACATCTGGTACGCGATGCGGACCGCGAGCGGGGGCTGGGGCGACCCGGTGAACTTCGCCGAGGTCAACAGCCCGGCCAACGAGCTCTGCCCGACGGCGCATCGGAACGGCAAGACCTTCCTGTTCGTCAGCGCGCGTGACGGTGGCTGCGGGGGCGACGACCTGTACATGACGCGGCGGCACACGAGCCGGGGCTGGGCCGTTCCGGTGAACATGGGCTGCACGGTCAACAGCGCGGCCAACGAGGCCAGCCCATCGCTGCTTGAGACCGAGCTGTACTTCTCGAGCACCCGCGCGGGTGGCCTCGGCGATATCTACGTCAGCGCGTTCGACGGCACCTCCTTTGCTGCTCCCGTGCCGGCGGCCGGCCTCAACTCGGCCCAGGACGACTTCCGGCCCAATCTGCGGCGGGATGGCCTCGAGGTGTTCTTCGACTCGAACCGCCCGGGCGGTCTCGGCGGCCTCGATCTCTGGACGTCGACGCGCTCGAGCACGGCCGGCCCATGGACGGCGCCGGTGAATCTCGGCAGCGCCGTCAACAGCCCGGTCAGCGATCTGCGTGCCTCGCTGTCGTGGGACGGCTCGACGCTCTACTTCGGCTCGTTCCGCGCTGGGGTCGAGGGCTCGCAGGACCTATTTGTCGTCACCCGCTGACGGGCGACGTCTCGACCAGACGACATCTCGACCAGGAGAAGGAGATCGGACATGCATCGCTCGCGAGTCATCGCCGCCCTCATCGGCGCGTCGCTCATCCTGGCCACCACGGCCACCCCGGCCGTGGCGGACCACACCGACGGCGTCCTCGACTGCGGCTCAGCCGGGACGTACGAGGTCGAAGCGGCGAGCATCGAGCCGCTCCCCAAGTTTGAGGCCCCCGTGCCGTGGTCCGGCCTGTTCCTGCTCGAGGACACGAACCGGGTCTTCCGGGCCCTCTCGATCGTCACGCCCCGCTGGTCGATCGTGCTCGAAGCCGCCAACCGGAATCCGCTGGGCACCGTCGAATGCACGCTCACGAGCAGCGGCTTCAACTTCGAGACGCCCTGGCTCCTCGAGGGCCTGCTCGTTCCCTGAGTCGGCAGTCGCTGCGGGCTCGACCCCAACGAGCGCCCTTTCCGGGTCGAGCCCGATGCCCTGGGGAGCGGACGTGGAGCTCGTTCGAACTCACCGGCTCGAGCTGGCGGCGCTGACCGGGCCCTTCGCCGACGCGCTCGTCGCCGGCGACCTCGGAGCCGCGGCGGCCGAGCTCAGAGCTTCGGTTGGCCGCTGGCATGCGACCGACCCGAGCCATCTTGTCCAGCTGCGGCTCGCCGCCGAGGCCGCGGCAGCCGTCGGCTTCGATGGCTTCGCGCGAGTGGTCGTCCTCGCTGGTCCGCCTCGTCGGGCGATTGGATCGATCGGGTTCCATGGCCCGCCGGACGACCGGGGCCGCCTGGAGCTCGGCTGCCGGATCCACCCGGCGCACCGGGGACGAGGCTACGGCGTGGAGGCGGCGACGGCCCTGATCGACTGGGCCACAGCTCGCTTCGGGATCACGCGGTTCCTGCTGGCCGTCCCGTCGCGCCGGGCTGCCCACGGCCTCGTGCCCATCGAGATCGAAACCGACCGTGGTGACAGGCGCGGCGCGGGGATTCACGGCCTCGCGGCGATGGTGGAGTGGGAGTAGCCCCGGGGTTCCGCGGCGCAGCCGCCGAGGGTGCGATGATTCGGCTCGATGCGTGCCGACGACATCCGCCCCGACCTGGCGATCGAGACGCTGGCCGTCCACGCCGGGCAGGAGCCGGACGAGGCGACCGGCGCGGTCGCGCCACCGATCTACCAGACGAGCACCTACCAACAGGATGGTGTCGGGCGCCCGCGGCGCGGCTACGACTACGCCCGGACCGTCAACCCGACTCGCGATCGCCTCCAGCGGGCCGTCGCAGCGCTCGAGGGGGGCGGGGAGGGGATTGCGTTCGCGTCCGGCTCGGCCGCGACCGCCGCGATCGCCGAGCTCGCCGCACCCGGCTCCGAGATCGTCGTCGGCGACGACGTCTACGGCGGCACGTACCGATACCTCGAGCGGGTCCGCCGGCCGAACGGCGTGGAGCCTCGCTACGTCGACCTCGCCGGGGATCCGGACGCGCTCTGGGAGGCGCTCACCGAGCGGACCCAGCTCGTCTGGTTCGAGACGCCCACGAACCCGCTCCTCAAGGTCATCGACATCGCGGCCACAGCCCGGACGGTTCGGGAGCGGTACGGCGACCGGCCAGACCGACCGCTCATCGTCGTCGATAACACCTTCGCCACGCCCGTCCTCCAGCGGCCGCTCGACCTCGGCGCGGATCTCGTCTTCCACTCCGCGACGAAGTACCTCGCCGGTCACAGCGACACGGTCCTCGGGGTCGCGGTGACGCGCGACCCGGCGATCGCCGAGCGGCTGCGGTTCCTCCAGAATGCGATGGGCGGGGTGCCCGGTCCGTTCGACTGCTTCCTGGTCCTGCGCGGCCTCCGGACGCTCCACCTCCGGGTCGAGCGCCACGTGGCGAACGCGACGGCGATCGCCCACTTCCTGGCCGATCGACCGGACGTCGCCTGGGTCAGCCATCCCGGGCTCGTCGCGGGGCCCCATGCCCACCCCCACGCGCCGGCCACGGGCCAGATGTCGGGTGGCGGCGGCATGGTCTCCTTCCGTCCCGCTGCCGGCGGCGCCCGCGGCCGGACCGCCGCCGAGCGGGCGACGGCCATCGCCGAGGCGACCCGGATCTTCACCCTCGCCGAATCGCTCGGTGGCGTCGAATCGCTCATCGAGATCCCGGCCCGGATGACGCACGCGTCGGTCGCCGGCTCGCCCCTCGAGGTGCCAGACGAGCTCATCAGGCTGTCGGTCGGGATCGAGGCGATCGGCGACCTAATCGCAGACCTCGCGAACGCCCTCGACGCGAGCTGACTGCCGACCGAATCCCGCGAAATCGTCCCGCGGCCGCAACGGAATCGGGCCGAACGGCCGGTCTCAGGTGCTGGTCGTCCGGTGTACGATGCCGCGAAACGCGACTGTGGAAGCCGACTCTCGCGGGCCTCGTGCCCGCGCCACGCGCGGCCGGTCGAATCGAAGCCCTGACGGGCCGGGCCACCTCGCCCGCCGTCCGCGCCGAGGAGACCGCAGACCGATGAGCACCGCGACCGCCCCCGGACTGACCCGCAGTCTCGCGCGTCCGGGACGCACCAACCTCTCGACCGCCGAACTGTACGAGCTCGCCCTCCGGGAGGGCGAGGGCCTCCTCGCCGCCAACGGGCCGCTCGTCGTCAAAACCGGCAAGCACACCGGGCGCTCCCCGAAGGACAAGTTCATCGTCGTCGAGCCGACCTCGGAGGCGAAGGTCTGGTGGGGCGACGTCAACCACCCCATCTCCGAGGCCAACTACGACCACCTCCGGGCGCGGCTCATGAAGTACGTCCGCGAGCGCGACCTGTACGCCCAGGACATGTACATCGGGGCCCATCCGAGCCACCGCCGATCGCTCCGGGTCTACACCGAGACGGCCTGGGCGAGCATCTTCGCCAGGAACCTGTTCCGACGGCCGGCGCGCGAGGAGCTGGCGGCCTTCAGCCCCAACTTCACGATCATCGACGTGCCGTCGTTCGAGGCGGACCCCGCGACCGAGGGCACCCGGACGGGGACCGCGATCCTCGTCCACCTCCAGCGGATGGAGGTGATCATCGTCGGGACGATGTACGCCGGCGAGATCAAGAAGTCGGCCTTCACGGTCATGAACTACCTCATGCCCGACGAGGGCGTCCTGCCGATGCACTCGTCGATCAACGTCGGCCAGGCCGGCGACGCGGCCGTCTTCTTCGGCCTCTCGGGAACGGGCAAGACGACCCTGTCGGCCGATCCGCTCCGGAGCCTCATCGGCGACGACGAGCACGGCTGGGGCAGCGACTACGTCTTCAACTTCGAGGGCGGCTGCTACGCCAAGACGATCCGCCTCTCGCCGATGTACGAGCCCGACATCTTCGCCACGACGAAGCGCTTCGGGACGATCCTCGAGAACGTCGACATCGACCCGGTGACGAGGGAGCTGGACCTCGATTCGGAGGCCATCACCGAGAACACCCGGGGGGCCTACCCGCTCCACTTCATCGGCAACGCCGACCCGACCGGGATCGCCGGCACGCCTCGTAATGTCGTGTTCCTGACGGCCGACGCCTTCGGCGTGCTGCCCCCGATCTCGAGGCTGACCCGCGAGCAGGCCGCATACCACTTCATCTCCGGCTACACCGCCAAGCTGGCCGGGACCGAGATCGGGGTGAAGGAGCCGGCGGTGACGTTCTCGGCCGGCTTCGGCGCCCCGTTCCTGCCGCGCCACCCCGGCGTCTACGCCCACCTGCTGATGGACCGCCTGGAGCAATACGACGTCCCCGTCTGGTTGGTCAACACCGGCTGGACCGGGGGACCGTATGGGATCGGTCAGCGGATGAACATCAATCACACGAGGAACATGGTCCGGGCCGCCCTCAACGGCGACCTCGCGAACGTCCCGACGGTGATCGATCCCGTCTTCCGGGTGGCCGTCCCGACGGCCGTGCCCGGTGTCCCCGCCGAGGTCCTGATCCCCCGCGGAACCTGGCCGGACCCGGATGCCTATGACGCCGCGGCAAGGCGCATCGCCCACATGTTCCACGAGAACTTCGGGGCCTACGCCGACGGCGTCGGCGAGGCGGTCCGGCGAGCCGGGCCGATCCGTGCCGACGACGCCGGCGAGGTCCGAGTTTCGGGCGCCGGCGAGGGCTGAGCCGGAGAGGACTGACGGGCAACGACGCGGCGCCGCCGTCCCGGACGTCGACGACCGCCGCGAGATCAAGGGTTGGAGATGCCATGAGCCGCAACAAGGTCACCGTCATCGGGGCCGGCAACGTCGGGGCGACGGTCGCCCAGCGGATCGCCGAGGCCGGGCTGGCCGACGTCGTCCTTATCGACATCGTCGAGGGCCTGCCCCAGGGCAAGGGCCTGGACCTGGCCGAGGCGGCCCCCGTCGTCGGCCACGACGCCCGGGTCAGCGGCACGAACGACTACGCCGACACGGCCGGCTCGGACATCGTCGTCGTCACCTCGGGGATCGCCCGCAAGCCCGGGATGAGCCGCGACGAGCTGCTGTCGACGAACGCGGGGATCGTCCGGTCGGTCGTCGAGCAGGCCGTGGCGCACTCCCCCGACTGCATCCTGGTGATCGTGACCAACCCGCTCGACGCGATGTGCCACGTCGCGACGCAGGCCTCGGGCTTCCCACGCGAGCGGGTGCTGGGCATGGCCGGCGTTCTCGATTCGGCCCGCTTCCGGACGTTCATCGCCATGGAGCTGGGGGTCTCGGTCGAAGACACCCATGCCTTCGTCCTTGGCGGTCACGGCGACACGATGGTCCCGCTGCCGCGCTACTCGACGGTCGCCGGCATCCCGATCACCGAGCTCCTGAGCCCCGAGCGGGTCGAGGCGCTCGTGACGCGGACGGCCAACGGCGGAGCCGAGATCGTCGCCCTCCTCAAGGCGGGCTCGGCCTACTACGCCCCGGCCGCGTCGACGTTCGAGATGGTCGACGCCATCCTTCGCGACCGGAAGCGGGTCCTCCCGTGTGCCGTGCTCCTCGAGGGCGAGTACGGCGTCGATGGGCTGTTCGTCGGCGTGCCCGTCGTCCTCGGCGCCGGCGGCATGGAGCGGGTCATCGAGATCCGCCTGACCGACGACGAGGCCGCGGCCTTCCAGCGCTCGGCCGGCGCCGTTCGGGAGCTCGTCGCGAAGCTCTGACCCGGCCGCGCTTCGCGCGCTGCAGGCGCCGCTACACTCCCGCCGTGACCCGAATCCCGGAAGCGGAACCTCCGCGGTGATCGGCCCGGCGGTGATCGACCTCGCGTTCGATCCCGTGATCCGCTTCGGGGGCCTCGAGGTCCGGGCCCAGACCGTCCTCCTGGCCCTGATCCTGCTGGCCGGGTTGCTCCTCGCGGCCCGGATCGGCCACCTGACCCCGCAGCCCGGCCCGTACGTCCCGCCGCCCCCGCTCCGCTTGGACGACATCCCGTTCCTCCTCCTCGGCATCGTGCCGGGGGCGGTGATCGGCGGACGGATTGACTATGTCCTCATCCACCTCGACTACTACGCGGCCCATCCGGTCGCGGTTATGGACCCGGCGCAGGGAGGCCTCGCCTTGGGACTCGCAGTAGCCGGCGGGATCCTCGGCGGCATCTTCATCGCCCGGCTCGTCGGAGCGCCGGCAGGCCGATGGATGCACGCATCGGCCCTCCCGCTTCTGTTCGTCCTCGCGGCGGGCAAGCTCTCGAGCGTCCTCGCTGGAGAGGGCCAGGGGCTGCCGAGCGCCCTGGCCTGGGCCACGACCTACGCCGGGCCGGGTCCGTGGGGTAGCCTCGCGCCCGAGGTCGCCTCGCATCCGTCGCAGGTCTATGAGGCGATCGCGACGACGCTCGTCCTCGTCCTGGTGGCCCTCGGCCTCCGGCTCGGCGCCTTCGGCCGTCGCGACGGGGCCGCCCTCATGACAGGAGTGGCGCTATGGGCGATCGCCCGCGGCGTCGTGGTCTTCACCTGGCGGGACGCCGCGGTCGCCGGTCTGTTTCGGGCCGAGCACCTCGTCCTGGCGGTCGTCGTTGTCGGCTGCCTCGGCGGTCTCCTGCGCCTCCGCCGCGAGGTCGGCCAGCTGTAGCTCTGCGGCTCGTGGTGCGCGGCCGCACCACCCGTTGAGCTCGAGATCCACAAGCGCCGGTCACCCGTACTAGACTCGCCTGACACGCCGGTTGGAGGCCGGACGCACTGCCCCATCCAGAGTCGCCGATCGGGGGATCGCGCGCCTCAAAGCCTGCCCATGGGAGTCAGTCCATTGCGGAAACCCAGGTCGACCATCGTCCTGCTCACGGCGCTCGCGCTGCTCGTCATGGGAGGTCCCGGCAGCGCGCTGGGAGCCTCTGGCTCGACGGCCGCGGAGCACGCCCAGAGCGCGAAGTTCACCACCAGCGGCATCTACATCGTCCGGATGAGCGGCCTTCCCGCCGTCGCCTACGAGGGCGGCATCCAGGGTCTCAAGGCCACGGCGCCCTCGGCGGGCTCGAAGATCGACCCGTTCGCGGCCGACGTCGTGAAGTACACGACCTACCTGAAGGGCACCCACGAGAAGGCCCTCAAGGCCGTCGGGGCCTCGGCCAGGCTGTATGACTACACCTTTGCCCTCGACGGCTTCGCGGCCCGCCTCACGGCGGACCAGGCGAACGCCCTCGCTGCCCGCAAGGACGTCCTGTCCGTCGTCCCCGACGAGACCCGCGTGGTCGACACCTCGTCCACGCCCGACTTCCTCGGGATCAGCGACCCGGGCGGCCTGTGGGAGGAGCTCGGCGGCTTCGACACCGCGGGCGATGGGATCATCGTGGGGATCGTCGACTCGGGCATCTGGCCCGAATCGCTCAGCTTCTCGGATCGCGTCGACGCCAACGGCAACCCGAGCAATGCTCCGGGCGCGAAGCGCGCCTTCCAGCAGATCCCGGGCTGGCACGGCAAGTGCGTGAACGGCGAGCAGTTCGTCGCAACGCTATGCAACCAGAAGCTCATCGGCGCGCGGTACTACAACGCCAGCTTCGGCGGCAACGCCGGGATCGACTCGACCCGGCCCTGGGAGTTCAACTCCGCCCGCGACTACAACAGCCACGGGACCCATACCTCGTCCACGGCGGCCGGCAATCACGGTGTGATGCCCACGGGCCAGGCAGCCGTCTTCGGCCCGATCAGCGGCATGGCCCCCCACGCGCGCGTCGCCATGTACAAGGCCCTCTGGTCCACCCAGGACGGGTCGACGGCGAGCGGCAACACCTCCGACCTCGCGGCGGCGATCGACCAGGCCGTCGCCGACGGCGTCGATGTCATCAACTACTCGATCAGCGGGACATCGACGAACTTCGCCGACCCGGTCGAGATCTCGTTCCTGTTCGCCGCGCGAGCAGGGATCTTCGTCGCCGAGTCCGCCGGCAACAGCGGCCCTGCGAGCGGCACCGTCGCCCACCCGGGCCCCTGGACGACGACGGTCGCGGCCGGCACCCACAATCGGAACGGCGAGGGCTCCGTGACCCTCGGTAACGGCGTGACCTACCAGGGCGCGTCGGTCGCGACCGCGGTCGGCCCGGCGCCGCTCATCGACTCCGTGGACGCTGGTCTCGCCGGCGCCGACCCGGCGCTCGTCGAGCTTTGCTTCGGGGCCGGCAACAACGGCGGCGCGGCCGTCCTTGACCCGGCCAAGGTGGCCGGCAAGATCGTCGTCTGCAAGCGCGGCATCATCGCCCGCGTCGACAAGAGCAAGGCCGTGCTCGAGGCCGGTGGCGTCGGGATGGTCATGTACAACGATCCCGACAGCTCGCTGAACGCCGATTTCCACTTCGTCCCGAGTGTCCACGTCAACAAGGCCAGCGGTCTCGCGATCAAGGCCTACGCGGCCACAACGAGCCCGACGGCGACGATCAACCAGGCCACGCTGGTGTTCGACGCTCCGGCCCCGTTCACCGCCTCCTTCTCGTCGCGCGGACCGCTCGCGGCGGGCGGCGGCGACCTGCTCAAGCCCGACGTCATCGCCCCCGGCCAGGACATCCTGGCTGCGGTCTCGCCCGCGATCGGAGGACGGAGCTTCGATCTCTTCAGCGGCACATCGATGTCGAGCCCGCACGTGGCCGGCCTCGCCGCGCTGCTCATGGACCTCCACCCGACCTGGACGCCGGCGATGATCAAGTCGGCGCTCATGACGTCGGCCGGCGACGTGCTGGACGGTCCCAACACCCACCCGCTCGTCATCTTCCGCCAGGGTGCGGGGCACGTCGCCCCGAACTCGGCGGCCGATCCGGGGCTCGTCTTCAACAACGGGTTCAACGATTGGGTGGCGTTCCTGTGCGGCACGACGACCGGCGTCGTCAGCCCCGGCTTCTGCGCGTCGCTCGTGGCTGCCGGCTTCCCGGCGACTTCAACGGCGCCTCGATCGCCATCGGCGACCTGGCCGGCGTGCAGACCGTGACCCGCAAGGTTACGAACGTCGGCGGCGTCACGGCGACGTACGAGGCATCGGTCTCCGGCCTGGCCGGCATCGACACCGTCGTGACGCCTTCCACGCTGACCCTCAACCCCGGCGAGACGAAGCCGTTCACGGTCAGCTTCACCGAGTCGACCGCATCGCTCGGCGCGTACGCCGGTGGCCAGCTCACCTGGACCGACGGTTCGCACGACGTCCGGATCCCCCTGATCGTGAAGCCGGTCGCCATCGCGGCCCCGGCCGAGGTCTCCGGCAGCGCGGCCGGGTTCTCGTACGACGTCACGACCGGCTACGCCGGGACGCTCGACTACGCCGCTCGCGGCCTCGTCGCGGGCACCGAGACCGACACCAACGTGACCCAGGATCCGAACCAGTCCTTCAGCCGGACGGATCCGACCGGCACGTTCAGCCAGGACATCGTGGTCCCGGCCGGTCTCAGCCTCTTCCGGGTCGGGATCGACGAGGCGTTCATCACGAACGCCGGGACGGACCTCGACGTCTTCCTCTACAACGGCACCACGTTCATCGCCCAGGCGGCCGACGGCGATTCGAACGAGATGATCACGCTCGTCTCGCCGGCGGCCGCGACGTACACCGTGTACGTCCACGGCTTCTTCACGAACGGGCCGAGCACCGACTTCACCCTCTTCAGCTGGCAGGTGCCGACGACCGACAGCGGCAACATCAACCTGCCCGCCTCCGCCGCCGCCACCGTGGGCGGCAGCATCTCGGTCGACCTCACGTTCAGCGGCCTCGCCGCCGACACGTGGTACCTCGGCCAGGTCGTGTACGGCAATCCCGGCACGATCGGCTCGACGATCGTCAACGTGCGGTAGGCCTCCGGCCTCACCACGTCTCACGGGCCCGCCCGGCGCTGCCGGGCGGGCCCACGGATTCCCTCACCCAGCGTTGCGCCCGAAGGGTCCGCCGGGGGCCGAGTGGACGGGGCGCGGTATCGTGAGCGCAACCGCAGTCCGAATCCGCGCCGTCTGCCGCGTTCCACCCGAGGTTACCGTCCATGACCCAGGTCGCAGAGCCCGAGATCGAGCGGTCGTCGCCCCGCGGCGAGACCGTCAGCCACTGGATCGGCGGCCAGCGTGTGGCCGGGACGTCCGGCCGCCGGG
>Ga0209751_10006545_pt1 | contig 10766 bp, 12 predicted proteins | sample RifCSP13_1_FD_184019 | JGI IMG/M metagenome (GOLD analysis project Ga0209751, IMG submission 184019) | Soil microbial communities from Rifle, Colorado - Rifle CSP2_sed 13_1 (SPAdes) (version 2) | ecosystem: Environmental > Terrestrial > Deep subsurface > Rock core/Sediment | place: Rifle...
CTCACGGCCCAACTCCGCGAGCCGCATCCTGATCAGCGGAGTTTTATCGAGAGCGTCGCCAAGCGTAGGATCATCCGAGCCGGGCGGCGCTTCGGCAAGACCGTCCTCGCGGCGATTATCGCCATACTCGGTTTTTTGGCGGGGCGGCGCATCCTGTACGCTACGCCGACGCAGGAGCAGCTCGACCGTTTCTGGCACGAGGTCAAGGCCGCACTGCAAGCCCCGATTGATGCGGGCCTGCTCTATAAAAATGAGACGCTGCATATCATCGAGCGGCCCGGTACGGAGAACCGCATTCGCGCGAAAAGCGCCTGGAACGCCGACACGTTACGGGGAGATTATGCTGATATTTTGCTCCTGGACGAATATCAACTGATGGCCGAGGATGCCTGGGGCAGCGTCGGCGCGCCGATGCTCCTGGACAATGACGGCGATGCGGTGTTCATTTACACGCCGCCTTCAATGCACAGCCGCAGCGTGAGTAAGGCGCGCGACAAGCGCCACGCCGCTAAATTGTTCAAGCGCGCGGCGGCAGATACTACCGGACGCTGGGCCGCCTTCCATTTCCATAGCCGCGCTAACCCGCACCTATCGGCTTCGGCGTTGGACGAAATCACCGACGACATGACGGCGCTGGCCTATCGGCAGGAAATCGAAGCCGAAGACCTGGAAGCCATGCCGGGCGCGTTGTGGACGCCGGAACTGATCGACTCTCTGCGCGTGGCCGAGGCCCCGCGTCTCACGCGCATCGTCGTCGGCGTGGACCCGAGCGGCTCGGCGGACGGCAACGCCTGCGGCATCGTGGCAGTGGGCAGCGGGCTGTGCAATTGCCTGGGCTATCCGGAAACACACGGCTTTGTCCTGGCGGATGGTACAATACAGGCCAGCCCCGGCGTGTGGGCCGCCGCCGCCGTCGCGCTCTATCAACGGCTCAAGGCCGATGCGCTGGTGGCCGAGGCCAATTTCGGCGGCGAGATGGTGGCGCGCACGATCGAGACCATCCCTGGCGCACCAAGTGCGAAACTGGTCACGGCCTCGCGCGGCAAGGCGCAGCGCGCCGAACCGGTCGCGGCGCACTACGAGCATCGCCGTGTCCATCACGTCGGCCAGTTCCCGGAACTGGAGGACGAGATGTGCTCATGGGCGCCGGGAACGGCCTATTCGCCTAACCGAATGGACGCGATGGTATGGGCCGTCACGGAGTTAGACCTGTCAGGAGGCGATGCGTATGGAGAAGTCGTCGAAGCCGAGCAGTACCGAATCGGCCAAAGCGATTATTAACACATTGGCCGACCTGCTCGACCAGGTTTTTCCGTCCGTCTGGATCGCGCCGCGTCCTGCCTGGCGGATTGACGACAACGCCGACTACTACGGCGCGGGCCGCGTCAAGCCGGATTTCGTCCGGCGCGACGACGAAGACTGGACTGGGCCAGCCCTGGATTAGTCTGATTCACTTGCCCTGGGCGCAAGTGCCAGGGTCAAATAGGAGCAGAGCCATGCGCCAAACGACGCGTGATTGAATTTCTTTCCGCCAGCATGTCGGCGGCCTGGCGTAGAGTCCGCAGCTCATTCGCGCGCCTGCTCCTGCTCTTCGCCGCCGAAGACCCGGCGGGGCAGGTCGCGCCCGGCACACAGACTTTCATCGATGACGGTGTAGACTATTCCCTGCCGCTCGTCGTCCCTGAATGGGCGACGCCGGAGCAGAAGGCTCAGATCGTCAAGACCTACATCGCGGAATCGGAATCCACGTTCCATTTCCAGTTCGACCGCCCCTACCGCTACTCTGAAAACCTGTCCCAGTTCCCGACGGCTGATCCCCTGCGCGAGTGGGATTTCGTCACGCGCCGGGCGGTCTTGGCGCGCTGCCACATGGCCTGGGAGCGCAACCCGCTGGCGAACGCGGCCATCGCCTTGACCACCTATTTCTCGGTCGGAGACGGGCTGACCGTCACCTATCGCAACGAGCGGGTCGAGAAAATCCTGGAAGAATTCCGGCTCAACCCTGAGAACGCCGTCCAGCAGTACGAGAAATCATTTTGCAACGACCTACAGCTCGACGGCGAGCTGTTCGTCCGGTTTTTCAAGGGCAAAGATGACGCGAACGCAGGTCAAATCGTTATCGTCCCCCTGCCGCCTTGGGAGATCGATTGGATACGCACCGAGCGCGGCTTCCGCAAGCGCGTACAGGGCTATCATCAGCTCGGCGGCCAAACGGACGGCACGCCCGGCGACTATGAAGCCATAGATGACGAGATCCCCGCCTCCGACGTGCTGCACGTCGCCATTAATCAATGTTCTTACGAAACACGCGGGCGGCCCGAACTCTTCCGCATCCTGCCCTGGCTGCGCGCCTACAAGGACTGGCTCGAAGGCCGCGCCCGGCAGAACCATTGGCGCGGCGCGCTCCTGTGGTGGGTGAAGCTCATCGGCGGCACGCCGTCGCAGGTCGCCACGAAACGCGCGCAATACAAGCAGCCGCCGCCGCCCGGCTCGCTGGTCGTCAGCAACGACAAGGAGGAATGGTCGGAGGTCTCTAACAAGGTCGGCGCGGCGGACGTGGCCGAGGACGGGCGGCAGATCAAAATGATGACCGCCATCGGCGCACAGATGCCGGAGTACATGCTCTCGGACGGCGCCAACGCCAATCTTGCCAGCGCCACGGCGCAGCAGCTCCCCGCCCTGCGCAAGTTCAGCCATTTCCAGGACATTATGCTGTGGCAGGTGTGGCAGCCGGTCTACCAGCGCGTATTAGAGACCGCTATCGAAGCCGGATTACTGCCCGAAGAAGTCGAGGAACAGGACGCCGAGGGTGAGCCGGTCTTGGACGCGGACGGCGCGCCGAAGCGCATCCCGGCTATCGAAGCCTTCGACCTGGCCGCGCCCGAGCTCGAAGAAGAAGACCCCAAGACGCTGGCCGAAGCCCTGAAGATCGCGGTCGGCTATCAATGGGCGAGCAATGAGACCGCGTCGGGCCGCATGGGTTTCGATTGGCAGATAGAGCAGAAGAAAATCAAGCGCGAAGAACAAGCCGACCGGGAGCGGCAGGCGGCGGGCGGCCTGGGCAGTGCGCCGCCCAACGGTAAATTGCCGGGATTGGCGGAATATCCGCCGAATGGAAATAACGGCGGCCTGTTGTTCCGCCAGGCCGATATGGAGCAGGAAGTCGAGCGCGAATCGCACCGGCAGGCGCAGGCCGCCGACGGCGCGCGAATGAGCGCGCTGGCCGATTCTCTGGCCGCCGTGCAAAAAGCGATGACCGTCTTGCAGGAGCAGGAGATTATCGCCCGCGCGCAATTGGCGCTCCCTGAACCGACGCCGCAGAAACTTGACCTGACCCTGCCGATCCATCTCAATGTCTCCCTGCCGCAGCCGGGCATTGAGATCAAGCCGCAGTTCACAACCCCCGCTACTGATACGCAGCCGATCGCCGACGCGCTTGAGCGGGCGGTGCGCGACATTCCCGCGCCGATCATCCCGCCCCTGGACGTGACTCCTATCGCCGACGCGCTCCGCGACGCGGAACAACCCGCCATCGAGGTTACGGCCAAAGTCGAGATGCCGGTCGGGATCAAGACGACCAGCGTCGTGCAACAAGATCGCATGGGCCATCCCGTCGTGATCGAGCAGATTACGCGTTATACGTCCGAAGATATGGATGACGAAAAGGAAGAATAACCATGCCAATTTCTACCAGCCACTTCCATTTTGTCGTCTGGGCCGCCGTCGGGCGCACCGAGAACGGCTATACCGACGTAACCTATGTGGATGTGATCGCGGACACCGAGGCGCAGGCGGTGTCTCAATGCCCTCGCGGGCATTCTTTGATTCTCACCAATCAGGAGTCGCTCGCGGTCCGGATGCTGCGCGGCCTGTGTCTCAATGCCCTCGCGGGCATTCTTTGATTCTCACCATGGCGCAGGACATTATCAAGCCTATTTTTTTGACCGAGGCCGACAGGCTCTTGTTCCTGTCACGGCTATGGAAAACTGCGCTCAGCGTGCAAGACGTGATGGATTGGGAATCTTACAAATTGGTGCTGCCCAAAAAATTGGTCACGGAGACGGAAAGCGAATACTCTGAGCGGTTCCGCCTGTGGCACGAGGGACGTGTCCTGCGGCGGACGCATTACATTTTATCGAAATACGAGGGTTATGCCCTGGGCAAGGTCAAACCGGAGGCGGAGAAATATCTCGCCACGCGCCCCAATCCTAACCGCACCCAGGCGCGGGAGGCAGTAAAGCTTCAATTGGAAGACAAATGGGCGGCTGAGATCATGGGCACAAATGTGCCCAATGACTTGCTCCTATTGATACAAGGCTTGGTGTGGTAGATGACGGATGCGGTTGTCAAATACGTTGAGGAGCAAGGGGCCACCGCCAACACGACAAGTTGGGTAGATACTGCCACGTTGGCCAATAGCGAATTTGAAGCCAATAAGACTTACCTGATCCTTGCCAATCAGATCTGTAAACATGCTAGCGCCGCCCAGGAGTCACGCGTTCGCCTGGTACATGGGACGACCCCTACGGTATTTGACGACGCCTCCTTAGCTTGGGAGGGGTTGAATGGGACACAGGAACATGAAATGTCCTATATGTTCCTATTCACGCAGCCTGCCACGGCGGAGCTGGTCAAGCTTCAAATCAGCAGCAGTTCCACGACGACCGTCACGAGCATCTTTTCACAGATTCTTGTCCTCAAGCTCAGCGACGATTTTGTGAGCGGCACAGATTATTTTTGGGATGAAGATTTGGTGGACTATACGATGACCGGCACGCCTACGAGAAAGGCAGAAACGGCATCGTTCACTCCGAATGGAACAGATCGGTGGCTCTTTATTGGACACATCATTTATGACGTGGTAAACATTACGACGGCGACGGCCTATGATATTTACGATTCAGGCCCTCCCGCACCCCGTAGCAACTGTAGTGTTGAGGGGGAGGACGGCTCGAACGATTTTATAGGAGTAATCACTTATTGGTCTGGTGTGCCGACAAACGTAGCGCGCACTGTTTCGGTTCGGGTATCCAATTCTGCTGGCGCAACAATCCTATTGGCGAGCCGTGTCCTGGCGATCAATTTGTCTAAGTTCGCGCAGAGTGCCAGCATATTCGAGACGACCGAGATTGATCCATCTACCACCCCCGTCTATACGACCCTGGCGACGCTCGCGCCGACGCCTTCAGCTACGGGCAACTGGGTCTATCTCGGCCACTCCATTATGGATGTCAATGAAACCTCTACCAATTTGGAAACTCGTTTGCAAGTCAATCCGGACGGTGGAGGTCTAATTTCTGATCCGAACTATCCGACCACTCCGCCCAGTATTGACAATTGGGATGCTTCTGATGAAGTGCCTTTCAGTATCTTCAAACTGCGCTCGTTGACGAGCGGGGCAGCGCGCACGATCAATTGGGACTGCCGCCAGGTCGCCGGGACGCTGGGTCGTTGTGAGGATAACGGACTGGCGGCATTCTCGGTGACATTGGCTGGCCCTCCGCCCGACGAAGACAACCCCGCGCCGCGCACGGGCGGACTGTCCGAATTCACGCGCATTGTCGAAATCGGCCACGATAACGTTAACATTTACTGATGGCAAACTCAATTAGCCACGCCGCGCTTCCCTATCCAGTCAAGGGCTGCCGTTTCACGCTCCTGATCCCATATCTTAACAAGAACGGCGCCCCGACCGATCCGACCACGCCGGATACCGAACACTCAATTGACGGCGCGGCGTTTGGCGATTGCACGGAAGAAGTCACAACCATCAGCGGCACGGCGACCGGCACGGGCTATATTACGCTGACGGGCGACGAGTTGAACGGCTCGGCTATCGCGGTCGCGGCGAAGGCGGCCAGCGGCCCGAACACGACCCTGGCGACTCTTTATCCGCGCGTCTTGGCGACGCTCTTCTCCGGCACGGCCAGCGCGGGCGCGGCAGGCTCGATCACGCTCGTATCTCCCGCTCCGGCGGTCGCCGACCTGCTCGTCGGTTGCATCGTGCGCACGACCGGCGGGACGGGCGGCGGCGGCGGGAGCGGCTCGCTCAACAATCAGGCGCGCGTCATCACGGCCTACACCGCTGGGCGCGTGGCGAGCGTGACGCCGAACTGGGAGACCGCGCCGGACGCGACGACGACCTACGAAGTCCTGTTGGCCGAAGCCGCATTGATCCGTTATGCGGACGTGAAACTCTGGGCGGCGGTGGCGGCAGCCAGCACAGATATTGCGCTGAAAGACACGTTGGCGAAAGGCACGGACATTACCGGCTTCAACGACCTGGCCGCAGGCGATATACGAACGGCGGTCGGGCTGGTAGCGGCCAATCTGGATACGCAGTTGGCGACGATTGCGGGCTACATTGATACGGAAGTCGCGTCCATTTTGGCGGCAGTGGATACCGAAGTCGGGGCCATCAAAGCCAAGACCGACCAACTGACCTTCACCATCGCCAACAAGGTGGACTCGTCCATCCAGGCGGCGGGAGATTTCGCGCAGGGCGCGGCGGACAAAGTTTGGCTTAGCGTCCTGGAAGGCGCGCACACGGCAGGTGACATCATGCGCATTATTCTGGCGGCGATCAGCGGAAAGTCGAGCAAGACCGGCAACGTGTTCGCCTATCGCGACGAGGCGGACGCGAAAGACCGGCTCAACGTGACGACCGACGGCGCGGGCAGCCGGACGACGATCACCACGCGCGACGGAACGTAACCCGTGTTCGCGCGCGACTATTTCGCCGTCGGCTATTTCGCGACCGACTATTGGTTCGGCGACGGCGACGGCGCGGAAGCCGAAGCTGAAGCGCCGACGGGCGGCGCGGTCACGTTGTTGAGCGGGCGACGTGCGGAGCCGGAATTTGAAGCGGCTGATGAAATCCTGCTGCTCTTGCATTGATAGTCTGAAGACTACCTTCAGGTAGGAGTTGACGATGACGCGAATTTTTACGGACGGGGCCGAGTTCCAAGACCTGTTGTTCTTTGACGCGACCTCGGGCGCGCTCATTATTGAGACGACGATTGTCCGCAGCGGCAGCGCCTGCTACAAGCTCACCAAAAATACGCCCTGGTACGGGCAGAAGAACATCACCGCCGTTTCGGACGGCTACGGGCGCATCGGCTTTCAGGACGACAATCTGGGTTCGGGAACGCACCGCTTCCTGACGATCCTCAGCGGCACGACCGAATTGGCGAGCATCCGCACGCGCACCGACTCGCGGCTCGACCTGTACATCGGCACGGGCACGCTGGCGGCGACGTCGACCGACTCGCTCGTCACCGACACCTGGTACAACATTGAATGGCGCTACAAGATAGCGGACGCTGGCGGGGTGTTTGAAGTGCTGGTGGATGGAACGGTGTTTGTCACGTTCACCGGTGACACCAAGCCGGGCGCGGCCACGACCTACGACACGCTGCGCTACGTGACGAGCAACTCCGGCACGGGCAACCTGTATTTCGACGACCTATGTTTCAACGACACGGCCGGCGGCGTGGACGACGGCTATCCCGGCGATGGTAAGGTGGTCATCCTGACGCCCAACGCGGCCGGCGACGTGACGCAGCTCACGCCCAGCGCGGGCGCGAACTGGCAGAACGTGGACGAGATCCCGCCCGACAGCGACACGACCTATAATTCGTCGGCCACCGCCGGGCAATACGATGAGTACAATCTGACGACCTTTACCATCACCGGCAACACCGTTTTGCGCGTGTGGGCCGAGTGCCGCGCGCGCGAGGAGACCGCCGCCGGGGACTCGATCAAGATCGGCCTGGAGACCAACGCCGTAGAATATGCCGGGTCAGCCCAGGCGGTCACGGCGAGTTATGCGCGTTACGCGGGCACGGCTTACGCAACCAATCCGCAGACCCTGGCCGCCTGGACGCAGGCCGAGATTGACGCGCTGCAGGCGCGTTTCGAAGTTGTCTGAGCATGCCGAGCATCCGGCGCGTCACGGTCGCGGACGCGGAAATCGAATATGCGCTCCCTTCCGCGCGGCGCGTTACGGTCGCCGGGGTCCTGCTCGAATATACCACCGGGGCAGCCGCCGGCACGGCGACGGGCTATGAAGCCCGCACTTTTGCGGAAGGCGCGCTGCGCTGGGTAGAAGCTTCTGGGACAGGCGGATGGACGACGGCCTCGGGCGCGCCCACGGCGCTCGTCGGATTTGTCCTGCCGGGCGCGGCCTACCGCAGCGCGCGCACGGTCGCGGCGGTGTTGGAACGCGACGCGCCGCACCACCACAAGCTCTTGAGCAACGATCCGATTGAGTTCCAGTTCGCCTACCGGCAGGCGGTGACGGCCAACCGCCCCGATCCAGCGACGAGCAGCGGAGCGACGGTGCCCAAGGTGCATTTCGAGATCAAAACGACCATTCCCGAAGCTCCGGCCTTCACGGCGCAGTATTTCCAGTTCGAGCACTGTGCTAAAATAGCCGAGGGCTGGGCGGAGACCGAGCAGGGCAACGTCTGGACGGAACGCTGGCGGGCCTTGAGCATGACCGGCCCGACCGGCAGCGGTTATTTGTCTTAGTCTAAAGACTACCTTCAGGTAGGAGACAAGAGTCATGAGTGAGCCAAAAGCCAAATATACGATTCCCACGACCACGCGCGTCAAGACCGTCAAAATGTGCGAGTGCGGCGCGACCCGCTTTCAGGGGCCGTTCACGCGCGGCGAGATCGTGGACGGCGAGTTCCGGGTGCTGGAGACGCTCTATCAGTGCGTCGGCTGCAATCGGGTCAAGCCGTTGGAACACATCGCCGATCACACAGTAGAATTATTGTCCTGATGGCCCTGCCCGATTTAGTCACGGTCATCGCGCGCAATTTGGCCATTCGCGCCCGCACGATCCAGGAGGCGGAGGCCTATATCCGCTCCCGGCTGTGGGCGCTGGAAGAGTTGGCGGTCAACGAACTGTACGCCATTTACCGCGATGCGTTCGAGCGCATGGCCTCGCGGCTGCGTAGCGTGGCGGCGCAGTACGGCGCGGGCGAGACCTGGAGCGCGTCCGACCTGGCCTTCCGCGCGCGCACCGAAGCGGTTTTGGCGCAGATCGGCGGCGAACTGGAAGCGCTCAATCGCGCAATAATGGATGCGACGCTGCGCGCCAGTGTACGCGGCTACCAGGCCGGTTATTACGGCGGCGCGTGGCAGTTAGAAGAAGGTTTGCGCACCGGCCTGCCCCTGGAAATCCCTATCCTGCCGACGGACGCCATCCGCGCCGCCATTCTCGAACCGTATATCGGCCTGACGTTCGTCGACCGCTTCCTGGACGCGCGCGGTGAGTTCGAGCGCCTTTTGCGCCGGGCGCTGGTGGAAAGCCAGATCGAAGGCGAATCCATCTATCAGGCGCAAGTGCGGTTAGCGCGCGCCCTGGGCGTTGACATTGGGCGGCGCACGGCGGCGGCGCGCGCGGCGAACCAGGCTTATTTTTATCGCACGGAATTGATCGCCCGCACGGAGATACTTCGCGCCAGCAATAACGGCGCGCTGGCGATCTACGAGCGCAATCAAGACGTGCTGCGCGGCTGGCAGTGGACGGCGACGAAGGACGAGCGCACCTGCCCTATTTGCGGCGCGTTAGATGGGCAGGTCTTCCGTTTCGGCGGCCAGCACTTGCCGCCGCCGACGGGCAGCCACCCGCGCTGCCGCTGCACGCCGACGCCGGTCCTGATCAATTCCGCGCTGGAAGAGCGCATCGTCGGCGCGCGTCAGACCTACCGCGCGTGGGCCGCCGCGCGCGGGATCACCATCGCGCAGGACGGCGGGGTGCTGTACTTCCGCTCGACACCGCCGCCGAAAAGCCCAAGCGCGGGAGCGGCAAAAGCCGCGCCGCATTTGTATCCGTCATGACGCTAACCACTCTCCCTGCGCCCGCCGTTCTACCGCCCGCGCCGCGCCCCCCGGCGACCGCATACGCGGCTCAGGGCTGGCTCTTGCAGCACCGCACGGGCAGCGGCCTGTTCGTCGTCAGCCAGGCGGGGACGCTGCTCTTCCGGTTGGATACGGTTTCGGGCATGCTCTTCGCCTGGGATAAGAAGGCTGGGCGCGAGATACCGATACGATTGTCGGATTTGACAGGCCTCTTGCCGCCCGCGAAAATCTGACATACAATACGCCTACTTGAATTTGCCGCAGAGCCATGAGCCGCGCCGGGATCGCCTCCGGGAGCGGCTTTTGTTTTGCGGAGTTGGGCATGCCTTACAAAGTCTACGGCTTGTGCGTTCACAAACTTAACGACGATGGATCAAAGGGCGAGCAGGTCAAGTGTCACCCGACGGCGCAGGCCGCCGCCGATCACGTCAAGGCGCTGTACGCCAACGTCAAAGATTCCGAGCGAGGCCTATGGCCGACTCTTTTGGAGGCGGTCAGCACCAATCAAAAAATGGATGCCGTCCGCCGCGCTTTTACCGAGAAGTTCAATCCGCAATCAAGCAATGTGATCTCGACAGATTATTGTTACATCAAGGAATTCTTTTTGGACGATGGCTATTTGATCGCGGAAAAGGGGGCTGATCTTTACCGGGTTGATTTTTCAAAAAGTGACGACGAGTACAAATTCACGGAAAAAAGCGAGTGGAAAAAAGTACAACTGACTTATACGACTGAATCCAGGCGGCTTTATGAGCGCGCCTATTCCGCCGAACTCCGCAAGCAGTACGCCGGGCAGGGGATCGCCATGCCCGACGGCTCGTATCCCATCCCTGACAAGGCCGCGCTCTCGGACGCCATCCAAGCCTACGGACGTTCCCCCGACGAGGCTACCA
>Ga0209751_10006546_pt1 | contig 10765 bp, 11 predicted proteins | sample RifCSP13_1_FD_184019 | JGI IMG/M metagenome (GOLD analysis project Ga0209751, IMG submission 184019) | Soil microbial communities from Rifle, Colorado - Rifle CSP2_sed 13_1 (SPAdes) (version 2) | ecosystem: Environmental > Terrestrial > Deep subsurface > Rock core/Sediment | place: Rifle...
CAAAACATAGGTGGCCGCCAGATCGAAAGGTTGTGTACGGCCGCTGAAGCCTGCCCAGTGCTGGTATCTGAAAGCTCGTTTCAACGGGACGAAGGACCAGTAAACGGCGGGGGTAACTATGACCCTCGACTGAGGGGGTCGCGAAATTCGGCTATATGCGGGAAACTCCGAGGATCCGTGCGTACTGCAACGGCAGTAACAATCGCACGGTGCGGACAATCCGCAGGGAAGGCCAGCGTCGCGAGACGCTGGAACCCTCAGAGACTGTACGCCGAACGTCACGGAAGTGGCGATGATACAGTCCGATCCTCATGGCGACATGAGGAGGTCACGGGAAATCGTGGCCCGCCTCTCCTCGAAGGGGAGGTCAGAAAGTAACAGCTTGCTTAAGGTGACTGCGTTGCCTTAGTAAAATTCGGCCATATGCTGGAACGCCTGAGCATCCCACGCTACTTGAGCACTTTCGGGCACCTCTTCCAAGAAGGAAGATGCCCGTCTGCGCCAAGTGAAAATGCGATGGGCGCAGGTAATCAGCAGGAAAGGCTGGATCCGGGTTGGATTGTCGGGTTCGTCGACGGAGAAGGTTGCTTCCATGTTGCCATCAATCGCCAACCGGCGATGACTTTGGGATGGCAGGTGCTTCCCGAATTCCGAGTCGTTCAGCACCGCAGGGATAAGCGAGTTCTGGATTCACTGCAGTCGTATTTTGGCTGCGGATCGGTGACCGTGAACAACGGCGATCGAATGGAGTTCAGAGTTCGTGGTCTCGAGAGCCTGACCAAAATCGTTGGGTTTTTCGAGCAGCATCCCCTGCGAACTAGAAAGCAGAACGACTTCCGGAAATTCGCTCAGGTAATCCGTCTCATGAGAGAGGGAGATCACTTGACACTGGAGGGACTTGAGAACGTGGCGCGACTTTCCCTCGAGATGAATCGACAACAAAATGCCTCGGCATCCAGAATCCTCAGAGACTGTACGCCGAACACCGCAGCGTTGCGATGAAGATACAGTCCGACCCCCATGGCGACATGGGGAGGTTCGCGAGAAATCGCGGCCCGCCTCCGAGCAACCGGAGGTCACGAAAGCAACAGAAGTGAGCGTAATACCTTGTCGCTTAATTGGCGACTTGCATGAAGGCCCAACGAGAGCTCTACTGTCCCCGCGTAGAGGCCGGTGAAACTGACTTACTGGCGCACAGTCCAGTACCTTCCACCTGAAAGCGAAGACCCCGTGGAGCTTTACTGCAGTCTGTCGCTGCCGTATGAGTTTGGATGTGTAGCGTAGGCGGGACTCGTTACAAAGGGGCGGCCGCTAGGCCGCCACCGAGAGACCGATGAAACACCGCCCTTCTGGGTTCGTACGGCTTACCTCTTCGGAGAGACAACGATAGGTGGGCAGTTTGGGTGGGGCGCCACGCCCTCAAAAAGATAACAAGGGCGCCCAAAGGTTAGCTTAGGAGGGTCAGAAATCCTCCGTTAACTGTAAGGGGAAAAGCTAGCCTGACGTGGACTTGCCCAACGAGAGTCCACGAGAGGAAACTCGGGCCTAGCGAACCCATGAGCCTCATTTATGGGGGCCATGGATGTCAGAAAAGTTACCCCGGGGATAACTGAGTCGTCTCCGGCTAGAGTTCCTATCGACCCGGAGGCTTGCTACTTCGACGTCGGCTCTTCCTATCCTGGTGGTGCATGAGCTGCCAAGGGTGGGGTTGTTCGCCCATTAAAAGGGATCGTGAGCTGGGTTCAGACCGTCGTGAGACAGGTTTGTTGCTTTTTGGTGGAAGCGCTTTGATGCCTGAGGGGAAGGTCCCTTAAGTACGAGAGGAACGGGGGATCGGCGCCTCTAGTGTATCGGTTGTCTGGCAAGGCATTGCCGAGCAGCCACGCGCCATACGGATAACGGCTGAAAGCATCTAAGCCGGAAGCCGTCCTCAAGACGAGGCATCTTACGGCCGTCGTATTCGACGACGTTGATAGAGCGGGGGTGTACGCAGGAAGTCCGCAAGGGCGACCTGTTCAGCCCGCCGCCACTAACCGCCGTAGCCACACTAGCACCCGTCGGTGGTGCGTTAGCGGCTTAGCCGTCAAACAGGACGCATATGACCGGTCCCGTGATTTTCCCGCGACCGGCTTCTTGAGCAGCGTTGGCTAATACTTCTGGCAGAACCACGTGTATCCTTGATTTCCGACGGTCGAGTACCAGTGTCCGTCCGGACCATCGGGCAAGTTCCCAAGGGAATCGGTGAAGGTGAAATAGCCCGCGTATACAACCTGTCCGCTCACGTCCCGGGCGAAACAGTAGTATGTTGCGCTCGGCTGGGGCTGAGTGCGGCTCTGGTAGCCGAGGATGTATCCTCCGAGCCCCGCGACAACGACACCAACGAGCAGAATCAGGATCGTAGTGCGAGCTGCGAGGGATGCGGTCCTGGTCATGCCCCCTGTAGCTGCTTCGCGATGTGAAAACGTTTGGGGAGGGTTCCGCGACCGAGGACGAGACAGGCCGTCGCGCCCAAATGGCAACGCCGTCACCGTGCGGGCAGCCTGATGGTTCGAAGGGCGGTACGGAGAATCTGACCACTCGTGCCTGGTACCAACACCGCCGGCCCCGCCGGATTCAAGTCTTGCGCGTCGTGCGACAACCAAATCGCCTCCGCAACGTCCTCTCCCGTCAAACAGAACGCAAGTGACCGGTACCCGCGATATTCTCGCGGCCCATCCCGCGAGCGTGAGCTCCGCGCTTCGCGGAGCAGCTCGTCTATGACGGCGCTGCTCGCGACCACGCCCAGCCCGAGATGCACGATGACCTGGGCCCGCGGGCGCCACCCTCCCCCCGGAGGGGGCGGTTGGGGTCATCGTCGTAGGGGCCGGCGATCATCATGGGATCCCACGACCCTTCCCGCAAGAGGACGCAGCCGGCGAACGCCCCGGCGGGCGGACGTCGTCCGTCGTCGTTCGTCGTCTTCGTCTCCGCCTCAACTCCGAGGCACCCGGGGGGGCGGGCTACCGCCTCTGGGAGATGGACTGCAAGGATCCGGTCTTCGCGGGACCTGATTCCCACGGCTTCGGCTCCGGGATTTTCACGGCGTGCGAGACTCGCAACGAGCTGACGCCCAGGCATCGCGGGGTGTCAAGCACAGCATTATATGCCGAAAGCCCTACAGGAATGAAAGAACTGGCGTGCCCGACACATGAACCTCCAGGAGCGCAGCCGGAAGCTCGTCGATCGACGCCCCCGTCGCGGGATCCATTCCTGGGTAGTTCGCGTTCTTCTCGTCGTGGCGGTATCGCTTCTCGTAATCGACCTCATGGTGGGGCTCTTGGTGCTCGCAGTACCAGTTTCAATTGAGAAGGTGAGTGTTTACGTCCCGCCGTGTCCAGGGCAGTTGACTGGTTGGGCAGCCAATTTCTACTATCAACTCGTAAACCGGGGAGACCGCGACGCATACGCCACCGTCTGGCTGTTGCTTGATGAGGCTCTCTATGAGGAAAGGATTCACTTCTCTTCCGCACACAGCCTGTCAGAACACGGAGGTAGCATCTACACATCGGGGTGCACAACCAGTCTCTCAATCAGGCTCTACAGGGTCACCTATCTGTAAGTGGCTCGGACATCAGCCCACGTGCGGCGTACTGAAGCTGCGACGGAAGGGGATTTCCCGTCAAACAGGAAGCATATGATCGATCCCGTGATTTTCCCGCGACCCATCCCGCGAGCGTGAGCTCCGCCTACGCGAGGAGCTCCGAACCATGGTCCAGGAAGGCCGCGCGGACCGCATCGGGCGTGCGGTCGGCGAGGGAATGCAGGTCCTCGATGAGGGCCCGGAGGTTCGGCGTCATCACGAGCGGGTACCGCGACGGCTCCGGACCCGGGTTCCAGAAGGTGTGACTCACTCCTGAAGGCACCACGACCGCCGAGCGGGCGGGGACTTCGACCTCGGGCCGTCGAGCCGGAACGTGAGGCGGCCCTCCAGGACGTACCATCCTTCGTCGTCTCGCCGGTGCACATGGAGCGGGGCGAGGAGACGAGGCGGCCCGGGCGGACCACCCTCATCCCTCGCTTCGGCGATCGCGAAGGAGCCGCGCGACCGACGGTCTTGCCGTTGAGCGGGGATGCGATCATCGGCTTCGAGGGAAGGGGCCTCGTCCGGGACATGGACGATCGTCGGCGTGACCGACCTTAAGGAACGCGGCCCCCCGTGGCCGGCGTCAGGGGTCGCCCGATTCGTTCGTGACGGTCGAAGCCGGGCGGGCCCCCTTGGAGGACGCAGACCCCACGAGGACGAGGAGGACGGGGACGAGCGCGAGAAGCGGCACCCACGCGCTCCCCCAGATCCCGAGCGCGTAGTTCGAGGGGAATGCCACGGCGGCCATGATCGGCGCGCCCAGCGCGACCCCGCCGACGAGAACCGCATAGAAGAGGCCCGTGACCACGCCGGTCGTCTCGCCGGCCGCGCCGCGGGTCACGAGGGCCGAGGACGAGGGGAACACGAACCCGTGGCCGACCCCGAAGAGGCCCATGAGCAGGAACACGGAGGCCGAGTCCCGCGCGAGAGGGATCAGGGCCATCGCCGCGGAGATCGCGAGGAGCCCCAGGAAGGCGGGCACCGCGGAGCCGAATCGGTCGGACAGGATCCCCGCCGGATAATGCAGGAGGAGGGAAAGCAGGGCGAACACGAAGAAGCTCAGCCCGACCTCGAGGGGTCCGTATCCGAGGGACGCCTGGAGGAACAGCGGCACGAGGGCGGTGAAGGCGCCGAGGGCGAAGTAGAGGCCGAAGATTGAGCAGTAGCCCGCGACGACCTCGCGGCGACGGAGGTAGGAAGCCAGCCTCTCCCCGACGAGGGTCGCGGTCGCGCGGGCGCGCGCGGGCTCCCGGATCGTCGCGGACACGACGGTCCCGACGAGGAGGCCAAGGCCGAGGAGCGCAAAGAGCGCAGGGTAGTCGAACCGGTGGACGATGGGGCCTGCGATCCCAAAGCCGAGGACGACGGCGATGGCGATCGACATCCCGTACAGGGCCATCGCCCGGCCCTTCCGTTCCGAACTCGATGCGTCCGAGATCAGGGACATCGTGCTCGGCCCGACGAGGCCGCCGCCGAAGCCGTGGCTCATCCGAACGAGGGCGAGCTGGAGCGGGTTGCCCGCGAGCGCGTACAGGAACAGGCTCACGCCGTCCCAGAGCAGCCCAATCGTCAGCGGGCGTCTCCGGCCCCACCGGTCGACGACCCGTCCGAACAGGAGGTTCGCGGGCGCGTGGACCGCGGAGTACAGGCCAACGATGATCCCAACCTGGAGGATGTCCGCACCGCGGGATGCGGCGTAGAGGGCGATGACGGGCACAAGGGCGTTCGTGTCCATCGTCCCCAGCATCGTGGCCAGGAGGACCTTCCCCGTATTCCATCGGACCATGACGGGACCGCCATGCGACCGTCCGAGAAAAAGGGCTGCACATCCCATCAGCCTAAAGGACCTGAGAGGAACGCCGCCCATACGCGCGACGGAGAGGCCGCAGGGTCCCGCAGTACCGCCAAACGGGACGCATATCGCCGCTACGCATGATCCTGCCGCGATGGTAGTGCGCCAGCTCCTGCCTTCGATGTCGCTCTCCCGGAATCATGCGAGCGAGGCCTCGGGTCGTCGGCCATCGTGGGCGCCTCCGTGTGCGAAGGACTGGATCTAGCTCACTCGAGGAGGACCGGCAGCAGACCGGGGAGAAAAGCCGAGAATGCGAGGCCAATCGCCGAAAACAACCTCTGGACCGCGTGGACCGTCCACGTTCGCTTGACCACCCGTGCGGGGTTGCCCACCGCGGTCGCGCCCGGGGGCACGTCATCCAACACGACCGCCATCGCGCCGATCTTCGCACCACGTCCGATTCGGACGCCGCCCAGTATTTGCGCGTACGCACCCAGTTCCACGTCGTCCTCGACCACCGGGACCGGACCGCCATGGTGCCGGTCGCCGATCGTCACGCCGTGTCGCAGGGTGCAGTTCGCCCCGATGATGGCCCGCTCGTGAATGACGACCCCGCCGAAGTGGTGGATTCGAAGCCCAGGGCCGATGGAGGTGGACTTCGGGATGCTGATCCCCGTGACGATCTCGACGATCCCTTGGAGGAGGGTGTACATGGGCCTCAAGAGCGATCGCATGGGCTTCGAACGACGATCCATGCGCCGGCCGAACCGGTACACGGCGATCGCCCAGATCGACGGTTCCCGAAACCACGCGCCCTCCGGGTACCGCCTCCGGTCCGCCTCCCACGCGGCATCACGGCTCATGGAGCGCCCTCCCCGCGGCAACCTGATGGCCATTCCGACGAGGAAGGCAGTGGCCGCGTCGATGCCTCACGAGAGCCGACCGTCGTCACTCCCCCTGCCTCAGGCCCGGGGTCCACAATCGAACCGGGAACCGCCTTGCCTCCTGGAATAGATGGCGCGGCCGCAGATAAACGATGCGGTCGTGTCCCGGGAGCGGACTCACCCTCCCACCGAAACTCTTACGTCGGGGGTGCGATTCGATGGGCCGTGCGGATTCCCCTTGTCGTCGACGCGAACGAGCCGGAGGACATCCCGCAGCGGCTCCGTGAGCTCGGGGTCGAACTCGAGGTACGGAAGATCGCGCCGGGGGACTACGTGCTCGGCCCCGTCGGGATCGAGCGCAAGACGCTCTACGACTTCTTCAACTCGATGATCCGCAAACGCCTCTTCGAGCAGGTCCAGCGGCTCCGGGACGCTTACCCGCAGCCCCTCGTCATCCTCGAGGGGGATCTCGCGGAGATCTCCACGTTCAAGCATCCGCAGGCAATCCTGGGCGCCCTCCTCGCCCTCGAGACGGCGGAGCGCGTGCCCGTGCTCACGACCGCGGACAAGGAGCAGACCGCGTTGCTCCTGAGCGTGCTGTGGAAGCGGCAGGACAAGGCCGCGGCGGAGTACGGGCTGCGGCACAAGCCCAAGGCCCTGCGTCTCGACCAGCGCCAGCGCTTCCTGATCGAGGGCCTCCCGAGCGTCGGCGAGACCCTGGCGAGGAACCTCCTCGAGCACTTCGGCTCCGTGCGCGCGGTGTTCAACGCGTCGGAAGAGGAACTGAAGAAGGTCTCCAAGATCGGGGACGTCAAGGCCGCCGAGATCGTCCGCCTGTTGACCGCGAAGTACGAGGGAGAACAGAAGCGGATCGACGGGGACGAGGCATCGGCCTGAGGGCGGCGCGTTGACAACAGCTTTATCTCGAATGCGCGGGGATGACCGCGCGGGATGCACTCCACCGAGTCGACCTCCTGGGGGCACGAGGAGCGTGCCGTACGGGTCAAGAGCGGCCTGCGAGCGCAGCTCGCGAGAGGGGTCCATCTCACCTGGACGAGCGTCCGCGTGCTCTCGAAGGACCCGCAGCTGCTCACCCTCCCCTTCCTCGCCCTCGTGATGAACGGCTTCGTCTGGCTCCTCGTGGCCCTGAGCTTGTGGGCGGTGGGCCTCGCGTCCGGGTCCGCGGACCGCTCCTTCCTGTACCAGGAGATGTTCGTGGCCTACCTGGTCTCGTATTTCCTCGCGATCTACTTCATGGCGGCCATCGTGGGGGCCTCCTACCTGCGGATCCAGGGGAGGCGACCGACCGTGTCCGACGGGTTCCAGGCCGCGAACGCGTGCGTGCTGCGGCTAATCGCTTGGTCCCTCTTTGCGGCGACGGTCGGAGTGCTCCTCCGACTCGCGTCCCTGCGCTGGGAACAGGCGGGCCGCCTGCAGGCGAGGATCCTCGGGAACCCCTGGCCCATCTCCAGCCTGTTCGTCCTGCCGGCGATGGTCGTCGAAGGGCTAGGCCCGGTGAAGGGCTTCCGCCGGAGCCTCACGCTCGTCCAGGAGCGGTGGGGCTCCCACCCGAGCGGAGTCCTGGGGACCGGTGTCGTCTTCCTCCTCCTGTACCTGATTGGCTTCATTCCGTTCCTCTGGGGGCTCGCCGTGGACCCGGGCTTTGTCGTCGGCCCGATCGTCGCGGTCTTCTACTGGCTCATCCTCGTCGCCCTGTGGTCCGTGGTCCACGGGATCCTCGTCACGAGCCTGTACCACTTCGCCACGGAGAGCTCCGCGGCCTTCGGCTTCTCCTGGCAGGCGCTCAACCGGCCGTGGGTCCGCTAGGCGCGGCCGCGCGGAAGAGCCGGACGACCTCGTCGTGCGGCGCGTCCGTCTTCACCCCGCGAGGATGGAAGGCGGTGCGTGTCGCCCGGAAGCCCGCGTCCCTCAGGCCCTGCAAGAACCGGTCGAGCTTTGGCGGGGAGCCCCGATCGCGCTGCGCGAGCTCGTCCGTGGTCACGAAGAACGCGGGCATCTCCGCTTCCGCCTGGAGCGTCGCCAGGAGCCGCTGCGACGGCACGCTCGTCCACTCCGACGGGGACAGGGAACGGACGAACGCCGCATCGCTCAACGGGCCCGTCCAGAGCGGCCCGACCGCCTCGGACGCATGGGCGTCCGAAGGGACGAACGCGCCGCGGCCGTCGCGGACCACGTAGCCGATCGGGCCCCCGAGCTCCCGCAGCCCGTCGAGCACGACGAGATGGACGCGCAGGAAGTGCTCCGCCGTGAAGGCGAGGAGCGGCCGGACGACCTTCGCGTGGGCCTGGGCCACCCGTTCCAGATACCCGAGGAGGATCCGCAGGCCGATCTCGTGGCCCTGCGGGCACCGCAATGGCTGCGCGACGTAGCGGCGGAGACACGTTCTCGGATACGTGCCGCAGAGGGGTGCGGTGTCCGTGGCGGTGATCCCCAGGCCGGAGGGCGTCTTCGCGGCATGGAACGCATGGCCCAAGAAGGGCGTCGGCGGTCCGAAGGGGTCGATGTCCACGTAGTCGAACGGGCGCTCCGCGAAGACCTTGCGCAGATCCATGGACCAGACGTCGCCCCCTAGGCCGTTCCGCTCGAGGTTCGCGCGGATCAGATCCGCGGCCGAGGGGGAGAGGTCGTTGAACGCGAGCCCGGCGACGGGCGCCTCGAGGCCCATCCGGATGCCCCACGCGCCGGTCGCCGCGAGGCCGTCGAGCACCTCTCCGAGCGGGTGTGGCCACTTCGCCAGGACGACCGCGCTCAGGTCGCGGTTCACCGCCATCGTCGGGTTGTAGAAGGGCCAGGGACCCTTCGCTCCCGGACCCTTCCTCCGGGCCACGTCGGGGACGAGCAGCCGCGCACGACCCTCGACGATCTCGGTCGTCGGGAAGGAGGATGCCATCGGCCCGCCGTCCCCCATGCGTGGAGCGTTCAGAGGACCTCGCCCTTCATCAGCTTCACGATCTTGTAGGGCAGCAGGTTTCGGTTCACCATCGTGACCTCGAGGATCCGTACGTCGTCGCGGCGACGGATGTCCTGGAGGAGGGGGTTTCGCGACTTCTTGTGGAGGGTCAGGAGGAGGGGCTTGTCCGCTTCGAGCGCGTCCTTGACCGCCTGAACGAAGTTCGGAGACTCGACCTCCATCTTCCCGACCTCGTCGATGACGATCACGTTCGCGTCCGCGGTGGCTCGCCGCAGCGCGTTCACCCCGACCTCCTCGAGCGCGGAGATGTCGATCCCGTAGCGACCGACCATGATCTTGGACTCGATCTCGCGAGAGGCGAAGACCCGCTTCTCCTTCGTCGTCCAGTCGAGGACGTAGAATCCCTCGCGGCGGTTGCGCTTGATGATCGGCTCCGTGATCATCCCGCCGACCTTGAGGCCGTCCGCCTCGAGCATCTCGATGACCTTGAGCAGGCAGTACGTCTTGCCCGCGCCGGGGAGGCCCGTGATCCCGATCTTCAGCGCCTCTCCCATACCACCGACCCGGTTCCCTCCGGAATGTCCCCCGCGCTATAAAAGGCCTCGACCGCTTGCGCGGCCCGACGCGCGGCGAACGGAGGCGCATCACGTCGGCTCGGGCGGGGCCCGGGCGGGCGTGGCCGCAGGGGGCACGAAAGGCACGGGCGCCTCCCTGCGGCGCACCTTGCGGACCATCAAGGTGGGCGTCGTCGTCTTCCGGACGATCTGGTCCTGCATGGGTCCGAAGGCGAACTGGGTCAGGCGCCACTCCGAGCTCGCGCCGAGGACGAGGAGGTCGTAGCTCGCCGCCTCGCCGACCACGGTGTCGACGACGTTCCGGATGCGGAGCATCTTCTCCTCGAACGGGACGTCGTGGGTGCGGCACATCTCTGCGAGGCGGGCGGAGTAGCCTCGCTCCTTCGCGGCCTCCAGGTCCGACTGCACGACGCTGAGGATCGTGATCTTCGCTTTGTGCTTCTTCGCGAGGAGGATCGCGTAGCCCGTCGCGTACGACACGTGCCACTCGGGCGCGTTCATCACGAGGATCCGGTCCAGCTTCTCCTTCATCCCCGCGGCCTTGAAGACGACCACGTCGCAGGGCGCCTCCTGGACGAAGCGGTCCACGTTGGAGCCCAGGATCCGCCCCTTCTTCCATCCGCCCCGCCAGCCGAGGACGAGGAGATCCGTCTCGTCGTCCCGGACGTCGTCCAGGATCGCGTCGATCACCCGGTGGCTCACCTCGACCCGCGCCTTCACGTCGACGCCGGCCTCCTCCGCACGCCGCCGGAGCCGCCCGAGGGCCCATCGCACCTCGCTGAGGTACAGGCGGTCGATCGCGTCGATAGGCAGGGTCTCGGGGACCTCGACCACATGGAGGAGGGTGAGCTCCCCTCCCTCCACGCGGGCCACGAGGGACGCGAAGTCCACGAGCTCCGTCCGCTCGAGGTCGTCGAGGGGCAGGAGGATCCGGTACTTCGGCCGGGCCACGGGAAGCAC
>Ga0209751_10006547_pt1 | contig 10765 bp, 7 predicted proteins | sample RifCSP13_1_FD_184019 | JGI IMG/M metagenome (GOLD analysis project Ga0209751, IMG submission 184019) | Soil microbial communities from Rifle, Colorado - Rifle CSP2_sed 13_1 (SPAdes) (version 2) | ecosystem: Environmental > Terrestrial > Deep subsurface > Rock core/Sediment | place: Rifle...
AGGCGCTGATCAGGCGCCTCTCGCGCGGGGGATGAGCAGGCCCGCCGGGGCTCCTGCCTCGGCGCTTCCGTGGCAGCCCTGCGCAGCGCGACCGACAGGCTCCGGAGCTGCTTCGCGAAAGGCTCCGGAGCCTGAGCGTTCGGTGCGCGCCGGAGGCCGTCAGCCGATTCGGAAAAGCACTCCCCAGCGATCGCAGGGGCGCCGGCCCGAACGGGGTGCCGGGTGACCTTCCCGGTGCGAGCGCTGGGGACCTTCGCCGATGGGACATCCCGCCTCGCCAGCGTAGGGGCGAAGCATTCGGAGCGGGGGAAGATTTGCCTCTGGCGATCGACCTGCCGAATGCTTGGCCCCTACACCCATGATGAGGGCCTCCACCTTCGGCGCGGATCCGACGAGGCGCGTAGGGGCGCACGGCCGCCCAGAACCGCAGGTGCTGGGCAGGTGTGCGCCCCTACACTCATGATGAGGACCTCCACCTTCGGCGAATCGATTGCCCTGTGCCGCCACGCGCATGCGTGGGCTAGCCGCGCCTTCGAGGCATATCCCTTGGGTGGGAGGACAATTGCGCGCCGTGACCGACCCCCACCCCAGCCCTCCCCCTTGCAGGGGGAGGGAACTGGACCTTCCTCCCTTGCAGTGGGAGGAAGCTGAACCGTCCCACTTGTATGGGAAGGGAGCTGAACCCTCCCCCTTTCAGGGGGAGGGCAGGGTGGGGGTTGGTCCTCGGTGGGCGCTGCATCCTCGCGCGAACGCGCGGGTGAGCGAGGAATGGTGAGGGATGCGCCCCTAAAGGCACACCAGGGTCTTCGACGAACCCCCCGAGGTCGCGCGTGAGACGGCGACGGAGAACCGCATCAACTACGCCCGCGCCAACCAGCGACGGCGGACCCTCTCGGTGTCTCCTGAGCCAAACACCCGAGTCGGAGGCAGGCGATCCTTGCTCGCCGGCGCGGCCCGCCGGTATAATGTCCCTATGAGCGCGGAGGAGATGTCTCACCTCGATCGGCGAGGGCGCGCCACGATGGTGGACGTGGGCGATAAGCCCGTCACCGATCGCTGGGCCGTCGCCGCGGGATCGGTGCGCATGCGGCCCGAGACTCTGGCGGCGGCACGCGCCGGCGATCTGAGGAAGGGCGACGTGCGGGCCGCGGCCGAGCTGGCCGGCGTGATGGCCGCCAAACGGACATGGGAGCTCATCCCGCTCTGCCATCCGTTGCCGCTTCATCAGGTGGAAGTGAGGCTGGAGTTTGATGAGGCGCTGCCGGGCGTGCGCTTGCGAGCTACGGCGCGCAGCAGCGGGCGCACCGGCGTCGAGATGGAAGCGCTCACCGCCGTCGCCGTGGCGGCGCTGACGGTCTACGACATGATCAAAGGGCTCGAGAAGGGCGCCCGAATCACCGACATCCGCCTGGTGGAGAAGCACGGCGGGCGGAGCGGTGACATCGTGCTGGAGGAGTAGGGGATGCGTGTGATCGTCCTCTATTTTGCGATCCTGCGCGAGCGCGCCGGGACCCGGCAGGAGAGCCTCGACCTTCCCGATCGGGCCACGCTGGCCGATCTCAAGACGGCCCTGGCCGGCCGACGCCCGGGGCTGGCGCCTCACCTCAATCACGCGGTCATCGCCGTCAATCACGATTTCGCGCAGCCCGAGCAACTCCTTGCCGACGGCGACGAGGTGGGCATCTTCCCCCCGGTGAGCGGAGGCGCCTCGGGCCCCACGATCCTGCGCCTGTCGGAGGAAACCCTCGACCTGAACTCACTTCTCGACTCCCTGATTGCCCCGACCACCGGCGCGGCCTGCGTCTTCACCGGCATTGTCCGACAGCGCACCGAGCGCAGCGACCCGCACGATACCGAGTACCTCGAATACGAGGCCTACCCTCCGATGGCGGAGGAGAAGTTGCGCCAGGTGGCCGATGAGATTCGGGCCCGCTGGCCGGCGGTAGAGGGGATCGGCATCGTCCACCGGCTGGGCAGGCTGGCGGCCGGGACGCCGACCATTCTCGTCGCGTGCACCGCCCCTCACCGCGACACCGGCGTCTTCGAGGCGGCCCGCTATGGGATCGACCGACTCAAGGAGATCGTCCCCGTCTGGAAGAAGGAGATCGGGCCGGACGGGGAACGCTGGGTGGAGGGGAGCTACCACCCCGCCGAGGACGACCGGTCGTCATGACGAGTGCCCCGGCCCAGCCGAACGGCCGCGAGTGGGCCTGGCCCTTCCGCTGCCTGAGCTGCCGCCGCCCGTATTCCCCCGATGGCTTTCCCCATCAGTGTCCCGTGTGCGGAGGGCTCTACGACTTCGCTTCGCCGCTCGTCTATCACCCAGAGCCGCGCGGGCCGGGCCGTCGCGCGGGATTGGAGCGCTACAGGAAGTCTCTCCCTCTTCCTCCGGGCTCGCCGTTGGTGGGCCTGGGCGAGGGCGACACGCCGCTCCTCGAGGCGAAAGTGGGGGAGGCGATCGTCCATTTCAAGTGTGAGCATCTCAACCCGTCCGGCTCGTTCAAAGACCGTGGGGCGGCGGTGTTGGTGAGCGCCCTGGCTGCGCTCGGCGTGGGGGAGGCCGTGGAAGACTCCTCCGGAAACGCGGGTGCGGCCTTCGCCGCCTACGCGGCCCGGGCCGGGATCCGGGCGCGGGTGTATGTACCGTCGTCGGCGGCGGGCCCGAAGCGCCTGCAGATCCAGGCCTACGGGGCCGAGCTCGTGGAGGTGCCGGGGCCCCGGTCGGCCGCGGCGGAGGCCGCCCGGCATGCCGCCGAGGGCGGCCAGGTGTACGCCAGCCATGCCCATCACCCGCATGGCCTGGCAGGGATGGCGACGATCGCATTCGAGATCGTCGAGCAGCTCGGCGTGGCGCCGGGCGCGGTCGTCGTGCCGGTGGGGCAGGGGTCGCTGCTCATCGGCCTGGAGCGCGGCTTCGCGGCGATGAAAGCGGCGGGCGCAATTGGGCAGGCGCCTCAACTGGTGGGGGTGCAGGCTCAAGCGTGCGCTCCGCTGTGGGCTGTGGCGCGAGCCGGCCCGGCCGGATTGGGGTTTGTGCAGGAGGGTGAAACGATCGCCGAGGGGATCCGCATTCGGAACCCCTTGCGCGGTGACGCCGCCCTGGGCGCTGTCGACCGAAGCGGAGGGACCTGGGTCGCGGTCCCCGAAGAGGCGATACAAGAAGGGCAGGCGGAGCTGGCCCGGCTGGGTTTCTTCGTCGAGCCGACCTCGGCGGTCGTGTGGCCGGCGCTGGCGGCGATTGCCTCCGAGCTGCGGCAGCCGACCGTTGCGGTGTTGACAGGCTCGGGTTTCAAGGCGAGGTGAGGGAGGAACAGATGACGCCGCGGGTAGTCATTACCGGGATGGGGGCCGTGAGCCCCCTCGGCCTGAGCGTGGGCGAGTCGTGGCAGAAGGTGGTGGGCGGGGTCTCGGGCGTGGCGCCGATCACGCTTTTCGACGCTTCGGATCTCCTGGTGCGGATCGCCTGCGAGGTGAAGAGCTTCGACCCGGCCTCGTTCATGGAGGCGCGCGAGGTGCGACGGCGAGACCGGTTTGAGCAGTTCGCCTCGGCTGCAGCGAAGGAGGCCATCGCCCAGGCGGGGCTGGAGGTGCCCGACGACGAGCGAGGCCGGGTGGCGGTGATCGTCTCCTCGGCCGTGGGCGGGCTGGCCTCCGTCCAGGATACGGTCATCACGATGGTGAACGACGGGCCGCGGCGAGTGAGCCCGTTTGCCATTCCGATGCTGATGTCCAACGGGGCGGCGGGAATGCTGGCGATCGACCACGGCCTGAGCGGCCCGACGTTCAGCGTGGCCTCCGCCTGCGCCGCCGGCGCGGATGCGATCGGCCAGACGTGGCATCTGCTTCGCGCCGGGGTGGTGGACGCGGCGCTCGCCGGGGCAAGCGAGGCGACGATCACTCGCGTGGGGATCGCGACCTTCGACCGCCTCGGCGCTCTCTCGCGGCGCAACGACCAGCCCGAAGCGACGCCCTCGCCCTTCGACCGCAGCCGGGATGGGCTGGTGATGGGAGAGGGGGCGGCGATCCTTGTGCTCGAGACGCTCGAGCACGCCCGCCGGCGGGGTGCCGTAATCCTGGCCGAGCTGGCCGGCTACGCCGCCACCGCCGACGCCTACCACATCACGGCGCCCGCGGAGGACGGAGCAGGTGGAGCGGCCGCCATCGTCGGCGCGCTCGAATCCGCCGGACTGAACGCCGAAGACGTGGATTACATCAACGCTCACGGCACCGGCACCCAGCTCAACGACATCTCCGAGACGCGGGCCATCAAGGCGGCCCTCGGCGAGCAGGCCTACCGCATCCCGATCTCCTCGACGAAGTCGATGACCGGGCACATGATGGGAGCCACCGGGGCGCTGGAGGCGATCTTCTGCATCGAGGCGATCCGCACCGGGATTATCCCGCCGACGATTCACTACGAGAATCCCGACCCCGACTGTGACCTGGACTACGTGCCCAATCACGCCCGGGAAGGGCGCTTCCGGGTGGTGCTGAGCAACGCCTTCGGATTCGGCGGCCACAACGCCGTCCTGGTGTTGCGGGAGTTCATCGATTAGAATCAGCGCCGACACGATTATGAACTGGCGGGACGCAGAGAACTCAGGCCGCCTGGGGTCGCGGCGTCCCCCCAAGTTCGCTGGAGAAGCGATGCTCACCCCTGAGGACTTTGCCCGCCGGGCGGGCCTGATCTTTCGCGACGGCAGCCTGCTGCGCCGTGCCCTTACCCACCGCTCCTACCTCAACGAGAATTCGGACGCGCTCGAGGACAACGAGCGGCTGGAATTTCTTGGCGACGCCGCTCTCGACTTCCTGACGGGGGCCTGGCTCTACAACCGATTTCCGGAGATTGACGAAGGGCAGCTCACCCGGATGCGCTCCGCGCTGGTGCGAACGGAGCAGCTGGCCCTGTTCGCTCAGGAGATCGATCTTGGCCAGGCGATCCTCCTGGGGAAAGGGGAGGAGGCCTCGGGGGGCCGCGACCGGCCGGCCCTGCTCTGCGGCGCGTTTGAGGGGCTCATCGGCGCAATCTATCTGGAGGGCGGGCTGGATGTCGTCTCCGCGTTCATGGAGCCACGATTGACCCAGGCGATGGCGATCGTCTTCGAGGACGAGAGCCTTCTCGACCCTCGGAGCCAGCTCCAGGTGTGGGCTCAGGGGGAGGTGGGGCTCACCCCGCGCTACCGCACAGTGGAATCCTACGGCCCGGATCACGCCAGGGAGTTTGTCGTCGAGGTGACGGTCGGGGACGAGGCACAGGGGCGCGGGGTGGGGAAGAGCAAGCAGGAAGCGGCCCAGCGGGCTGCCGCTGACGCCCTCGCCCGGATCGGATCGCGGGCCTAGGACCAGGGCGACTCGGATTTGAGATGGATCGACCGACCAGAACCCACGCCCCTCTGAAATCCCTCGAGCTGCAGGGCTACAAGACCTTCGCCACGAAGACGACCTTCGAATTCGGCCGGACGATCACGGCGATCGTGGGGCCCAACGGCTCGGGAAAGTCCAACATTGCCGACGCCATCCGCTGGGTGCTCGGGGAGCAATCCTATTCTCTCCTGCGGGGGAAGCGCACCGAGGACATGATCTTCGCCGGCTCGGAGGCCCGGCCGAGGGCCAGCATGGCCTCGGTCGCCATCACCTTCGACAACAGCGACGGCTGGCTGCCGACCGATTTCGCCGAGGTGAGCATTGGCCGGCGCGCCTACCGCGATGGGCAGAACGAATACATCCTCAACGGTCAGCGGGTGCGCCTGCGAGAAGTGGCCGAGCTCCTGGCGAATGTGGGCCTGGCGGAGCGGACCTACACGATCATCGGGCAGGGGCTCGTCGACGCGGCGCTCTCCCTTAAGGCGGAGGAGCGCCGCCGCCTCTTTGAGGAGGCCGCCGGCATCGCCCTCTACCGCTCTCGCCGGGAGGAGGCGCTCAAGCGCCTCGAAGCCACCCGGAGGAATCTCGAGCGAGTCCAGGATATCCTGGCCGAGCTGCGCCCTCGGCTCCGCAGCCTGGAGCGCCAGGCGCAGCGGGCGCGCGACTACGACCAGGTGAAGACCGATCTGGAAGCCTCGCTGCGCCAGTGGTATGGCTACCACTGGCACCGGATGAGCCGGATCGTCTCGGAGGCGCGCGAGGAAGCCGGGCGGCTGACCGCGCGACGGGACGACGTACGTTCCGCCCTAGATTCCGTCGAGAGCCAGCTCTCGGCCACCCGACAGCGAATTGACCGGCTCAGGTCGGAGCTTCACGAACGGTCCAGGCAGGTCTCCTCGCTCTACGGAGAACGCGAGCGCCTGGGGACTCAGCTTGCCGTGGCCCAGGAGCGCCTTCGCTGGCTGAACGAGGAAGAGAAGCAACACGTCGTCGAGCTGGCGGGTGGGGAGCAGGCGCGGGAGGCGCTCCTTCAGAAGGTGGAAGACGCCCGCAGGGAGACCGAGGCGGCGAAGCAGGCCATGACGCAGGCCGACGCCGACCGGGCTGCGGCGCAGGGGGCCGGCGAGATGGTGGCCCAGCCCGGCGTCCCAGCGATTGCCCGCCTTGAGTCGGTCGGCCGTGCGCTGGAGGAGCTGGCGGTTCGCCAGGCGTCCTGGCGAGGGGTTCTCGCCCAGGCCGAGAGGCGGCTCCAAGACGCACGCAGGCGCCGGGAAGAGGGCGATAGCGCGCTGCGTGCGGCCCGTGAGGCGGAGGGACGGGCCGAGGCAGCCCTGGCTGCCGCCCGCGAGCGCCTGTCAGGCGCCGAGCGAAGCCGATTTGCGTCGGCCGCTGCGGAGGAGCAGGCGGAGCGTAGACTGAGCCAGAGGGATGCGGAGAGGGCCGAAGCCCTCGAGCGGGCGCAGAAGTTGGAAGGAGATGTCGCCCGGCTCGAGGCGCGATTGGAAGGGCTGAAGCGTCACGAAGCCGAGGCCGAGGAGATCTTTGCCCACCTGGCGAAGGCGGCCGAGGAAGGCCGCCTGGCGAGCGCCGTTCGCCGGCTGGGTGAGGCGTTGCGCGTGCCGCCGGAATATGAGAAGGCGATCGCCAGCGCCCTGGGCGAGTTTGGGGATGGGCTGGCCCTTGGGACTCCGGATGACGTCACGGCGGCGTTGGCGCTGCTGGACGGAGACGAGCGGCACGCCGCCTTCGTCCCTCTGAACGCCCTACGCGAGCCGGCTCCCCGTGTGGAAGCCGACGGGGCGGATCTCATGGGCAATGCGGCGGGGCTTGTCGAGGCGGAGGCGGAGGTTCGCCCGGTGGTGGATCTGCTTCTCGGCCGGACGCTGATCGTCCGTGATCGTGCCGCCGCCCGAGCTCTTCTGGCTCACCTGCCTCTCGACGCTCGTGTGGTGACGCTTGCGGGCGAGATGTTCCACCCGGGCGGCGCCGTGGTCGTGGCCGGAGGCGTGCGCCGGAAAGGTTCGCGGGCAAGATCGATCGGGCAGGTGGAGGGGCTGGTGCATCAGGCGCAGTCGTCGCTCGCGACCGAGAAGGAGCGATTCAACCAGGCCACCCGGGAAGCGGAAGTGGCCCGCGCCGCGCACATCGCCGGCAAGCGGAGCCTCGAGGAGGCTCTCGAGAAAGAACGCGATGAACGCGGGCTTCTCAAAGAAGCGGAGGTCGCCCTGGAAGCGGCGCGGCGAACGCGCGCTGTGTTGGATGCGGAGATCGCCGGGCTCGCGGAGGAAGTGGCCGGGGCGGAGGAAGATCTTGTTCGGGTGGAGCAAGAGGGAGCTCCGTTTTCTTCGGAGCGGGAACGTCTTGAGGCCGAAGTGAGGGTGGCCGGCGAATTCCTGAAGGCCTCGGAGAGCGGTGATAAAGCCTGGTGGGTGGCCCAGGCAGACGCGAAGAGCGAGGCAGCCCGCAAGTCCTTCGAGCGCGCTCAGGCCCGTGAGTCGGAGCTCGCCGAACAGGCGATTCCGCTGGAACGACAGGCGGCCCAACGTCGAACGAGGCTGGAGGCAAACCGGGGGGAACAATCCCGGCTGCGGGACGAGGTGGTTCATGCGAGCCAGGCAGCCCAGGTGATCGAGCAGCGCCTGACGGAACTGCGCAGCGGGAACGAGCCGGCGGAAGCCCTTCTGGCGGAGTCGGAGCGGCAGCGAACGGAGCTCGAAGCCGCGGAGAGCCGCGCCCGAAGCGAGATGCAGGAGGCCGAGCGTAGCCATTCCCAGGCGCAGATCGAATTGGCCAGGCGCCAGGAGGAGATGAACAGCCTCCGCAGGCGGATCGAAGACGATTTCGGCCTGGTGGAATTCGATTTCGACGAATCGACCACGAGCCAGTCGCCGCTCCCGATCGAGGGCCTGGTAGAGCGACTGCCGGTGGTCGAGTTGCTTCCTCTGGAAGTGGAGACGCAGGTGGAGAGGTTGCGCGCCCAACTCCGGCGCATGGGTGCGGTGAATCCGGAAGCCCAGCGCGAGTATGTCGAGGTGAAAGAACGGGTGGAGTTCCTCACGACTCAAGTGGACGACCTGCGCAAGGCCGAGGGCCAGCTGGAGGAGGTGATCGCCGAGCTCGATCTCCTGATGGAGCGCGAGTTCCGCAAGACCTTCGACGCGGTGGCGGGGGTCTTCCGCGACACCTTCACTCTGCTCTTCGGCGGGGGCTCGGCCCGCCTGCGCCTGACCGATCCCGACGACATGACCACAACCGGGATCGACATCGAGGCCAGGCTGCCGGGCCGGCGTGAGCAAGGCCTGGCGATGCTCTCCGGCGGGGAGCGAAGCCTCACCGCCTGCGCCCTCGTCTTCGCCCTGCTGCGCGTTTCTCCGACGCCTTTCTGCGTTCTCGATGAAGTGGACGCCATGCTGGATGAAGCCAACGTCCAGCGATTCCGCCAAATGCTCCAAGAGCTGAGCGAGCAGACTCAGTTCCTTGTCATCACGCACAACCGCGAGACCGTGCAGGCGGCTGATGTCGTGTATGGCGTGACCATGGGGCGCGACTCGGCCAGCACGGTGATCAGCCTTCGGCTCGACGAGGCCGAGGCGCGGCTGAGGACCCGCTGAGGGCGGAAGGGAAAGCAGGGCTGAGGGAGGTCGAAGCCCGCCCTTCGCCCTTCGACTTCGCTCAGGGGCGGCCGCAGGGTGGCCGCATGCTCGTGCGGTCGAAGGGCGGCCTCCGCTCAGGGCGTTGCCCCGGGGCGCAGGCAAGCTCCTTCCTGGCGGACTTGAAGTAGGGCCTCCGCTCAGGGCGTTGCCCCGGGCCGCAGGCAGGTCCTTCGCTGGCGGGCTTGGGGGGCGGCCTCCGCTCAGGGCGTTGCCCCGTGCCGCACGCAGCCCTTGCTGTCGCCAAGCTCCGGAGCTGCTTCGCGATAGGCTCCGGAGCCTGTTTGAGCGGTCGCGCCGGCCCCAATTGCCTCGAGAGAACATTTGTGCTATAGTGGCAGCATGGGGTTGCTCGAAAATCTCTCGCACGCCGCGCAAGCAGGGCTTTGGGAATCCGAGGGAGAGGCTCGTGCTCCCCGCCCGGCCGGTAGATGTGGGGGAGGGCGGAAGAACAAAGAGTCATGGATCGAGGTCGGTGAGACAAGCATCCCCGTGACGCTTGCGGCGGCGGGCGGAGGCAAGACGGTCCGGCTTCTCAAGGCCATGCTGACCACCGCCTGCGAGCGCGATTGCCTCTACTGCAGTTTCCGGGCCGGGCAGGATTGCCGGAGAGAGACTTTCAAGCCCGATGAGATGGCCAGGCTGTATGCCCGGATCCATAGGGCGGGGCTGGTGGACGGCCTCTTCCTCAGCACCGGGATTCTTAAGGGCGGAGCGAACACGCAGGACCGTCTTCTCGATACCGCCGAGATCCTGCGGGGCCGGCTGGGCTATCGCGGCTACCTCCACCTGAAGATCATGCCGGGCGCGGAGCGGGGACAGGTCCGGCGGGCCATGCAGCTGGCGGATCGGGTGAGCGTCAACCTGGAGGCGCCAAACCCTGGCCGCCTCGAGCGTCTGGCGCCGCACAAGGGATTTGAGGAAGAGCTGGTGGCGCCTCTGCGCTGGGTGAACGAGCTCCGCCATGAGATGGACGAGGGATCCGCATGGAGAGGGCGGATGCCGTCGAGCGCCACGCAGTTCGTCGTCGGCGCGGCGGGCGAGACCGATCTGGAAATCCTCTCGACAAGTGAGAGGCTTCTCCGCAGTTTCGGGCTGACCCGGGTCTACTACATGGCCTTCAACCCTGTGCAGGGAACGCCGCTGGAGAATCACCCGGCGGAGGATCCTATCCGGGAGCATCGTCTCTACCAGGCCTCCTTCCTGATTCGGGACTACGGGTTCGACCTGGAGGACCTTCCGTTCGGCGGCGACGGACGGCTTCCTTTGGAACGCGATCCGAAGCAGGGCTATGCCGAGGCTCATCTGCGGCACCGTCCGGTGGAGCTGAGCCTCGCCGGGCGGGATGAGCTTCTCCGTGTCCCGGGGATCGGGCCCCGCGGCGCCGAGGCGATCCTGCGGGCGAGGCGAGAGGCTGGCGGGCTGCGCGATCTGCGCGACCTGCGCCGCCTGGGGATCGTCGCCGAGCGGGCGGCGCCGTGGGTCACGCTGCGCGGCCGCGCCGCTCCGATCCAGCTGCCTCTTCTCTGAGGGCCACGGTCGCCCGCACCGCGGCGAGGTCGTGACACGGCGAGCCCATGGCGATTCGCGGCAAGGGGGCCCCTTTGAGAAGCCACGCGCGCCGCGAACGTTGACAAAACCCGGGGAACGGTTAGAATCCCGCCGCGCCGAAGTGGCGGAATTGGCAGACGCGCTGCGTTCAGGGCGCAGTGGGCGAAAGCCTGTGTGGGTTCAAATCCCACCTTCGGCAT
>Ga0209751_10006549_pt1 | contig 10763 bp, 20 predicted proteins | sample RifCSP13_1_FD_184019 | JGI IMG/M metagenome (GOLD analysis project Ga0209751, IMG submission 184019) | Soil microbial communities from Rifle, Colorado - Rifle CSP2_sed 13_1 (SPAdes) (version 2) | ecosystem: Environmental > Terrestrial > Deep subsurface > Rock core/Sediment | place: Rifle...
CGGGCTCGGCGGCGGCGGCCTCGGGCTCGGCGGCGGCGGCCTCGGGCTCGGCGGCGGCGGCCTCGGGCTCGGCGGCGGCGGCCTCGGGCTCGGCGGCGGCGGCCTCGGGCTCGGCGACCGCAGCTCGCTCCGCGACCGGCGCTTCGGCCGCGGGGCCGGCCTCGTCGGCGTCGGTTGCGAGGCCGAGCGCCGTGGTGGGTCGGGTCGGGATCTCGAGCAGGGAGACGCTCCCGCCGGCGGCCTCGATCTTGGCCCGCGCCGAGGCGCTGACCCGGTCGGCGACCACGAAGAGCGCGGTCGAGAGCTCGCCGTTGCCGAGGATCTTCATCGGCTTGTCGAGGGAGCGCACGAGACCCGCCGCACGGAGGATCTCCTGGTTGACCGTGATCGGCGCCGGCGCGGCGCCCTTGGCCTTCTTCATACCGGGCATCTCGCCGGCCTCGAGGACACCGAGCTCGACGAGGTTGGCGATGGCGCCGACGTTCACGATCTCGTACTCGATCTTGAACGGGTTCTTGAAGCCGCGGAGCTTCGGGATCCGCTGGTGGAGCGGCGTCTGGCCGCCTTCGAACCAGGCCGGGATCTTGCCGCCGGCGCGCGCCTTCTGGCCCTTCGTGCCGCGACCGGCGGTCTTGCCCTTGCCGGCCGCGATGCCGCGCCCGACGCGGGTCTTCTTCTTGTGGGAGCCCGGAGCGGGCTTCAGATCGTGGAGCTTCACTTGGCTTCGTCCTTGCTGCCCACCGACGGGAGCTCCTCGACGGTCACGAGGAAGCGGACCTGGCGGACCATCCCCCGGGTCGCCTCGTTGTCGGCGACCTCGACGCTGCTGCCGATGCCGTGCAGCCCGAGGGCCTTGATCGTGGCCCGGTTCCGGGCGATGTGGCTGATGGTGCTCTTGACCTGGGTGACGCGCAGCCTACCGGGCACCGCTGGCCTCCCCCGCGGCCGGCTGGCCGGCGATGCGGCTGCGGAGCGGGACGCCCCGCCGCGCAGAGAGCTCCTCGGCCGAATGGAGCATCCGGAGCGCCTCGAGGGTCGCCCGAGTGACGTTGACCGGGTTGGTGGAGCCGTGGACCTTCGTCAGGATGTCGCGGATGCCGGCCGACTCGACGACGGCCCGAACCGAGCCGCCGGCGATGACGCCGGTGCCCTGCGAGGCGGGCTTCAGGAGGACGCTGCTGGCCTGGAACTCGCGCTTCACCTCGTGGGGGATCGTCGTTCCGACCATGGGGATCCGAATGAGATTCTTCTTCGCGTCCTCGACGCCCTTCCGGATCGCCTCGGGGACCTCGCCGGCCTTGCCAAGGCCGACACCGACGTGGCCGGCCCCGTCGCCGACGACGACGACCGCGCTGAAGCTGAAGCGCCGGCCGCCCTTGACGACCTTGGCGACGCGATTGATCTGGACGACGCGCTCCTCGAGCGCGAGCTTGTTGGGGTCGATTCGTGCCACGTCAGCTCCTTAGAAGTCGAGTCCGGCCTCGCGGGCCGCGTCGGCGAGCGACTTGACGCGCCCGTGGTACCGGAACCCGGCTCGATCGAAGACGACGCGCTCGACGCCGGCGGACTTCGCCCGCGCCGCGATGAGCTTCCCGACTTCGGCCGCCTCCTTCGTCTTGGGGCCCGAGCCGGAGCGGAGCTCCTTCTCGAGCGAGGACGCGGCGGCCAGCGTCTTGCCGGTCGAATCGTCGATGACCTGGGCGTAGATGTGGTTGAGGCTGCGGAAGACCGCGAGTCGCGGGCGCCCGGGATCCCCCTCCATGCGGAGGCGGATCCGCTCGTGGCGCTTCCGTCGGGCGGCGCCGCGGCTGGCGACCTGCGTCATTTCGCTACTTCCCATGTTCTTGGGTCGCCTCGCGGACAAGCCAGGGCCGCGTTGGCGGCTGCGCGCCCTCGCTCACGCACGTTCGAGTGCGCTCGCTCGGGTGCTCGGCACCGCCTTGCCCTGCCTTCCCATCGAGGCGACGGCTCGACACTACTTCTTGCCGCCGATCTTGCCGGCCTTGCCGGCCTTCCGACGGACCACCTCACCGGCATAGCGGACGCCCTTGCCCTTGTAGGGTTCCGGCTTCCGGCTGGCGCGGACCTTGGCCGCCACCTGCCCGACGAGCTCCTTGTCGATGCCGACGACGGCCAGCCGGGTGGGATTCTCCAGCTCGAAGCTGATCCCGTCCGGCGGCTCGATCTCGACCTGGTGGCTGTAGCCCAGGTTGAGCTGCAGCTTCTTCCCGACGAGCGCGGCCCGGTAGCCGACGCCGGTGATCTCGAGGCCCTTGCGGTAGCCCGTCGTCACCCCGACGACCATGTTGTTGACGAGGGTCCGTGTCAGCCCATGGAGCTGGCGGTGGACCTTCTGCTCCGTCGGGCGGGCGACGACGAAGGTCCCCACCTCGCGGCTCAGGAGCATGTCCGGGTGGAGCTCGCGGCTGAGCGTGCCCTTGGGCCCCGTGACGGTCACGCGACGGCCGTCGATCTCGACGTCGACGCCGGCGGGGACGGGGATGGGCAGACGGCCGATTCGGGACATCTCGGCTACCAGACGTAGGCCAGGACTTCGCCGCCGAGCTGGGCCTTGCGGGCTTGCGCGCCGGTCATGATCCCCTGGCTCGTGCTGACGATGACGATGCCCAGCCCGCCGAGGACGCGCGGGATGTCGGTCTTGCGGGCATAGACCCGGAGGCCGGGCTTGCTGATCCGCTTCAGCCCGGAGACGACCGGCACCTTGCCGTCGACGTACCGGAGCTGGACCTTGATCACGTGGCCGGGCCCGGCCTGCTCCTCGGTCCAGCCGGCGATGAAGCCCTCGGCCTGGAGGATGCGAGCGATCTCACGCTTGGTTCGGGACGCCGGCACGACCACCTCCTGGTGGCGGGCCCGCGAGGCGTTGCGAACGCGGGTGAGCATGTCCGCGATCGGATCGGAGATGTTCATCGTCGTCCTACCAGCTCGACTTCGTGACGCCCGGCAGCTCGCCCTGGAGGGCCCGCTCGCGGAAGCAGATCCGGCACAGCGCGAACCGGCGCATGAACGCCCGCGGCCGGCCGCAAACGAAGCAGCGGTGGTAGCCCTGGACGGGGTGCTTCGGCGTTCGCTTCGCCTTGGCGATCATCGACTTCTTGGCCATGGTCTCCCTCCCCGCGCCTACGAGGCGAAGGGCATGCCGAGGAGCTCCAGCAGACGCCTGGACTCCTCGTCGGACTTCGCCGTCGTCACGATGCTGATCTCCAGCCCGCGGAGACGGTCCACCTTGTCGTAGTCGATCTCGGGGAACGCGATCTGCTCCCTGAGGCCGATGGAGTAGTTGCCCCGCCCGTCGAAGGACCGGCCGGGAACGCCCCGGAAGTCGCGGATCCGGGGCAGCGCCAGGAGCGTGAAGCGCTCCAGGAAGTCCCACATCCGCTGGCCGCGAAGCGTGACCTTGAGCCCGATCGGGTTGCCCGTCCGGACGCGGAACTGGGCGATCGAGCGCTTGGCCTTCGTCACGATCGGCTTCTGGCCGGTGATCGAGGCGAGGTCCTTGGCCGCGGCATCGATCGCCTTGGCGTTCGTGAGCGCCTCGCCGAGGCCCACGTTGACGACGATCTTGTCGAGCTTCGGGACCTCCATCGGGTTGCCGTAGCCGAACTGCTTCCGGAGCGACGGCACGGCCTCGGCGAGGTACCGGTCGCGGAGGTTGTTGGCGATCATGCGGTCACCTCAAGGGCCTGGCCGCAGTGGCCGCAGATCCGAATCCGATGGCCGTCCTCCAGGGTCGTGTGGCCGATGCGGGTGGGCCGGTCGCACTTGGGGCAGACGAGCATGACCTTCGAGACGTCGAGGGGCATCGCGAGGTCGAGGATCCCGCCCTGCTGGACCTTCGGCATCCGGTCGGTCCGGCCGCTCGTCTGGCGCGGCTTGGTGTGGCGCTTCGCGATATTGAGGCCACCGACGACGACGGCGGTCCCGCTGGTCGGCGTCCCGCGGCGGTACGGGACGCGGAGGGCGCCTCGGCTCGCGGTCCTGCGGATGACCCGCTCGACGACACCGCGCTTGCCCGAATCCTTGCCAGCGATGACCACGACGGTATCGCCCTTGCGGATCTCGGGGACGTGGGGCGGGTGGCCGTGCTCGTGGACCCGCGCTGCCATCACAGCACCTCCGGGGCGAGCGACACGATCTTCATGTAGTTCCGGTCCCGCAGCTCGCGGGCGACCGGTCCGAAGATGCGGGTCCCGCGAGGGTTGCCCTGGTTGTTGATGAGCACGGCCGCGTTCTCGTCGAAGCGAATGTAGCTCCCGTCCGGTCGGCCATATTCCTTGGCCGTCCGGACGATGACGGCCCGGACGACGTCGCCCTTCTTGACGGCGGCGTTCGGGATGGCCTGCTTGACGCTGGCGATGATGACGTCACCCACGCCGGCGGTCGTCTTGAGCGAGCGGCCCATGACCCGGATGCACTGGATCGTCCGAGCTCCCGTGTTGTCGGCGACCTTGAGGCGGGACTGGGGCTGGATCACGCGTCCTCCCCGGCCGGATCCGTCTCTGGCTCGGCGGCCTCATCGGCCGCCTCGTGGCTCGCTCGACCGGGATGCGCGGCGGCGTGGATTGCCTCGGACACCTCCGGCTCCTCGGCCACGATGTCGGCTGCCGAGCCGTGCTCGCCGGCCCGGCCGAGGACCTGGACGAGCCGCCAGCGCTTCGTCGCCGAGAGCGGTCGCGACTCCTCGATGAGGACGGTGTCGCCGAGATGGGCGTCGTTGAGCTCGTCGTGGGCCTTGAACTTCGTGGTCAGGCGGATGACGCGCTTGTAGAGCCGGTGGCGGGCCAGGCGCTCAACGGACACGACGATCGTCTTGTCCATCTTGTCGCTCACGACCCGGCCGGTCTTCGTCTTGCGCTGGCCCCGAACAGGGCGGGTAGCTTCAGTCATCGATCGATCCCTCACGCCGACTTCCGGCCGGCCGGAGCCGTCCGCGCGGTGAGCCGCTCGCGCTGGACCGTGAGGATCCGGGCGATCCGTCGGCGGGTCTGCGGAATCGTGCTCGTGTCATTGAGCTGCCGGGTGGACAGCGCGAACCGGGCGCTCCAGAGATCCTGCTTCGCGTCGCGCAGGGCCGTCTCGAGCTCGGCGTCGGAGAGCTCCCGGACCTTACCGATGTCCATCGTCAGGGCCTTCCATCAGGGCGGACTCGCGGACGACGACGCGCGTCGCCACGGGCAGCTTGTGGGCGGCGAGGCGCATGGCCTCGGCGGCCTCGGCGCGGCCGACGCCCGCCATCTCGAACAGGATCCGGCCCGGCTTGACGACCGCGACCCAGTGGTCGGGCGCGCCCTTGCCCGAGCCCATCCGGGTCTCGGCCGGCTTCTTGGTGACAGGCTTGTCCGGGAAGACGCGGATCCAGATCTTGCCGCCACGCTTGACCGAGCGGGTCATCGCCCGCCGGGCGGCCTCGATCTGGCGGCTCGTGATCCAGGCCGGCTCCGTCGTGGCCAGGCCGTACTCGCCGAAGGCGACGAAGTGGCCGCCCTTGGCGACTCCGGACATTCGGCCTCGCATCACCTTGCGGTGCTTGACGCGTCGCGGGAGGAGCATCGTCTAGGCCCCCGGCCCCAGGGCCACCTGGGGCGGCGCGACGGGCCGCTCGGGCGCGAAGTCGCCGCGGTAGATCCAGACCTTGACGCCGATCCGGCCGTAGGTCGTGTGGGCGTGGACCTGGCCGTAGCTGATGTCGGCCCGGAGCGTGCCGAGCGGGATGCGCCCTTCCTTGTCCCATTCGCGGCGGCCCATCTCGGCGCCACCGAGGCGTCCGGCGACCATGATCTTGACGCCCTTGGCCCCGGCTTTCATCGAGCGCTGGATGGCCTGCTTCATCGCCTTCTTGAAGGCGATTCGGCGGGTCAGCTGCTGGCTGATGTTGACCGCGACGAGGTAGGCGTCGAGCTCGGGCTGGCGGATCTCCTTGATCTCGAGCTTGACCTTGCGCTTCGTGAGGGCGCCGATCTGCTGACGGAGGATCTCGACGTTCTGGCCGCCCTTGCCGATGACGATGCCCGGCTTGGCCGTGTGGACCGTGACGGTGACCTGGCCAAAGTTGCGCTCGATCTCGAGGCCGCTGACGCTGGCGTTGGCGAGCCGCGCCCCGACGAGCTGGCGGATCGTGATGTCCTCCTTGAGGAGGGTCGTGTACTCCTTGTCCTGGTACCACTTGGCGGTCCAGGTGCGCGTCACCCCGAGGCGGAAGCCGTACGGGTGGACCTTGTGTCCCATGGTCAGGCCTCCCGGTTTCCGACGGTCACGGTGATGTGGGTCTGCGCCTTGTGGATCGGAAAGGCCCGACCCTGGGCGCGCGGCCGCCAGCGCTTGATCGTGGGTCCTTCGTCCGCTCGCGCGTCGAGGACGATCAGCTCGTCGGCCGGCAGGTTCAGGTTGTTCTCGGCGTTGGCCGCGGCGCTCTTGAGCACCTTGGCGACGTCCTTGGCGGCGTGCTGGGGCATGAACCGGAGCAGGGCGGCAGCCTCCTCCACGGACCGGCCCTTGATGACCTGGACGACCAGGCGGGCCTTCCGGGTGGAGCCGCGGAGGTACTTGGCGGTGGCGGAGACACGCACGATGCCGGCTCCTACTTCGGGCTCACGGACCGGTCGGTGTGCTTGCCGTGCCCGCGGTAGGTGCGGGTCGGGGCGAACTCACCGAGTCGGTGGCCGACCATGTTCTCGGTCACGTAGACCGGGACATGCTTGCGGCCGTTGTAGACGGCGACGGTATGGCCGATGAACGTCGGGAAGATGACCGACGCGCGGGACCAGGTCTTGACGACCTTCTTCTCGCTGCGCTTGTTCATCTCCTCGATCCGGCCGAGAAGGCGGGCCTCGACGAACGGGCCCTTCTTGATGGAACGGGACATCTCCTGCCTGCCTCCCCGCTACTTCCGGTGCCGCGAGCGGACGATGAGCCGCGAGGTGGTCTTGCCACGCCGGGTGCGATAGCCCATCGCCGGCTTTCCCCACGGGGTCTTGGGCGGCATCCCGGTCGGGGACTTGCCCTCGCCGCCGCCGTGCGGATGGTCGCGCGGGTTCATGACGACGCCCCGGACCTCCGGCCGCTGGCCCATATGACGGGCCCGGCCGGCCTTGCCGAGGTTCTGGTTTTCGTGGTCCAGGTTGCCGACCTGGCCAACGGTGGCCATGCACCGGATGTTCACCCGGCGAACTTCCCCCGACGGCAGGCGAACCTGGGCGTAGTCACCCTCCTTGGCGAGGAGCTGGGCCGAGGTCCCGGCGGACCGGACGATCTGGCCGCCCTTGCCCGGGATGAGCTCGATGCTGTGGATCGTGGTGCCCAGCGGGATCTTCGCGATCGGCAGGGCGTTGCCGACCCGTGCCTCCGCCTCTGGCCCGGACAGGACGATGTCGCCGACCTTCAGGCCGTGGGGCAGGAGCATGTACCGCTTCTCGCCGTCGCGATAGTGGAGGAGACCGATCCGCGCGGAGCGATTCGGGTCGTACTCGACGGTGGCGACCCGCGCGGGCACGCCGTGCTTGTCGCGCTTGAAGTCGATCCGGCGGTAGTGGGTCTTCTCGCCGCCGCCGCGATGGCGAACGGTGAGCCGGCCGGCATTGTTCCGGCCGGAGGCCCGCTTCTGGGGCTCGAGAAGCGGCTTGTACGGCTCGTCGGTCGTGATCTCCTCGAACGTCGAGCGGGTCATCCCGCGACGCCCGGGCGAGGTGGCCTTGTACGTCCGCAGCGGCATCGCTAGACCCCCTCGAAGAACTGGATCTTCTGGCCGGGGGCCAGGGTGACGACGGCCTTGCGCCAGCCGGAGATCCGCCCGGTCACCCGCCCGCGGCGGGTGCCAGTGACCTTCTTCCGGGGCTGCCTGGTGAGGACGTTGACGGCCACGACGGTGACCTTGTCGGTCTTGTAGAGCTCCTCGATCGCCGCCTTGATCTGGATCTTGTTGGCGTCGGGATGGACCGCGAAGGTGTACTTGCCACGGCTCGATTCGTCGATCGACTTCTCGCTGATCACGGGGCGGAGGACGATCTCCGGAGCGGTCAGGACGCTCACAGGTACACCTCCTCCATCCGGGCGAGGGCCGGCTGCTCGATGACCACGGTGTCGGCCTTGATGAGGTCGACGACGTTGAGCGAATCGGCGTGGATTACCTCGACCGTCGGCAGGTTGCGGGCCGACAGCCGGAGCTGCTCATCGCCGGCGGGGGCGACCACGAGGACCCGGCCCGTGGCGTTGAGGGCCGCCAGGATCCCGGCGAAGTCGCGCGTCCTGATCCGCTCCAGGGCAAACGTGTCGACGATCCGGATCGCCGCGTCGCCGAGCTTGGCCGTCAGCGCGCCACGGAGGGCAAGGCGGCGCATCTTCCTCGGCAGCCGCTGCTCGTAGGAGCGCGGATGCGGCCCGAAGACGGCCCCGCCGCCGCGGTAATGGGGTGCGGACCTGGAGCCCTGGCGAGCGCGGCCGGTTCCCTTCTGGCGGTACGGTTTCCTGCCGCCGCCCCGGACCTCGCCGCGGGTCTTGGTGTCGTGCGTCCCGGCTCGCCGGGCGGCGAGCTGGGCGGTGACGACCTGGTGAAGGACGGCGACGTTCACCGGCGCGGCGAAGAGCTCGTCGCTGAGCTCGACGCTGCCGACCGACGCGCCGGTCCTGTCGTAGAGGGTGGTCTGGGGCATCGGTCAGGCCTTCTTCACGAGGATCAGGCTGCCGCGGGCGCCGGGCAGGCTGCCCTGGAGCAGGAGCAGGTTCTTCTCGGCATCGGCGCTGACGACCTTGACCTTCTTGGTCGTGACCTGGGCATCGCCCATGTGGCCGGCCATCCGGACGCCCTTGTAGACCCGACCGGGCGTCGTGCCCGGGCCGATCGAGCCGGGCTCGCGGTGGTGATCCGAGCCGTGGGTCTTGGGGCCGCGATGGAAGTGGTGGCGCTTGATGTGGCCGGCAAAGCCCTTGCCCTTCGAGACGCCGGTGACGTCGACGAGGTCGCCCGGGGCGAACATCTCGGCCACGGCGATCGCCTGGCCCACCTCGAAGCCGGCTAGGTCGTCGAGCCTGAACTCGCGGAGGGTCGCCAGCGACGGCAGGCCCTTGAGCTGGCCGGCCCGCGGCTTGGTGAGCTTCTTCTTCTCGTCCGTGCCGAGCTGGACGGCGGTGTAGCCGTCGCGCTCCGCGGTGCGCAGCCGGGTCACCGTGTTCGGGGCGACCTCGAGCACGGACACGGCGACCATCGTCCCGTCCGCCTGGAACACCTGGGTCATCCCGACCTTCCGGCCAATGAGACCGATACTCATGCCGTGAGTCCCGTCATCACGCGCTCACCCGCGTTCAGGGCAAGACGCCGACGAGCACGCGAACGAGCGCACTCCAACGTGCGTGAGTGAGCGCGCGCAGGCGGCAACGCCGCCATCGACGGGGGGAGCGCGTGACCGTGGTTCATCACATCTTGATTTCGATGTCGACGCCCGCGGGGAGGGACAGTCGCATCAGGGCGTCGACCGTCTTCGACGACGGATCCAGGATGTCGACGAGCCGCTTGTGGGTGCGGATCTCGAATTGCTCCCGGCTGTCCTTGTCGATGAAGGGCGAGCGGATGACGGTGAACTTCTCGATCCGCGTCGGCAGCGGCACCGGGCCGATGATGTCGGCGCCGGTGCGCTGGGCCGTCTCGACGATCTGGGCCGCCGACTGATCGAGCAGTCGGTGGTCGTACGCCTTGAGGCGGATCCGGATTCGCTGCTTGGCCATCGGTTACTCGGTGATGCTCGTGATCGCGCCGGCGCCGACGGTCCGGCCGCCCTCCCGGATGGCGAAGCGCTGGCCGGTCTCGAGGGCGATCGGGGTGATGAGCTCGACGCTCATCTCGACGTTGTCGCCGGGCATGACCATCTCGGCCCCGCCGGGCAGGCCGATGGAGCCGGTGACGTCGGTCGTGCGGAGGTAGAACTGGGGCCGGTAGCCGTTGTAGAAGGGGGTGTGGCGGCCGCCCTCCTCCTTGGTCAGGACGTAGACCTGGGCCTGGAACTTGGTGTGGGGCTTGACGGAGCCCGACTTGGCCAGGACCTGGCCGCGCTCGATCTCGTCGCGCTCGATGCCCCGCAGGAGGCAGCCGACGTTGTCGCCGGCGCGGCCCTCGTCGAGGAGCTTCTTGAACATCTCGACGCCGGTGACGACGATCTTTCTGGTGGCCTTGACCCCGATGAGCTCGACCTCGTCGCCGACCTTGACGATGCCGCGCTCGATGCGGCCGGTCGCGACCGTCCCCCGGCCCTTGATCCCGAAGACGTCCTCGACCGGCATGAGGAACGGCCGATCGATCGCCCGCTCGGGGGTCGGGATGTAGGAATCGACCGCGTCCATGAGCTCCTGGATGCAGGCGTAGGCGGGATCGGCGACGTCGTCGCCGGCCTCGAGGGCCTTGAGCGCGGAGCCGCGGATGACCGGGATCTCGTCGCCCGGGAAGAGGTTCTTGGTGAGCAGCTCGCGGACCTCGAGCTCGACGAGGTCGAGCAGCTCGGGGTCGTCGACGGCGTCGACCTTGTTGAGGAAGACGACGATGTAGGGGACCTCGACCTGGCGGGCCAGGAGGATGTGCTCTCTCGTCTGGGGCATCGGCCCGTCGGTCGCGGCGACGACGAGGATGGCGCCGTCCATCTGGGCCGCGCCGGTGATCATGTTCTTGATGTAGTCGGCGTGGCCGGGGCAGTCGACGTGGGCGTAGTGGCGGTGCTCGGTCTCGTACTCGACGTGGGCGATCGCGATCGTGATCCCGCGCT
>Ga0209751_10006551_pt1 | contig 10763 bp, 10 predicted proteins | sample RifCSP13_1_FD_184019 | JGI IMG/M metagenome (GOLD analysis project Ga0209751, IMG submission 184019) | Soil microbial communities from Rifle, Colorado - Rifle CSP2_sed 13_1 (SPAdes) (version 2) | ecosystem: Environmental > Terrestrial > Deep subsurface > Rock core/Sediment | place: Rifle...
CCGAGGCGTACTTCACGCTTGCCGCGCATCTTCGGGGTGTGGAAGAGCGCGTCCTGCGCCTGGCAAAGCTGGATGCGGCGGGGGACGTCGGCCGTGAGGCGGCCCGCTTCGTCGGGAAGGAGCTGACGGAGGCCTGGGCCCGGGTCGCGACAGCGACCCGACACGGGGTGCGGCAGCTCGGCCTTCAGCTCGAGCAGGAGATCGCCCCGGAGGCCCGGTGCCTCTCGCCCTCGGACTTCGGGTTCCACAACGCGATCCTCGAGCCCGGCGGCCGCCTCCGGTTCGTGGACTTCGAGTACGCTGGCTGGGACGACCCGGCGAAGCTCGTCTGCGATTTCTTCTGCCAGGAGGCGGTCCCCGTGCCGGCGGCCCACCACGAATGGTTCGCGGGCGAGGTGGTCCGTGACCTGCCCGCGCCAGGGGCACAGCGGGAGCGAATCGGCCTGCTTCTGCCGGTCTACCGGATAAAATGGTGCTGCATCCTGCTGAACGACTTTCTCCCGCTGGCGCGGGATCGGCGCCGCTTCACGCAGAGCGCCGAGGGCGAGCAGGCGCGGAGGGCGACGCAGCTCGACAAGGCTCGCCGGGCCCTTCAGCGGGCGGCACGCACATGAGCAAGATCCTGGTTCTGGGCGCCAACTCGTTCTCCGGGCAGGACTTCGTGGACCTGCTCCTCGACGATCCGGCACACACCGTGATCGGCGTGAGCCGCTCGCCGGAGCGCTCCGCGCTCTTCCTGAAGTACAAGCTCCGGAAGGACCTCGCCCGGTACCGCTACGTCCGGCTCGACGTGAACAGAGAGATGCCGGCCCTGCTCGCGCTGCTCGACGCGGAGCAGCCGGAGGCCGTTGTGAACTTCGCCGCGCAGAGCGAGGTCGCGCCGAGCTGGGAGCATCCCGAGCACTGGTTCCAGACGAACTGCGTCGCCTTGGCTGAGCTGGTAAACCACCTCAGACGGCGCACGTACCTGGCGCGGTACGTCCATATCTCTTCGCCCGAGGTCTACGGCACCTGCACCGGCGAGGTCCGCGAGGCCGCGCCCCTGCGGCCAAGCACCCCGTACGCCGCGTCGAAAGCCGCGGCCGATCTGCTGCTGCTGACGTACTTCAAGCAGTTCGACTTTCCCGCCGTGTTCGTGCGGGCGACGAATGTATACGGTGCGCGCCAGCAACTCTTCAAGATCATTCCCCGATCCGTGGTGTTCATCCGGCTGGGAAAGACCATCGAGCTCCACGGCGGCGGCGCCGCGGTGAAGTCCTACATTCACATCCGCGATGTCTCGCGTGGCGAGCTGGCGATCCTCGAAAAGGGCGAGCCGGGCGCGATTTACCACCTGTCGCCGTCTGAAGGCGTGGCCGTACGGGACGTGGTACGGAAGATCTGCGAGCGGATGGGACGGCGCTTCGAGGATTGCACGGTCGTAGTCGGTGAGCGCCCCGGTCAGGATGCCGCGTACGTGATCGACTCGACCCGGGCCCGCACCGAGCTCGGCTGGAAGCCGTGGGTCCCTCTCGAAGACGGCCTGGCCGACGTCGTGGCGTGGGTCGACGGCTACTGGGAGGAGATCGTGAAGCAGACGCTCACCTACGAGCACAAGGCCTAACGAGCCCGAGCGTGGCCTACCTGGACTTCATCTCACGTGTGCACAAGAGCACGAAGCGCGACTACCTCGAGCGCGTGTGCGTGCACGATAAGGTGGAGTGCGCGGAGGTGGCCGTCAAGTTCGACAAGGAGTACTGGGACGGCGACCGGAAGTACGGATACGGCGGGTATCACTATGACGGCCGCTGGCGCGTGGTGGCCGAGGAGATCGCGCGCCACTACCAGCTGCCGAACGATGCGCGCATCTTGGACGTGGGCTGCGGCAAGGCCTTTCTGCTGTACGAGTTCACCCGGGTCCTGTCGGAGGCGCGGGTGACGGGCCTGGACGTCTCGGAGTACGCGATTCAGAACGCGAAGGCAGAGGTCCGCCCGTTCCTTCAGATGGCGAGCGCGCCAGCGCTCCCGTTCCGCGACCGATCCTTCGACCTGGTGATCTCGATCCTCACGCTCCATAACCTTTACGCTTTCGATCTCTGGAAAGCGCTCGCGGAGATCGAGCGGGTGGGCCGGGGCGCGAAGTACGTCGTCGTCGAGACCTACCGGAACGAGCGCGAGAAGGTGAACCTCCTTTACTGGCAGTTGACCTGCCGGGCGTTCCACACCCCGGCGGAGTGGGAGTGGGTCTTTGCGCGATCCGGCTACACCGGCGACCACTCGTTCATCGTATTCGAATAGAGGATCGAGGCCAGAGGATGGCGGCGTGCAGTCGGAGGAGAGTGTGATGACGTCCGACGGCGAACCGAGAAGATCCGCGCGTGACGCATATGCGGAGGCGACGCGCGATCAGTTTGACACGCCCGAGCTCCAGCTCGGTCCATGGACGTCCGATAGCTTGCTGAATGACCCGAAACATATGTGCTTTGTCCTGGCTCGGTACAAGTTCTGCGCAAAGATGTTCGAGGGCAAGGGTGTTGTTCTCGAGGTCGGCGCGGGGGATGGATTCGGACTGCCCCTGGTCGCTCAGGCTGTCGGGCAGCTGTACGCCCTTGACTGGGATCGGCGCTTACTCGATGGGAACGCCAGACGCCTCGCCCATCTGAAGAATGTGACGTATCTCTATGCGGACTTGAACGACAGCGCGCCAGATGTGTCGGTCGACGGTGCCTACTCGATCGATGTTATCGAGCATATCGATCCCACGAAGGAAGCGACGTTCGTGGAGAACATTCTCCAGTGTCTCAAGCCGAATGGGGTGCTGCTGACTGGGACGCCGAATGTGACGGCGGCCCAGTACGCGTCGTCGCGGAGCCACGCTGGCCACATCAATTTGAAGAGCATGGAGACACTGCGTCAGTTGATGGAGTGCTATTTTGAGAATGTGTTCATGTTCGGGATGAACGACGAGGTCGTACACACCGGCTATCCAGCGATGTGTCACTATCTCTGGTCGCTGGCTGTTGGCGTGCGAAGCACATGGAGACGACGCAGCTGAACGTGCTCGTTGTTGGCGGTGCGGGGTACATCGGGTGCGTCCTCGTCCGGACGCTGCTTTCACGGGGTCATACGGTACGCGTGTACGACCGCTGTTCCCACGATCCAGACGGGCTCGCCGACGTGCGTGAACGGGTACACCTTGTCGTGGGAGATATGCTGCGAATCGATGATGCGGACGTGGTTGGCGTAGAAGCCGTGATCAATGTGGGCGGGGTGTCCAGCGCTCGAGTAGCAGAGGCCGACCCTGCCCGCGCTATTGAGATGAATGTGGGCGGGGCGGTTCGCCTTGCCGAGATATGCAAGCGCGTAGGAGCTCGGCGGTACCTGCTCGCGTCGTCGTGCTCGGTGTTCGAGCGAGTGGCCGCCGACGATACCGGCGATCGACTGTTCGATGAAGAGAGTCCTGTTGGACCCGCATCCGTGTATGCGCGGTCGAAGCACGAGGCCGAACTCGCGCTCGGCGCGTTGGCGGGACCGGAGTTCCATCCGGTGGCGCTTCGCCTGGGCGGCGTGTACGGATTCGCTCCACGAATGCGATTCGATACTCTGGTCAACAAATTGGTGAGAGATGCGTTGGTATACAAGCGAATGGTAGTCCACGCGCGGGGCGAGGAATGGCGGCCAGTAGTGGCGGTGGGTGATACTGCCGAGGCGTGTGCGGCCTGCATTGAAGCCAAAGAAAGTGTGATTTCTCGGCAACTCTTCCATGTGGTCGCGGAGAACCTGCGCGTCCACGAGGTTGCGACGCGTATACAGAAGACCTTGGCGGCCTTGGGGATTGACACCGAGGTGCGGGTTCGGAACGCGGGACGAAGCTTGTCGGGGTATCGAGTATCTGGCGCGAAGCTCGAACGCATTCTCGGATGTAGTCTCCGTGTCAGGATCGAGGACGCGGTGCGAGAGATGTGTGAACAGGTGAGGCAGGGCAGACTGACTGACGACTGGACTTCGGGGGTGCTGTGACGGACCACGGATTAGTGAACGACGCCATTCGGCAGAAAATGAAGCAGCTGCCTGTGATCGGCCCGGTGCTCCGGAGGGTTCACCGCGTGGCGCGGAGCCGTTTTCCGATGCTATTCGACCGCAGGGCATCATGGTCGCGGGGGGAGTCGCGGACGCACCTGTGCCTCGGCGTGGAGTACGTATACAGCGCGGAAGTCGAGGGTGACATAGCGGAGTTCGGGACGATGTCGGGAGAGACGGCAGTCACGATCGCGGTCGCGATGCGGGAATGTGATCGACTCCTGCTCCGGAGACCGAAGAGGCTCTACCTGTTCGATAGCTTCGAAGGGCTACCGGCGATCGCATCGATGGCCGATCGGGAGTCGATACACGTGAAGTCAGGGGTGTGGACGGCTGGCGGCTGCAAGATGCTGGCGAAGGATGAGCTCATCGGACGGCTTTGTCGGAAGATCTCGCCCGAGCGGCTGGTTGTCTACGACGGCTGGTACAAGGATACGGTGCTGACCCTCCCGAGCGGCACCAGGTTCGCGATGCTTCACGTTGACTGCGACCTCTATCAATCGACCATGGACGCGCTCGAGCCGCTGTTTAGTAAGGGTCACCTGGCCGAGGGCGCACTGATACTGTTCGATGACTGGTATTGCAACCGGGCATCGCCGAGCTATGGTGAGCAGCGGGCCTGGTCGGAGCTGGTCGGGCGGTTCTCGATTGCCTTCAGCGACGTTGGAAGCTACGGATGGGGCGGCCGGAAGTTCATCGTCCACGCGTACCAGGCAAGAAGGTAGCGCGCAGGTGCTGAGGCGATACTAGGACGTGCCTGATCGGATCGCTGAAACGCTGAGGAGTGTTGCCCGCCGCGCGCAGCTCGATCGGGCCGTTAGCTTCGCGCTCGTTGGAAGGGCGTGGCAGATGGTGGCGGGCCCGATCACCCTGCTGCTGATCGCACGCTGGTTCTCCCCGGAAGTACAGGGTTTCTACTACACCTTCGGCAGTCTGCTCGCGCTGCAGTCCTTTCTTGAGCTGGGCCTGTATCTGGTGATCATCAACGTCGCGAGCCACGAGTGGGCCCGGCTGGGCGTCGACGCTACCGGGCACATCGTCGGAGACCGAGAGGCGTTGTCCAGACTGGCCAGCCTGGCCCGGCTGGTCTTCAGATGGTACGCGGTCGTGGGCGGCGCGTTCGTCCTGATCATCGGCGCTGTTGGCTACCTGTTCTTTTCGCAGACGCCGCATCCCAACATTCGGTGGGAGGCGCCGTGGCTCACCCTCGTCGGGGTGACCGGCCTTCTCCTCTGGACGTTGCCGTTCATTTCACTCCTGGAGGGCTGCAACCAGATTGCGGCCGTCAACGAATTCCGACTTCGCCAGGGCATACTGGGAACTATCGCGCTCTGGCTGTCTCTCTATCTCGGGGGCGGGCTCTGGACTCCGGTCGTGATGGCTGCCGCCCGCCTGCTCTGCGATCTGCACCTCTTGCTCGGCCGCTACCGGCGCTTTCTGGCGCCGCTGCTCCAGAGGCCTGTGTCCGTCGGCATGGATTGGAAGATCGAAGTCTGGCCGATGCAGTGGCGGCTCGCGCTTTCCGGCCTGGTGAACTACTTCGCGTACTCACTGTTCAATCCCGTGATGTTTCACTATCACGGCGCCGCGGTGGCCGGGCGGATGGGCATGACGCTGCAGATCGTAGGGGCGCTGCAGTCGTTGGCCATGGCCTGGGTGTCCGCTCGAGTTCCAAGCTTCGGGGTGCTGATCGCGCGGACCGACTACGCCGGGCTTGACAGGCTCTGGCGGCGCACCCTGTTGATTTCCGGGCTCGCGATTGCGGCCGGCGCCGGCGTGATCTGGGGGCTGGTCTACGGCATGAATGTCCTGGAAATCCCCCTGGCCCAACGGCTTCTCGGGCCGGTGCCTACCGGAGTGCTATTGTTATCAGCCGTTCTGATGCAGGTGGCACAATGCTACACAGCGTACATGCGCGCGCATAAGCGAGAGCCGATCCTATTGCTGAGTGTCACCACGAGCATCGCGATCGGGATGCTCGTGTGGCTGCTGGGAGCCCGTTTCGGACCAATCGGCGCGGCCGCCGGGTATCTCGCGGTGATGGTGGTGCTTCTCGCGTGGGAGACGGCGATCTGGTTCCAGTTTCGGGCCGATGTCAGAGCCCCTGCTGCTGAGACGGCTGCATGACCCGGCCGACCCTGTCAGTATTGATATCGAACTACAACCACGTCCGCTTCATCCCGGAGGCCCTTCAGGCCATTTTGGCTCAGTCGTACCGACCTGCCGAGATCGTCATCGTCGATGACGGTTCCACGGATGACAGCGTGAACGTGCTGGAGGGCTTCGCGCGAACGGAGCCGGGGCTGGTTCGGGTGATACGGAACGAACGGAACATGGGGCTGCTTCACAATATGAACCGCCTGCTCGAGCTGACGACAGCCGACTATGTGTACGGCGCGGCCTGCGACGACAAGATCCTGCCCGGATTCTTCGAGCGATCGATGGGCCTTCTCGAGCGACATCCCGCTGCCGGCCTGTGCTCGACACTCTCCGGCATCATGGACGAGGCGGGAGAATACCGGGGTCTGGTTCGGACACCCATCGTTTGCGGCGGGGACAGCTACGTGACGCCGGTCGAGGCCCTGGCCGCGCTGCGTCGGCACGGCAGCTGGTTCATGGGTAACACGACGGCATATCGCCGGGCCGCGCTGATCGAGGCGGGGGGCTTCATTCCAGAGCTCGGGCCATATTGCGATGGCTTCATCAGTCTCGTCCTCGCGCTCAAGCATGGCGCGTGCTTCATCCCCGAGCCCCTGGCGATGTGGAGGAGGATGGACGACACATACTCGAGGCGAGTGAGCATGAACTTCGACGCAATGATCAACATCATCGAGACGGCCGAACGGCTGATGCGTTCGACGTATCGCGAGGTGTTTCCGCCCGACTACGTCGAGGAGTGGAGGCGGGAGCTCGCATTCGGAGCGGCAACGAGTTTCGTGGCCTCCTGCACCGATGGGCGATTCGCGGGGCTCGAGCGGCTAGCTTCCCCCCGCGGTGTGGTCGACAAGGCGTTTCTCTGGATTCTGCGGACGTGGCCGGCACTTGGCCGGGTGTTGGCATGTCCCTACCTCTTCGTTCGTCTTCGACCGAAACATCTGTGGTCTGCCTGGTGCCGCAGAACGATATATCTCCTCGATCCGCGCTTGCGCGGAGTGGGCCGATGACGTATTACGCCGACAAGCTGGACGCGCTGGCCGACCTCTTCGGAGCGCCGGCGGAGCTCGCCGGGAACCGGCTGCGGGTGAGGGAGTGCGAGTATCCGATCATCGATGACGTCATCGTGCTCCTGCCGCATGAACGGTGCCCGGTGAGCGTGCGGGCGGAGATCGAGCGGACGAAATCGTTGTCATCCCGTGCCGGTGCCCCGGATGACACGAAGTTTTCGCAACGGGTCCAAACGGGCTTCGGCCTGGAATGGCAGGAGTATGGCGACATCCTGCCGGAGCACGCGGACGAGTTTCGGAGCTACTTCGACGTGGTGGACCTCGAGGCCCTCAAAGGGCGACGGGTCTGTGATCTCGGGTGCGGCAACGGTCGCTGGTCCCATTTCGTCGCGCCGTATTGCGGTGAGCTCGTCCTGGTGGACTTCTCCGAGGCGATCTTCGTGGCCCGACGGAACCTCGCGGGCGTGAAGGGCGCGCTCTTCTTCATGGGCGACGTGACGGTGCTGCCGTTTCGGAAGGAGTTCGCGGAGTTCGCGTTCTGTCTCGGCGTCCTTCACCATCTGCCGACGCCGGCGCTCGACGCGGTCGCGGGTCTCGGGGCGTACACGCGCTCGCTGCTGGTCTATCTCTACTATGCCCTCGACAACCGTCCAGCCTACTTTCGGGCCCTTCTGGCGCTCGTCACGTCCGTGAGGCGCCGGCTCAGCCGGATCGAGAGCCGACGAATCCGACGTTTCGTGGCGCTGGGTATCGCGGTCGGCGTGTACGAGCCGTTGGTGATCGTCGGGCACCTGTTCGACATGGTCGGGCGGGGACGGATGGTCCCGCTTTTCGAGGCGTATCGCGGCAAAAGCCTGGAGCGGGTGCAGCAGGACGCCTACGATCGATTCTTCACGAGCATCGAGCAGCGGGTCTCACGCGAGCAAATCGTTCGAGAGCTGTCACCACGATTCCAATCGGTGGTCGTTAGTGCGCGCCCACCGTACTGGCACTTCGTCTGCACGCGCTCGTGATTCTCGATCCGGTGGATCGGTGCAGCTGAAGCTCCTGTCGATCCTCGCGTGTCCGGAGTGCCGGGGCGAGCTATCGCTCGTGTCTGTCGAGTCTGATGCGTTCGGTGGCGTGACGCGCGGGAGCCTCGAGTGCGCGCGCTGCCGGCGAGGCTATCCGATCGAGGCGGGGATCCCGCGGCTCGTCGAGCGGCACCGGGCTGAGACGTCATTCGGCTATCAGTGGAACGTCTTTCGCCGGGAGCAGCTGGACTCGTGTAACGGCACGGGTCTTTCCGGTAAGAGGTTCCGGACCGAGACCGGCTGGACTGCCGAGAACCTCGATGGGAAGTGGGTCCTCGAGGTAGGGTGTGGTGCGGGGCGGTTCCTCGAAATCGTCGCACAGTACCCGTGCGAGGCGGTGGGCGTGGACGTGAGCAGCGCGATCGATGCCGCCGCTGCGACCGTGTCCGGGCGGAAGAACGTGCATCTCGTGCAGGCGGACGTGTACGGCTTGCCCTTTCGATCGGGCGTGTTCGACGCCTGTTACTGCATCGGTGTCATTCAGCACACGCCGGATCCACTGCGCTCGCTCGCGGCCCTGCCGCGACTCCTGAAGCCCGGAGGACGCCTGGCGGTCACCGTCTACGAGCGCAAGTGGTGGACGCGGCTGAACGGCAAGTACCTCGTGAGACCGTTGACGCGACGGTTGAACAAACGGGTGCTCCATGTCGGCATCAAGGTGCTGATGCCCGCGCTGTTTTCGATCGCGGAGGTGTTGTTTCGCGTGCCCGTCCTCGGGCGCGCATTCGCCTTTGTCTTTCCGGTCGCGAACTATGTGGATGCGAGAAGATTGTCGCTGCGGCAACGATACCGCTGGGCGCTTCTCGATACCTTCGACCGGCTGGCCCCCGAGTTCGATCATCCACTGACCGAGCAGGAAGTGCGGACCGTGCTCGAGCGCGAGGGCATGAAAGAGCTCGTGCGACTCGAGAATCCAGGACTGAACGTCGTCGGGGAGCGCCGGCCTTGAGGAGGGCGCTGATCCTCTGCAATTACCCGCCCGGCGTCGCGGCGGGCCAACGCTTCCGGTTCGAGCAGTACCTGGGTGTTCTGCGGGACGCTGGTATCGAGGCCACGGTCGAGTCGTTTTTCCCTCCGTGGGTCTGGCCGATCCTCTATCGGCCGGGCAACCCGCTGCGCAAGGCGTGGGCGGTGGTGCAGGGCTTCGGGCGGCGGCTCGCGTTGCTCCGTCGGATTCGCCAGTATGACTCGATCTTCATCCACCTGGAGGCAGCACCGATTGGGCCCCCGATCATCGAGTGGGCGCTGTTCCGGCTCGGGTGCCGGGTTATCTACGACATCGACGACGCGATCTTCATCAATAGAACGTCGGAGGCCAATCGGATTGTCGCGCCGCTGCGGTGGCGCTCGAAGGTGGCCTACGTGACGCGGAGGAGCTGGAGGGTGACGGCGTGCAACAGGTTTCTCGTGGATTGGGCGCGTCAGTTCAATCCGCGCGTCACTTTGCTGCCCACCACCGTCGACCCCGAGTATCACAGGCGGAGGGGGTCGGCGGCGCCCAACGCTCGCCCGGTGATCGGGTGGACGGGGAGCCGGTCGACGGTGGCTTATCTGGATATCGTCATCCCGACGCTCGCCCGGTTGCAGGAGAAGCACGACTTCATGTTTCGCGTGATCTGCGACGTTGCTCCGGCGTATCCCCAGATCAGCAACTACGAGTACGTGCCGTGGCGGAAGAAGACGGAGATCGAAGATCTCCAGGCGATCGACATCGGTCTCATGCCGGTACCGGATGGGCTCTGGGAGCGTGGCAAGGTCGGGTTCAAGGCCATTCAGTATTCGGCGCTGGCGATCGTCCCGGTGGTCTCGGACGTGGGCTCCGGGCCGGAGGTGGTCATGGACGGGAAGACGGGATTCGTCGTGAGAAACGACGGGGACGAATGGTATCGTGCCCTGGAGTGGCTCCTCGAAAACCCCGGGCGGTGGGCGGCGTTCGGCGTGGCGGCGCGCGAGCACATCCTTGCCCGGTATTCGGTGCCGTCGCAGACGAAGACCTATATCGATCTGTTCGGATGACGGGGGTGGCGTGATCGAAAGCGGGCCGATCGAGCTGTCCATCGTCATGCCGTGCCTCAACGAGGCCGACACGCTTGCTGCCTGCATCGAGAAGGCCCGGCGCGCGCTCAAGGAAGGCGGTATTTCCGGGGAGGTGATCGTCGCGGACAACGGGTCGACGGACGGCTCGCCGGAGATCGCCCGAAAGCACGGGGCGCGCGTCGTCAACGTCACCGCGCGTGGCTACGGGAACGCCCTGATGGGCGGCATCGCCGCCGCGCGTGGGACCTACGTCCTCATGGGCGACGCCGACGAAAGCTACGATTTTCTCGAGGCGCCCAGGTTTCTGGCCAAGCTGCGTCAGGGCTATGACCTGGTCCAGGGCTGTCGGCTGTCCTCGGGCGGCGGCACCGTGATGCCGGGCGCGATGCCGTGGCTCCACCGGTGGTGGGGCAACCCGATGTTCTCACTG
>Ga0209751_10006552_pt1 | contig 10762 bp, 9 predicted proteins | sample RifCSP13_1_FD_184019 | JGI IMG/M metagenome (GOLD analysis project Ga0209751, IMG submission 184019) | Soil microbial communities from Rifle, Colorado - Rifle CSP2_sed 13_1 (SPAdes) (version 2) | ecosystem: Environmental > Terrestrial > Deep subsurface > Rock core/Sediment | place: Rifle...
CCTCCGGACGTTTCGCGTCTACCGGCTAGACGGCCTGACGCCCGGAGCGGCCTGCCCGTGACGATGCCGCGCCCGGGTCATGCGCGGGATGATATCATTGTGATATCATCTGCGGTTGGGAGGTGCCGCTCGTGGCTGACCTGTTGATCCGGCGCGTGCCCGAGGCGATTGTGCGATCCCTGAAACGCCGGGCCGTCCTGCACCGTCGCTCGCTGCAGCAGGAACTGGTTGCCGTCCTGGAGTCCGCGGCGGCGCGGGATGCCGGGGGGACGCCCGCCGTGGTCGCGGCGGCCATCAGGCGCAGACTGGCGCGCGGACGCCGCCGCTTCTCCGACAGCACCGCGTCGATTCGACGGGATCGACACCGGTGAAGCCGGCCCCGAAGCTTGTGGTCGACGCCAGCGTGGCCGTGAAGTGGTACGTGCCGGAATCCGGCAGCCAGCGGGCGGCCGCCCTCCTCGATGGGCCGGCCCAGCTCCTCGCGCCCGACCTTCTCGTTCCGGAGTTCGGCAACGCGGTCTGGAAGAAGACCCAGCGGGGCGAGTTGAGAGCGGAGGAGGGCGCGGCTATCGTGCGCGCCTTCCTGGCGGCTCCGCCGGTAACGCTGCGCTCCTCGACGGTCCTGCTGCAGGCGGCATGGGAGATCGCGCGGAGGTTTCGCCGGAGCGTCTACGACGCGGTCTACTTGGCGCTGGCCATGGCGGAGGACTGCCCTGTGGTCACAGCCGACGATGCCTTGGCCCGGACGATGCGGGCTACCACCCTGCGCGAATTCGTCACAACCCTCGCTCAATGGACCTCCTCGCCGAGCTGAACCCTCCGCAGCGCGACGCGGTCACGCATCCGGGCGGACCGCTGCTCATCCTGGCCGGGGCCGGGAGCGGGAAGACCCGCGTGCTGGCCTACCGCGTCGCCCATCTCCTGCGTGAGCGCGGGGTGCCGGCGGCGCGCATCCTCGCCGTCACCTTCACGAACAAAGCGGCGAAGGAGATGCGGGACCGGGTGGACCGCCTCGTCGGAGGGGGCATCACCCGCGCGATGTGGATCGGCACCTTCCATCACATCTGCAGCCGCATCCTCCGCCGCCACGGCGACCGGGTGGGCATCGGCCGGAACTTCGTGATCTACGACGACGACGATCAGCGGGCGGTCCTCCGCCGCTGTCTGAAGGACCTCGGGCTGGACGAGCGGCGCTTCCCGCCCGGCGTGGTGCTGGCCTTCATCGACAAGGCCAAGAACGAAGCCGTGGACCACGTGGCGTACGCGGCGCAGGCCACCGGGTTCTACGAAGAAGTCGTGGCGCGCCTCTATCGTGCCTACCAGGCCGCGCTGCGCGAGGCCAACGCCCTGGCCTTCGACGACCTGCTGCTCAGCGTTCCTCAGCTGTTCCGCGAAGCCCCGGAGGTGTGTGAGGAGTACCAGGAGCGGTTTGCGCACGTCCTCGTGGACGAGTACCAGGACACCAACCGCGTGCAGTACCTTATCGTGAAGACGCTGGCGGAGCGGCACCGCAATCTCTGCGTCGTGGGGGATGATGATCAATCAATCTACCGATGGCGGGGCGCCGACGTCCGCAACATCCTGGACTTCGAGCGCGACTATCCGGACGTGACGGTGATCAAGCTCGAGCAAAACTACCGCAGCACGAAATCGATCCTCGCCGCCGCATCCGGCGTCATCGCCCACAACCCCCACCGTCACGCCAAGGTGCTGTGGACGGGGAACGCGCCGGGCGATCTCCTCTCGTTCTACGAAGCCTACGACGGCCACGACGAGGCGCGGATGGTCGCGGACGAGATCGCGCGATTGCGCGACGGCCTGCGCTATCGGGACATGGCCGTGCTGTACCGCACCAACGCGCAGTCGCGCCTGTTCGAGGAGCAGTTCCTCCGGGTGGGGATCCCGTACACGATCGTGGGCGGCGTGCGCTTCTACGAGCGCAAGGAGGTGCGCGATCTCATCGCCTACCTGCGCCTGGCGCTCAATCCAGGTGACGACGCCAGTTTCTCCCGTGTGATCAACGTTCCGCGCCGCGGGATCGGCGACGTGAGCCTGCAGCGGCTGGAAGCGTTCGCCGCCTCGGGGGGCATGGGGCTGCTCCAGGCGCTGACCCGGCCCGAAGGCGTGGCCGAGCTACCCAAGGCGGCGCAGCGCGCCGCGACCGACTTCGTTGGCCTCCTGGAGCGCCTGCGGGACCGTGTGCTCCGCGTCCGCGCCACCGACCTCCTGGAGGCGGCCATCGTCGAGACGGGCTACCAGCAGATGCTGGAGGGCGAGGGAACGGACGAGGCCTACGGCCGGCTCGAGAATCTGCGTGAGCTGGTGACGGTCGCTCAGGAGTTCGAGCACACCACCGGGGAGAGCACGCTGGAGGCGTTCCTCCAGCACCTCGCCCTGGTCACCGATCTCGACACGTGGCAGGAGGACGTCGATCGCGCAACGCTGATGACCCTGCACAGTGCGAAAGGGCTCGAGTTCGCCGTCGTCTTCCTGGCCGGTTTGGAAGAGGGCCTCTTTCCCCACGCCCGGGCTTTCGAGGAGGAGGGCGGCGTCGAGGAAGAGCGGCGTCTCTGCTACGTGGGGATGACGCGGGCGAAGCAGCGGCTGTACTTGTCCCACGCACGCAACCGGACCATTTTCGGGACCACCGCGCCCGCCATTGCGTCCCGGTTCCTGGACGAGATCCCGGCGGAGTTGATCGCCCGGCAGCAGAAGGCGCCGCCTCCGGAAGCGGTGTGGCCGGATGAGGATCGAGAGGTGCCGTCCTTCGCAGTGGGCGACCACGTCCGCCACGCCACGTTCGGGGAAGGGCGGGTGCTGGAGGTGGAAGGGGAGGGCGTGCGGGCCGTCGTCACCGTGCGGTTCGCCCAGGGGGTCAAGCGCCTGGCGCTCGGCTACGCCCCGCTCCAGCGCGCATGACGCGTCCCCCTTCGCCCGTCTGGATGGGATTCTCCGGAGGTCACCAGTCAGGTTGGCCGCCGCGGTCGTCGCTACCGCGGTGATGCAGGTAGCCGTCCGCGGGCTGATTCCGGGCAATCCGGCCCCCGCGCTCCTGGTGCTACCGCCTGCGATAGCGGTGCCTGCGCCCCTCAGGCTCCTCGCACTGCGGGAAGTAAGCCCCCTGGGCCGGGGTCTCCCCGCGGCCGGCCTGGTGTTCCTTGGGGCGGTCATCTCACTCTTCCCCTGGGGGGCGGGGCAACTCAGCCAGCTCTGACCCCCGTTGCGGTCAGTCCGCCCGGCGTCGGAAGGAGTGTATCCGTACGGGTTGAATGTGTCATTCAGCTAAAGATTCCTATGTCGGAGTATATTATTGTATACTTCCGGCATGCCGGCAGGGAGCTAGGGGGCATCCGGTCGGCCCTGAAGACGTATGAGGAGGGGGAAGATGCAGCGCAAGACTCCGCTACTGCCACTGCTGGTAGCGACCGTCATGATGGCCGTCATTGGCGCACCCGCCCTCACCGCGGCGCCAAAGCTCACCCTGCCAGATGTACCCAACCCAGGGATCGTGACCTATCCGCATGAGATCGGGAAGTACGGTGGGGTGCACGTCAGGGCTCAGATCACCGATCCACGCACCTTCAACCCCATCGTGGCCCAGGAGACCTCATCGACCGCTCTGACTGGGTACCTCTTTGACGCCCTCGTGGACCAGAATTACATCACGGGGGAGATCGAGCCGGCGCTGGCCGAATCGTGGAGTGTCAGTAAGGATGGGAAGACTTGGGTGTTCACGCTCAGGCAGGGAGTGACGTGGCACGACGGCCAGCCGCTTACGATAGACGATGTCGTTTTTACCTTTCAAACGATCTTCACAGAGGGTGTGCAGACCAGTTCGAGGGACGTTCTGACGTTCGACGGGAAGCCGGTACGGTTTCGCAAGCTGGATGACCGCCACATCGAGTTTCGCACCGAGAAACCGATCGGCACATTCCTCCGGGTGATAGGCACGGAGATCATCCCCAAACACAAACTGGCAGACGCCCTGGCCAAGGGCCCGGCGGAGTTCAACAGGACCTGGGGCGTGAATACCCGCCCACGTGACATCGTTGGCACAGGCGTATTTGTCATGCAGGAGTATGTCCCGGGCCAGCGCATCACCTACCTGCGCAACGCGAAGTACTGGAAGGTGGATAAGGCCGGAAACCGCCTGCCCTACCTGACGCGCCTCGTGGTGCTTATCGTTCCCAACCTCGACGCCCTGCGCTTGAAGTTCCTGGCCAAGGAAACCGACGTGTATGCTGCTCGGCCGCGCGAGTTCTCTGAATTCAAGCAGCTTGAGGGACGTGAGAACTTCACTGTCTATGACGGGCCGGAGACCTTCAGCACAGAATTTGTCGGCTTCAATCAGAACCCGGCCGGGGTGAAGCCGCCGAAGCTGACGTGGTTCCAGGACGTGCGCTTCAGGCGCGCGCTGAACCATGCCGTCGACCGGAATACTATCGCGAACCAGATTTACGCGGGGCGGGCCACCCCAGCCTGGGGTCCCGAGAGCGTGGCCAACAAGCTCTACTACAACGACAAGCTGCCGCGCTATGAGTACAACCTCGCCCGCGCCGAGCAGCTGTTGGCAGAGGCGGGCTACCGGAAGGGGAATGACGGGGTCCTTCGCGACCCGCAGGGCAACATCGTCGAGTTCACCTTGAGCACGAATGCCGAGAACAACGATCGCGTGGCCATGGGCAACATCCTGCGGCAGGATTGGACGAAGCTGGGTATCAAGGTGAACTACGCGCCGGAGGCGTTCAACACGCTTGTTGGAAAGTTGGTCGGGTCGTTCAATTGGGACTCGATCATCATCGGGTTCACCGGCAGCATCGAGCCGGTCAATGGGAAGAACGTGATGCTAAGTTCAGGCGCCCTCCACTTGTGGTGGCCGAAGCAGGAGAAGCCTGCGACGCAGTGGGAGGCGGAGATCGACCGGCTCTTCTCGCAGGCCGAGGGTGAGGTCAGCCAGGAGAAGCGCAAGCAAGTCTACCTTCGCTACCAGCAGGTCATCGCAGAGCAGCTGCCGCTTCTCTACTTCGCCACTCCGAAGACGCAGCCCGCGGTGCGCAACACCATGGGGAATGTCACACCGATCGGGCTCGGGGGGGCCATCGGACCGATCGACACGCTGTACTACAAGCAGGTTCTGCGCTAACAGGAAACGGCCGGGGTGGGGCGCCGCCGACTCACGGCGGCCCGCCCCGGCGTGAGGTCCGCCGGCCGATGCTTCGTCACGTCCTGCGCCGTCTCATCCAGATGATCCCGCTCATGCTGGGGATCACGGTCCTCTCCTTTCTCATCATCCAGCTCTCCCCGGGCGACTTCCTCGCCGAGATCCGCCTCAACCCCGTCGTCTCGCAGGACACCGTGGATCAGATGCGGGCGAACTTCGGGCTCGACCGGCCCCTGCACATCCAGTACGTGCGCTGGCTGGGGAACATCGTGCGCGGCGACTTCGGCTACTCCTTCGCCTTCCAGGTGCCGGTCCTCTGGCTGATCAACTCGCGCCTGCTCAACACGCTGCTGTTGAACGTCGTGGCGCTGGTCATCGCCTGGCTCATCGCCGTGCCGGTCGGGATCCACGCGGCGACACATCAGTACTCGCCCACCGACAACCTGCTCTCACTCGGTGCGTACGTCGGCATCTCCACGCCGACGTTCTTCTCCGGGCTGCTGCTGCTCTTCGCCGCGTTCAAGACCGGCTGGCTGCCGATCGGCGGGATGACCAGCCTTGATTACCCTCTCCTTCCCTGGTACGGCAAGGTGCTGGACGTCTCCCAACACATCATCATCCCGGCCTCCGTGCTGGCGTTCCTCGCCGTGGCAGGGCTGATGCGCCAGATGCGGGGGAACCTCCTCGAGGTGCTGCGGCAAGACTACGTGAAGACCGCGCGGGCGAAGGGGCTGGCCGGCCGGGTCGTCATCTACAAGCACGCGGTGCGCAATGCGATCAACCCCCTGATCACGATCTTCGGCCTCGAGCTCGGCGGGCTGCTCGGAGGTTCGGCTATCCTCGAGAACGTCGTCGGGTGGCCGGGGCTGGGCCAGCTCATCCTCGACTCCGTGGTACGGAAGGACCTCTACGTCGTCATGGGCAGCCTGGTTATCGGCGGGGTGACGCTGGTCGTCGGCAACCTCATCGCCGACCTGCTCCTGGCCGTGAGCGATCCCCGCATCCGGTACGACTAGGCGGCCATGGCGATCCCTCTGACCCGACGGTTACCGCAGACGGCCAACGACGCCCAGGCGGTCGCACCGCGCACGCCGGCGCAACTGGCCTGGCGCCAGCTGCGGAAGCACCGGCTGGCCCTCGTCGGTGGAGCGATCCTCATCCTCTTGTATTCCATGTCCCTGTTCGCGGATTTCATCGCTCCGTACACGCTCGATACGTCGGACCGGACGAAGTTCTATCACCCACCGACCGTTCCGCGGTTCATCGATCCGGCCGGACGGTTCCACTGGAGGCCGTTCGTTTATGACACCCAACTGGTCGATCCGGGGCTGCGCGTCTTCAAGGAGGACCGCACGAGGCGCTATCCCGTCCGCTTCCTCGTTCAAGGCGAGCCGTACCGGCTGCTCTGGGTCGTCCCGACGCGGATCCACCTCCTCGGCGTGGATGAGCCCGGCCGTGTGTTCCTGATGGGAACGGACGGATTCGGCCGCGACCTCTTGACGCGTATCCTCTACGGCAGCCGGGTCTCCCTCATCATCGGGATCTTCGTTGTCGCCGTGACCATCCCAATCGGGATGATCTACGGAGGCATCGCCGGCTACTACGGAGGACGCGTGGACAACGTCATGATGCGGCTGGCCGAGGTGATCATCGCCTTCCCCGCCTTCTACTTGCTGCTCACCCTCAGCGCCGTGCTGCCCACGAACGTGGGGTGTACCACGCGCTTCTATCTCATTACGCTCATCTTGAGCTTCATCGGGTGGGCCGGCTTCTCGCGCCTCATCCGGGGGTTCGTGCTGTCGCTGAAGGAACGCGAGTACATCCTGGCGGCTCGGGCGATGGGGCTGGACGACTTCCGGATCATCATCCGGCACATCCTGCCCAATACCTCCTCGCTGGTGATCATCATCGCCAGCCTAACCATCCCTGGAGCCATCCTGGGCGAGTCCGGACTCAGCTTCCTCGGTTTGGGAGTGCGCGAGCCCTGCTCCAGTTGGGGGAACCTGCTCTCGGCCGGGGCGAATCTTGTGAACCTCAGCCGTTCGCCGTGGCTGCTCTTCCCGGGGCTGTTCATCGTTGTTGCCGTGGTTGCATACAACTTCCTGGGAGATGGACTTCGGGATGCCTTCGACCCGCGGCTCCGGACTGGCTAACGGGCGTCGCAGGGAACTATCAGACAGGGAAAGATCGTAGCTCTATCGTATGGTATTGTATACTATTGAGTACTTCGGAGGGGGTGCCGGATGCCGCGCCCGCGGGATCCACGATCCGATCTGATGACCGTCGAGCAGGTGGCCGATTACCTGCAACTCAACAAGCTCACGGTCTACAAGTACATCCGCGACGGCCGTCTTCCGGCGGCCCGGCTCGGCAAAGCCTACCGCATCCGCCTGGCGGACGTAGACGCCTTCCTCGAGGCTCAGATGTCGCGCCCCAGCGCCCGGCCTGCGGGCCGGGCACAGGTGGGGCGCCGCCCGGTGCGGAGCCCGCGGCCCGCGCCCCGCACGGAGGAGATCGCCGTGGCCCCGCAGCGCCGGGAGCACGGAGGCGTCCGGGGGCACGGCGAGGTGAGCATCAATCCGATGGAGTGGGTCATCCGCGGCCTTCACTGAGGCTGCGCGTTGTGAGACGGGCACCATCAGCACCGACAGCGCCCTCACGAGAGGGGGTGGTGGGGCGGCGGACGATGGAGTGAACCAGGCAGTGACCCGGGGGAGAGAGACCCCCTCTATTCCGATTCGGTAAGAAGGAGGAGTAAAGATGCGAGCAAGATGGCGGTGGTCGTCGCTCCTGCTGGCGATGCTGCTGACGCTCAGCGTGCTCCCGCTCCAGAACGTGGCCGCGCAGCCGGCCGCGGGGCGCGATCAAGTCGTCCTCGGCATGTCGCAGGAGCCTGACTTCCTCAACCCGATGTTCGCGGAGATGGCGGCATCGGTGTCGGTAATCTCGACCCTGTTCACCGCCGACGTCCAGCGGGACAACACCTGGAAGCTCTTTCCCCAGGGCGTGGCCTATCTGCCCAACCTGAAGGACGGGACCTGGAAGCTCGACGGCGACAAGATGACCCTCGTCTGGAAGGTAAAGCCGCGCACCTGGTCGGACGGCAAAGCCGTGACCTGCGCCGACTACGTCTTCGTGCACAACGCGACCCGCAATGAGCAGGTCCCGGTCATCGTGCGCGACCTGACGAACCGCATCTCCAACATCCTCTGCACCAAGGGCGCCAGCGGGACGGATATCACCGTGAACTGGAAGGAGCGCTACGCCTACGCCAACGTCAACATGACGGAGTACGGCGCGCTCCCCCGGCACGTCCTGGAGAGGTTCTACCGGGCCAACCCGAGCAAGCTGAACGAGGCCCCCTTTGGGAACGACCCCAAGGTCACCATCGGGGACGGCGCCTACAAGCTGGTGGAGTGGCGGAAGGGCGCCTCCATGACCGTCGAGGCCGTGGGGAACCATCCCATCTTCGGGGCGCCGAAGGTCAAGCGCATCACCTGGCGGTTCATCCCCGACACGAACTCGCTGGTGGCGAACATGCTCTCCGGTGCGCTCGACGCCATCGGCACGATCGGCATTACCTTTGACCAGGCCCTGCAGCTGGAGCGACAGGCTGGCGGCCGATTCAAGGTCTTCTTCGAGCCGGGGCTGATCTGGGAGCACATCGACTTCAATCTGGACAACCCCGTACTGAAGGACGTGCGGGTGCGCCGTGCCATTGCTCACGCCATCAACCGGGAGCAGATGGTCCAGCAGCTGTTCGCCGGCAAGCAGCCGGTCTCACACACCTACCTGCCGCCGCTGCACCCCGGCTACCCGAAGAACGATCAGGGGATCACCAAGTACCCCTTTGACCAGGCGCGCGCCCGCGCACTGCTCCAGGAGGCAGGCTTCACCCCCGGCCCGGACGGCGTGTTGCGCAACGCCCAGGGCCAGCGCCTTGCCCTGGAGCTGAACACCACCGCGGGCAACCGCGTCCGCGAGCAGGTCGAACAGATCATCCAGCAGCAGCTGCGCGAGGTCGGGATCGCGATCACGATCCAGAACTACCCAGCCCGCGTGTACTTCGGCGAGATCACGAACCGCCGCAAGTTCCCCGCGCTGGCCATGTACGCCTGGGTGTTCTCGCCGATCTCGGACTGTGACCAGAGTTACACCTCAGACGGCATCCCGAATGAAAGCAATGGCTGGGCAGGTCAGAACTATCCCGGCTACAAGAACGCCGAGATGGACCGGGCCTGCAAGGCGGCCAGCCGCGAGGTGGACGAGGCTAAGCGGAACCAGCTGCTGACCCAGACCGCGCAGCTGTTCTCGCAGGAAATCCCGGCGCTCCCCCTCTACGTGCGTGCGTCGGTGGCCGCGGCCAAGCCCGGCCTGCAGGGGTTCACTGCCGTCCAGCTGAGCGGAACGTACGAAACCTGGAACGTGCACAGGTGGGTCTGGCAGTAGCGGTAACGGAACCGGGTGCTTCGGGACGGGGTCCGCGTGGCCCCGTCCCGGGTCCCGGGACAACCGATCTGGGGAGGTAGGCGTCGGCCGTGCAGCGATACATCTTCCGCCGGCTGCTGCAGATGATCCCGATCGCCCTGGGGATCAGCGTGCTCATGTTTTCCCTGCTCACCCTGGCCCCGGGCGATCCCGTGGATCTGCTCATCGCCAGCGACCCGCGCGTCAAGCCCCAGGATGTCGCCCGGCTGAAGCGGATCTACGGCCTGGACCAGCCCATCCACATCCGGTACGTGAAGTGGCTCGGGCGGACGGTGCAGGGCGACCTCGGCTTCTCGCGCACCTACAAGGAGCCGGTCACGCATATCATGATGGACCGCATTGGCAACAGCCTGTGGCTGACCGTCACCGCGTTCTTCCTCGCCCTGCTCGTGGCCATGCCCGTGGGGATCTATTCCGCGCTGCACCAATACTCGTTCCTCGACTATTTCGCCACGACGTTCACGTTCTTCGGGGTGAGTATCCCTGTGTTCTGGTTCGGCATCATGATGATCTACCTGTTCGCGGTCTGGCATCCCTGGACGGTGATTCCGGCGGCGTCCTGGCTGATGCTGCCGCCCGGAGGGATCAGCACGCCCGGGGTGACCGGCGGGCTGCCGTTCTACCTCGACCGGCTGCGGTACATGCTCCTACCGAGCATCGTCCTGGCCCTGCTCAGCATGGCGACCTACACGCGGTATACCCGCAGCAGCATGCTGGAGGTCATCCGGCAGGATTACGTCCGGACGGCCCGCAGCAAGGGCCTTGCGGAGCGCACGGTGATCAACCGGCACGCCCTCCGGAATGCCCTTATCCCGCTGGTCACCATCGTCGCCCTGTCTATCTCGGGGCTGTTCGCCGGGGCGCCGATCACCGAGACGGTCTTCGCCTGGCCCGGGGTGGGCCGGCTGCTTGTGGACTCCGTGCTCGCGGGGGACTACGTGGCCGCGCAGGCCGTGCTGATGTTCCTGGCCGTCCTCGTGCTCGTCTTCAATCTCGTCGCGGACATCGGCTACGCGCTGCTCGATCCGCGCATCCGGTACGACTGAGGGGAGGACTCATGGCTCGCAACGCGATCTCGATCGCGCCTCCGGCGGGGGCCCAGGCACAACCGGC
>Ga0209751_10006554_pt1 | contig 10762 bp, 9 predicted proteins | sample RifCSP13_1_FD_184019 | JGI IMG/M metagenome (GOLD analysis project Ga0209751, IMG submission 184019) | Soil microbial communities from Rifle, Colorado - Rifle CSP2_sed 13_1 (SPAdes) (version 2) | ecosystem: Environmental > Terrestrial > Deep subsurface > Rock core/Sediment | place: Rifle...
AGACCGTGCGGTTCTTGATCACAAACAATGCTAAGCCGAGCTGCAAGGTGCGTAGCTTCGGATCGCTGATGACGATCAACGGCCAGAAGAAATCATTCCAGACGAAGGTGAAGGTGAAGATCGCCTGCGCCGCCAGCACTGGTCCACACAGCGGCATGATCACCTTCCAGTAAATCGTGAAATCGTTCGCGCCATCCATGCGCGCCGCGTCCACCAGGTCGTCGGGGATGCCTTTCATGTATTGGCGCATGAAGAAGACACTCCACACACTGAACGAGTAGGGGATGATGATGCCCCAGAATGAGTCCAGCATGCCATGACCACCCACGCCGAGGATGTTGTTGCCTCCGAACAGGGGGGAGCGCAACAAAATCAGGTAATTCGGGATCAGGAAGAGCTGGCCGGGGATCATCAGGGTGCCAAGCATCATCAGGAATAGACCATCCCGCCCGGGGAACTTGCGTTTTGCAAACGTATAGGCGGCCAGCGAATTGAAAAACATCTGGACCACCAACACAATGACAGCCAGGAAACCGCTGTTCAGGACCCAGCGGAAAAATCCTTCCGCTGCCAGAAATTTTCGGTAATTGTTGAGAGTGAAAACTTCCGGAATCCAGTTCGGGGGCCAGTTGAAGATCTTCCCGATCGGCTGAAAGGAGGCCGAGACCATCCAAGCCCAGGGTGCAATGAAGGTGATCGCGCCGACGGTCAGGAGCAGGTAAACGATCAGCCTGCCCGACAACTCCTTCCAATTGATGGTCCGGACTGCTGGCGTGCTGACCGATTTGGAGACGCTTTTGTCACTTTGGGTAATAGCCACTTGCTTGCTCCTCTCTAGTACTCTACATCGCCGCGGGCATACTTCCACTGCAGAAGGGTGAAAACGAAGATCATGGCGAACAGGACAAACGCCATAGCAGTTGCATACCCCATATCGAATTTACGGAAGGCAGTTGTGTAGAGATAGTATCCTATGGTCGTCGTCCTGTTTAACGGCCCACCGTTCGTCATAATATAGACTTCCGTAAATATCTGGAAGGTGCCAATCACGCTCGTGATCAGGAGGAAAAACGTGGTTGGCCTTAGCAATGGGATGGTGATGTAAAGCAGTCGCTGAAGGGAGTTGGCGCCATCTACCATGGCGGCATCATACATTTCCTGGGGGATCGACTGCAGACCCGCCAGATAGATGACCATCGTCCCGCCAGTCCCGCCCCAGATGCCCATAATGACCAACGCCGGCAGCGCCAAATTGGGGTCGGCAAGCCAGACGATTTTATGCGCTATGAGGCCAAACTTCAGCAGGTAGTAATTCAGCAGCCCGTAATCCCCCTGATATACCCACTTCCAGATGATCGACGAGACCACCAAAGGGGTGACGACCGGGATATAGAACAGCGTGCGGTAGATGGCCTGACCGCGAACCTTGGTGTTCAACAGCAGAGCTACGGACAATCCGGAGGCAAGACCGAGAGGCACGCCGACCATAAAGGTGAGCGTGTTGGTCACCGCCCGAAGAAAGCGTGGGTCATGGAAGAGACGCACGTAATTGTCCAGCCCGACGAAGGGCTTATCTGGTTGAATGATGTTCCACTTGTGAAAGCTGATATAGAAGGCGAACGAGAGGGCGAACATTGTGAAGATCGCAAAGTGGAGCAGACCGGGCGCGAGGAACAGGTACGCCGTCCAGTTTTTTCGCATTTGGCGAAGTGTCTCGCGTAGCCGCTGTGAGAAGGAAGTGGTTTTTTGAACTTCGGTGACAGCCATGCGTCTCCTTTCTTGTTTCTCCCTCTCCAGACGGAGCCGGAGAGGGAGAGGTGAAGGATCTAAGATGGAAAAGGTTTATTGTTCTTTCATTGCGGCTTCGGCTTCTTTGGCGGCTTCGATCACGGCAGTCTTGCCGTCGATCTCACCGTAGAAGGCGCGGCCGAGGTATTCGGTCAAGATTTCTTCCGCCTTGAAGAAGTTGGGCTGGTCGGCTTCGGGCACATATGCACAGTTCATGTTATCTTTGAAGCCCTGCAGATACGGACGGTTTTCGTAAAGCTTGGGATCATCGAGCAATGAGGTCCTCGGCGGCAGCAATGTGCCAGGCTCGTCGGGGTTGCCCAGGTTGTACGCAACCATGTTCTGTGGAGCAGAGAGCCACTCGATCCACTTGTAGGCGGCTTCGGGGTTCTTGGTACCCTTGAAGACAACCAGATGGTCCCCGGCGATCGTGGTGGCGCAGCGCTTGTCTTGCGGCAGCGGAGCAGCAGCCCACTTGCCTGTGGCATCGGGGAACTCGGTGAGCAGGGTGCCGGCGAACCAGGTGCCAGCCATGTACATGGCTACATCGCCATTGGCGAAGGGCACGCGGCCATCCCAGGAGGTGGCATTCAAAAGGTCTTCAGGGGAGTACTTTGCCAGGTTGACGTAGAACTCGGCGGCTCGCTGTCCTTCCGGGCTGTCCCAGACCACATCATTCGGGTCCGCGGGATTCAACTGTTCCCCACCGGCCTGCCACAGCCAGGGGTAGAAGTAATAAGCTGCTTCGGTCGCGAACACCGCGAAGCCGTACTTGGAATTATCTTTGTCTGTCAGTTTTTCGGCATACTCCTGGAACTCTTCCCAGGTCTCCGGTGGGTGGTTCGGGTCCAGACCCACTTCCTCGAACCGGTCGGTGCGGTAGAACAAGCCGGTTGTCTCGCTAGCGAAGGGCAAGCCGTACTGCACATCGCCGACACGGGCGGGCTGGAGGAATGCCGGGACATAATCATTGACATCAATGATCGTGCTCTTGGCGATGTAATCGTCGAGTGGAGCGAGACCATCGTTCTGCGCCAGTGCGCCGGTCATCCAGTCCGAAACGTAAGCCGTATCCGGCGGGTTGCCAGCAGCGATCTGTGCCAGCAGCTTGTCGAACATATCATCGGATGAGGGCACCGATTGGATCTCAATCGTGATATTGGGATGAATCTCTTCAAACTTGGCGATGGTCGCTTTCCAGAAGGGACTGTCGGTATTTACCCAAGTCGACCAGGTGACAGTGACGGGTTCAGCCGGTTCCGGAATATCCGGGCTGTAATTCTCGCCCGTGATGGGAACATCGGTTGCCTCTCCAGTCGCCGCGGGGGCTTCTGTCGCTGCTCCGGTGGGCGCTTCGGTGACGGCAGGTGCTTGCGTGGCGGGCGCTTCCGTCGCTGCAGGTGCCTGCGTTTGGCCCCCGCCGCAGGAAGCCAGCAGCATCGTTGCCACCATGAGCAATGATGTGACTGTCCAAACTATCGATCTTTCCTTTCGCATTTCTTCCTCCTCGGGATAGAATGTGATACCCGGCATTACGATAATATTTCTTCTGAGTTTGTCGATTCAACAGCGGCCAGGACTGCCAGGTTTATTCCAGGCGCTGATGAGACCATGAATTGATCCGGTTCTGTACTAATTGGTAAAGACGGTTGATTGATAAGGGGGAGTAGAGTACCCGGAATTGCCCCTGCTTTGGAGGGTAATTCGGGCATTGTCAGAACAAAATCTGTATTGGCGCTTCCTACAATGACAATTTTAGGAATCATCTGCACCTTTGCCTAGCTTAACTAAGTCTTTGTGTGCTTCGCCGCACGATTAATTCCGGCGGGAGGACAAGGCGGCTGGGCGGGCGGCTTTTTTGCGACATCCGATCGACCAGCAGGGAGACAGCCTGTCTTCCTATTTCCTTCTTGGGTTGAGCGATGGTGGTGAGTGGCGGATTTGTAAAGCGGGCGATTTCGAGATCATCGTAGCCCACGACCGCTAAATCGTTGGGGATCGAAAAACCAGCTTCGGTGGCAGCGCGCAAAGCGCCGATAGCCATCAAGTCATTCAAGGCAAAGATGGCTGTGGGTCGTGGCGTCATCGCGAGCAGAGAATGGGTGATTTCCATTCCTGACTGGGCATGATAGTCGCCGCGTACGATCAGGTTTTCATCATACGAAATACCTGCTTGCTCAAGTGCCTTTCGATAACCGATGATCCGTTCTGCGCTGGGAGTGATACTGGATGGACCGGCGATGCAAGCGATCCGTGTGTGGCCGAGTTCGAGCAAATGCCGGGTGGCAAGAAACCCTCCAAGCTGATTGTCCGTGAGGACGGCATCCGCTTCAACGGTTGGCACGTTGCGATCGACCATCACTAACGGCATGCTGCGACGGAGCAGGAAATCCACCGAATCAGCCTGATCTCCTGCGGCGACAAAGATGATTCCGTCCACTTGTTTCTTGCTGAGAACGTCAACATAGAACAGCTCGCGCTGTGTATCCAGTTCGGTGTTGCATAAAAAGACGCTGTATCCTTTTTTGAATGCTGCGTCTTCGATGCTGCGGCTGATTTCTGCGAAGAAGGGGTTGGCGCTATCGGGAAGTACAAGACCGATTGTGTTCGTTTTGCCCTGGCGTAAGGAACGAGCCAGCGCATTGGGACGATAATGCAAGGCACCCATCGCTGCCACTACACGTTCGCGGGTTTCCGGAGAAACAAGCCGTGTATTGTTTATGACGTGCGAGACGGTGGCGTAAGAGACTCCAGCGCTTTCAGCCACTTCCCGAATGGTTGCCATATATGGATTTCCTTCAAAAAATCGGGTATACTAACGTACGTAAACGTTTACGCAAACGTTTTTATCATTATAATCAAAGGGTTATCGAGAGTCAACCCCTATTTCGTCAAGGCTATCCTTTTGCAGAATCCTGGGAGTGATAGTTGAAAACAAGTAGCGATGGAGCTTTGGAACATGTAAGGCGCTTGTCAGTCGATATTGGATGCCGGCCGATCGGCTCAGCTGCAAATCGGGCCGCGGCCGATTACATCAGCGATGTTTTCACAAAGTGCAATCTCTCGCTGGAAAAGCAGGAGATTCCCTGTCCAGACTGGTTTGCAGAGCATACCTCTCTTAAACTTAATGGGGAGGTGTTGGAAGCCTCTGCCAATACGTTTTCCCCATCCTGTGATATTTCTGCGGCGACCACTCCTATCTGCACTCCAGCAGAATTGGAGTCCGTGGCCATGGCAGGCAGGGTACTTGTCTTCTATGGGGATATGGCACAGACTGAGCTGGCTACAAAGGGAGGAATTTACGTTTCGGACCGCGACCGCAAGATCTTACAACTCCTGGAGGAAAGAGATCCAGCGGCAATTATTACCATCAATCCCACAGTACACGCGCACTGGTGTTTGATTGAGGACTTTGATCTTGATATTCCGTCGGTCACAGTCTCGGCTCATTCCGGTCTCAAGCTATTAAAGAACGCGGGAGCGCTCGTACAACTGAAGATTGTCGCCCGTCGATCGCAAAGTCACACAGACAATATCATTGGCAGGCTGCAGGGCGAACTCTCCGAACGAATAGTATTTTGTGCCCATTACGATTCGAAAGTGGACACCCCCGGTGCTTATGATAATGCTGCTGGAGTAGGAGTTTTGTTGACCTTAGCGGAAATCCTGTCGCAAAGAAAACATCGTCACACGCTCGAATTTGTTGCCTTCACTGGGGAGGAAGGCGCAGGGTTGGGCGATATGGAATATGCCCGTAGGGCCGGCAGAATTGGCAATGGATTCAATCAAGTGGCCACCGCCATTAATATCGACGGCGTAGGTCCCTTTACCGGAACAACCACTGTCACAAGCTTTGCTGCATCGCCGGAATTTGAGCGTCTCCTTGAGGAGAGTATCAGCAGGTATCCGGGAGTCATCATGGTTGAACCCTGGCCAGCCAGTGATCATTATATTTTCTACTCCAATGGTGTGCCGAGTATTGCGCTGACCAGTGAAGGGATAAGAGATATTTACCACACGTCATCCGATACTATTGAATGGATCAGTGGCGAAAAGCTGGCCGAAGCAACCCAGCTGGTTTTAGATCTCTTTGAAGAGTTGGATCGTAAAGATTTATCGTGGGGTCGCCCTCAGAAATAGCGCCGCGCTCTGGCTTTGTGTTGAAAGAAGGATGATCATTTCATGAGTCACTATATTGGCATTGACTTTGGTGGAACGAACTTGCGTGCTGCCATCGCAGATACGGAGACAGGTCAAATTTTCCATCAACGAAAGTGCCCAACGCTGGCTACTGAGGGTCAAGAGGCCGTCATTCAACGAATCGCTCAACTCATCAGAGAGCTGATTCAGATAAGTGGGGAACCGGCTGGTGCAATTAAGGGCATAGGCATTGGTGTACCCGGAACTCCTGACATCGAGACGGGAGTCATAGAATTTCTGCCAAATCTGCCTGGCAGGTGGCTGAATGTACCTCTACAGGCCATCGTTCAGGAGCAGATTCAATTACCGGTGGCTGTAATCAACGATGTGCGCGCACTCACCCTCGGCGAGTGGAAATTTGGTGCCGGTCGAGGCGCGGACACCCTGGCCTGCCTGGCGATTGGAACGGGCATCGGTGGCGGATTGGTTGTGAATGGACAATTCCATTTGGGTATCGGGGGGACTGCTGGCGAATTTGGTCATCACGTTGTGGAGGTGGATGGCCCGCCCTGTGGTTGTGGTGGAAGAGGCTGCCTGGAACTTTATGCCTCCGGGCCTGCCATAGCTGCCATGGGTGTGAAGGAAGTGATGCACGGGCACTCTACGCGGATTGGCGAACTGGTCAATCATGACCTGAACCGGATCGACGCGGGAATTATCGTCCAGGCTGCCAGGGAAGGGGACCCAATCGCAATGAGAATTTTGCATCGAGCTGGAAGGTATCTTGGGGTCGCGGTGGGAAATATTTTGGGTGTCATCAGCCCTGAGAGAGTCATCTTTGGTGGTGGTGTGAGCGTTGCAGGTGACTTATTGCTTGGCCCCATCGTGCAGACCGTGAAAGAACGCGTCCATGTAATTCCTGTCGAAAAGGTTGAATTCGTTATGGCACAACTGGGAATCAATGGCGGGTTGATCGGGGCCGCACTTTGGGCTAAAGAACAGTGCCGCGGACAATAACCTCCGGTGCGCACATGTGGAAAGAACAGGTCTTATGAACAATCAACATATTTCGTTCAAGCGGATCGCAATTGGAAGTGACCACATTGGTTACCTTTTCAAGGAAGAGATCAAGAAGTATCTGGATGAATTAGGATACCTATATCAGGACTTCGGCGCGCATTCTGCGGAACGCACAGATTATCCGCTGTTCGCCAGAGAAGTCACTTCTGCAATCTCGTCAAAACAGACGGATCTAGGAATCTTGATCTGCGGCACGGGGGTGGGAATGTCCATCACAGCCAACAAAGTCAAAGGAATCCGCGCCGTTGTAGCCAGTGAACCCTATTCTGCAATGCTCTCGCGCCAACATAACAACACCAATGTCTTGACTCTTGGCGCCCGCGTAGTTGGACTCGAACTGGCCAAGATGATCGTCAAGGCTTGGTTGGATGCTGAATTCGAAGGCGGTCGGCATGCTTCACGTCTGGAAATGATTTCCCAGATCGAAGCAGAAAGACTGGTAGAGTTGTCAGCACTTCCGCAAAGCGCAGACCCCACCAACGTCGACTTGCTTTCTCAAACGCGAAGAAAGATCGCCGAAACGGGCAGGATGGTCTTTGGACGTCACCTCACAGATGCTGCTGGTGGGAACATCAGCGTTCGGGTCGGTGATTCAGTCTGCATCACGCCGCGATACAGTGGCAGCAAACGACATTGGCAGCTCCAACCGAATCAGGTTTTGGTCAGTGACATGTTTGGCAACAAGCTCGAGGGCGATGGAGAAGTTTCACGAGAGTCAAAGGTACATTATCGGCTCTATCAGGAGTTCCCGGATGGCACAGCCGTACTACATTCGCACCCGCGCCACGTGATGGTCTTTGTCGCTTCGGGTCAACCGATCGAACCAGTCTTGGAAGCTACACTAAAGTTTGGGACGATTCCGGTGGTGGATAAGTTTGCTCCCGCGCATTCCGAAAGACTGGCGGACTTCATTACTGAGGCGATGAAAGGGAAGGATGAAGCCATCCGCAAGTATGCCGCTGCCGTGATGGCACCCTGGCATGGCTTGTTTGTTGTCGGCAAGGATCTCGACGCCGCCTTCGATCTTACGGAACGAATCGATACCAATGCGTACTGCATTTTGATGAGTCGCTTGCTGCCCGAGGGTGGGCCGCTCGATCCCGAAACCATGCAATCAAAGTTACGTGAGGCGATTCAGTTCTTTAATGATAATTACGCTAACACCTAACACTGGAATCGATCATACCCTCCAGGTATCGGGCTTTCAACTCAACAGCACGATCCGTGCCATGGACTCTGCCTGGGGGATGGGTGGCAAAGCAATAGACGTTTCCTGGATTCTCGGCAAACTTGGGATTCCCACGCGCGCGCTTGGTTTTGCAGCCGGACCAAATGGCTTGCGAATGGAGAATATGCTCCGTGAGCGCGGCGTCGAGACAGACTTCGTCTGGGTGGATGGAGAGACGCGGCTCAACACAATCCTGGTGGTTTCCGGTGAGGGTCAGTCGACAATTACATCTTCAACCTTGAACGTTTCTCCCGCACATTTATCTGAGTTTGTTGCTCGCTATCAAGTAGCGTTGGAAGGCGCATCGTGTGTTGTGATGGGTGGTAGCCTCCCAACCGGTGTACCTATAGAGTTTTATCAAGAAGCGATCAATCAAGCACATGCGCGCGGAGTGCCGGTGATCTTCGACTCCAGCGGAGAGCCACTGAGGGCGGGATTAAAGAGCCATCCTGAGCTGATCAAACCCAACCAGGCAGAATTAGGCGACCTAGTCGGATACCTCCCGGCATCTTCACAAGATGTGCAACAGGCTGCCCAAAAATTATGTGAAGAGTTTGAATCGAATGTGATCGTCACATTAGGCGAGCAGGGGGCTCTCGCTATCTTTAGAGATGCTTCTTATTTCATCGGTCCCATCTCCATACCTGTTGTAAGCTCTGCCGGCGCGGGCGATGGAGTTCTGGCGGGTATGGCGATGGCCTACTTGCGTAAAGAACGATTGGAATATGGTTTGCAGCATGGCTTTGCTCTTGCAGGGGCTATCTTGCAAACACTGGCAACTGCTGATTTTCGACTTGGTGATTACCAGAAATTTCTTTCTGATATCAAGATCATGCCTCTCTAAATCGTTTCTTTAAACTTAATCAGGTGAATCATGAAAATTACAGTCATCGGTGGTGGAGGTGTACGTGCTCCCCTACTTGTAAGTTCTGCGCTCAGACGGGCGAGCACGATCCGCCTCGACGAAATTTGCCTGATGGACACCCGCCCAGATAAGTTGGAAATCTTTGCAGCCATCAGCCGTCAGGTGGGTGTAATGATGGAGAGCTTGGTGCGGATCACACATACCACCGATGCAGAGGCTGCGCTCGACGGCGCTGCTCATGTTGTGACCGCAATTCGTGTCGGGGATGAGCAAGGACGTGTCCTCGATGAGAAGATCGCCTTCAAACATGGCGTACTCGGACAGGAAACCACAGGTCCCGGTGGGTTTGCAATGGCGATGCGCAGCATTCCTGCGATTGAGCATTACGCAACGCTCATGAATAAATATTGCCCGAACGCCTGGCTGTTCAATTTCACCAATCCTGCCGGGTTGGTGACCCAGGCACTGCGCAATCAGGGATTTGAACGCGTCGTTGGGATTTGCGATGGAGCAAACGAAGCGCAATACCAGGTGGCGAACTGGCTAAAGGTGAATCATCGTCAGTTGCGTCCAGAGGTATTTGGGTTGAACCATCTATCCTGGACACGCCGTATTTTGCATGGCGAAACTGAAGTCCTGAAGCCTCTTCTCGACGATCCTGCTTTTCTCGCGTCATCCTCGCTGAAGGTATTTCAACCTGAATTGATTCGCCAGTTCGGTATGTGGTTAAACGAATATCTTTACTATTTTTATTATTCTGAAAAAGCGGTGGCTCAAATTCTAGATGATGGAAAAACACGTGGCGAGGAAATCCTGCAATTGAATCAACGTTTGCTGGAACAGTTGACCGCTCTGGACGTCACGCAAAACTCTGCAAAGGCGCTGGCAATTTATCAGGGTTACAACGACCGCCGGGGCGCAACCTATATGCATTATGCCCGCCCCGATGCACCGTCTTTAGAACAAGCTGATCAGAATGCGGATGATTCCATGCCGAGGCAGTTCGATGCTGAGGGCGGCGAAGGCTATGCCGGGGTCGCGCTCGATATCATCCAGGGATTGGAAGGCAGCGAAGCGGTGTACACCGCGCTGAACCTGCCCAACCAAGGTGCTATAGCTTGCATGGCAGCAGACGATGTTGTCGAAGTCAGTTGCGTAGTGGATGCGCAGGGGATGCGACCGCTGCCCATTGGTCAAGTTCCTGAACATCAGGAATTGCTCATGCGTTCTGTGAAATACTATGAAAACCTGGCCGTAGAGGCGATCGCAGAACGTTCCCGTGAAAAAGCCATCATGGCGCTCATGAGTCATCCGCTTGTGATGTCACAATCCTTGGCGACGATTCTGGTGGATGAATACTTGTCAGCCCATCGGCAATATGTAGGCGAATGGCGTTAACTCTTGAATTTCATGCCCATTGACGAACATGCTTGATATCCTGTTGCCGAGCGCGTATTTTTGTGACCTGGTCTTTACTGGCTTGCCCGATCTTCCCAAACTGGGGGATGAGATCTTTTGCAATGGATTTAAGGTTTTGCCGGGAGCAGGTTTTATCCCGGCAGTGGCGCTGACTCGGCTGGCGCTGGATGTGGCCTGGGCTTGTGATTTTGGAAACGACTTTTTCAGCCGCTATGTGCTGGAGGAGGCGGAAAGGCAGAACC